>Ga0070689_100000244_pt1 | contig 31895 bp, 14 predicted proteins | sample KBSS23HmetaG_FD_64669 | JGI IMG/M metagenome (GOLD analysis project Ga0070689, IMG submission 64669) | Switchgrass rhizosphere microbial communities from Kellogg Biological Station, Michigan, USA - KBS S2-3H metaG | ecosystem: Host-associated > Plants > Roots > Rhizosphere ...
GAGTTTGCAGACCTGCTGATACATCCGCTCGAACACAGTTACACGATCGAGTCGCTGGAAGCTCTTGCAGCCAGTTGCGGGATGGAGCTCTTGCTGCCCGCGATCACCACCTATGTAAAGTTCAGCTCGCCGACGATTGACTGGAACATGCGGTTTGACAACCGCGAGTTGCAGAGCGCGTACGACGCGCTGCCGGATACACGCCGGTGGCAGATCACAAATCTTCTATTGCACGAAGAGTCGCCGCTGCTCTGGTTTTATCTGCAACGCACCGACAGCGGCTACGCGCGAAAGTCAGAGCAGCAAATCTGTGACGAGTTCTTGTCGCGGGCTTTCAAAAAGAATGCTGCCAAACAATCGCCCTACATGAGAAACGGGGATCAGTGGGCTCTCGCGCCTCAACCCACTCCTTATCCACTGGAAGAACCTGAAGCAGGCCTCGAAGAAATCTATCGTTTGGCGGATGCCGAAAACACGATGCGGCGCATCTTCCGATACCTGGCTGTTGAACCGACTTTCCAGGCGGTCAATCACGCGCGCATCAAGTTAACCACTTCGTCTTTTCCTTACTTAAAAACAGCGAAATGAGGAAGAAACATGAGTGACACAATAACGGACGTTACCACCCTTACTCCGCAGCAACGCACAATTCTCGAGCTTAAACTGAAAGAGAAACGAGCGGCCACGGCCGTCGCGCGTCCGGTGATCGAAACGCAGAGCCGCGACACCGATACGTTTCCGCTCTCGTTCGGCCAGCAACGCCTCTGGTTCGTGCAGGGTCTCAGTCCTGAAAGCTATATGTTCAACATCCCGCATGCGCTTCGGCTGCACGGAAAGTTGGACGCCGGCGCGCTCGAAGAAGCTCTTAACGAGATCGTGCGGCGTCACGAGATCCTGCGTACAACATTCGTGGTGCGTGATGCGCAGCCGATGCAGGTGATTGCGCCGCCGTTTAGAGTGAACCTGCCGGTGCAGAACCTCACAGGCCTCGGGCCTGAAAAGCGAGAGGCGGAAGCGCGACGATTGGCAGACCGCGAAGCACGCCGCATATACGACCTGGAACAAGGTCCGATGTTTCGTGTACGCCTTTTACAACTCACCGATGATGAGTTCGTGCTCGTGGTTTGTATGCATCATATCATTTGCGACGGCTGGTCATTGGGCGTGTTCTATCGGGAGTTGGAAACACTTTACCGTGCATTCCTGACGGGTCAGAAATCACCGCTCATCGATCTGCCGCTTCAGTATGTGGATTTCGCCATCTGGCAACGCGAGACTCTGGGTGATGACGTGTTGCAAAAGCAGATCGATTACTGGCGCGAACAACTCAGCCAATCACTTGCGCCACTCGAATTACCTGCCGACCATCCACGGCCTGCACTGCAGACATTTGTTGGCAGTACGCAGACAAGATTGCTGCCGAAAAGCATCACGAGTTCTTTGGAAGACCTATCACGAGCGGCCGGAACTACGATGTTCATGACCCTGGCTGCTGCTTTTCAAACTCAGCTGCATTTGTATACCGGCCGCCGGGACATTGTGATCGGCACAGCGACGGCAGGGCGCAACCGGGTCGAACTGGAAGGACTAATTGGTTTCTTTACCAATACGCTGGTGCTGCGCACTGATTTTAGTGGCAATCCATCATTTCGAGAAATGCTCGGCAGAGTGCGCGAAACGGCACTTGGCGCCTATGCGCATCAGGATGTGCCCTTTGAAAAACTGGTTGAAGAGATCGAACCCAAACACGATCTCAGTTATTCACCTCTTTTCCAGGTAGGATTTCTTTACGAGGAAGCGCAGTCGCAACCGTTCGTGCTCTCGGGAGTCCGGGCCAGCCACTTTGACATTGAATCGGCTTCGGCCAAGTGGGATCTCTCGCTTGCCCTCATTGAAAACAGACAGGGGCTCCTGGCCCAGATGGAATACAACACGGACCTATTTGAGTTCGCAACTATTCAGCGAATGCTTGGTCACCTGGAGCACTTGCTTGAGACCATTGTCGCCCACCCTGACAGGAAGCTTTCCGAATTGTGTCTGCTGACAGAATCCGAATGGCGACAGTTAGTAGTGGATTACAACGCGACGCGGAAAGAATTTCCGAATCACTTGTGCTTTCACAATCTTTTTGAGCTTCAGGTGGAGCGAACTCCTGATGCGCTCGCTCTCGTTTGTGGTGCGGAGGAGCTGTCCTACAGTCAACTTAACGCCGCTGCCAATCAGCTTGCTCATCGACTCATCGAAGCCGGTATCGGTCCGGAAAAGCGCGTGGCGCTCTGTCTCGAGCGCTCTCCGCAGATGGTGATTGCTTTGCTTGCGGTGAACAAGGCGGGTGGCGCTTACTTACCGCTGAATGAACATTGGCCGCCTAATCGTTTGCAATTTATTCTGGAAGACGGCAACGTCTCCGCGGTATTAACGCAGCAACAGTTTCGTGATCTCCTGCCCGGTGAAACTCAGTTTCCAATCTGGTGTATCGATACCGACTGGCCCACCATCAGCGGCTATAGCAGCGAGAATCCGCCGCCGCGTGCGGAACCGGAGAACCTGATCTACATCTACTACACCTCTGGCTCCACGGGCATACCCAAAGGCGTGGCGATGAGCCATCGCAGCTTAGTCAATTACGCGACTCTGATTCCGGAGCCTTACAACCTTACCGCCGGAGGGCGGACATTAGTGCACTCGCCTTTCAGTTTCGACTTGACTCTAACTGGCCTGCTACCGCCGTTAATGGTTGGAGCGGCGGTCGAGTTGGTTAATCCGGGAGATGAGCTGGAAGGCGTGGGTCTGCCTTTAAGCAGTTCCGGCCGGCGTTATTCGCTCATCAAGATCACTCCGTCGCATTTGCAGGTGCTGAGCAACTGGCTCGGTGAACGCGGACGTTGTGGCCACGTAGATGCTCTGATCATCGGCGGCGAGGCCTGCCCAGGTGAAACGCTTCGCTACTGGCAGGAGCAACAGGAACCCACGCGAATGATCGACGAATATGGGCCAACAGAAACAGTAGTCGGTTGCAGCATTTATGAAGTGCCGTCATCAGAGCGTTACAGCGGCTTAGTGCCGATCGGAAAACCGATCAGCAACATGCAGATGTACGTGCTTGATGAAGCGATGCGGGTGCTTCCGGCGGGAGTGATCGGAGAGATCTATATCGGCGGCGAAGGAGTAGCGCGTGGCTATCTCGGGTTGCCGGCGTTAACCGCCGAACGATTTGTTCCGGATCCCTTTAGCAGCGAGCCGGGGCGGCGGTTGTATCGCAGTGGGGATGTCGGGTTGATGCGCGCCGGCGCCGAGATGGAATATCTCGGCAGAACCGACGAGCAAGTGAAGATTCGTGGATTTCGGATCGAGTTAGGGGAGATCGAATCCGTGTTGCGCCAACATCCCGCAGTCAACGACAGCTCTGTAGTGGTGCAGGGAACGTTAGGCGACAAGAGGCTTGTTGGATATGTGGTACTGAGAGAAGCCACGAGTCATGAACAGAAAGAGGTGCTGAGAGAAGAGATTCGAGAATACCTGAAACGCGAGCTACCGGAGTACATGGTGCCGGTCGACGTGATGGTGTTGGAGAAGATGCCACTCACGAGCAATGGGAAAGTCGATCGCAAAGCGCTGCCGTTGCCGTTGGAAATGCAGCTGGGTCAGAGCGGAAGCTATGTGGCGCCCAGCACCGATGTTGAAGTTCAACTGGTCGAGATCTGGCAGGACATCCTGAACGTCAGGCCGATCGGAGTTACCGATAACTTCTTCCAGCGTGGCGGCCACTCGCTGCTTGTAGTTCGGCTTCTGGCTCGGGTTGAAGACCAATTTGGGCGCGAGTTAACTATCTCAGGTTTTTTCCAGAAACCAACGATTCGAGATTTAGTCGCCGCGCTGGAGACAGATGAGGTTGAGGAGTTTCCGGCGCTGGTGCAAATCCAACGAGGTGGCAGTCTGGATCCAATCTTCTGTGTGCATTCTCAGGGTGGTGACGTAGGTTATTTCAGCCGCGTTGCTCAATACATGGGCGACGAGCAGCCCTTCTACGCCTTGCAGGCGCTGGCTCCCCCCGATCTTACTGAGTACGTTTCGATCGAAGAGATGGCGGCGCACTACCTTTCCGAAATATGCAAAGTGCGTCGTTTCGGTCCTTATCATCTCGGCGGCCATTCCTTTGGATCGGTGATCGCCTTCGAGATGGCCCAGCAACTCGTACGGCAAGGCAGGGAAGTGGGACTGTTGGCGTTGATCGGGGGTGGTTCACCGCTATTACTGAAGGGCCTCAACAGTAGTATCGAACTAATGACCGTGGCCGGAATGGCACGTGATATTGCGCGCATGGCCCGCGTCGATTTTGACCTCCCGCACGAGGAGGTTCAGCGGCTCGGTCGCGAATATGGAATGGAGTATGCGCTCGAGTACATCCTGGATAAGTGTAAACGGACAAACCTGCTCTCCGATAAAGTCGGACTTCCCTGGATACGCCGATTCATCCGCGGTGTCATGCTGCAAACGGAAGCAGTCAAGAACTACCAGCCTGACGTTTACGACGGCGTAATCACGTATTACACCGCCACTGAATCTGAACTTGAGAACGAGAAGGCCTGGGAGTCATTGGGAATAGACGACAGCCCGACGCATAGGTGGGAGGAGCTTTCGACTAAACCGCTGGTAATCCGGAAGATTCCAGGTTTCCACTCCACCATGACTGATGAGCCCAACGTACAAGTGCTGGCTGAACAACTCTGTCTCGGAATTCGTGAGAGCGTCATTAGTTAGCTGTTTCTTTCACTCTGAATGTGGTATAGAATCCAGCACGCCTTTTCCCCCACCTTACAAATCAGGGAGGATACAAAATGAGTTTCATCGGGCAGGAACTGCGTAGCGGCTTGAACAAGTTGCGAAGGAAGCCTGGCTTTACGGTGTTATCAGTACTAATCCTCGGCCTCGGAATCGGTGTTAACGTCTCGATCTTCAGCGCCGTCAACGCGGTGTTGTTGCGTCCGCTCCCTTATAGCAATCCCGATGAACTGGTCATGCTTTCCGAGCGGAACCTTAAAGCTGATTTACCGAAGGGACCCGTGTCGCCTGCCACTTACATTGACTGGACGCAACAGGCCGGCTCGTTTCAGCAAATTGGCTACTCGCGAAGCGCCACCTACAGCTTGACCGGCAGCGGCGAGCCGGAGTCGATTATCAGTTATCGTTTGTCACCGAATTTTTTTCAGATGCTCGGTACGCCTCCTCTCATAGGTAGAACGTTTCAGCCGGACGACGCCGCAGATTCTAATCTGGTTGTGTTGAGTTATCGCCTGTGGCAACGCCGCTTTGGCGGTCAGGCGAGCATCGTCGGACAAACGATCACGCTCGACGGCAAGCCTTACACCGTCGTCGGTGTGATGCCCAGAGATTTCCAGTATCCAAATCTCAACTCCGAGATGTGGACGCCCTTAATAATACCGCCGGCAATGATGGCTGTTCGCGACAATCGATTGCTGCGCGTCGTCGGTCGCTTGAAGCCGGGAGTCAGCCTGACGCAAGGCCAAACCGAGATGAATGCGCTCTCTGCGAGACTTGCGACTGCGTATCCCGCCACCAACGCCGGTTGGGACGTGCAAGTGACCTCTTTACAGAAGGAGTTCGTGGGGGAGGTTTCGCTGTACATGTTCCTGCTGCTCGGCGCCGCCGGGTTGGTGCTGCTCATCGCGTGTATCAACATAACGAGTCTGTTTCTGGTTCGGGCCGCCACTCGCCAAAAGGAGATTGCCATTCGAGCGTCTCTCGGCGCCAGTCGCAAACGCATCGTTGCCGGCATGTTGATTGAAGGAGGCCTGGTCGCGCTGTTTGGTGGATTGGTAGGTCTCATATTCGCCTGGCGCGCACGTGAATCCCTCGTCTTGTTCTTTCCGCAGACGATTGCCAACCTGAAAATTCCGCGCATTGCTTCGTTGCCACTTGACGCGCGTGTGTTTGGCTTCATGTTCTTGTTATGTGCGATCAGCACGCTTGTTTTTGGTCTCTTGCCGGCGATGCAATCTTCGAAACCTAATCTTCAGAGCTTCATGAAGGAAGGAGTCAGGGGATCAGGAGGAGGTTTTTCGAGCCGCCGTTTCCGCAATTTCCTGATCGTGTCGGAGGTCGCGCTGGCTTTTGCCCTGATGATCGGCGCCGGACTTCTAATCAAGAGCTTTCACCAGATCCGGCAGATCAATCTCGGCTTTGATTCCGATCACTTGCTGACTTTGCGGGTGCAATTGCCGAGGCCCAAGTACGCAGAGAATCCTCCACGTATCAATTTCTACAATCAGGTCCTGCCCAGGATTCAAAACGTGCCCGGTGTCGAGTCTGTCGGGCTCATTAATTTTATGCCTCTGAGCGGCTGGTGGAATGTCTTTCCGGTAACTATCGAAGGCCAGCCCGCTGTGCCTAAGGGACAGGAGCCTGAGATCGATTACCGCGTTGTCAGCTCGAGCTATTTTTCAGTTATGAAGATTCCTCTGCTCAAGGGTCGCTACTTCACTGATGCGGACAACGAATCGGCCACACAGGCAGTTATTATCAATGAAAAAATGGCTGCCCGTTTTTGGCCAGGACAAGATCCAGTCGGCCGTCGTATAAGGATGACCGGTGAACAAAAGGACGATTGGCGTCTGATTGTCGGCGTGATTGGAAACGTGAAACATTTTGGTCCGGATAAAGAAGAAAAACCGGAAGTATATCGGCCATACTTGCAAGAGCCCTGGCCCATGCTCGGACTGGTCGTGCGTACTAACGTTGAACCTACCTCGATCGCTTCCGCTGTGACCAATGAGATTTATGCAGTAGACAACAACCAGCCTGTTTCGCATGTAATGAGCATGAGCGATCTCGTGGCGGATTCAGTAGCGCCGAGGCAAGTGTCCATGATCTTGTTGACCGTGCTTGGCGGTGCGGCTCTGTTGCTGGCGTTGCTGGGTATCTATGGAGTCTTATCTTATTCGATCACCCAGCGCACTCAGGAAATCGGGATCAGAACAGCGCTCGGAGCTCAGCGAATCGATGTGATGAAACTCGTTCTCGGCCAGACTCTAAAACTGGTCGTCATCGGCGTTTTGTTGGGAGTTCTCGGAGCGATAGGAATAATCAGAGTGTTTTCCAGCCTGCTCTTCGGGGTAAGTCCGACCGATCCGTTTACTTTCGTGGCCGTGACCGCAGTTTTGTTAATAACCGCGCTGTTAGCGAGCTACTTGCCGGCTCGACGAGCCTCTCAGCTCGATCCGGTAATCGCTCTTCGCGAGTAATAGTTACAGACTAACCAACACCCACAATTTTTGGTTTCCCGACGCCTGATTGAGCGCTGCTCGATTTGGTACTACCTCGCAATCTGTCTCGATCGAAAGGAGGTAACAATGTTACAGCCGCAGGAAAGATTCCAGTCGACAACAAGCGTGTCTGACTCAAGCCGCCGAGCTCTGAATCAAGTGCTGCGAGGATTAAATATCGAATACAAACACACGAGCACCAGCATCCATCTGGCCTCGCTGGATATGGAGTTGGTGGATTCATTGCTTGTGGCTCTGGATCAAATTCTTAAGATACAAGAAGCCATTCGGAAGCACTTGGAAAATAAAACAGCGCAAGCTGCCGCGCCCCACCTTCTGGCTCAGTTAGTGACCGAAACAAGAGCGCTACGAGATAGTTTGTGGCCCGAGCATTATCGCTCCTGTGAAGCGTTGACGAGATTGCTGGACACTCTGGAGTTAGCTCAGAAATCATTGGGAACTGAAGACCTGGAATCTCGAGTTTGAAGATGAAATGGTGGCCCAACACTACGACGCGTTGCCGGATGTAGAACGCCAGCAGATAACCCGACAATACATACCTCCCAAACCCGGAAGCGTTTTGTGCAGTCCCCCGCTGTACCTCCTCTTAGAGGCTGGCCTCAACCCGTAATCGCTTCGAATTCTCTCTCTCTCACTCAAAAAGGAGGTCGTAATGATAAGGAGCTTCATAAATCGCCGTGTGGCGATCGCGATGGTCGCGTTCCCGCTGCTGCTGGCAACCCGCATCTCTACCCTTCCGCAACAAAATAACAACCCTGCTCCCGACCAGGCACCAACCTCGCAAAAATTGCTACAACTTCCCGGCATATTAATCAGTGAAACAAAAGCTTTTCCCCCCAGCAGTGACTTAAAACTGACAGGTTATCGCGTTGAAGAGGTGCGTTTGCAGCGCAATTTAACTGTTGAAGTTCGTGGTCAACAAGTTGTCGTCGATAAAGCCTGGCGCGTCAGTGTGCAAGGTGGTCCATTCCCCGTTCGCACACTCCCCGCTGTTGTCTGGATTGACGATCAGATCGTCGGCAACGGCATAGAAAACGAAACACTGTCGCAGATCACGGCAATCACGTTCGACAGCTCGTTGGTACGCGAGGGAGGCGTGGTTTCCGTCTCTTACGGTCAAGACAAAGAGACGCGACGAAAACTCGCGCAAGGAATCCAATTCAAACAAGGAGGAGAAAACTAATGAGACGCTACATTCGCACTCTTTCCGTCGCAGTTTTCTTCCTCCTAAGCGTTGGCATTAACACCAGCTTCGCGCAAGACCCCGGTGCTCCGGGTTCCCTGGCCGTCACCCGCGAAGAATACAACTTTGGCGACACCGCGTTTACACCCACGAACTTTCCCGGACCAGTGGAGCTACTCGCTTCTATTCACTACCCAACCAGCCTGGTTGGCCCATACCCCGTGATTCTTTTTCTACACGGTCGACACATCACCTGCTTGAGCGGTAGTCAAGCCCAATTCCTGGAGTGGCCTTGCACGAAGGGACGCATACCGATCCCGAGTTACAAGGGATACGACTACGTGTCAGAAGTGCTCGCCAGCCATGGCTACGCTGTGGTTTCGATCAGCGCAAACGGAATCAGCGCCGTAGATAATTTGATGCGTGACCTCGGCACGCTGGCGCGCGCTGAGTTGATCCAAAAACATCTCGACATTCTGAACACATTCAACACAACCGGCGGCGCGCCTTTCGGCAACAAGTTTGTCGGCAAGTTCGACCTGAGCCGTGTAGGTACGATGGGCCAATCGCGCGGTGGTGAGGGAGTGGTGCGTCAGTACAATTTGAATAACTCTCTGGGCGCGCCATATGGCATCAAGGCTGTCTTCTTATTAGCGCCCTCGGATTTCCATCGCTTTGTGGTAAACAACGTTGCGCTTAACGTACTGCTGCCTTACTGCGATGGTGATGCCGCCGATCTGCAAGGCGTACATTATTACGACGACGCTCGTTACAACGTCCCCGGCGATCAAACGCCAAAACATTACGAGCTTGTGATGGGCGCCAATCACAATTACTACAACACCATCTGGTCGCCAAGTTCGACTGTGACGGCCCAGGAAAGGGACGACTGGAGTTTTATAGTAGGCGCCCCTTCCGATTCACACTGCGGCAACCGCCTCGGTAATAAGAGATTGACAGAAGCGCAGCAACGCGGCACCGGCTTGGCGTACATGACGGCATTCTTCCGCGCGTATGTTGGTGGTGAAAGTCAGTTCATTCCGATCCTGACTGGTGATGCGCCACCGCCGCCATCAGCTCAGACAAACAATCTGTTTGTGTCATATCACGCACCAGCTAATCGACGACTAGACGTGAACAGATTACTGAATGACACCAATCTTTCAATCAATACTCTCGGCGCCGCGGTAACTCAAATTGGTCTGACTCCGTATGAGTTGTGTGGAGGAGAAGCGCCGCAGCCGCAGAAGTGTCTGCCTGATGCCCTCTTCGCACAGCAGCCGCATGTGACTATCCCGTTTCTGGGCGCGCCGTTCCGCGGGTTGAGTCAACTGAAGACTGGTTGGAACAACTTCAACGGCAATTACCGAAATGATATCCCGCCGTCGCTGGGTGACGTTTCGAGATTTCAGGCGTTGCAGTTTCGCGTGGGCGTCAACTTTGCAGATGTTCGCAACGTTCCAAATCTCTCGCAGGACTTTCGCGTGGTGCTGACGGACGCGTCCGGATCGAGTGCATCGGTGCGTGTCAGCGATTTTTCATCTGCGCTGTTCTACCCGCCGGGCGAGGTTCAGGCGGTTCCCAGAACAGTTTTGAACACAGTGCGACTGCCGTTGAGTGTCTTCAGCGGGGTCAATCTCACTGCCGTCACGTCCGTGCAGTTTACGTTCAATGAACGACTGCAAGGAGGTATTTTGATATCGGATGTGGCATTCGCTTCAGCGCCGTAGTAGTTATGAGTACATTGTGATTCTTTTTGGTTTGACTTCACTCGAAACGAGTGTATTATGGCGACGCTCACGACAAATTCCCCCACAACATTCTGGGTAGTGCAAAGTTAGAACACTCAGAGATACCATCGAACTTTAACTCAGCAACAAGATATTTCTTCGTTGATCCGAGTTCATAAAAAATCAGCTGAAGGCCATCCAAAATTGCTTTCAAAGGGCGGCAGCCTGTCAGGTTTCGGGAGGATTGCCTGAGGCCCGTCCTTCACTCGCCCTCCAGCGCCCGAACTGTACGCGCCGCTCGGAACGAGCCATGCAAGCTTAGGTGTACATTCCGATTGGCAGCTTCTACATTTCTTATTAATTTATCGCTGCTTCCGACGAAAGAATAAACCCCCCATACTGAATAGCCCGGGTTTGATATCCCCTGTGCCTCTCTCAAGAGGTGGCCTTACAACACACGTACTGTGACCATTCCCGATTAGTCATTCATTCAAAGGAGATCTCTATGAAGCGAAGTCTTATGAATCGCAGTCTCGCGATTGCCATTCTTTTCTTACCGCTGCTGCTGGGCAGCGTGCTCGCCGGCGCGCAGCAGAATGCAAACTCCGCTAACCAGGAGTTGCCCTTGAAGGAAATAGTGAAACTTCCCGGCAAATTGTTGAGCGAAGCAAAAACCACCGGCCAGAGTGGAAACTTAAAGCTGACCGGCTATCGCGTCGAGGAAGTGCAGTTGCCACGTAACGTCAACGCTGTAGTTCGTGGCCAGCAGGTTGTCACAGACAAAGCGTGGCGCGTGACTGTCACTGGCGGACCATTCCCGGTTCGCACAATGCCCGCCGTGATCTGGATCGACGATCAGATCGCCGGCTACGGCATCGAGAATGAAACACTTTCACAGATCACTGCCGTTATCTTCGACAGTTCGCTGATACACGAAGGCGGTATCGTCTCACTCTCCTACAGTGAGGACAAAGAAGGTCGCGTGCGACTCTCGCCGGCACTCCGACTGAAGAGTGAAGGAGAAAACCAATGACACTCAGAACCAAAATCTACCATTGCGCCATCATGATGGCGTTCTTGTTCGTTATCAGCGCCGGTCTAAGCACCACTTTTGCACAAGCACCCGATCCCGGAACGCCCGGTCCATTGGCTGTGACACGCGAGGAATACGACTTCGGAGACACAGCTTTTCAACCGACTAATTTCCCCGGCCCGGTGGAACTTCGCGCTTCAATCCATTCTCCCACGAACCTCGCCGGCGGGCCCTTTCCCGTGATCGTGTTCCTACACGGCCGTCATGTGACATGTTTCGTTGGCGCAGGCGCAGACTTTTTGGAGTGGCCCTGCAAGGCGCCTCGCCAACCAATACCCAGTTATAAAGGCTACGATTACGTTTCCGAAGTCCTTGCCAGTCACGGCTACGTGGTGGTTTCAATCAGTGCCAACGGAGTGAGTGCTGCCGACAACGGCACGGCCGACTTCGGCACGTTGGCACGAGCGGAGCTGATTCAAAAACATCTCGACATTCTGAACACCTTCAATACCACTGGCGGCGCGCCCTTTGGGACGAAGTTTGTCGGCAAGCTTGATTTGAGCCGAGTTGGAACAATGGGCCACTCGCGCGGCGGTGAAGGTGTCGTGCGCCACTACATTTTGAATAACTCGTTGGGGGCGCCATACGGCATCAAAGCGGTCTTTCCGCTGGCGCCGGGCGATTTCAATCGCTTCGTCGCAAACAACGTTGCGCTCAGCGTGCTACTGCCTTACTGCGATGGCGATGTAGTAGACTTGCAGGGAGTTCATTATTACGATGACGCCCGCTACAACGTCCCCGGCGATCAGGCGCCTAAACATTACGTGCTCGTGATGGGCGCCAATCACGACTTCTACAACACGATCTGGTCGGTTTCCAGTCCGTTTCCAGGCGGGGACGACGACTGGTTCACACACGTGCCCGCCGGCATTTCGGATTCGCACTGCGGCAACGTTCGCGGAAATCAGCGATTGACTGAAGCGCAGCAACGCGGCACCGGTCTGGCATACATGAGTGCTTTCTTCCGTGCCTACGTTGGTGGCGAAAGTCAATTCATTCCGATCCTGACTGGTGATGCCCCACCGCCGCCGTCAGCGCAGACCACCAATCTGTTTGTTTCGTACCACGCGCCGGACAATCCGCAATTGCGCCTGGACGTGAACAGGCTGCTGGACAACACCAACCTGACAGTCAATACGCTCGGTGCCGCGGCGACACAAACCGCGCTGTCGCCATACGAACTCTGTGGTGGCGAGGCGCCGCAGCCGCCAAGGTGTCTGGAGCAGACAAGGTTGCGACAACCGCACACGGCGCCGAGCCTGCGATCGCCTAAGCGCGGTTTGAGTCAACTCAAAACCGGGTGGAACGACGTAACCGGCAATTACAAGAATGAACTGCCTCCCGCGTTGGGAGATGTTTCGGGATTTCAGGCGGTTCAGTTTCGCGTCAGCGTTAACTATGATGATGTGCGTAACCCGGCCGGCGTACCGCAGAACTTTCGCGTAGTGCTGACGGACGCCTCGGGCTCGAGCGCTTCGGTGCGCGTCAGCGATGTTTCGTCTGCGCTGTTTTACCCACCAGGGTCGGTACGCTCGATTCGGGATCTCAGCTCGGGGGCTGCGCTTGGGCCAGTTCCCAGACTGGTGCTGAATACGGTGCGCATACCGCTGAGTGCGTTCGGTGGAGTTGATCTCAAGACCATTCGCTCGGTGCAGTTCACGTTTAATGAGCAAGCTCAGGGTGGAATCGTTATTACGGATGTCGCCTTTGCTTCAGCTCCCCAATAAAATGCGACCACCAGAAAACTGGATAGTGGTGCGTCAGTTTGAATACGCCGAAGGCGTTGGCTAATTCAGCACAGGGTTGGAGCGTAGCGACAATCCTGGGTTCACCAATCCGGACTCGCTCCAACTCTGAAAGAGTTAAATATTCGGAGCAGTCGAAGCCGGAACAAAACCTGTTATTAAGACTCTATTCCGAGGCTATGTGCATTGACAAATGTTTGAAAGCGAGTATGATTTTTTCACTCTGAGTGTTTTTTGCATGCTTAGAATTTTCTCTCGGTTATGATCAAGAACCAAGGGCCTCACATATGTGTAGACCCTCGATAGAGGATCCTGCATTGCCTTAAGCACCTCAAAGAGAACATCCCAAAAAACTCCTGCCCAGAGCTGTGTTCTCCCAAGCGGTGAGAACGCGTAAATAAAAAGTGCTCCTTTGCTACCGGTCAGTAGCAAAGGAGCTTGGGGTCAATACAGCCGCTGCTTGCGCAAAGGATGCATTGCTTACCGCGCGGTATCATAGCGCAGAGCAGCGGCTTTCCTCAAATAACAGATCTACAGGAGTTGCTGCTATGACATGCACACCATTTAATTCTTACCCTCACGAATCAGAGCTTACCAAACTCGATAATTCTTACGGTTTTCCAGCTCCATAGTAGGCGCTCCCCTGCATTGGTTTCGATTCTTAACTGCGTTTAACCGAAACCCGACTGCCGAGGAGTCTACAAATGAATCCGGAAAACATCGACGAATTCGCATATTGGTACGCCATTCACACCAAGCCGAAGCAGGAGCAACGGGCCGAGACGAATCTAAGGGCATGGAATATTGAGGCCTTTACTCCGAGGATCAAAGATCGGCGCCGAAGCCGCGTCTTCAAAGGCTCTAACCACATCATCAAGCCATTGTTTCCCCGATATGTTTTCGCCCATTTCAACCTCGAGTGTTACTCGCATCGGGTGACCTTCACGCGTGGAGTGCACACCATTGTTCGCTTCGGCGGTGTTCCGGCGCGTATTGACGACAGGATAATTTCAATCATTCAGGAGCGCATGGGCCAGGATGGATTGGTTCAAGTGGGCGAAGATCTTAAGTCCGGGGACTCGGTGATTATTGAGTATGGGCCATTCAAGAGCCTGGTTGGAATCTTTGAGCGCGACATCGGAGAAGCAGAACGCGTGAGGATCCTGCTGACCAGTATCAACTATCAGGCCCATATCACTATCGAGAAAGATAGTGTGACGAAGGTTCCGTCACTATGTAAGTGCGCGGCCCTGGATCTACAGCAGTCATGAACGAACACTCTCGAGTTGGCCCCAGCAAATGCTGGCGACCAAAGCGGCGACCGCGGCTTCTCTGTTGTACAAATCATGACTACTGGAACATCGCCGGATGCCTGGGTATCACGCACTTTCAGCGGCGCGGCAAGGATTCGCTTGTTCTGTTTCCCTTACGCGGGTGGCTCGGCACAAATTTTTCGAGGGTGGCAGGATGAGCTGCCGGATGAGATCGAGGTTAGTCCCGTGCACTTACCCGGTCGCGGAAGGCGTTCACTGGAAAAACCTTTCAGCGAACTTTTGCCTCTGGCCGAAGTCTTAGCCGACGCGCTCTTGTCGCATCTCGATAGGCCCTATGCTTTGTTTGGACATAGCACCGGAGCAGTCATCGCGTTCGAGTTGACCCGCGTCTTACGGCGCAAAGGTGGGCCGTTGCCGCTGTACCTTTTCGTTTCGGGCTGTCGCGCGCCACAGTTGACATTCACCAGACATCGCACGCACGAGTTATCTGGCGCCGAGTTGATTCGCGAGTTACGGCGGCTCAACGGAACTCCTGAAACCATACTGGAGTCTCCGGAGATGCTGCAGTTCTTACTCCCTATGATCAGATCAGATCTGCAGATGGTCCAGGTCTATAGCTATGTGGCTGAGCCTCCTCTTAGCTGTCCGATTTCCGCGTTTGGCGGTTTGCAGGATTTCGATGAAACACCTGAAATGCTCTCTGCCTGGCGCGAACAAACCACTGCTTCATTTCATTTCCAAATGTTCGCCGGCAACCACTTTTTTCTGCAGTCCGAGCAGAGTGATCTGCTGCAGGCAATTTCCCAACAGTTGCGAAACGTAATGCATTGACTGGAGCGTACCATGATCGTGTTAGGTGTACATGGTGGTAGCAAACGTGAGGATGAAGACAATCGTGTTGGGTTCGCCTTTCATGACAGCGCCGCCCTTCTCCTCCGCGATGGCCAGATTCTGTCGGCGATTGAAGAAGAAAGACTCAATCGCATCAAGCACACAAACTGCTTTCCGGTAAAAGCCATCAAGTACTGCCTTAATGAAAACAAGTTGAGTCTCAGGGACGTCGACCGCATTACCATTAACAGAGCTGAACACATGCTCGACGCTCACGCTAAGCTAACGTATCTTGCAAATGCTCGTATCAAAGGACAAATCAACGCTCGCTCTTACCTCATTCACCTCTTCACGCGCGAGTTTGGCGTCGACGTGGCGGATAAGATTAGGTTCTGCCGGCATCACTTGGCCCACGCGTGGAGTGCATATGCTCCCTCAGGTTACGACAGTAGCCTCATTCTCGTGCTCGACGGCGATGGCGACAACCTCTCCGGAATGGTACTCACCGCCGAAGGTAATAAGATGTCGAAACTCTGGGAATATGGCCTCGAACAATCCCTCGGTAATTTTTACACCGACATGATTGCCTTGCTCGGATACAACCGTTTCGACGAGTACAAGGTCATGGGTCTTGCGCCGTATGGCAACCCGAATACCTATGCCCGTCTCTTCGAAAAATTTTATCGCCTGTTGCCGGGCGGAAACTATGAAATCGTCGATAGCAACATGTCGATGATGCGTCTAATCGACGCCGGCCTCGTGGATCAGGCAAGGCGCAAAGGCGAACCTTTCACCCAAACGCACAAAGACATTGCGGCCGCGCTTCAAGCTACGCTGGAAAAGATCGTCTTTCACCTCCTGCACCATTTTCAAAAGCAAACGAAACAGAAGCGGCTGTGCTTTGCCGGCGGCGTAGCGCATAACTGCACTCTCAATGGCAAGATTCTTTATTCAGGTTTGTTCGACGATTTCTTCGTGCAGCCAGCGGCCCACGATGCCGGTGGCGCGATGGGTTCAGCCATTTCGGTCTTCTACGATGAGTGTCCTGGACACCAGCCGCAAAAACTTGAACACCTCTTCTACGGCACCGACATCAGCGAGGGAACGGCAGCAGGAGACACGGAAGATCCTGTTGCAACTACCTTGAGCCGGTGGAATGACTTTCTCTCCTTCGAAAAAGTTGATGAAATTACTTTGAAGACCGCTCAACTCCTGGCCGAAGGATCCGTGGTCGGGTGGGTTCAGGGGCGATCGGAATTCGGCCCACGGGCACTGGGTAATCGCAGTATCCTCGCCGATCCGCGTCCGGCTTCCAATAAGTTACTGATTAATCAGATGGTGAAGAAGCGAGAAGAGTACCGGCCGTTTGCGCCGTCGGTACTCGAAGAGAGTCTGAGCGATTTTTTCGAGGTGCCATCGACCCGCGCTGAGTTTCCCTTCATGATTTTCGTCCTCAACGTGCGCGAGCAGTTCAGGGAGTTATTGGGTGCGATAACTCATGTCGACGGCACTGCGCGCGTGCAAACAGTTTCGCGGCAGAGCAACCCGAAATACTGGGCTCTAATCCATGAGTTTCAAAAGCTCACGAACGTTCCAATTCTCCTTAACACGTCATTCAACAACAACGCCGAGCCCATCGTCGATTCAGTTGAGGATGCCATTGTCTGTTATTTGACCACGGGCCTGCACTATCTCGTTATCGGAGACTATCTCGCCCGCAAGAAGGAGATCGATCCTCGTCATGTAGCGATGGAGTCGCTGGTTCCGCGGCTTCCAAACAGTAGAAGACTGGTGAAAAGGAAAGGTCTCGTCAATGGCGGAAACGTAAACACTATCTATGAGATCGAGGGGACCATGAGTCACTTTTTCGCTTGTAGCGTCGTTGAAGTCACGCCGGATCTTTTCTCTGTTCTAATGGCCGCTGAAGGAAAGAAAACATTAGGGAAGCTACTTGAAGAAAACGGTATTACCGATGAATGTTGTCGTGCTCGAGTTAGAGAAGAGATGCATAGCCTTTGGACGCAACGGATCATCATCCTTGGGCCTCAGAGCTCATCAGCCAGGAGGCATCTATGAGTTACAGTGACATTAGTACCAGCCTGAGTCCTGCCCTGGAAAAGGTAGACAGATTCGCCGTCGCATCTGTCTTATCGGCAAACCGCGGGCTACTGGTCGATGGTAGCCGCATCATGGACCGCCTGCAGGCGATGGCCCAAATCGGCAGGAGTGAACAGGGGGGCATTAACAGGATCGCATACAGCAGTTTCGACTTGGAGGGCCGCAGGTATGTGATAGATCTCATGCACGACGCTGAGCTTGAAACCAGTATTGACGCTGCCGGCAATATCATTGGCAAACGTGCAGGTGCGGAACCAGGATTACCGGCCATTCTTATCGGCTCGCATATCGATTCGGTTCCGGAAGGAGGGATTTACGATGGAACAGTCGGCGTGCTCAGCGCGATCGAGGTAGCGCAGATATTGGCCGAACGGAAACTCTCGACGCGGCACCCCCTGGAAGTCATCGTGTTTCAGAACGAGGAAGAAGGTCTATTTGGCAGCCGTGCCGTCTCCGGTGATCTATCACCGAGTGATTTGAACTTGCCGAGCCAGAGCGGAAAAACAATCAGGGAAGGAATCGAATACCTCGGCGGTAACCCGGAAAAGTTGGCAACGGCACGGCGCCGCGTGGGAGAGATTGCCGTTTATCTTGAGTATCACATCGAGCAGGGTCCAGTGCTGGAAAGTGAGGGTGTAGACATTGGAGTCGTCGAGGGAATAGTGGGAGTCAATCGTTGGGAAGTGACAATAGAAGGCTTTAGTAATCATGCCGGCACCACGCCCATGAATGGGCGGAAGGATGCGCTAATTGTTGCCGCGAAATTCATTGACGCTGTGAACTGCATCGTCAGGGCGACACCTGGACTTCAGGTAGGTACTGTCGGACGGATACGCGTTTTACCAGGGGCGCCGAATGTGATTCCGGGCAAAGTCATCTTGAGCTTGGATCTCCGCGACCTCGAATCGGATAAAATCGAACGCCTTTACCAGGAGATCGCTGATGAAGGCAACCGGATTGCGGCGACGATTGGCGCCACTATCACCTTCAAGCAAACCAGCGTGCAAGGCCCTGCCCTTACGGAACCACGTGTTCGTCAACTCATCTTCGATGCAGCCAACGAACTGGGTTTGACCAGCATGATGCTGCGCAGCGGTGCCGGCCATGATGCACAGGCGATCGCGCGGATTGCACCGATTGGAATGATCTTTATTCCGAGCCAGGACGGTATCAGCCACACGCCGCGAGAATATAGTCGTCGCGTGGACATAATCAATGGCGCGAACGTATACCTGCACACTTTACTCAAGCTCGATGCTTTGTTCTCATAGCTGGTCTCGCACTGCGTGACTCTCTGTCGCGTTTGTATTCGCGCCAAATCAGAGCGACTCCCACCCCCAAATCTCAAAGAAAAGTTCAAATAGACGCTAAGGAGCGGCTGTTTTTCCATGCGGAGAATCAGCCGCTCCTTTAGTTTTTAGACCAAACTCCTGACCGTTCTTGACAGCACCCCAAATCACAGGTAGCATTCGCGCGCCCAGAATCCTCATATGTCGAAAGTAATGGTTGGGTCTGAATTGAAAATGAGTCAGTGAGGTCTACCTCTGGGTTGATCTCTTCACTCTGCACGAAGCGGTCTACAACCCTTTCAACTGCTAACTGAAAGTTAAGAATTTTCGCCGGCTGGAAGTCTGCCCCGCGCTTGCATGTCGAACTGCGTCCTACGCGAAAGGAATCCATGAACAAACGTCAGAAACTTCATCGTCCCATCATCGCCCGAAGATCCGCTGTCACCCCCCGGCTACTCGCTGCTGTCTTAGCACTCTTAACTTTTACCCAACAATTGCCGTTGGTCCCTGCTCGTAACTTCGCACCTGCCACTTCTGCGCATAGCGAACCGAGCGTCAAGGTCACCGAACTAGAACCGCCACCGCCGGTTGAAACGATCACGACGCAGACCAGCAACTTCGGCGTCGAGCTCACGCCGCTCAGCACGGCATTCAACAGTCACATCGGCATCGATTATCACCAGCGAACCAGGAAAGTAATCGTCTCGGCGAATTCGACTCTGGGACAGCCGAACAATTTCGAACTCATTCAAGCCGATGGCAGTCATGGAAACTTCTCAAACCTCAGCGGTGTGAGTGGCGAGCTGAAACTTGCTACCGCACGTGACGATGGATTCGGCGTTAGCATCGCCGGCTTCAAGCCGGGCGAACTGTTTACGACTACTGACGCCCCCGGTATCGTCGCGCGCATCGCGAGTGACGGCAGCACAGTGCAAAACCCGTGGGCCACACTCGCCGGCGAAACGGGTTTAGTTACAGGACTCTACGTCGATCGCACGGGGATTTATGGCGGCGATGTGATTGCAGTCACGACCAGTGGCGGGATCTGGAGAATCAACGCGGCGGGCGTCGCGACTCAGGTGGCGCTCCTCGGCACCGCGCTCTCCGGCGTAACGACGATTCCCGAGGCTGCGGAAAAGTATGGACCATGGTCCGGCAAGATCCTGACCGGCGCGAAAGATCAGGGACTGATCTACGCCGTCGATCCCACGGGCGCTGTCCTCACTTACACGCTCGGCGTGAATCCCTCCGATATTCGCCCAATCCCCGCGCACGAAAACTTCTATGGTGTCGATCCGTTGAGCAGAAAACTCTGGGGCGCTCCGGCCGACGCCTTCGCGGACATGATCGGCGACATCCTGGTCGCCCAACCATCCGGCAAACTCACGCAGGTTCACTGGAACGGAACAGACTTCACGACCACTCAAATCGCGCAAGTTAGCCAGTGGTCGCAGATCGCATTCGCGCCTGCCGGCATCGCCGAGATTCAGGGAGTCAAGCAAGTTTTCGACAACCTCGCCGTCGTCAGACACGCTCCCGAACTCAGCGATGGCCGCGTCGAGGGCGCGCTCTGGCAGCAACTCGGCGAAAACATTTTCATGAGTGGTAATTCCATTATCACTTCCGATCTGCTCGTTCCCGGTACACCGACGGTCTCAATCACCGATGGTCATCCAACGTTCGCCGGTGTCATCGAGGGCAGCGAAAGCACGCAGCCGAGCGGTTACCAGTTGAACTTGAGCGGCAATGCGTCACTTCGCTATCTCATCACGCGCACCGATCCGATGACGTTGAGTCCGGTTGCAACACCACCCGCGCCGGCCGGGACACGCATCGTCTCGGCCACTCAAGCCGGTCAACAACTCGGCGACTTTGCCACCTTGCGCGACTTGTCGCTTTCCGGAAATGGGGGAGCGGTGGTCGTTCCCGCGGGCACCTACGGCAAGTTCGCAGCTTCGAGTCGTACTGCTTTTGTCCTCGGCGTTGTGAACGCGACTGAGCCGTCGATCTACAACTTCGAAGAGCTGACTCTTTCTGGCAGTAGCGAACTGCGACTCGTCGGTCCAGTTGTCGTAAACGTGAAGAACAATGTAACGCTCTCGGGTTCGACTGTCGGAGCGGCAGATAACCCGAAGCGTTTGTCATTGCGCATCGCGAACGGCGGTTTGAGCCTGAGCGGCGGAGCTGTGCTCTATGGTGTGGTGCGCGCGCCGCAAGGTGTCGTATCGATCGTCGGCAAGTCACGTGTGCGCGGCACGGTCAGTTGCGATCGGCTTCAGATCAGCGGCAACGGCGTGTTGCAGATTACGGAAAACGACGTTCCGCTGCCGCCGATCAATCGTCCGCCGTTAGTTGATGCGGGACCGGATCAGACCATCACGCTTCCGACCGATACCGCAAGCTTGAATGGCACGGCAACCGACGACGGTCTACCTGCCAACAGCATGCTCACCGCGACGTGGCGCAAAGTTAGCGGACCTGGATCGGTTACGTTCGCTGATGCGAGCAGCTTGACGACAACGGCGACTTTCGTCGATCCGGGCGATTACGTGCTCGAGTTGAAAGTTTCTGACGGCCAACTCTTCAGCACTGACACGCTCGCGATCACCGTCATCCCGCGCAACCAGCCGCCGGCTGTCGAAGCCGGACCAGATCAGGAGATCGAGTTACCAAACTCTGCCACTCTAAACGGTTCAGTGAGCGACGACGCGTTGCCGCGAGGCTCAACCGTTACCGTGAATTGGAGCGTCTTATCCGGTCCCGGCAACGTCACCTTCGCCGACGCGAACGCCGCCAGTACCACCGCGTCATTCAGTGCGCCCGGCACTTACATTCTCAAACTAACCGCCAACGACACTGAGTTCACGATCGATGATCAGCTCACGATAACTGTCTATCCGGAGAATCAGCCGCCGACAGCGAACGCAGGAGAAGATCAGACCATTCGTCTGCCCAACGTTGCGCCACTCCACGGCGTCGTGAGCGACGATGGCTTTCCGCACGGCAGCACACTGACGTCGACGTGGAGCTTCGTGAGTGGACCAGCCGCAGTGTCTTTCGCAGACGCATCCGCAGCTGACACGACCGCGACTTTCACCGTTCAGGGCACCTACGTACTCCGTCTCACCGCCAACGACTCTCGCTTCACGGCTACTGACGACGTTACGATCACAGTGCTGCCCGCGAACGAAGCGCCAGTGGTTAACGCAGGCGCCGATCGCACCTCGGCGTGGCCCGGCACAGTGACGTTGCTCGGCTCGGTCAGCGACGACGGTTTGCCAGTCGGCAGCATCCTCACTGCTAACTGGTCCACCGTGAGCGGTCCTGGCAAAGTCACATTCGCCGATTTACATTCGCCAAACACGTCCGTCACTTTTGCCGCGCCCGGCGTCTACGTCCTGCGACTCTCAGCTACTGACTCGGAGTTCTCGGCCAGCGACGACATGACCGTTAGTGTGAGCGAGTTCAACCAGGCTCCGATCGTCAATGCCGGTCCGGATCAACTCATCACGGTGCCAACTTGCGCCTCGCTTGCCGGCAGCGCCACCGATGACGGTCTGCCAACCGGCAGCACGCTAACCTACCGCTGGATCAAGGTCAGTGGACCAGGCACGGTTAACTTCGCGGACGCGTCAGCACTCGCGCCCGGCGCGTGCTTCAGTGCAGCCGGGACTTACGTGCTCAGGCTGACTGCGAGCGATTCAGGTCTCGCGGCAAGTGACAACATCACGATCACGGTCAACACTGCGCCGCACATCACGTCGCAACCCATCACGACTTACCAGCCACCGACAGCGGCGTCTTCAGCAATCGTTCTGAACGCCACTGTTAGAGACTTCCAGGACACGCATCCGGATTTCGAGAAGGGAATCTCAGGCCTGGTTACAGGGCTGGTCCAAAGCCAACTCGGAGCCGACAGCAAACCCGTCTTCGTTGGTCCAAATGGACGCGGCGCGATCACCAGCGCGGCCAGCTTCAACCAGTGGTACAACGACGTTCCATCCGTAAATCTGAAAACGACGATCCCGATCGAACTACGGGAGAACACTCCGGGTTCAGGCGTTTTTTCCTTCCTGTCTAACTCCTTCTTCCCGATCGATGGACAACTCTTCGGCAATCAGGGTCGCTCAAACAATTTCCACTTCACGCTCGAGCTGCACACGAATTTTACTTATCGCGGCGGTGAAGTATTTCAGTTTACCGGCGACGACGACATCTGGGTCTTTATTAACAACCGTTTGGTTGTCGATCTTGGTGGCGTTCATAGTGCCGCGTCCGGCGCCGTCAATCTCGATACGCTCGGCCTCGTTAAGGGCTCCACATACAAGTTTGATTTCTTTTTCGCCGAACGCCACACGTTTGGATCAAACTTCCTGCTGCAAACGAGCATCGCCCTGACGCCCGATCGCCAGTACATCTATCAGGTGCAGGCTGTCGATGCCGATAACAATCCACTGCTCTACACGCTCGAGACCGCGCCGCAGGGAATGCAGATCAACTCCACCACCGGGCTGATCACATGGAATCCAGGTGTCAACCAGGTCGGCACGCACAACGTCGTCGTGAAGGTTACGGATACACGTGGCGCATTCGATACGCAGAGTTTCACTATCACGGTCGTCGATCCGATTAACAAAGCGCCGGTGGTCAACGCTGGACCGGATCGAACGATCACGTTACCCGCAACCGCGAACCTCCAGGGCACAGTCACCGACGACGGCCGGCCTCCGGGCGCAACTCCAGTGGTTTCGTGGAGCGTTGTGAGTGGGCCAGGTACCGTCACCTTCAGCGACAGCAACTCCGCAGTAACAACCGCGAGCTTCAGCAAAGGCGGCACGTACGTCTTACGTTTAACGGCGAACGATTCCGCATTGCTCAGCTCTGACGACGTCACGATTACCGTCATTCAACCAAATCAATCGCCGATCGTGAGCGCCGGCGACGATCAGACGATCACCTTGCCGAGCACCGCGACTCTCAACGGAACAGTCACCGATGACGGTTTGCCGACCAGCGTTGTGACCACGACGTGGAGCTTTGTGAGTGGTCCAGCTGCAGTCACGTTTGCAAACGCGAGTCTTCCGATCACAACCGCGACGTTCACCGCGCCGGGCACGTATGTGCTGCGGCTCACGGCCAACGATTCGCAGTTCACCGCTAGTGACGACGTCACGATCACCGTCAATCCTTATCCGTGCATCACGCCGCCGCCGGGGCTCGTCAGTTGGTGGCCGGGTGACGGCAACTACCAGGAACTCGTCAGCGCCAACAACGGCAACCCGCCGACGGGCGCGACCTTCCCGACGGGAATGGTGGCACAGGCGTTTGGCTTCGACGGCACTTCCGGCAGCGGCTTCTCCGTGCCTGACGCGAAGTCGCTTAGATTCACCGGCGCGATCAGCATCGCCGCGTGGGTGAATCCGTCGAACCTGTCCTGCACGAACGTCGACAACAGCGGTTACTGCGCGCTCGTCGCGAAAGAGAATCGCATTCAGCGCAACTACGGTTTGTGGATGAAGCCCGACGGTGGTCTCCACCTGAGCTACGTCAACGGCACCAACATCTTCATCGAATCACCACCCTCCGTTGTGACGAATCAGTACAGCTTCGTCACCGGCATCATCGATCCGGCTCACGGAGTGATGCAGATATACGTCAACGGCGTTCTCAAAGCGTCGCGTCAAACCACGTCGCCGATGCTGTCGAACACCTTGCCGCTGACCATCGGCACGTCAACCGGAGGCTTCAACTTCCGCGGCCAGATCGACGAAGTGAATCTTTACAATCGTCCGCTCGCGCCGCAGGAGATGCTTAACATCTTCAATGCGAAGAACGGCGGACTGTGCAAGGACCAGGTCAACCATCCGCCGGCAGTGAACGCCGGACCGGATCAAACCATCGGCGTCCGCGACACGGCGAATTTGCAGGGCACGTCCACGGACGATGGCCGCCCAACGGGCAGCACGCTTACAACTTCCTGGTCCGTTGTCTCTGGTCCAGGAACAGTTACCTTTGAAAAGCCGCAGCAGGCGAGCACCACGGCGACTTTCAGTTTGCCTGGAACTTACGTGCTGCGTCTCACCGGCAGCGACTCGGATCTGATCAGCGACGACGATGTAACGGTCACGGTCAATCCATCGGCCGGCAATCAACCGCCGGCAGTCAGCGCCGGCGCAAATCAGACGATCCAGATCGAAAACGCTGCGACACTGAACGGCACGGCGACAGACGATGGTCTACCGGCCGGCAGTACGCTCACCATCACCTGGTCCGTCGTGAGTGGTCCAGGTCAGGTTGTTTTTGCTAACTCACATCAGGCACAGACGACGGCGACGTTCAGCGCGCCGGGCACGTACTTATTGCGTCTCACCGCTTTCGACACGGAGCTCACACGGTTTGCCGACGTCACAATTACGGTCAAACCAACGAATCATGCGCCGGTCGTCAGTGCTGGACCGGATCTCTCGATCACATTACCGGGCACGGCGACGCTCAACGGCACCGCCACAGACGACGGCTTGCCCGCGGGCAGCACGCTTTCGGTGTTGTGGAGTGTCGTGAGCGGACCAGGTCAGGTTGGTTTCAATCCGGTGAATCGCGCAGCGTCGGTTGCGTCTTTCAACACGGCGGGTACGTATGTTCTGCGTCTCACTGGTAAGGACTCCGAGCTGACGACGAGCGACGACGTCACCGTCGAAGTCAAACCGGCCGCGCCACCGGCTGTCGTGAGCATCAACTCACCCGTTGACGGCTCAACCATCACCAATCGCACGAACTTCATCGGTAGTGTAAGCGCAGGCGCAACGTGGAAACTCGAATATAGTCTCAACACTGACGCCGGTTCGCCCACGCAAGTATGGACTACGATCGCTTCCGGCTCTACGGCAGTGACGAACGGTCTGCTCGGAACTTTCGATCCGACCGTGCTCGTCAACGGCATCTACACCGTTCGCCTGCGTGCGGTAAACGCCGGCGGACAAATTTCTGAGAGCACAGTCAGCGCCATCGTCACTGGTGGCTTGAAGATCGGAAACTTCACGCTCTCATTCACAGATCTCGACGTGCCGGTAGCTGGGTTACCAATCCAAATCACTCGCACCTACGACAGTCGCGATCCTCGCACCGGCGACTTCGGCGCGGGCTGGAGACTCGAACTGAGTAACATCCGCGTAGAGAAGTCGGTTGCGCCTGGCGCCAACTGGGAAGAAACTGTTACGCAGGGGTTCCTGCCGACTTACTGCATACAACCCACAAGGGCGCCGCTCGTGACAGTCACGTTCCCGGACGGCAAGCTCTTCAAGTTCCAGGCATCGCTAAGCTCGCAATGCCAGCTTATCGCGCCGTTCGAGTTTTCCACGGTTCGTTTCAACCAGTTAGAGGCCAGCCGGGGCACGGCCAACGCAAAACTCGTAGCGATTGATGACCCCGATGTCTTCATCGCCGGTGAGGCTCCCGGCGACGTTGAACTAATCAGCGCCGAGACGGGGGACGTCTACAACCCGACACGGTTCCAACTCACACTTGCGAACGGCACTAGCTTCATCATCGATGAGAAGGCCGGCCTGCAGAGCATGAAGGACCCCAACAACAACACGCTCACGATCACGCCGCAGGGAATCATTCACTCGAGCGGTAAGAGCGTGGTCTTCACTCGCGATTCGTTCGGTCGTATCACGCAGATCACCGATCCGTTGGGTAAGGCGATGGTCTATACCTACGACGCGAACGGCGATCTCGTCAGTTTCCGCGATCGCGAAAACCAGACCAGCACGTTCACTTACAACACGAGTCACCGCATGTTGTCGATGCTCGATCCGCGCGGCAAGCAACCGATCCGAATCGAGTACGACGACCAGGGGCGAGTGGCGCGACAGATCGATGCCGACGGCAAGATCATCACCATTACGCACGACCTTACCGGCCGTCGTGAAACCACCACCGACCGCATGGGCCATACGACTATTCTCGAGTACAACGACCGCGGCATGGTGGTGCGCACGACCGATTCGGAGGGCAACGTCACCACCCACGCTTACGACAGCCGCGACAATCTCATCAGCGAGACCAACGCTGCCGGCAAGACCTCGACCATGACTTACGACGCGCACAACAACAAGCTGAGCGAGACCGATGCGCTCGGCAACACTACTCGTTACACGTACGACTCGCTTGATCAGGTGCTGACCGCCACCGATGCTCTGAACCACGTCATCACCCACACTTACGACGCGAACGGAAACCTGCTCTCAGTCAAGGATCCGCTCAACCAAACGACTACGTACACTTACAACTCGCGCGGGCTGATGGAAACCAGGACCGATCCACTCGGCAACGTTTCGCGCTTTGAATATGACGGGATCGGCAACCTTACGAAGGAGACAGATCCGCTCGGTAACGTCACCACCTATACTTACGATGCCAACAACAATAAGCTGACAGAGTCAGTTAACCGGACCAGCGAGGCGGGTGTTGTCGAAACGCTCGTCACCACGTACCAGTACGACAATCTCGGACAACTCATCAAGACGATCAATCCGGACAATTCATTTACCGAGAACGTCTACGACAGTGTGGGCAAACAGATCGCAACGCGAGATCAGCTTGGCCGCCAGATCGATTACACCTACGACGATCTGGGTCGCCTCGCCCGCCTCAGTTTCCCCGACGGCACCACGCAGGAATCGACCTTCGACAATGAAGGTCGCTTGTTAACCTTGAAGAACCGCGCGAATCACACCACCATCTACACTTACGATTCACTCGGACGACTCGTAAAGACCACGAATCCCGACGGCACATTTACGTCGCAGACCTACGACTCGCTCGGCCGCGTTACCACCGAAAAAGATGAGAAGGGAAGCACGACGACGTATGAGTACGACCCGGCTTGCGGCTGCCCCAACCGCCGCGTGAAGGTCATCGATGGGCTCAACAACTCGACCTCTTACACGTACGACGCCATCGGCAACGTAGCGACGAAGACTGACGCCAGAAATAACGTCATGCGTTACGAATACGACGGCAACAATCGCCGCACGCGTACGATCTATCCGGACAACACGGTGGAAGTGACTGCGTATGACGGCAACGGACGCACGTCGTCCAAAACCGATCAGGCCGGACGTGTGACGCGCTTTGAGTACGACAAGATGGGACGCTTGCTGAAGGTGATCGACGCGGCCGATAAGACCACGACGTACACCTACAACGAAGCCGGCAACATGCTCACGCAGGTCGATGCGAACAATCGTACGACGAGTTTTGAATACGATCGCCTCGGCCGCCGAACCAAACGCACGTTGCCGCTGGGAATGTCCGAGACGTTTGTTTACGACGCCATTGGTAACGTCAAGAGTCGTACAAACTTCAAGGGCGAGACTACGACTTACGAGTACAACTTGATGAATAAGCTCATTCGCAAGACGCCTGACGCCGCGCTCAACCAGCCGGCGGTGGTCTTCACCTATGGGCCGACGGGTCTGCGTGAGTCGATGACGGACGCCGGCGGCACGACCACTTACACCTACGACCTGCGCGAGCGCTTGCTCACAAAAGTCGCGCCGCAAGGCACGTTGACCTACACGTATGGTCCAACCGGCAGTCTCACCAGCATGACGTCGTCCAACGCGAACGGCGTGTCAGTCACTTACACGGATGACGCGCTTAACCGGCTTGCGACTGTCAAAGACAATCACCAGTCAGGTATGACTAGTTATAGTTACGACGCCAATGGCAATCTCGCCGGTTACAGCAATCCGAACGGAGTACAGACGACGACTACTTACAACGCTCTCAATCGGCTCACGAACGTGAGTGTGAGCAAGGGCACGCCGATCGCGAGCTATGGTTACACGCTTGGCGCGGCCGGCAATCGTCTCACTGTTTCGGAACTGAGCGGCCGCCAGGTCACTTACAACTACGACAATCTTTATCGCCTGACTAAGGAGACTGTCAGTGGCGACGCATCGAGCAACGGCGTAGTTGATTACGTCTACGACAACGTTGGTAATCGTCTCAGCCGTACTTCGACGATGCCCGCGGTTCCGTCGGCGACGTATACCTACGATGCTAATGATCGGCTGACGACTGAGACTTACGACGCCGACGGAAACTTGAAGGTTTCCAATGGCGCCACCTACAACTACACCTTCGAAGACCGGCTCTCCGAAGTTAATGGCGGCGCCGTTTCATTCATTTACGACGGCGACGGCAACCGCGTCTCGAAGACTGTCGGCGGCGTGACGACGAAGTATCTTGTCGACACTGTTAACCCCACGGGTTACGCGCAGGTTGTCGAGGAGATTGTCAATGGCGCCGTGCAACGTGAGTACGTGTTCGGGCACGATCTCATTAGCCAGCGACAACTCATCGGTGGCAATTGGACCACGAGCTACTTCGGCTACGACGGTAACGGCAGCGTGCGATTCCTTACCGGCGCGAGCGGCGCGATTACCGACACGTACAACTATGATGCGTTCGGTGCGCTCGTCTCGAGCACGGGCTCGACGCCGAATGATTACCTGTTTGCGGGTGAGCAGTTTGATGCCAACGTTGGCCTCTATTACCTGCGCGCTCGCTATATGAATCCGTTCAACGGTCGCTTCGTCACGCGCGACACGTACGAAGGTACAGTGTTCGATCCGCCAACGTTGCATAAGTACCTCTATGTCGCGAACGATCCGGTGAACAAGACGGATCCGAGTGGGTTGATAGAACTTGGGGAACTCGAGGCAGTACAGGAAGTGCAGCAGAAAACACTATTGCCCATGGTGATAGTGAAGACAGAGGCGGACATGGAGGTCTTCAGGTTGCTCACGTTCATGATCGTTGCCCTGGGTGTCGGCGGGGTGGCGATCACGCGGCCTTTACTAGAGCGGTACCGCGACCGGCCGTTACGGCTACACCACTACACGGACTGGGAGTCACTCTCAAAAATAGAGGTAAGCGGACAAATTAAAAACCCGAGTGGGAAACCAAACTTCTACAGTCCGGACGTCGTGCCGGATGCTGACGACGCCGAGGATCAATTCGCGGTTTGTAAGAGGCTCGAAGTTCGTATCACCCTCGACATGTACTATCCAAGCGATGGGTTCTATTGGGAGCCGACAAAAGTCGACGAAAAGGATTGTGATTCGAATTCCACTGGTGGTTGGGCCAACAAGCACGCCAACGGTGGTAAGAAAGAAACGAGCACACTGAAAGGGATTCCGTACGCTTCCCGAAGACCGATCAATACGCCGCTATTGGGACGTTGAGCGATTGTTGGGGCGGCCCCTCCGTGGGCCGCCTACTTCCAGAGCTATCTGGGCGGCTGCTGGCGGACTAAGCCACTCTCGTAACTGTTGTAGGAAATTGAGGTAATATGAAGCTCAGAATTGTTTTGACTACAGCCTCACTCACATTACTCATCTTTGCCCCGCCCCAAACCGCATGGGCCCAGTCGACGACAGTTAACGCAGCCCCGAATATGTATAAGACAAGCCTCTTGTTTTTGTTACTTTTCAACTGCTACTTTCTCCGCGCTCAAGAAATTCAAAATAGGTTCTATAGGACGAGCAAACGAGAGTCCTGCCCCATCATTAAGCCCGCGTTTAACCATGATCCCAATTACCCGACCGCTAGAGTCATATACAGGACTGCCACTCGCTCCCGGCCAAGCAGTTTTATCTATTCCAAACCAATTCTCTATTGCGAAGTATGTAGCAATAAATCCCTTCGATGTTATAGGCACCGTGGATTCCAAGGGGAATCCTGTAAACGCCACTGCACTCCCGTCTGGATGGTTGGCAAAGAGGCCGAAACGCACCGACTGAATGTTTTTGTTAACTTGGCTGTCACTGAAAGGGTTATTTTTAAGCTTACAAAAGGCAACGTCTGTTGCTTCATTGTAACGGCATTCAGAAAAACTAAACCATCGCGTAGAAACCTTTGTCCGTGTATTCCAAGGAGTCAGCGGAATATAAATCGCCCAGAAGGATTCATCTCCGCAAGTTGGCTTGAGGCCCAATACCACATGTGCAGCCGTAAGGAAATATCCCTCGCGATTAATCAGGAATCCAGTGCCCATAATTTTTCTGACCTTAGCGGCCCCGCTATTCTTCTCGTCCGGCACCATGCACAAGACAGGGACTACCGACCTCTGAATGGTCTCTATTGTTTTGATGGACACATCTTCCGCTTCACACCTAAAGGTAAATGCGAAAACCAAAAGCAGGATTACAAGCCCGCGAGCGGCATAGTAATCCCACCTTCTAGCTCTATCGGGTTGCAGTATGTATCTCACTAATTCGCTATGCGGCTTCCTCTTTCGTGAGTTTTGTGGCGTTTAAGAGCAAGTCTTTCAACGTCCAGATCGATTTAGTGACGCCCTGCGCCATCGCGGGAGTGCATCTGATCGTTCGGTGCATCCGGCAAAAGTTGTAATAGGCGAAGTAGAGCGCGAGCGCCGCGTGATGGTTGGCCCACTTCTTAGAAAATCCGTTTGTCAGTCGCGTGAAGCGGCGCGTTTCCATTCGCACAGACAAGTTGTGTCGTTCAATGCGCGAGGTTCCGGCGCGGTCCATATCAGGATCGCCGTGGATGGCCTCTTTCTTGAATCCCGTACATTTGGCCGGACTGTAACGCGTCTCGTTTTCAGGGTTGTTAGCGTAAATCTTAATCACTTGCGCAAAGTCGATCTGGTGCATCCCCAAGCTATAGACCATTGCATCTTGATAAGCCTTAAAGCCATCGGTTGAAACTTGAAAGTTGCCATCAGTCGCATAGGCCAGCTTCTCGGTAAATGCAAACGTGTCCTCATAGGTGCGTTGGCCCAAGTGCCACGCGAGGATTAATTTTGAGTGCCGTTCGATTGCTGTAAACGTCCAGCTATCGCCCACTTCTGGATCTTCGATTTGCTTGTGAGCCTTGGTGCGCGACTTCATGCCGATGTATTGCCAAACTTCGTCACACTCAACATCTTGAACTTTCAAACCACAGACGAGCTTAAGCATGAGTGCTTCGCATTTCAGGCCCGCGACATTGAGCAAATCCAGGATCGTGTCTCTGTGAACGCCTGTCAGTCTTTCAGTTGTTTGCCGAGCGCTACGGCGTTTGGATCTTTCCCCTGCTCGCGGGCGACTTCGGGATCGTGCTTAGCGATTACTTGGTCTAGGATAGAATCAGCGAAAATGACTGGATCGCCTGTGTCTTTCTTGGGCATGTGGGGATCTTAGCACGTTCGGATCAAAGCGGAAAATTTCAGCAACACAAGTTTAGGACACTACCAAATAGGCTTCTCCAAACCGCCGTTTAGCGAAAGTTTAGTTGACGATCTTCGCAGTCTTTCA
>Ga0070689_100000248_pt1 | contig 31524 bp, 23 predicted proteins | sample KBSS23HmetaG_FD_64669 | JGI IMG/M metagenome (GOLD analysis project Ga0070689, IMG submission 64669) | Switchgrass rhizosphere microbial communities from Kellogg Biological Station, Michigan, USA - KBS S2-3H metaG | ecosystem: Host-associated > Plants > Roots > Rhizosphere ...
AGAGGGTTGAGAGATCGATCTCCTCGTTATCTTCAAGTACTTCGACGTCCTCAGCCTGTCCTGTTTCGAAGTCGATACTGTCCAGCGAAACAAGATCGGCGTGAGTGATTCCCCCGCCGTTGTTCGAGTTCTTCGGGAGGTGGGAAACTTCCTCGACGGTAGCTGAAGCGAGTTCGATCTCGCGGGAAGTGCCGTAATACTTTGCAATCGCCTGCTGTACGCTGCCTTCAGCGACGACTACGGGTTCGACGTTCAAGCCGGTCATGAACTTGACGTCGTCCATGGCGAAGACGTTGGTCGGATCGACCATCGCGAGCGTCAGCGTTGCGCCGACGCGTGAGAGGGGCAAAACAGAATGTTTTTGCGCGACCTCCTGAGGAATGAGACTGAGGACGTTGGGATCGATTTTGAAGAGATCGAGATTGACGGAAGGAATGCCGTACTGTCGCGACAGTACGGCGGTGATCATGTCGTCGCTAATAAGGCCTAGCTTCACCAGATTAAAGCCGAGTCGACCACCATGTTCGCGTTGGTAGTCGAGCGCCTCTCTCAGGTGTTGCGGGCTAATAAGATTTTCACGAACCAGTATTTCGCCTAGTTTCGCTGACATTTGTGACTCTAGTGGATTGAGGCGCCCGATGTGGCGCGAGGCATGAAACTTTTTCTTTACAACGACGGCGCTAACATCGTTGTGCAGTCATAGTACAGTTTTAACGCGAGTAGTGTCAAGGTAGGTTTTCCAGCAAAAACGGTAGGGAAATTAACAAAAACTTAGCCACAGATTACACGGATTACACAGATTTCATAAAAGGAATCTGTGTAATCCGTGTAATCTGTGGCTAAGTTTTTCTGCCGGTTATGGCTTCCTGCGTGTGGGCCGGCCGGTCTTCTCCGGAGTTACGTTTTCGCTGTTCTTCAACTCCGTCAGGATGGCCTTCGCGTCGTCTTTCATCGGATTCGAATCCGGCGCGACTTCCACGAAGCGCTGGAGATAATTGGCCGCTTCCTGGAATTTGGCTTTGTCGCCAGTCGCATAAACCGCCAACCCCGCACCGAGATTCGCTTCGGGGCTGTCAGGAGTTGTAGTTAGGATCGCTTTGAACTCCGTTAACGCTTTATCAGCGGCGCCGGCGTCGAGCAGCATCTGCGCCATATCGAGTTGGGCTTTGGCTTTCTTGGCCGGATCCGTTTCGATCGCAATGTAGTCCTTGAACGCCGCGACTCCGTCGTCAGCTTTCGTACCATCTGCCTTGCTGACGTAGAGACGCATTGACTCAGCCTGCGTGAGCATCGCTGCGTACTTGTTGGCATTATATCTTTGTACTTCGGCCTGCTCGGCCGGGGCCGGCTGGGCCTTGATCAACGTCACTGCCTTGCTGGCTGTTTCCGCGGCGGCTTTGAAGTCCTCCTTGGCTGCTGCGAGACCGGCAGTCTTACCGGCATCGTCCAACGTCTTCGACGTGATAGTAGCGTTGAAACGCTCCACACCGCGTCCTTTCAGGGCCACCGCTTTATTGGTAAGAATCGCGGGCTGCTCAGCATCGGCAGCAAGACCTTCGTCATACGCAGCCAGTGCGGCTGTGTATTTCTGAATCGCCTCTTCAGAGTTCTTTGCTCTGCTTGCCGCACCCGCCGCGGTCAACGCCTCATTCCCGGCTTTGAAAGTGCGTCCGATGATCTCGTTTGCTTCGGTGACCTTTTTGTTGCTGGCTTCGATCTCAGCATTCTTCTTCATCATCTCTTCGCGCTTGGCTTTGTCAGCCGCGCTCTCGCCACTTGCTGCGGCAGCAGGATTCGGTGTACCACCACCTACTGCCTTGATCTCGTCGTAAGTGGGTCGCTTTCCGTCGCCGGGAGTCACTACGATCTCTATGACATTTCCCTGTCCGACTCTCACGCCGGGGAGAAAGTTAGGCCTGGCTGTGGGATGGCTGGCAACTACTGTGTAAATGCCGATGAATGGTAGCCCGGCAAATACAAACTCACCTTTTTTATCTGTCTTGACGTCGTATTTGGCTTGCATGTCCGTCCGGAAGACGTCGATCTGCGCGCCAGGGAGGGGAACCTTCTGACCGTCTGCCTGCTGCATCACGACTTTGCCGCGGAGTTCGCCAACCTGCGCAAACGTTGTCAGGGACGCTGACGCAACAACGATCGCCACCACGAGCGCTCCGTAAAAATATCTGCTAATCATCTAAAGATTCCTCCATCATCTGCGGGCTGTACGCTGCGAAACTGATTCGTAGGATGCGCCCAGATTCTTCACCGGTTGTAATAAATATTTGCCTGAAAGAGTGTCTAAACTTAATAAGCAAAACGATTACTGTCAAGCATGTAGGGTATAGGATCGACGGTTCCCGCCTCACGAAATGCGCGCAGCCGCAGCGCGCAGGAATCACAGTTGCCGCAGGCCAGGTCCGATTCCTGGTAACAGGACCAAGTCAGGTGCAAAGGCGCGCCGAGCTCGATGCCTCGTTGGACGATCTCCGACTTTCGCATTCCGATCACGGGAGTTTCGATCGTGATGTGAGTTTCGGGTTTGGTTCCGATGTCGAGCACCTTTTGAAACGCGTCGTAAAACTCAGGCCGGCAGTCGGGATAACCGGAAGAGTCTTCCGCCACTGCGCCGATGTATATTGACGCCGCTCCGATCACTTCACCCCAGCTCACTGCCGCGGCGAGCAGGTGGGCGTTTCTAAAAGGAACGTAACTCGACGGAATGCCTTGCGCGGAAAGGTTTGCGATAGTGACCGGAATTGAATTGTCGGTGAGTGATGAGCCGCCGATTCTGGCAAGTTGTTCGAGTGAAATCACGAGACGTAATTTAACGTTAAAGTGATCGGCTAAAGCCTCAAATGACTGGCGTTCGCGTTTCTCTGTGCGCTGACCGTACGAGATGTGCAGGAATGCGAGCTCGTCGTTCTCTTCGCGAGCGATTGCCGCGGTGACGCACGAGTCCATGCCGCCTGAGACGAGGCAGATGGCGAGCTTTGATCCGTCAGTCTCTTCAGACTCGAGCGTTTCAGTTTCGACCTCGAGCGAGCCGCCCATTAAACTCCTTTCACGTCCGGACCCCAGATGTACTTGTGCAGTTGCAACTGCATGCGTACTTTCAAACCACTGCCGGCGACCCGCTCTGCCAGCGCTTGCAGATCGACCAGGCCCCAGGCTGGAGAAATCAGGACCGCGTTCGTGCGCGATTCCAAATCGTGCTTTTCGATTAAGCTCTTCGCATAGAGCCAGTCGGCTTCATCCGCGATCACAAACTTCACTTCGTCTTTATCAGCGCGCAGGCGTTCGAGGTTCGACCAATCGTTCCGCGCCTCTTCTCCGGAAGCCGGACACTTGATATCGAGAATGACTTTTGCGCGCGGATCCAGGCCTTCGGTGGAAACGTAGCCGCCCGTTTCCACGAGCACTTCGTAGCCTTCATCGCAGAGCCGCTCGATCAACTTAAAGGCTTGTTGCTGTGCGAGTGGCTCGCCTCCGGTTACCTCGACGAGTTTGCACTCAAAGGCATTTACCTGGGCCATAATGTTGTCGATTGAGACGTGTTCGCCGCCGGTGAATGTGTACTCGCTGTCGCACCAGATACAACGCATCGGGCAACCCGTCAGGCGCACAAAGGTACAGGGGCGGCCTGCGTGAGTTGATTCGCCCTGGATGGAGCGGAATATTTCGGTGACGCGCAGCATTGGTCGGTAAGAGTTTGCCACAGATTTTCACGGATGAACACGGATAGAAATCTGTGTTCATCCGTGAAATCCGTGGCTAAAACGTGCATCAAACGACTACTGGGAGTGATAGGATTGAGTTCCGTGGAATCCAGTAGACACGAAACGTTACTGAACGAAGGCGCCGCGCGATTGCTTGCCCGCGCGAGCGATAGCCGCTCCCTCGCGCGTGAGTCTCTGGTACCTCGTGTTTCCGCGGCAGTCGAGAAGTATTTATTAAGGAACGATCCAAACACTTCGAAAGCCGACATTTCCAAGTTCATCGACGAGATGCAGGCTGACGATCTCTGCTTGATCATCGCTTGCGAAAGTGGTGATGAAAACGCCTGGAACGATCTGGTCGAACGATTTACCGCAACTGTTCGCTCCGCGGCTCGTTCTGCCAGTGCGAACGAAGACGCCGCCGAAGATCTGGCGCAGTCGATCTGGGCTGAGCTCTACGGACTGCGGACGAAAAAAGACGGAAAGCCTGCAAGCAAGCTCGCCTATTACTCCGGGCGCGGCTCGCTGGCCGGATGGTTGCGCGCGGTGGTGGCCCAACTCGCGGTCGACGTGTTTCGCAAACAGTCGCGACTGGTGCAAACAGAAGAGGACGCGGATCTCGATCGGCTCGCACGCGATGCGAACATGGGCGAAGGCCAGCCGGTATTCGCCGGCATTCCGACTCCCGAGGAGTCGATGTCAACTCGGTTTGCGCAAACTGACATGCAACAGGCGTTGAACCGCGCCGTTCAGGAACTGGAGGCTGAAGATCGTTTGTTAGTGAAACTGTATTACTTTGACAACCTGCGACTGCGTGAAGCTGGTGCAGTATTGGGAGTACACGAGGCAACGGCGAGCCGCCGTTTGACGCGCATCCAAACTGACTTGCGCAAGCGAGTGGCCAGGATCCTGATCGACGAGCGCGGTTGGACACAGGCGGAAACGGAGAAATCGTTTGCGGAAGTGGCGCAGCATTTGGATACGGATTTGGAGGGACTATTGAGGAAAGAGAGCGTTTCGTAAGCAAAGTTTGACTGCAAGGTATCGCGAAGTTTACGTTCTTTATTAAGGGATGAGACAGGAAACTAACAACGAGATGGATCTTTTGTTGCGGCGACTGGCGCGGCAACAGGAGACCTCCGCGTCCGGCGATCATCTCGATGCTGACGAGCTCAGTTCGTATGCGGAAAATGTATTGCCGCCCGCGGCGCGTACGCGTTACACGGAGCATCTGGCGGAGTGCACGCGCTGCCGGGATCTCATCGTACAACTCAGCTCATCCGCAGGCGTGGTTGTTGCGCAAGAGACTGCCAAAGTCTCCGCACCTTCAGCGCTGCGAAAGTTTTTGGCGAGTCTTTTCTCGCCGATGGTTTTGCGCTATGCAGTACCAGCACTGGGGTTGGTTGTAGTTGCGGCGATTGGTTTCATGGTTTCGCGCAATGAGGGAACTTCGAATAGTCCGGTCGCAGACGTCCGATACAAACAACCAGATCAGGGGCTTGTTCCTTCAAGTCAACCATCGTCATCGCCTGAGAAACAATCTTCCGGTTTTTACGACAGCAGTGAATCTCCCAGCAAAGCCGCAACAGTGCACGACTCTATCCCGAAGTCCGGGGCCGCCGCTTCAAACGCCGCTCCGGTAAGTCCTGTTACTACTGACGCTCCGAAAGAAACGGAAACGCAAGCGAAGAAAGTAGAAGAACAGCAACAACCAGAGGCGAGAGAAGCGGAGCCGCCAAAACCCGCCGCTACTGTTTCCGGTTTGAAGAAGCTCGAACCTAAACAGGAGGCAGCGGAGCAAACCGTAACCGTTAGGAATGAGCCTGCCGCGGAAAAGGCTAAGACAGAAGATCGTAGCGGCGTGGGGGATTTTGCAGTGGCGAGTCCTGGCGTCGCGCGGAAACGGGCCGAAGCTGGTAGTAGTACCGGCGGTGCGGCCGCCGCCAGGCCGATGGCGGCCCAGCGAGATGACGCAGCGGACAAAGACAAGAATGATGCGGAAACTCGCACCGTGGCCGGACGTCGTTTCCGTAAGCAAGGCAGTGTTTGGATCGACACTGCTTACAACTCGCAGAGTTTGACAGAGCTCAGGCGCGGCTCAGAACAGTATCGCGGCCTCGTGGGTGATGAGCCGGCAATCAAACAAATCGCCGACCAGCTCGACGGCGAGATCATCGTCGTCTGGAAGGGCAAAGCCTACAAAATTCGCTAACCACAAAGGCACTAAGTCTCAAATTTTATTATTGAGATTTGTGTCTTCGTGTCTTTGTGGTTGAATATGTCATTCATGATGAAGCTTCGACTCTTTCAAAGCGTCGTTATTGTCCTGGTAGCGGCGAACTTTCTCGCTGCTCAACCTCGGAAGAAATCCGTCGCCGGCCGCAATCGCACCATCGCCAACATCGTGCGTGAGATAGACGCGCGCAATATCGAGGTCTCGATCAGGAAGCTGGTTTCGTTTGGCACGCGCAACACGTTGTCTGAGCAGAACGATCCGAAGCGCGGCATTGGCGCCGCCCGTGACTGGCTCTATTCGGAGTTCCTGAAAGCCGCGGAAGCGTCGCAGGGCCGTATGACGGTCGAGAAGCAGTCGTATGAACAAGCGAAGGCGCCACGAGTCCCGCAGCCGACCATCATCACAAACGTCGTCGCCACGTTGAAAGGATCGCAACCGGAATCGACCGACCGGATCTACGTCGTCAGTGGACATTACGACTCGATGTGCAACAGTCCGACAGACGCAAAGTGCGACGCGCCGGGAGCGAACGACGATGCTTCGGGAACTGCCGCGGTGCTCGAGATGGCACGCGTGATGGCGAAGTATGAGTTTGACGCCACGATCGTTTTCATGGCCGTGGCCGGCGAAGAGCAGAGCCTGCTCGGTTCAACGCACTTTGCCGAACAGGCGAAACTGAAGAACTTGAACGTCGACGCGATGTTCACTAACGACATCGTCGGCAATACGCTCGGCGGCAACGGCGTTCGCGACCGCAGCACGGTTCGCGTTTTCTCCGAAGGCGTGCCGTCAAATGAAACCACAGCCGAAGCGACGACACGGCGCAGCGTTGGCGGCGAGAACGATTCCGCTTCGCGCCAGCTCGCACGGTTCATCAAAGAGATCGGCGACGCCAATGTGTCGCAGTTGAAAGTAATGTTGATTTACCGGCGCGATCGGTATGGACGTGGCGGCGATCACATTCCGTTTCTCGAGCGCGGCTATCCGGCGGTGCGATTCACGGAGATGAATGAAGAGTTTCGGCACCAGCATCAAAACGTGCGCGTTGAGAATGGCGTGCAGTTTGGCGACCTGCCGGAGTTTGTAGACTTTGCTTACGTGGCGAACGTGGCGCGCGTCAATGCGGCTTCGCTGGCGGCGCTGGCGCTGGCGCCTTCGCGGCCAACCGGTGTGGTGATCCTGACAGCGCGTTTATCAAACGATACCGATTTGCATTGGGACGCTAACAAGGAACCGGACCTGGCTGGTTACGAGATCGTTTGGCGAGACACAACGTCGGCGGTGTGGACCAATTCGAAGCCGGTGGGCAACGTTACCAGTTTTACGATGAAGGGGATGTCGAAAGACAACTACTTCTTCGGCGTGAGGGCAATCGACCGCGAAGGCAACCGCAGCCAGGTGACCTATCCGCGGCCTCAGGGACGGCAGCAGCCCGCGCCGACAAGTTCAGGTTTTTAGCCACAGATTTTCACGGATGGTTACGGATTAAATCCGTTCTTTTATCGGTGAAAATCCGTGGCTGTTTTTCCGACCAATCCCCGACTGCGAACGTCTAAATTGACATGAGAAAATCTGTCGTTTTCATTTTGGTGCTGGCGATGATGGCCGCTCAGTCAATCGCTTTCGCACAAAAGCGCCCAAAAACCCAGAAATTAACCGAGGAGCAGCGCATCGTCCACGTGCTCAATCGGCTCGGTTTCGGAGCGCGTCCCGGAGACGTTGAACGTGTTAAGGCGATAGGCTTGGAGAACTACATTAACCAGCAGCTCAACCCAGAGAAGATCGCCGATTCAGTCGCTGAGAATAAAATTAGAGACCTTTCCGTCCTGAATATGACGACGGCTGAGCTCTACGAAAAATATCCGCAACCCGGACAACTTCTGCGCCAGCTTCAATCGCGCGGGATGTTGCCTGCCGATCTCGCCGAAGCACGTGAAATGAGGGCGGACGCTCCCAAAAACAATCAGCCTCAACCGCCCGCCGGCAATCCGCTCGAAGATCCAAAGTATCGCGAGATGATCGAGAAGTATTATCGCGAGAACGGATTGCAACGACCCGCGCGCATCATAGCTGAGTTGCAGGCGTCGAGAATCCTGCGCGCGGTTTACAGCGAGCGACAGCTTCAGGAAGTGATGGTCGATTTTTGGACCAACCACTTCAACATCTTCGCCAACAAGGGAGCCGATCGCTGGTTACTCCCGTCTTACGATCGCGACACGATTCGCCCGTTTGCGATGTCGAAGTTCTCGACCTTGCTGGAAGCGACGGCGAAGAGTCCGGCGATGTTGTTTTACCTCGATAACTTTCAGAGCGTCAGTCCAAACGCCGGTCGCGCCAACCCACTCAGACCGCAGCGACAAAGACGCGGCATCAACGAAAACTACGCGCGCGAGTTGATGGAGTTGCACACACTCGGAGTCGATGGCGGCTACACGCAGAAAGACGTGCAGGAAGTCGCGCGCTGTTTCACAGGTTGGACCATCTTTCAGCCGCGTGGTGGTGCCGCAGCCGCGAACGCGATGATGGGCGAGGCCGGTCGTCGCAACGCAGGAACATTCTTCTTCAATGCGCGCGTGCATGACGACGGCGAGAAGACAGTTCTTGGTCACAAGATTCCTGCGGGCGGCGGTATGAAAGACGGCCTGATGGTGCTCGACATCCTGACGCATCATCCGTCGACCGCGAAGTTTATCGCCACCAAGCTGGTGCGCCACTTTGTCGCCGACAATCCACCGCCGGCGTTAGTCGATCGCGTCGCTGCGACTTTCACGAAGACTGACGGCGACATTCGTGAGACGCTCAAAACGATTTTCTTCTCCAGCGAATTCAACTCGACCGAAGCTTACCGCGCGAAGATCAAGCGACCGTTTGAACTGGTTATTAGCGCTATCAGAACTCTGGGCGCCGACACCAATGGTGGACCAGGCACGCACCGGTGGATCGAGCGCATGGGCGAGCCGCTTTACGGATTTCAAACGCCAAACGGTTACTCCGATGCTGCTGAGAGCTGGGTAAACACCGGTGGCCTGCTCGAGCGAATGAACTTTGGTCTGGCTCTGGCGAGTAATCGAATTCCCGGTGTCAGCGTCAATCTGTCGAAGTTGAGCACGGACCAGTCAAAAGTGATGGACGACTATCTGAAAATTCTTCTCGCCGGAGAGATTTCAGCCGGCACCAGGGAAGCGATGCTGAAGCAGTTGGACAAGTCAGACCCGGTCACGAAAGTCGTCGGATTAATTTTGGGGACACCGGAATTTCAAAGGCAATAAGATTTCTCCCGCAAAGGCGCCAAGGCGCAAAGCAAGAAATTTGATTTACTTTGCGTCTTTGCGCCTTTGCGGGAGAGACTTTGAAAGGTTTGCATTATGAATCGCAGATATTTTCTTAAATCAGGCAGCATTGCCCTCGCGAGTGTTGGCATGTCGCTTTCGGCGCCGTCGTTTCTCAATCGAATCGTGCTGGGCAATGGTGTAACCGGTGGCAAGCGAAAGACCCTGATCGCGATCTTTCAACGCGGCGCGGTCGACGGGCTCAATATGGTGGTCCCGTTTGGTGAGTCTAACTACTACTCGGTACGTCCCGCGATTGCGATTCCGAAGCCGGAGCCGGGCAATGCCGAGTCAGCTATCAATCTCGACGGCTTCTTCGGACTACATCCGTCGATGAACTCCTTCAAACAGTTGTGGGACTCGAAGCGACTCGCGATCGTTCACGCCGCAGGCTCGCCCGACAACACACGTTCGCACTTCGACGCGCAGGACTACATGGAATCTGCGACGCCGGGCGTGAAGTCGACCAGCGATGGTTGGTTGAATCGTTACTTGCAGAGCAAAGAAGATCCGGATCGTTCGTTGTTCCGCGCTGTGGCGATAAAAAAGACGATGCCTCGGGTGCTGCAGGGACGAGCGCAGGCATTGGCGATGACGAGCCTGGCGGAGTTCACGATTCGCGGCGGCAAGTCTTCAGCGAATCTCCAAAATGGTTTTGAAGCGATCTACTCCCGCAAAAACACCGATCCTTTAGCGGACATGGGGCGCGAGACTTTCGAAGCTGTCAACTATTTGAAGCAAGCGAATCCGGAGCAGTACAAACCGGAGAACGGCGCGCAGTATCCGCGCAATGCGTTTGGCAATTCGTTGTTACAAATTGCGCAGCTCATCAAAGCAGGAGTCGGTTTGGAGGTTGCTTTCACAGATCTCGATGGTTGGGATACCCACGTTAACCAGGGCAACTCGCGCGGGCAACTTGCAAATCTTTTGCAGCAGTTCAGCTCCGGCATCGCCGCGTTGTATCAGGACCTGGGCCAACGAATGGACGATGTAGTGATACTGACGATGTCTGAGTTTGGCCGGACTGTGCGCGAGAACGGCAACCGCGGCACAGACCATGGCCACGCGAATGCGATGTTTGTAATGGGCAACAGCGTGCGCGGCGGCAAAGTCTACGGACGCTGGCCCGGCCTCAAAGACGATCAACTCAATGAGGGCCGCGACCTCGCGCTCACCACCGACTTCCGCGACGTCTTCGGCGAAATCGCCACGCGCCACCTCGGCAGTAAAGACACTAAATCCATCTTCCCCGGCTACTCGCTGAACTCGTCACATTTCAAAGGCTTCCTGGGGTAAAATCCTGGGCGCTTCACAATAACGCCGAAGGCGTTCGCTAATTTCAGCCCAGGGTCCGAGCGAAGCGAGAACCCTGGGTTAACCGCCAAAAAATTTAATAAAACCCTGAAAGGGTTCGCCGCGAGACAAACCCTTTCAGGGTTGATGCGTGTTTATTTTTATTGCTCCCAGGGTTGTCGCAAGCTCCAACCCTGGGCTGAAATTAGCCAACGCCTTCGGCGTTGTATAATCGCGTCAGATGACGCTGAAGCCAAAGGTGCTGCGATTTGGGTCGTTGCCTTCCACAAATACTGAATTGGCGCGATTGGCGTCTGAGGGGGCTGCGGAGGGGCTCGCGGTTGTCGCTGATGAGCAGACGGCGGGGCGGGGGCGTTTGCAGCGCCAGTGGTCGTCGCCCAAGGGTGCGGGGCTTTATTTCAGTATTCTTTTGCGGCCGAAAATTCCTACCGAGCATTGGCCTCTGATCACGTTCATGGCTGCACTTGCGGTCGGAGATGCACTGACTGAAGCGGCCGATCTCCAGACAGATATCAAGTGGCCAAACGATCTTCTTGTAAACGAACGGAAAATTTGCGGCATACTGGCAGAAGCGATTGAGACGCCCGCGGGACGTGCCGTCATACTGGGGATCGGGATCAACCTGACTCAAAATGCTTTTCCGCCTGAGCTGGCGAACGTGGCGACGTCAGTAGCGGAAGCGACTGGCGCCCACCCAGAGCGTGAAACGATACTCGCCGCTTTGTTATCAGCTTTGTCGCGCTGGTATGCGTTGCTGAATGAACCGGAAAAGATCGTCGCCGCATGGTGCGGCAGATCGTCTTACGCGAACGGGAAGTTGGTGCAGGTCAGCAACGGTGATGAGGTGTGGCAGGGTACAACTTGCGGAGTCGAGCGTGACGGAGCGTTGCGGCTCGGCACAGCGAGTGGTGAAATCAGATTAGTGAGAGCCGGAGACGTTTACAGCGTCAGATCGTCCAGTTAACGATGCGCATCATTCTCAACACGTTTGGTTCCTTCGGTGACATTCATCCGTACATGGCCATCGCGATGGAGTTGCAACGCCGCGGGCACACGCCGGTGATCGCCGCGATGGAGGGGTATCGAGAAAAGATCGCCGGCGCGGGCCTGGAGTTCGCGTCAGTGCGACCCGACATCCCACCACCCAAAGAACAAGGTACGGAACTGGTAGAGAAGATCATGGAGCCGATCAGTGGGCCAAGGTTTCTTATGGAGGGCCTCGTGTTTCCGGCTGTGCGCGATAGTTATGAGGATTTGTTGAAAGCAGTCGACGGCGCCGATCTGCTGGTGACGCATCCGGCCGCGCCTGCTGGTCCATTGGTTGGTCGTAAGACCGGCATGCCATGGATCTCAACCGTGCTGGCGCCGTTTTCTTTCATTTCAGCGTACGATCCTCCGGTACCGCCGTTCTGGCAGTGGACCAGAAAGCTCAGCGTGCTTGGCCCAGGCGTCATGGGCTTTCTGCTGAACACGATGAAGAACAGCTACAAGGCAAAAGCAGTCACGGAGTTTCGTGATGAGCTTGGGCTTGCAGACAACGGCAATCCGATGTTTGAAGGACAGCACTCACCAACGCTGGTGTTGGCCCTGTTCTCTGAAGTGTTTGCTAAGCCGCAGCCTGACTGGCCGCCGCAAACGAAGATCACCGGGTTTTGTTTTTACGACGGTCATCACGAAACGCAAATGCCACCAGAGCTGCTTCACTTTTTAGACGACGGCGCGCCGCCAATTGTTTTCACCTTGGGTTCATCGGCAGTTTGGGTCGCGCGTGACTTCTTCAAAGAAAGCATCAAGGCGGCAAAGCGTCTGGGCCGGCGTGCGGTGCTGCTGATTGGCGACGAACGAAACCTGACATTCTCGCTCCCGGAAGGGATTATCGCGGTCAATTACGCGCCTTATCAATCGTTGCTGCCGAGGGCGTGTGCGGTGGTCCATCACGGTGGCGTGGGAACAACGTCGCAGGGCTTGCTGGCAGGTATTCCGACGCTAATCGTTCCTTTCGCTTTCGATCAATCTGACAACGCCGAACACGCTTACAAGGTTGGCACGAGCCGGACGCTCTATCGCAAAAACTATTTCGCGCCGCGTGTCGCAAAAGAGCTCAACGAACTACTCCCGCAACCTGGTTACGCTCGCAAGGCGCTCGATGCCGGCCGGCGACTGAAGCAGGAAGATGGGCCAGGTCGAGCAGCGGATCTGATCGAGCAGGTTCTGTCCGGACGTCAAAACCGTAGCGAGGAGCTCGTCTATGCTTCTGGTGATTGACGCCGGCAACACAAACGTCAAGCTGGGAGTCTTTCGCAGAGCTGAGCTGGTAGCGCAATGGCGTTTGGCTATTGATCCAGAGAAAAGCGGTGATGAGGTACGACGTCTATTCGAGCAGGACGGACTTGACCGCAAAGAGATCGAAGGCATAGCAATCTGCTCAGTAGTACCGTCGCTTGACGATGCACTCAAGCAAATGTCCGAAGTCTGTTTTGAGTTAACACCGCTGTTCGTCGATCACACTACCGATACCGGTTTGAAGATTCTTTACGACTCGCCTTCCGAACTCGGCGCCGACAGGATTGTCGACGCGGCAGCAGGCGTGGCAAAGTATGGGGCTCCTTGTATCGTCGTCGACTGTGGCACCGCGACGACGTTCAATGCCGTTAATGCAGCGCACGAATATCTCGGTGGAGTAATTGCTCCCGGAATCATGATCTCCGCTGAGGCACTGTTTTCACGCGCCGCAAAATTGCCGCGCGTGGAAATCAAACGACCGGACAAAGTCATCGCTACCTCGACCACCGGCGCTATGCAATCGGGTCTTTACTATGGATACGCCGGACTGGTCGACGGTGTGTTGACCCAGATGATGGCAGAACTGGGCTCACAACCGCGCGTGATTGCGACAGGCGGTCTGGCGCCGCTCATCGCCGGTGGCTCGAAGTTTATCGAAGAGGTTGACTGCACGCTTACACTCGACGGGTTGCGATTGATCTACGAAAGAAACAAGAATTTAGCCGCAGATTAACGCCGGCAGACGCAGATCAGATCTGCGCATTATCTGCGTTAATCTGCGGCTAAAAATAGTGAATTGAACTACTTCAACTATTTCACCGAAATCGAGGATGCATTCGTCAGGCGGCGCGGTAAGCATCTCTTTCTCAGCCCGATGGACTGGGCGTTGATGGAAACGTGGAAACAGCAGGGAATTCCGTTGCACATCGTACTGCGCGGCGTTGAGAAATCGTTTGATTCGTTTGAGGCTCGGCCACGCAAGCGCACGGTGAAGACGCTGCTTTATTGCCAGGAAGAAATTGAAGCTCAGTACGCGGAATGGGTTGAGGCGCGTGTCGGCTCAGCGTCCAACTCAGAAGACAACAACGAGCCCGATTCGGACAAGACGCCCTTCTCGTTTGCCGCGATCAGTGAACACTTGCAGCGCAACCGGACTTCCCTGGCTGAACTGGTTCGTTCGCGAAATAAGGAAGACGATCTTTCCGAAGCTCTCACGCGAGCCGCAACATTGCTCGTCGACATCGAGAGCGACTTTACGAGCAGCGCAACGCTCGACACGCGCAAGCTCGAAGACTCTTTGACCGGACTCGAAAGAATGCTAAACGATGCGATGCTTGCCGTCGTAAGTGTTACAGCGCTCGACGAGTTGAACAAAGAAGTAAAGGACAAACTCAAACCGTATCGCGCGCAAATGGAACCTGCCGCTTACAAACAGACTTTCGATAACCTGCTGCTGAAGCGTTTGCGGGAGCAGTTCGCCGTGCCGCGACTCAGCTTGTTTTACGTTTGATTAGAAAAGGAGAACGTGATGGCTGAAATGACAATCAGACGCTTCGGCGTACTGTCGGTTGCAAAGATGTACGGACTGCTGATGTTCCTGTTCGGACTGATCTTCGGTGTGATCTATGGTTTGATTCTCATCGTGTTTGGCGCGGCAATTTCGGCGATGGGACCGGGCCGTGACGCCGCAGCGGGTGGCATCGGCACCGTGGCGATGGGTGTTGGCATGATGATCGGTTTGCCGTTGTTCTACGGCATCCTGGGATTCATCATGGGAGCCATTGGCGCGCTGATCTACAACGCCGTGTCGGGAATTATCGGCGGCATTAAGTTTGAGCTCGAGGGCGTGCAAGACGAATACGCGCCACCGCCGCCACCGCATCAGTGGGCCCCGAATCAGTATCCGGCACAGTAGAACTATAGGTGGGTTTTGGAAGTTGAGGTGGAACGAATTCTTCCCGGCGGCATGGGGTTGGCTCATGCCGGCGGGAAGACTGTTTTTGTGTCGCTCGCGGCGCCGGGAGATCGACTTCGCGTGCGCGTCGAGCGCGAGCAGGGGAATGTGCTGTTTGCCTCGATTGAAGAGATCATCACGCCGTCGCCGTTGAGGGTTGAGCCGCCGTGTCCTTACTTTGGTCGTTGTGGTGGTTGTGATTTTCAACAACTCACCTACGAAGCTCAACTCGCAGCCAAGGCGGAGATCATTCGCGACTGTTTGCACCGCATTGCACGCCTCGAGAGTGTTCCTGATTTCGTAGTCACGCCTTCACCTGACAACTGGCGGTACCGCATGCGCGCGACGTGGCAGATCGATCGCGAGCAGCGCACCATTGGTTACTATGAACGTGGATCGAGACGCGTTTGTGATGTAGTTGATTGTGCCGTTTTGCGGCCGGCGTTGCAGGAGAAGCTGGAGGAGGTTCGGGCGACTGCGTGGGGGCAGGTTCCGGAGGAATTGAAACATCTCGACGTGGTTCAGGGAGAGAATGGAGTCTCGTTTGCTCCGCCGTTTGCGGGATTCCAGACGAGTGAGTTGAGTTTGACGGTGCGAGGTGAGGTTTACCAGTTCAATGCGGAGGCGTTCTTTCAGATCAATCCATCGTTGCTTGGATCGTTGATCGATTTTGCGCTGGCGAATGCTTCCGGAGAGAGCGTACTTGATCTTTATTGTGGGGTTGGGTTGTTTACACTGCCGCTGGCGCGACGGTTTAAGAATGTCGTAGCAGTGGAAGCAAACCCGGCCGCCGCTCGCTTTGCACGCAGAAATTTGCAACAGGCGACGTTGGCGAATGTGCGTGTGATCACCGCGACTGTTACTGACTGGTTTCGTAGTCGTCCTGTTGGCCCAGTGGATTTCGTATTGCTGGACCCGCCGCGTGCAGGGGCTGAGTCGGCAGTGATCAAAGGGATTCTCGATCTGCGTCCTGCAGAAATCTGTTATGTATCCTGTGATCCGGCGACACTCGCGCGCGATTTCAAGAAGCTCATTGCCGGCGGGTACGCGATCAATTCCATCGCCGCTTTTGATCTATTTCCACAGACTCATCACGTCGAGACAGTAGTCCGGTTGAGTTAAGCCACAAAAAGGCACAAAAGGCACAAAAATGAATTAGCCGGGATTGTACTTTTGTGCCTTTTGTGCTTTTTTGTGGCTAACTAATGAATCCTCACCGAAGCCTGTTTAGTCAGCATCCTCTTACTCAACTCGCCGTCGCGTTTGGCGCTGGTATCTGCGCGGCACACTATTGTTCGCTGGGCATCGCGGTAGTCGTTGGCGCAGTGTGTTCGGCGCTTGCGGTGTGGCTTGTGCTGAAGAGAAGAATGCAGGCGTCCGGGTTGATGTTGTTGCTGGCGATGTTCTGCGCGGGCGTCGTGCTTGCTCAGTTGGAGAGACGTGTCGATGAGTCGAGTGAGATAAAGAGATTTGTCGATAGATCCGTGACGCTGACAGGCGTGTTGGATGGTCCACCGGAGTTCGCACGTGATCGGGTTTATCTATCATTACGTGTTGAGCGCATCGACACTGAAGCGATTGCAAACGGCCGCGTCTCGTTATTGGCGCCGTTTAGGAATACAGCAACGGAGGAGGCATATAAAGCTCTTCGACTTCGTTATGGCAGTCGTGTCAGCGTCAGAACAACTCTCGATCGCACGGGCAACTATCGTAATCCTGGTGTCTCGCCGTTAAGTGAATACCTGGAGCGCAGGGGCTATGACGCTACGGGGATCATAAGAGGCCCGGGATCAATCGTTCGGCTCGAGGACACGCGAGTTTTTCCGCTCCTGGCGCAACTGTATCAATGGCGCGAAAAGCTTCAGTGGGAGATCGATGCGAAGTTCGCGCCGGAAACCGCAGGCGTGCTAGGTGCTGCCCTGCTAGGCAATCGTTACAACCTTTCGCAAAGCGCTTCGGAACGATTTCGCGAAGGCGGCACTTTCCACGTTCTTGTAATCAGCGGGCTCCACATCAGCTTCCTCGGCGGTCTCGTGTTTCTCGTCGTGCGCCGCCTAACCTCTCGAAGACTAGTGCAATTTGTATTGCCCGCGCTCATCGTGTGGTCTTACTCGGTTGCTGTTGGTGCTGACGCGTCAGTAGTTCGCGCCGCGTTGATGTTTACCTTCGCGGGCTTGGCCACGATCGTTTTTCGGCAGTCGAATTCGTTGAATGCGTTGGGTGCGGCGGCGTTGATTCTTTTGCTTCACAGCCCGAAAGAGATCTTCGATCCGTCGTTTCAACTGACTTTTCTGTCGGTGCTGGCGATTGTCGCGATCGCGTGGCCATTGCTACTAAAGATGTCGGCAATCGGCTCGTGGCATCCCACGCGATCGACACCGTACCCGCCCGCATGTTCGCCTGCACTCAAGACAGTTTGCGAAATCCTCTTCTGGAGCGAGCGCAAATGGCAGCAAGAGCTTGAGCGCTCGCCGCATGACTATCGTTTATTCAAAACCACAATTGCCGCACGGCTGGAGCGTTATCACTTGCAGAGTAGCGTGCGATACGTGTTTGGCGCTGTCGTAGTCTCGGCAAGCGTGCAAGTTGTGTTGTTGCCGCTGATGATCGTCTATTTTCACCGGCTGTCGCTGGCGTCGTTGCTGCTTAACATCGTCGTGAGTGTTTTGCTCGCTGCGCTGGTCGCGGTGGCGCTGGTTGCTTTGTTGTTGTCGCAAGCACCGCTTTTCAAACTTGCGGACGCAATCAACTGGTTGATGATACACAGTGTCGATCCGTTTACGAGTTTTGATCTGGCGGCGCTCCGGCTGCCGGAGTACACAGGATCCGCTGCGTTAGTGTATCTGGTCTACTTCCTGCCGTTGTTGCTATTGCTGTTCGCGCTTTCGCACTGGCGTCCGCTGGCTCTTCTGAAAGAACGTCGTTGCAAGCTGCACCGCTTCGTGCTGCCAATGTCGATTCTGCAGGTGCTGCTGATTGCCGTTTTGATTTTGCACCCGCTCAGCAGCGGTCGCGCGGATGGCCAACTTCGTGTCGACTTTCTCGACGTTGGACAAGGCGACTCAGCACTCGTCACGATGCCCGACGGAACAACGCTGTTGGTCGACGGCGGTGGAAACACGACTGATGCCGCCCGCAGGATTGGTGAAACGGTAGTCTCAGAATACCTGTGGTGGCGCAGCTTGAACGAAGTCGATTACGTACTCGCCACACACGCCGACGCCGATCACATTGACGGACTAAACGACATTCTCAAAAACTTCACCGTCCGAAGTGCGCTCATTGCACGACGACCCACGAACGATCCCGAGTTCTCGAAGTTCTCGCAGACATTGACCACGACAAACACACACTCGGAGTTGATTCAGGCCGGAGACGTAATTCACTTCGGAGCTGTGGAGGTAAGCGTGTTATGGCCGCCAGGCGCAGGTGAACAATCAACGAACAACGATTCAATTACTCTGCGCGTGAAGTTTGGCGCGCATTCGATCCTGTTGACGGGCGACATCGAGAAGCCGGCCGAAAGAGCCCTGGTGGAATCTCACCAGGATTTAACTGCGAACGTTGTCAAAGTACCGCATCACGGAAGCAAAACATCCTCCACCGACGACTTCGTTCGCGCCACAAACCCAGACCTCGCGATCATCTCGGTGGGCCGCCACTCAATGTTTGGTCATCCGCACCCCGAAGTTGTCCAACGCTGGCAAGCAAACGGCGCCACAGTCCTCACCACCGGCGAGTGTGGCACCATCACCGTCACCACCGACGGCCACCACCTCAGTCTCAAAAAATTTGTTCAGCCGCAATAAGGCACAAAAAGCACATAAATAAAAAGAGGAAGCCCTGAACGGGATTTCCTCTTTTGTGCCTTTTGTGCCTTTTTGTGGCTTAAGTCGGATTATCGTTAGGCGTGTACAGGTCTACCTGCGTACTTCCAACCTTGTAGGTCTTTAACACACCGAGCGGCGGCGCATAAACGTGGACTGTGATGAGATCCTGACCACTTAATGCGGGATTTCCAAGCTGATGAATGTCAGGCACTTCAGCACCCGTGACCGTGCCCACCGGACATTCGCGATTCGTATCGTGACACAAACCCTTGTCGGCATCGAACGCAAAGATCGTTTCGCCCATCAGGCCCTGGTGAACTCGGACCACGCCGTGCGAACCGTTGTGATCGTGAATCGGTGTCAGCTGGCCTGGTCGCCAGCAAATCACCAGCATCTCGACCGCATCATTGCGGCACACTCGATGGCGCCAGTAATTGCCCTCCTTGAACCCGATGTACGGCTCGATATCGGTCTCGGAGATCTCGACACTCGAAACCCACAAATTCAACTGTTCAAGTGTAGGAGGGCTGGTCTGGCTGTTCAGCCGTTCAGTCAATTCCGAAAAACTGATCGAACTGCCAGCGAGCGGTTTGTTAGAAATGGGAGTTTCCGTGTTTATCAGCGTCGACAAGGTTGGCTCCAAACAAAGCCTTTATATGCGTTTACGCAATTGAGAGTCAAGACGAGCGCAGAAAAATTCTCAGATCGCGGACATTTGTACCAGTCGGACCGGTGATGATGAGGGTGTTGAGACGTTCGAAGAAGCTGTAGGAGTCGCTGCGGGCGAGAAATTCGTGAGCGTCGAGGTCGAGCTCACGGGCGTGTGGGATGGTGGTTTCGTCAGCGATTGCCCCTGCGGCGGGGCTGTTTCCGTCGATTCCGTCGGTGCCGGCGCTCAGGATCACGAAGTGTTGACGTGTGGTTTGGTGTGACTTGGCAAGACGAGTAGCGCAGCGCAAGACGGTTTCGAGATTTCTGCCACCGCGACCGTTGCCGCGGACAGGGCATGAAAACTCGCCGCCGGAAATCAAGCAGAAGGGGTCGCCGGTTGGTTCTGTTAATAATCTGGAAAGTAGAAGGTCGCAGCCGGTTTCGATTGGCTGTTCGGAGATATCGTTCAGGATTGCAGAGGTGAAGCCGAGTACAAGCGCTTTCGAATGGGCTGCTTCGAGAGCTGTGCCATTGTCGAGAAGAACAGCGTGGGATCCAAGAGCGGGGGCGAGCCCCTCTTCCTGACTTGTTCGCGCTCGGACGGCGCGCATGATCGAGGGTGGTAAAAGAGTTTCGAGTTGATAGCGGTCGATTACGTCGATCGCTTGAGGAGTGTCAGGAGGGGTGTTCATCGTGGGTCCTGAAGCCACGCTTGCTTCATCGCCGCGGTTCGTGTCGGAAACGATCAAGGTGAACATCTGCGCGCGGGGTGCGCGTCGCGCCAATGCGCCACCCTTAACCGCCGAGAACGCGCGGCGCACCGCATTTATCTCAGCGATACTCGCGCCACACGACACTAATATCTGATTCGCCGCTCGCAGGTCTGCGAGCGAGATATCATCACTCACCGGCCACTCGATCATCGCGGAGCCGCCACCGGAGATCAGAAAGATGACCCCTGCCTCCTCGGCATTGGCTCGATCCAATAACGCAAACGCCGCGCGTGCCGTCGCCAGGCTCTCTTCATTTGGCAACGGATGCCCGCCCGAAGACACGAGAACGCGTTCGGTTAGCCTTGGGCCCAGCGCTTCTTCGAGCCCGGCGGCCATCGACGCGGCAGCTTTGCCGATCGCGATTCCGTAGATGGGCCGAGACGAAACGTCAAGGCGAGCTTCACCTATCTCAACGACGGGGCCGTTGAGTTTGAGCGCCTGGTTGACCGCCGCACGAGGGTCTACTGACGAGAGCGCGTGATCGAATATCTCTCGAGCAAGGCGATGTAGTTGTTTTAAGTCCGGCAAGGGTACAAGAGGAACGGGGCGAGTACTCGATGTTCTGAGCGTCTATCTCAAATTACCCGCCGATACAGGTTTATTAACTCTTTTCCTCTTTAGGTGGAGGCGAAGGCGGTGTTGTGCTAGTAGTTCCGCCGCCGCCGGTGTTGTCTGGCGGGTCGATTGGACCGGTGCCAGGAGGGGTGGTTTCGAACAGCAAACCAGAGCCGAGCAGTGAAGTGTCGGTTGTCGAGATTTGAGTTTGCATTTGAGTGTCCTTCTGTCGCTTGGGCGACGTGGAGTCTGGGTCCTAACCGAAATTTAACCACAAAGGCACGAAGACACAAAAGATTTCTTTGTGCCTTCGTGCCTTTGTGGTTAAGAATTGTTCGTGGTTACACGTCGGCGCCCATCTCGTCCCACTCGGCAACCATCTCGTAAGCACGGCCAAGCACGGGGCGAGGGCGGGAACCATCGGCCTGCCCGATCAGACCTTCGCGCTCCATCACGTCGAGGATGGCGGCGGCGCGACCGTAGCCGATGCGCAGACGACGTTGCAGCACCGACGTCGAGGCACGCTTCATCTCGACGCAGATCCGCAACGCTTCTTCGAAGAGCTCGTCGTGTTCGCCGTCTGACGCTTCCAGCCCGAGTGCTTCTTCGTCTGACTGCGTGATCGACTCGTCGTAAGCCGGCGGGCCTTGCGACTTGATGTGCGACACGATGCGGCCAATCTCTGTTTCGTCGATGTAAGCGCCGTGAACGCGAATCAGGCGCGACGTGCCGGGCGGCAGGAACAGCATGTCGCCGCGACCGAGAAGTTGCTCGGCGCCGTTCGTGTCGATGATCGTGCGTGAGTCGATCTTCGACGAGACGCGGAACGAGATGCGGGAAGGGAAGTTGGCTTTAATTAAACCCGTGATTACGTCGACTGATGGTCTCTGCGTCGCGAGTACGAGGTGAATACCGACGGCGCGCGCCATCTGCGCGAGGCGCGTGATCGATTCCTCGACTTCACGTCCGGAAGTCATCATCAAGTCGGCAAGCTCGTCGATGATGATGACGATATAGGGCAGAGGCTTCCACGGCTCGCCCTTGTCGTCGTATTCCTTGACGAGGTTGCGGCGCATGATCTCGGTGTTGTAACCGTCGATGTTGCGTACACCCCAACCGGCGAGATCGCGATAACGTCGCTCCATCTCACTCACCGCCCACTTGAGCGAACGCGCCGCCAGCTTCGGATCGACGATGATCGGCGTCGCGAGATGCGGGATGTCTTCGTAGAGACCCAGTTCGAGTCGCTTCGGATCGATCAGGATGAACTTAACTTCGTCTGGTCGCGCGCGGTAGAGAATCGAAACGATCAGGGAGTTGACGCCGACTGACTTGCCGGAACCGGTTGTACCGGCAATCAACAGGTGCGGCATCTTCGCGAGGTCCGCGACGTAGTTGAGCCCGTCGATCGTTTTGCCTAACGCGATCGTGAGCTTCGATCCTGACTCGCGAAACGGGCGCGACTCGATCACTTCGCGCAGGAAAATCGTTTCGCGACGCGGATTCGGAACCTCGATACCGACGTGCGGCTTGCCCGGCATGCGGTCGATGCGAATCGACTCAGCTTTCAACGCCAAACAAAGATCGTCGACCAGCGACACGACGCGCGAATACTTCACGCCCGGATCGGGTTTGAATTCGTAAGTCGTAACGACAGGACCGGGGCAGATGTGTTTGATCTGGCCCGTGACGTTGAACTCTTTGCACTTCTCCGCGAGACGCGTGGCGAGACCGAGCAGCTCAGTATCGGCCTGTTCGCTGTGCGGCGGAGCTTCGTTCAGGAACTCGAGTGGTGGTAGACCGTAATCGTTGTAGTCGAATCGTCGTGACGAGTCGAAAGGCAGTTTTCCCGTTGCGGGTGCTTCGGCTTTGACTCGCAACACCGAAGCGCCTTTGACCATCTCTTCCGCGTCGTCCTCAACATCTGCCTCTGGGATTATGGAGCGTCGTCCCGATCGACTGGTGATGACTGTCGCAGGAGGAATGGCAACACCCACACCTGCACCCGCGGCGCTCGCTGCGGCCGCAGTCGCTTGCGGTTCGGTAGCTGTCGTTCGGATCACGGGCGCGGCCGGCTCAGGAGTCTTCGCAGGCTCTTTCATGAAATCCGCAACGCGCTCAGCGGGCGAAAGATTCACGGTTTGCTTCAGCGCACTCTTAGCTGCTTCACGCTCGGCTTTAATCGCCGCCTTCGTTTCTCTTTTCAACTTAGCGCGCTCGGCACGCATTTGTTGCCAGGCTCTGAACCGCTCCGGCAGCTTCCCAACAAATGCGAAGCGCGTGCTGATCGCGTTAACGACGATTTCGTAGAGACGAACAAACGAGAAGTTTGTCGCGAGCAACAATCCGCTCGCCGCGATCGCGACCAACAGCACCGTCGCGCCGACACGGCTTAAGCCACTCGCCAAACCCTGCGCCACCACCGCCCCCAACAGACCACCGGGTTGCACACTCGAATCAAACAGCGGACGCAGCTGCGAGATCGACAACAACGCCGCAGCCGCAACTACCAACACAACAAGACCCACGATTCGCGTCCACGGACGATGAACGTTGCTCACGTGGAAGCGCCGCCACGCAGCCGCGAACAGAAGCAGCGGCATGAGGTACGCGGCGAGACCGATAAACTGGAAAGCTGTCGCGGCAACGTTCGCGCCGATCGACCCCGCCCAGTTGTGTGTCTCAGTTTGTCCGGCCGAGTTCCACGACGGATCGTTCGGATAGAAAGCCGCCGAGATCAGGCAGAGCGCCAGCAGCAGGCCCAGCGCTAAAAAGAGAATCGCCAGTATCTCGTTGCCACGACCAGCGCGTGGAAGGATGACGCGCGGCTTCTGTTCGATTTGTGTCGTACTAGTTGCCATTGAAAACTCCAACTGAGATTTCACGCAAAGGCGCAAAGACAGGCAAAGCAAAAGAAATCTCTTTGCTGTCTTGGCGTCTTTGCGTGAACCATATTCAAGTGACCCACTACTATGCGGCCTTGCGAGCGAGCAAGTAGGCCTTGATGAAGTCGTCGATGTCACCGCCGAGCACTGCCTCGACGTTACCTCGTTCCAGTTTAGTGCGAGTGTCTTTTACCAACTGATAGGGGGCCAGCACGTAGCTTCTGATCTGTGACCCGAATGAGATGTCGGCCTTGTTGGCTTCGAGCTCGGCAGTTTCGGCCCGCCGCTTTTCCAACTCGAGTTCATAAAGACGTGAGCGCAGCACCTGCATGGCAACTGCTCGATTTTGATGTTGTGAACGCTGGTTCTGACAGGATACGACGATCCCGGTAGGCATGTGTGTGATACGGACTGCTGAGTCGGTGGTGTTGATGTGTTGTCCACCGGCGCCAGTGGCGCGATACGTGTCGACGCGCAAGTCTTTGTCGTTGATCTCGACTTCGATGTTCTCGTCAATCTCCGGATATACAAACAACGAAGCGAACGAAGTGTGTCGCCTGGCTGCCTGGTCAAATGGCGAGATGCGGACCAGACGGTGTACGCCGGCTTCGGCAGCCAGCAGCCCGTAGGCGTATTCGCCTTCAACTCTGAACGTCACGCTTTTCAGTCCGGCTTCCTCGCCTGGTTGATACTCGAGCACTTCAGTTTTGAAGCCACGTTGCTCGGCCCACTTGAGATACATGCGCAACAGCATCTCGGCCCAGTCCTGCGATTCGGTGCCACCCGCGCCCGGATGAATCGTGCAGATGGCGTTGCGACGATCGTTGTCGCCGCCCAGCAACATTTCAGTCTCAGCCTGGCTTAGGTCGTGTTCGAGCTGTTCGAGCAAAGGTTGGAGCTCTTTGATCGAGGTCTCGTCTTCTTCGGCAAACTCAAAGAGCACTTCTGCGTCGGCGACCTGCGATTCGAAATGTTCCTGGCGCTCAATCTTCTTTTCGAGACGACTGCGATCCTGCAACAGTTTCTGTGCTGCTTCCTGATCGCTCCAGAAATCAGGCGCTGAGGCCTGTGCTTCGATCTTGTTCAATTCGTCGCGGCTTGCCGGGACATCAAAGAAACCTCCCGAGCTGGTCCACGCGCCCGCGCAGGTTATCAAACAAAACTCTCAATTCCTGAATCGATAAAGTGTTCATGTTACGTTTCTCAAAACCATACGGGAATTTTTTGTAGGGGTGGCCCTCCGTGGCCACCCCACCATTTCCAAATTTACCTGGGGTGGCCACGGAGGGCCACCCCTACAAAAAATTTCCTCGACATCATCACAAAGATCACCAGGGTAATCGCGGCGCAAATGTGAACAAAGAGGTCGCCGTGTCGCGTGTAAAAAGTGTCGCGCCGCTCGGCCGGACTGTTCGACCAGACGCGCACGTCAGCTTGAAACGGCTCGGTTAGACCATAAACGTGACCGTACGTGCTGATCGATGCTGACAAGCCACTGTTGGTGACGCGTAGCACCGGGCGGCCGTTTTCAACCGCTCGAAAGATAGCGTTCGCGAGGTGTTGTCGCATCACCGCGGTCGGACCAAGATAGCCGTCGTTCGAGATATTGATCAGCACGCCTGCGCCATCACCCGTCATCCTGCGAGCGATCCACGGATACGCTGCCTCAATACAGATGAACACGCCCGCGCGTCGATCGCCGAACGGCATCAACGTGTAATTCTTCCCGCGCGTGAACTCGCCGACGAGTCCAGTTATCAAAGAAGCTCCCGGTAACCATTGTGGGAGCGGCACATATTCGCCAAACGGCATCAGGCGAATCTTATCATACTGCGAGATCAGGCGACCCTCTTCATTTACGAGCAGCGCGGAATTGTACGCGCCATCCGCGGCCGCAGGCTCGAGCGAGTTGAAGAGTAATGAAGTGTGATGCTGTCGAGTGAAGTCGGCGACTAACTCCTGAAACGCTCTGTTCGAAGCGTAAGTGAAGTTCATCGGCGACTCGGGCCAGATGACGAGTCGTGGGCTCTTGTTGTCACTAAGACTGTTGAGCCCGCTTGTGCTCAGTGACAGATGGCGTTCCATTAACTCCTTTGTCTCTTCAACACTCTTGACGGCTTTCATCGGTACGTTGGGTTGTACTGCTACAACGTTAACGAAGCGACTTTCGTCGAGGTGCGGCCGCTCGAGAAAAGAGGGCTGGGAGTTGTCAATCGCAAAGCCAACTGCCAATACGGACAGCAGCGCGGCGCCGATGGTCCAACGCGTCCTGCTTGTTATCAGCAGGGCCACTATCGCGTTTGTCGCGGCGATGAGAAAACTGACAGCGTAAACGCCGCCCCAGGTTGCCGGCTGAATCAAGTAAGGGTGGTAAGCCTGCGAATAACCAAGTGCATTCCAAAGCTGGCCGGTGACACCAAGACGGATCCATTCGAGTGCGGTCCAAAATACCGGCGCCAGCAGCATCGCCAGGTGGCCCCATTGCCGGATCGCGAGTGCGACCAGCAGAGCGAAGATTCCGTGAAAGATGCCGCCGACGATTGCGGCGGGGACCAGTAATAAGTAGGCCACGACGGTCGGGAGCCCGCCGTAGTGAATCATTGAATAGGTGAGCCAGTAACAGGTTACGTAGAAGAAGACCGATCCTGTTGCCCAACCGAGTATGAAAGCTTTCAGCGGAGACGGGCGGCGCGCGATGACGACGAGGAGCGGCACCAGGGCGATCCACGCGAGGGGGTACAGCTCGAAATTAGGGAACGAGAAGATAAGGAGGAGTGTGCTGGCGCCCGCCGCGCCCCACTCGGCCCGAGATACTACATGCCGCATCGCGGGTGGAGTTTATCAAAAAGCGCGAAAAAATATTTTTCGGCGCGGCAAATCAAGATGATTGCAGGAGGTCAAAACGCGAGTTTTTGACGCAGAAAGACAGAAATCGTCACTGTCGAAGTGACAAATTTCGTCGCTGACAATAAATCCCAACACAGTTCCAACCACGAAGGCACAAAGACACAAAGGTGTTTATTAATTTAGTGCCTTCGTGCCTTTGTGGTTAAAAATTACTTTAAATGCGGGAGAACCCAGTCATTTCTGACTGGGTCCGCGTATCGGGGGGAAGCACTGAAGGATCGCTCGGAAGGTTGCTGGCGCAGCGGCAGGCGGCGCTCAGGGGATGTAGGCGGCGGGGGCACGGTCAACGATTTCGTCTATTCCGTGTCGTGCCGCGATCTCTTGAGCACACGCCGTGCCAGAACCGAGAAGATCCCAACCACAAAGGCACAAAAGCATTAGTGCCTTTGTGCCTTCGTGGTTAAAAAAATGAAGGCTTAATTGCCCATGGTGACCTGGCGTTGGAGAGCGATGGCTTCCTGGTTATTGGGGTCGATGGTGATGGCGCTCAGCGCGTACTTGCGCGCCTCGCCGCGGTCGCCTCGATCGAGAAAGATTTTGCCGAGCAGGATGTGCGCGTCGATCAGTTTCGGATCCCAGAAGATCGCCGTCTTGAGAGCGGCGATTGCGGCTTCCTGATCGCTGCGACGAAGATTGATACGACCGCTCAACAGGTATGCTTCCGCGTTTGTCGGCTCGATCATGACGACGCGATGGAGCTCGGGTAACGCCTCGTCGTCGCGGCCGGCCTGATAGAGATCGCGCGCTTTGATCAGCAGGTCCTGCGTCGCTGAGCTCGGTGTGCCCTGGGCGCCGGCGAGTTGTGACTCACGGGCGAGACCGAAGACTTCTTCACGATTCAACACGTCTCGCATTCGCAGGTTGACGCCGCTGGTGGTTTGCGACTTCTGCCACTCCGTTTCCCACTTCGCATATGCAGTCCGGAGGTAGCGGCGCGCCATGTCGTCCGCGGCAGCCGCAGCCTCGGTGTTTCCGAGCTTCGTCAGTGACTTCGAAAACAGGAAATACGCCTGTCCGTCCTGTTGGTCGGAAGAGATCACGGGGCGGAAGTGTTCGGCTGCTTCTGAGTATTTACCAGCCAGGAACAGCGCATAGCCGTAGTTGAAGTGGACCATCGGATCGGTCGGCGCTGACTTGGAAGCCTGACCGAGAAAATCAGCGCCTTGCGCGAGCAGACGTGTGCGCTCAGCGTCTTTCTTGTTTTCTCGGGCGGCTTGCACTGCAATGGCGCCGGCGTTGTTGTAAACGGCGATTAGCGGCAGATCACTCGAAAGCGGGACGACTGTCGCCAGCGCGCGTCCGTAGTCGCCGAGCTTTGTATAGCCGAGACTGGCGTAGAAAGCTGCTTCGGCGTAGTGCGGCTCTTTCTTCTGAATCTTCGAAAAATACTCGGTTGCTTCCTTCCAATTGCCGAGACTCATGTAGCCGCGACCGAGCTCAAACGCCGCTTGCGGATAAACCGCGCCGCCGAGCGACTCGGCGTAGTAGTGCAGCGCGTTCTTCAGGTAGTTCGCGCGCAACTCTTCTCGCAGCGGTAACTGCACCGCTTTTACGTAAGCTTCAAAAGCCTTCTGCGGGATCTTCGTTGCTTCCTGGACGATCTGGTTTTGGGAATAAGGAAGTGCCTTGTCGCGTTGATAAAGAATCTGGTAAGCGAGGCGGCCGTGAATGTCCTGGAGCGTAGTCAGTGGGCCGCCGTAATCGAATTGTCGCGTGGCCCAACCGCCGTCCATTACCTCGCCGAGGGTGCGGCCTTCGTTGACTTTGATCACGCGCGAGGTCACTTGCACGAAGCCGTCGCGCGGTACTTTGTCGTTATTGGCTTCGGTGCTTGCCGATGGTGTTACTGAGTAACTGCCGACGACGATCATCGTCGCTCTTGCCTGGCGCGCGAGTTTGATGGCGGTGGCGCGCGAGGGAATCACGGTTTCGGGCAAGCGGAGTTGATGGTAAGCAAGTTCGCGCTCGTCGCTCGAGACGACGACCAGACCGGGCTTGTTCAGCAATTCCGCGAGGGCGTCCGCGAAAGACTCCCCGACCCAGTTGTATTCCGCGCGATTGGAGGTATTTTCAAACGGCAGCACCATCACGACATCCGCGGCCGCACTCTGCGCCCGCACCGTCGAAAACACGGGAAAAACTGCGATTATTAATAAGAGGACGAAAATTAATCTAAAACTCATGAGGCCCATCTTAGCCGCAAAGCAGTCTCCCGCAAAGGCGCAAAGGCGCAAAGAAGACCTGAAGGCTTTCTTTGCGCCTTTGCGGGAGAATTTTACATGGAATACGCGAGCGAAACGTCGGCCTCGTCCCGGGCGAGGTTTATGTCGGGCCCGGCGTCGCGCTTGGAATCCTGTGCGAGGAGATGCACGACACTTTGGCTGTTGACCGGGCGCGAGAAGAGGTAACCCTGACCATACTCACAGCCCAGCATCTTCAGTTGCTGATGCTGCTCTTCCGTCTCGATTCCTTCGGCAATAACCTCCATGCCGAGGTTGCGCGCGAGGGTCGAGATCGTGCGGACGATCGCGTTATCGTTGTCAGTCGTCAGGCGCATCACGAAAGAACGATCGATCTTCAGATAGTTGAGCGGGAAACGGTGCAGGTAGCTGAGTGAAGAATAACCGGTGCCGAAGTCGTCGATGCTCAACTGCACACCCAGCGAACGCAGTTGCTTGAACATCAGTGCCGCCGCTTCCGCGTTCTCCATCACCACGCTCTCCGTGATCTCGAGTTTCAGACAGTGCGGGTTCAACTTGCTATTGTCGAGCGCCTCTTTAATTCGGTCGAGCAGATGAGGCTGAGCAACCTGTCGCGCGGAAAGATTCACGCTCAAGCTCAACGAGCGATGGCTCGGCGAATCGATCTGCCACTGACGCACCTGCACGCAAGCTTCATTCAACACCCACTCGCCGATCGGCACGATCAACCCAGTCTCTTCAGCCACCGGAATAAAATCGGCCGGCTCAACCAGGCCACGGCGCGGATGGTTCCAGCGCACGAGGGCTTCGAAGCCCGCCAGCCGTCCCGTCTGCAAGCAAACGATCGGCTGGTAGTAAACACAGAACTCCTTCTGTTCGATCGCGAGTCGGAGATCGCTTTCTAGTTGCAGCCGCGAAACTGCGCGCGCGTGCATGCCGTGATCGAAGACTTCATAACGTGCCTTGCCGTTTTCCTTCGCACGATACATCGCGATGTCAGCGTCGCGCAGAATGTCTTCGGCACGATCGTAGCCACTCGAGCTCAACGCGATGCCGATACTCGCCGTCGCAAACGCCGAATTCTTGTCGAGCACGAACGGCTGGGTCAATTCTTCAGAAATCCTTTTCGCGACTCGCACCGCGTCAGTCGCGTCAGTCATACCGCTCAAAAGGATCGCAAACTCATCGCCACCAAAACGCGCGAGCGTGTCGATCGGGCGCAAGGTCCGCTCAAGACGTTCAGCAAAAGCGACCAGCAGCAAATCGCCATGCGTGTGGCCCAGGCTGTCGTTGATGTTCTTGAAACGATCGAGGTCGAGGAAGAGAACGGCGAACATGTGTGCGTCGCGCTGGTTCGAGCTCACGATCTCGGCCTTGAGCAGTTGGGTGAACATGGCGCGGTTAGGCAGGCCCGTCAGTGAATCGTGAAACGCGGCATGGCGGAAGTGTTCCTTCGTCTCTTCCAGCACGCGACTGATTCGTTCCTGTTCCCCGATGTAGTTGTTCAATTCCTGAACGTGTTTTTCTGCCTGTTCGGCGCGCTGATGCTCGAGCTCGGCGCGTGCGCGTTCAGCTTCTTCGGCATGACGCGCCGAAGCTTTCACTTCGCGCATGTAACGGTCATAGCTGAAGTAAACGATAACGATGACGGGAATGCAGATGAGGAACGCCCAGAAACGAGTCGTGCCGATGCTGTTGACAATAAAACCGGCGCCGGCCGCGCCCGCGAAATAACTGATGGAGATCCACAGGAAGTTGCGCGACCACATGCGCCAGATCGACTCGTTCGCTTTGAGTGCGCTGACGGTCGCGCCCATTACGGTATGGACCAGGTATTGAACCAGGCCCATAACGCATAGGGCGATGACGGCAACGGAGGTGCCGCCATTTACGAGGTTGGTGGTGGATCCGAAGATAAGTTTCAAAACGGTGGCCGTGATGAGCACGGACAACGCCAGTGCGCCGCCGCCATAAGCCACAGTCCTTACTTTACGACTGATTCTCAGCGCCGCGCAGATGCCCGCGAGTGCGCCTGTAATCACGGCCGCCTGGCCGCCGTAAAGTAGCAGTGCGATAAAGACGAATGTATCGTCGACAGTGATGTTGACGTTGATTTGCGGGATGCGGATGGCGATGCGCGAACCGATGACAGCCGTGATCAGCATCAGCAGGAGAAAATATCCATCGATGATTCCTGCCGGGAGCGTTACCGCGGCGTAGAGCACACTGCCGGTGCCCGCGGCAATGATGCTCCACATGTAAACGCCGGTGAGTTGTGGTCGTAGACTTTTCATGTCCGCACGATCCGTTCTCGCTATTTCATTCCCGGTCCGCTGTCGCCGAGTGAACAGTCGCCAATGGCGTAACCGTCGCCGACCGCGTAGCCATCGCCGATGGCATAACCATCACCAATCGCGTAGCCGTCGCCGATGGCGTAACCATCGCCGATCGCATAGCCGTCGCCGATTGCATAACCATCGCCGAGCAGGAGTGCGTTGCTGAGAAGAAAGTACCCGCCGAATAGAGTCGAGCCATCACTCTTCGTCAGGTAGCTTCCGAGGGTTACGGTTTTGACCCACATGTTGAAGTTCAAACTCTGGCTTGTGAGTCCTTCATTAACGCCGTCACCGAGCAGGTATCCCTGGCCGTAGCTGACCTGGTACTTGTTGATTAAGTCTTTGCCGGTGATGGTGGCGCGCTTGAGCACGAGTCCCTGGGTCCACGTGAAAGTCAAACCGGAAATCGTAGTTTGGGGGGCAGGAGCAGACTGAGTTAGCAGAGAGGATCCGAAAGTCGGTTTCAGCAGGCCCAACAAATCCGTGCGAACGATCCTCGCGAGAGTCACGGCTCCGGCAACGTTGAGTTGACCGGCGCCCTGTTCCAGCGTGTT
>Ga0070689_100000256_pt1 | contig 30601 bp, 21 predicted proteins | sample KBSS23HmetaG_FD_64669 | JGI IMG/M metagenome (GOLD analysis project Ga0070689, IMG submission 64669) | Switchgrass rhizosphere microbial communities from Kellogg Biological Station, Michigan, USA - KBS S2-3H metaG | ecosystem: Host-associated > Plants > Roots > Rhizosphere ...
TACAGTAGCGCTTCCGCTCATTACGGCTTATGCTCTTACGCGTCACGAACCGCGCGAGCCGAAACGACTCTACGAGAAGCGCGAGCAGTTTATGAACTTGCTGCTCGCCGAGTACAAGAAATCAAAACGACGGTAGCTTGATGGAGACGACAATCGATCATGGGTGATAGAAACGGTAAGCCGAAGAGTTATTACGACTGCACGGATTGCCCCGCGTTCTGCTGCTCGGTGTACGACCGAGTTCAAGTGACGCCGCGCGACATTCGCCGTTTAGCGAAACACTTCAACGTCACTGAAGAAGTGGCGACAGTGCGTTTCACAAAAATCTATGCCAAGGAAAGAGTCTTGCGCCGTAAGCGTGATGCGTTGTTCGGCCAGGCTTGCCAGTTTATCAATCCTGAGACGCGCGGCTGCGGTATCTATCATGCGCGTCCGGCCGTGTGCAGAGAGTTTCCCACCACCAAACGCTGCGCTTATTACGACCTACTGCAATTCGAACGCGAGCAGCAGGACGATCCGAATACGCTCCCCGTGGTAAAGATCACGTTTAGAGACGGAAAGTAGCCACAGATAAACGCAGATCTGTGTAAATCGATTCACACAGATCTGCGTTTATCTGTGGCTTGATGTTTAGTCCGTCACCTGCATCGGGAGCGGCACGCGGCGGAAGCCGTCGATGTGCTTCAACCAATACTCAGTAAACTCTTGATAGACAACGCCGTGACGACGTGACGCGTGGTAAAAGCCATGCGCGTCAGCGACGACGCCGACGTGCGTCAAACCACTGAAGAATACGAGCGTTCCAAACTTGAACTGCTCTTCAACCGGAGCGGGCTCGAAGCGAGCAAATAGGTTGCGCGCACTCGCGCGTTCGAAGGTGATGCCTGTCGCCTGGAAAATGCTCCACACAAATCCGGAACAGTCGAACCGGTTTGGTCCGGTTGCTCCCCAGCGATACGGCGATCCGAGGCGCTGATCGATGGCGGTCATCAGTAGTGGCTCAAACTTGATAAATCCGGCGCTCGACACGAGTGTCGATGGCGCAAGGTCAATCGTCGGTTTAGGCTTGGCTTCCCAGGCTGGCTTTGTTTCGGTGACGGCTGCCGTGAGAGCAAAGTCGTCCGGCGAACACGAAATTTCATTCACATCACCGCCAGGGGCTGTTACTCGTGGACGAGTTTGGGCGAATGCTGAATTGGTGAAAACTGCGAGTGCCAAACCGGCTAACACAACACGAGGGAACAGATTTCGTAGCTCCATAAACAGGGAAACACCTTCTCTTTTGGATTTCTAATTTTTGGTATTTCTGCGTGAGGAGGGCACCGCTAAAACCTTTGGCATCTTAGCGGCTGAAACAGGGGGCTACAAGCGGCAATGTGACTGTTTCGTGACGAAACGCCTTACGGATGAACCGTTTGCACTGAAAGAAGTCACGAATCAGTTACACCGATCGGAGCGTCTAAAACAATGTTTATGGGGCCAATCAGGAATTTCGATAGCGAGAACCAGTCAATATGACGCCCGCAAAGGCGCAAAGGCGCAAAGAAAATCTTTATCTTCCTTTGCGTCTTTGCGCCTTTGCGGGAACAATCTCTCGCGCATTTTGGAGTCTTAGAAATAAGTTGACTGTGAAAAGCAGAGTGATAGCGAGTGTCATGGGGCGGAATACTCCCGACATCCTGAAAATTAGTTCGACTGTATGGATTAATTAAATTCCGAATTAGGCGCGCTTCCCATATTTATGCGCGACCGGCGTAGTTCATTCCCACCGTGATGATCTTCTGCAGCAACTGATCGTAAGGCACGCCTGAGTACTCAGCCGAATCGGCGAAGTCCTCACGATGCGCGATCTGCGGATTCGGATTCGCCTCCAGCAAATAGAACTGCCCTTCGTCAGTCATCCGGTAATCCAGCCGCGCATACCCGCTCAAAAACAGATAGCGATAGATCCGTTTCGACAACCGCTCGAGCGTCTTGTGCTGTTCGGGCGTCAACTCCGCCGCTCTCGTCGCGACACCGACCCGCTCCTGGTACGCCGGGTCCCACTTCACTTTCAGCGTCGCAATGTTCTCCGCTCCCTCCGGCAACTTCTCCATCACCAGCTCCCACGGCGCGTAAGTCTGAATGTTCTGATTACCAATCACACCAACGTAGATCTCGCGGCCCTTGATGTACTGCTCGACAATCGCATCCGTCTTATTCTGCCGGTGAATAAACTCAACGCGCTGCACCAGCTTTTCATCGTCATGCACGATCGAAGCCTGCGCGATTCCAACCGAGCCTTCCTCACTGATCGACTTCACCAGCAGTGGAAACTTCAAACGCTTCGGACGCCGCACTTTTCGATTCAGCGGAAACACCGCGAAGTTCGGCACCAGCAAACGGTGATACGAAAGGATCATCTTCGTCAGCGCTTTGTCATGCGCCAACGTCATGCCGCGCGGATTACAACCCGTGTAAGCCTGCTTCATCAGTTCGAGATAACTGACGACATGCTGATCGTAGAGTGGATAACCGTGAAACTCCTCGAGCAGGTTGAAAGCGATGTGAGGTTTGTATTCCATGAGCGCATCGCCGATAACTTTGAGCTGGTTGTACAGACCAACGGGATAGACCTCGTGGCCCATTTTCTTCAGCGTCGAGGTCACGTCGTATTCAGTTTTGATTTCCGCTTTTTCTTTGTCGGAAAGACCGTCCAATGAATCGGGAGGCACGAGGTCTTCGTGGACTAGCACGATGATGCGCAGTTTCTTGCGTGGCTCAAGTGTCATACGGCTATGCGATGATAACCTGAATGGAGCACGTTCATTACTTGCACAGTCAACACTATCATGACACGACGACGCGTTTCGCGGAAGGGGGTTGCTACACGAAGTTTCAATTCTTTACAGCGATCGATCATATTTTGCAGCACGTGATCTATCGTGTACTGGTGCACGCCGGTGCCTTCAGCAACGATCTGTCGCACCTCGCGACGCACTTTGCGGATGAAACTTGCGGCACTCATTTTCGACTTGTGTCGCGGATCGTCTGAGAAGATTCGATGGAGATCGCGATCGTAAACCGCGGGCCACTCGAAATCGTATCGCTCGCGCTTGCGACGGTAATGTTCTCGCAAAGTTATTCTCAGCGCAGATAGTGGCTCGACTTTTGTGCGCGTCCGGTTTCGCGGTTTGGTGCCCGCGAGACTGTTCATCAGCTCGTCGATATATTCCAGTTTGTATAGCGCGGGCCAGCCACGATAACGACGGCGCCATTGCGAACGTGGCGTGAGCCAGACGGCGAAGGTTTCAGCGAAGTCTTCCGCCGGGTGCGCCTGCGCGTACCACGCAGGCAGGTGCAACACGAATTTGCGGCTCCTGGGTTTTGGCTTGTAGAAGTCGGGATAAGGCTGCGCAAACGATCCGAAGAGCTCGCGGTACTGGCGCTTGAAGTGGAGCCGGAAAGCGGTGTCGAGGGCGTGGCCGGCTTCGTGTCGCAGGATGCGTATGGCCTCTGCGTCGCTGCCACCCTCAATTTCGAGCATCTGCTTGCGTTCGAGCTTCATGAGCCGCGGGTGTGCCAGGTAAAACGGAATCGCGATGCCGGGCACGCCGTCCGGTGAAAACCACTCTTCTGCCAGCCAAACGTGGGGTTTGAAGCGGATTCCGCGGGCGTTTAACTCGCTGTAAAGCCTTATAATCTGGGGCTCGACAAACGACCCCTTGATTTTTATGGGTAGGTCGCAGATGCGCAGGTCAAGCAATTGCTCATCGCTGAGGCGATGCCAGGGGAATCTGTAGCTCACGGTGGAGCAGATTCTAGCGGGCAAAAAATTCTCGCGCAAAGGCGCAAAGGCGCAAAGAAGAGCCGTTCAGAGTGCTTAAGCGGTATTTCCTTGCGGCTTTTCTTGCGCCTTTGCGCCTTTGCGCGAGAAATTCTGTTTGACCCTTTTGGTCGCGCGCTTTCGCGTTTCTCAATTGAAGGTTATATTTGGCAGCGTCTCTCCGGCACATACCAATACAATCAGGAGAAGAACAAAGAGGGGTCATGCTCAAAACGACACTTTTCAGAACTGTAATTGCAATCGGCTGTTTAATGACGACGTCAGTGATTGCCAGTGCTGATACCAAGATCAAGTCGCGCCAAACCAGCGGCGGTCAAACTTACGAAAACACCAGTTACATCAAAGGCAAACGCCAGCGCAGCGAAACAAGCGGCGGTCAGATGATCGTGATTCAGCAGTGTGACCTGCGGCGAAACATTCAAATTATGCCGGCGGCGAAGATGTACATGATTCAGCCGTATGACGAGCCGGCGACCGGCACCACGCCAAACACCAGCACCACAGCGTCGCAACCGAGTGCAGTTAAGAAGGGCGGCGTGGTTACCTCAACCGTCACCACTAAAGACACCGGTGAGCGCAAGCAGATGTTTGGCTACACTGCGCGTCACATCATCACCACGATGGAGATGAAGTCGTCGCCTGACGCTTGCTCGCAAGTCAACACAAAGATGGAGATCGACGGCTGGTACATCGATGCTGCTTTTGCACTCGACTGCGACATGAGCCGCGCCTACTCAGGCTACAAACCCAAGGCTGGTGGCGGCTGTCACGATCGTTACGAGACCAGGCAGATCGGCACCGCGCGCAAAGGTTACCCTGTTTGGGAAAAGACGACGATGTTTGGACCGAATGGTGCTGAAAGTTTTTCTACCACGAATGAGGTAGTGGAATTTTCTCAGGCAACACTCGATCCCAGCTTATTCGACGTCCCTGAAGGTTATCGTCAGGTCGAGGACTTCTCGAGCGCGTTCAGTGCGGCGGCCATGGGCGCGCCGGATTCCAGCAACACGTCCGCTAACACTTCGCCGAGTGTTGCTATCCCGACCACGCAGCCCACCGCCACTGCAAGTCAACTTGGACCAAAGCGTGCAGGTGTGATTCGTCTTGGCGTCACGGCCGTAAAGACCGGCAACGTCACGGAAGGGATGAACGCTGCTGAGCTCGCCGCCGCAGTGCGGAACACGCTGCTACAGAACCTGAAATCCGGTAACGTCGAAGTCGTCCCGATTGATGCAACGGGCGGTGCCGCGATTCAAGCCGAAGCGCAACAGAAAGAGTGCGACTACGTGGTCTTCACGAATGTTTCGCTCAAGAAGGGTGGCGGCGGTTTTGGAAGTGTCTTTGGCAGCACTGCTGCGAAGATCGGCGCCGGTATCATATACCCCTCGAGCACCGCCGCAGTTGTCGCAGTGAACACAGCGACGGTAGCTCAAAACATCAAGGCAAAAGACGAGTTGAGCATGGACATCCGGTTGGAGAAGCCGGGCAGCACCACGCCAAGCTTCGCAGAGCAATACAAAGCCAAAGCGAAATCAGCCGGCGAGGACATCATCGCTCCCCTGGTCCAACAAGCTTCAACAGCCATCGCCGCCACCGTCGCTAAGCAGTAATTTAGCCGCAGATAAACGCGGATTGAAATCCGGATTTAATCCGCGTTTATCTGTGTTCCCGGTACTACTCCCGTCTTCAGATACGACGAGGGACACTGCTTCTCGATCGTGCATTCAGCACACAGCGGACTGCGTGCTTTGCAGATCTTCCGTCCGTGGTAAATCATGAGGTGCGGGAAGATCACCCAGTCCTTCTTCGGCACGAGCGGTATCAGGTCCTGCTCGATCTTTTCCGCGGTCTTTTGTTGCGTTAATCCGAGACGATGTGAGAGTCGCGTCACGTGCGTGTCGACCACCACGCCCGCGTGAATATCAAAAGCATTCCCCAACACGACATTCGCAGTCTTACGCGCGACACCCGGCAGCTCCAACAACTCTTCCATCGTCTGCGGCACCTGCCCGCCGTACTGCTCCGTCAACATCTTCGACGCCCCCTGGATGGACTTCGTCTTGTTGCGAAAGAACCCCGTCGACTGGATGTCCTTTTCCAGCTCGCGCGGCGAAACGTTCAGGTAGTCTTCCGGCTTGCGATACTTCCGAAAGAGATCGGCAGTCACGATGTTGACACGCTCATCAGTACACTGCGCCGAAAGAATCGTAGCGACCAGCAACTCAAACGGGTTCGTATGATTGAGCGAACACTTTGCGCCCGGATACGCCCGTTTGAGTCGCCTGATAATCGTGCGCGTGCGCGCTTTGAGTTCGTCGAGACTCTCGCGTTTCATCCAGTTCGTTTCAACTTCCCTGTCTTCTTGGCCCAGGCCTCAACTCGCATGAAGACCATCAAGCCCAACGGCAGAATAATCGCTCCCATCAACGCCAGTATCAGCAGCTCGTGCGACACCGCCGACAGCGGCGCTCCGGCGAGATGCTGCGCAGTCGAGCTGCCGTCGTCAACTCCAAACAGCTTCCGGCAAGCAGACAACGTGTAAGTCGCCGGTGAGAATGCCGACAACGGCTGTAGCCAGCGTGGCAGGACATCGATGGGATAATAAACTCCGGAAATGAGTAGAAGCGAGCCCTGAAAGATGTGCGTCGCTTCTGCCCCTCGCTCGGCGCTCATCACCGGAAACACCGCCGCAAACAGTCCCAGCCCCACGAAAGCAACCGTACTCACCGCCAGCACCACGAGCACGCCAAACAGATTGGCGCCGCGCAATGTCAGGTTCGTGAACAGCATCAAGCCGATCAACACGATAATGCTCGTCACGATACTGTTCAGTAACGAAAACAGACTGACGCCGAGCAAGTGTACCGCTCGCGACACCGGCGCCATGAACGTGTACTCCAGCGTTCCTTCCCAGCGCTCGTACGCGATCGACATCGAAATCTCCTCGTAAAGCCGGGAAAGATAGTTCCACAACAACGCGCCGACAATCAGCTTGACCGTGAGTTGATAGTTATTCTCCGCCACCCCGATCAGCGCCACGCTTGCCGAGGTCACAAGTGCGTAAAAATTGAAGACGACGACCCAGCCGATGTAACGACGAGTAATGTGATACCCGCGAAACAGGAAGGCCCACGTCTGTCGCATAACTGCTTCCATGGTTCAGTCCTCCACTAATGCTAATTCTTCTTCTTCCTTGACGAGGTCTTCACCAGTCAACTTGATGAAGGCATCGTCGAGGGTTGCGGCCCCGGCGCGTTGCTTCAACTGCTCGGCAGTGCCTTCGGCGACGAGCTTGCCGTGCGCCAGAAAACCGATCCGGACGCAGAGACGTTCCGCTTCCGCCATGTCGTGCGTAGTCAGGAGAATCGTAGTTCCCTCGCGAGACTGTAGATCCTCGAGGAACGACTGCACGTCGCGACGGCTCTTCGGATCAAGACCCGTCGTCGGCTCGTCGAGCAACAACAGCGGCGGATTGATCATCAGGGCGCGTGCGATACTGATCTTCTGCTGCATACCGCGGCTCATGTGTTCGAGAGGCGTCGTGAAGTTGGTGTCTTCCATTCCCAACTGGTCGAGAATCTCCATCACGCGGCGCTCCGATTCGCGCGCTTTCTGCCCGTAAAGCAACGCGGTGTAAAGCAGGTTTTCACGCGCCGAGAGCTTCTTGTAGAACGCGGCGTCCACGCTGACGCGGCCGATGATGCGGCGCACCTCTTCCGCGTGCTCGGGCAAAGTGAAATCAAGCAGACGGACGTAACCGCTGTCGGCGATCAGCAAGGTCGAGAGAACGCGAATCAAACTCGACTTGCCGGAGCCGTTCGGTCCGAGCAGTCCGTAGGTCTCACCGGGGCCGACGCTGAACGAGACGTCGTTGATTGCCCAGAGTTCGGACTTCTTCCGGAAACCGCTGCGTTTGCGGAAACTTTTACGAAGGTTGCGCACCTGAATAGCTGGTTTATGCATGATCGAACCTCAAAAGTGGCCCCGTCAAAAAAAGCGCCACTTGAACGAAAAGTGTTGGATTGTAGTTGGGAAACGAAGAGGCGGCTGAGCGCGCATCACGCGCTCGCTGATTAGAGCGAGCTTGGTGAACCGATTTCAGCCGCGGAGATATACTCCGCAGGAATCAAGCGAGGTTCAGCCAGAATTTGAGGATAATTACCTTCATCACTATCACCTATTGAGGCTGAGGATAATACAGGACTCCAGGATTTACAAATAAAATCCGTGTATGAAATCCGTGTTTATCTGTGGCTACTTTCTTCCGTGAGCAATTTTGCTCGCTTCGGGTAGTTGTCGCAGACGCAGCATCGAGATCACGCCAAACAACGGACCCGGCGCGAGGATCATGAACGCGTAGCGCCAGCCTTTCGCAGCCTCTACCTTCGGGATCAACTCGATCGAGATCGTCGTTAGCAGGAATCCGATACACATCTGAATCGTCAGAGCAGTGCCGATGTACTGCGGATCTCCAAGCTCAGTGACACACGAGGAGAACTGCGCCGAGTCAGCCACCACTGTTGCACCCCAGACTGCGGCAACCACTAACAGCAACAACGGACTGCCACCGTATAAAAATCCGATCACTAAACAACACGTGCCGCTAATCGCCATCGCCCACGACGTGACTAACGTTCGTCCCACACGATCGGCAATGAGGCCTGCAACAACACAACCAATCGCGCCGGCGCCGATAACCAGAAACGAACCAAACTCAGCGAGTCGCGGATCTCCATTGTGAGTCGCGAGACTCGCGCGGATCATCACCGGGATCCAGATCCACATGCCGTAGAGCTCCCACATGTGACCGAAGTAACCAAAGCTCGCCAGCCTCACGCCGCGATTGCTGAACACTCTGACAATCTGCGACAGGTCAAACTTCGCGGGCGGCAATGCAAATGGACCATCCTCGACAAAAAAGAGCACGATCAATCCACCGATGGCAGCCAGCAGCGAGACGAAGAGCACGTTCGAGCGCCAGTTGTTGCTTCCGATCGCATTGACGAGATAAGGCGTGGCCTTGCCCATCGTGAGGGCTCCTACCAGAACGCCAAGCGCCATGCCACGACGTTCACGAAACCACGTCGCCATGATCTTCATGCCCGGCGGGTAAACTCCGGCGAGACAAACACCCGTCAAAAATCTCAGACCAATCGCAGTTGACGGATCGTGTACGTAGAGACCAAAGATGCCATTTACAACGGCGCCGAGGAATGCAGAGACGGCGAAGAGATGTCGCGTGCTGATGATGTCAGGCAGATTTAACGTCGCGCTGATCAGCGTGCCGGCAACGAAGCCGAGCTGAACGGCGTTGGCGATCCAGCTAATTTGTGAGGGAGAGAGTTGCCATTCCTGTGAGAGCGCGGGAACAACCGCGGAACCGCTGAACCAAAGCGCCATCCCCAGCAACTCCGCAGCGGAGAGAAGTGTTAGAGCGCGCCAGCGCCGTGGATTCGGCATCGTCATAATGGGAAGAATACTTCTCGCGCAAAGGCGCAAAGAAAACTTAGAAACGCGGCAGCGCTTTGCGCCTTTGCGTCTTTGCGCGAGACATCTTCATTGAAGATCAAAGGACTTTTGTGGCTATGGTCCAAGTCGTTCTTCGTGCGCTACAAACACCGTCGCCAGCTCATTCAAACCTTCCGCATCCTGATCGTCGAACCTCGCGATAAGCGGACTATCCAGATCGAGCACGCCGAGCAATCGTTCGCCGTCAAACAGCGGCACCACAATCTCTGAATTCGAAGCCACGTCGCATGCGATGTGTCCGGGAAACTCGTGTACGTTCGGCACGATGATCGTCTCAAGTTGCTGCGCCGCCACGCCGCACACGCCCTGTCCCAGCGGAATGCGCACACAAGCCGGATTTCCCTGGAATGGCCCAAGCACCAGCTCTTCACCCTGGAGAAAATAGAACCCGGCCCAGTTCACGTTTGGCAGTGAGTTGAAGAGGAGCGCGCTGAAGTTCGCGGCGTTGGCGATAAAGTCATGCTCGCCTTTCAACAGGCTCAACAACTGCACGACGAGATTCGCGTAGAGCTGCGATTTGTGGTTTGTTTCCGGCGACTTGGCTCGTAGCTTTGTGGGTTTCTTCCTGCTCGTCTTCTTCGCAGTGGCAGTTGCCTTTCGCGTGGGTTTCTTCTTTGCAGTTCGAGAAGTCATGTTTGCTTTGATTCCTCCATTGCAGGCCGGATGCTGATCACCACCGATTTCGACGCCGGGGTATTGCTCTTCAGGGCGACACTGCGCACCGGCACTAAAACATTCGCTTCCGGAAAATAAGTCGCGGCGCAGCGGCGTGGGATATCGTAAGGCACAACCGTAAAGCGCCGCGCAATTCGCTCTTCACCTTCAAAATGGCTGACCAAGTCTACAACTTGTCGCGCGTTCAAGCCCGCCGCGGCGATGTCTTCTGCGTTCAGAAACACGACCTGCCGATCGTCGGTAATGCCGCGATAGCGATCGTTTGAGCTGTAGACTGACGTATTAAACTGATCGTGACTGCGGATTGTCATCATCAAAAACTGATCCGGTTCGAGATGATGTTCCGGCAGTTCGTGCACAGTAAACTGCGCCTTGCCGCTCGCAGTGTTGAAGACTCGATTGCGAGCAGCGTTCGGCAGATAGAAACCACCGGGCTCGCGAACGCGTGCGTTGTAGTCGTCGAATCCCGGCACCACGCGTTCGATGGCATCGCGGATTTTATCGTAATCCCCGGCGAGATCTTCCCAGTTAACGGTGGTGCGATGCTCGAATGTGGCGTGTGCGAGACGCGCGACGATCTGCGGCTCGCTCAACAGCTCTTCAGACGCAGGCTTGAGCGAACCGCGCGAAACCTGCACCACACCCATCGAATTCTCCGTCGTGACAAACTGTGAACCAGCGGCTTGAACGTCGATCTCCGTGCGGCCGAGGCACGGAAGTATCAACGCGCGATCAGCAGTTACCACATGCGAACGATTCAGTTTAGTGGAGACGTGGGCGGTCAGGCGACAGCGGCGTAGCGCGGCGGCGGTAAAGTCCGTGTCGGGCGTTGCTGAAAGAAAGTTGCCGCCGAGTGCGAAAAAGATCTTGGCCCCGCCGTCGTGCATTGCTTGAATTGCCCTGACGGTGTCGAAGCCGTGATTGCGTGGCGGTTCGAAGTCGAATGCTTCGCCAAGCCGGTCGAGAAAGCTTTCCGTGGGTCGCTCCCAGATGCCGACAGTGCGATCGCCCTGCACGTTGCTGTGACCGCGCACCGGGCACAATCCCGCGCCCGGCTTTCCGACCTGGCCGCGTAGCAGCATTAAGTTCACGATCTCTTGAATGTTGGCGACGGCGTTACGATGTTGAGTCAAACCCATGGCCCAACAAAAGATTGTCCGCTCTGAATTGACGAAGATCTGCGCAGCCTGTTCGATCAGTTCTCTCGAAACGCCGCTCTGGTTGACGATCTCATCCCAGGAGACGGCCTGCAGCGCCGAGACAAACGCGTCGAAACCGTTGGTATAGTTATCGATAAACTCGCGATCGAGAGCGTCTTCATGCGCGAGCACGGCTTTCGCGATTCCTTTCAGTAATGCCACGTCGCCGTTGATTCGCACCTGAAGAAATACGTCCGCCAGTTCTGTTCCCGATCCGAGGAGGTCGAGCACGTCCTGCGGGTGTTTGAAGCGTGTCATGCCGGCTTCCGGTAGCGGGTTGATGTGAACCAGTTTACATCCGTGTCTCTTGGCGCGCTCGAGCGACGTCAGCATGCGCGGGTGGTTAGTGCCCGGGTTCTGACCGATCACGAAGATTGCCTGAGCCCAGTCGAAGTCTTCGAGCGTTACAGTTCCCTTCCCGACGCCAATCGTCTCACTCAACGCCGATCCGCTCGACTCGTGGCACATGTTTGAACAATCGGGCAGATTGTTGGTGCCAAACTGGCGCACGAACAGTTGGTAGAGAAAAGCAGCTTCGTTACTGGTACGGCCTGAAGTGTAGAAGATCGCCTGATCGGGATAGTTAAGCGAATTGAGCTCCCCGGCGATCAGTTCAAAAGCATCTTCCCAGCTCACGGGTTCGTAGTGAGTGGCGCCACGTCGCAGCAACATCGGATGCGTGAGTCGTCCCTGTGCGTTCAGCCATTGATCTGATTGTTCAGCGAGTTCGGCCACACTCCACTGTTGAAAGAACTCCGGCGTGACGCGTTTCGTGGTTGCTTCATCAGCAACGTGCTTTGCGCCGTTCTCACAAAACTCAAAATGCGAACGCCTGCGATCCGGCTCCGGCCACGCGCAGCCCGGACAATCCACTCCGCCCGCCTGATTCACTTGCAGCAGTGTCCGCACGCCGCGGACAAGCCCCATCTCATTAGAGATACTCTTGACCGCCGCAACTATCGCCGGCACGCCACCAGCAGCCTTAGATTTTTTTACTTGATCTGACATCCGATTCAACAGATTACACGGAAATCTCCGATTTCAAAATCCAGGTAATCTGTGTTAAAAGCCTGACGAGGAAAAAAACAATATGACGCTTGCGCGCCCCCTTCGGTCGCTCCTTCTTTCCGTTCTCTGCCTATCAACCTTCGGAACAATCGCCAGCGCCCAAATCAAGCCGGCCCGCGATCCGAATCAGCCGATCGATCAGGAGTACACCAACAAGATTCGCGAGTATACAACCGCGCCTTACTTCAACTCGCCTCTGACGGACTATCTGCCCGCTTCGCCTGATGTCCCGACGCCGAAGGCGGTGCTCGGCGACGTGGCGGGCGCGCCCGGCAAGTTGCCGTATGCGGAGGACGTTTACAAGTACATGCGCATGCTCGAGCGCGCGCGGCCGGAGCGAGTGAAAGTCTATACGATCGGCACGACGGAAGAGGGCCGCGAGATGATCGCCGTCGCGATTGCTTCCGAGCAACTGATGTCGAAACTCGAAGAGAATCGCGCCCGGCTCACGAAACTCGCCGATCCGCGCACCATCAACATGGACGAAGCGGAAGCCGATCGCCTCGTGGCCGCGTCATTTCCAGTCTATTACATCACCGGCACGATTCACTCGCCCGAAACCGGCTCGCCGACAGCGCTGATGGAACTGGCTTACCGGCTCGTAGTCGACAACAGCCCGTACGTGAAGTCGATTCGCGACAGTCTCGTCACGCTGATCACGCCGGTCGTCGAAGTCGATGGCCGCAATCGCATGGTCGACGTCTACAACTGGCATCTCGCTAATCCGAACCAGAACTGGCCAGGGTTGATCTACTGGGGGAAATACGTCGCGCACGACAACAATCGCGACGCGATCGGACTGTCGCTAAAACTCACGCGCAACGTTCTCGATACTTACATCAAGTGGAAACCGCAGGTGCTGCACGATCTGCACGAATCAGTGCCGTATCTTTACGACAATACCATCGGCGATGGTCCATACAACGCGTGGGTCGATCCGATCCTGACTGACGAATGGCAGATGATCGGCTGGCACAACGTTTCCGAGATGACGAAGTTTGGCATGCCGGGCGTTTTCGCACACGGCAACTTCGACACGTGGTCGCCGGGTTATCTGATGTTCATCGCAGCGACTCACAATGGCATTAGTCGTCTGTATGAGACTTTCGGCAACGCCGGCGCCGACACGGTCGAACGAACACTTTCGCCAAGCGAGTATCAACGCACGTGGTACCGCCAGAATCCGCCACTGCCGAAAGCGAAGTGGTCGCAGCGTAATAACAACAACTACCAGCAGACGGCATTGCTGACGACGCTTCAACATTTCGGCGCCAACAGCAAGCTCTTTCTGAAGAACTTTTACATCAAGAGCAAACGGTCGATCGAGAAACCGAAAAACGAAGGTCCGGCGGCTTACGTCTTTCCGGCCGACGAAGTGAGGGCCGGCAATCAAGCAGAACTGCTGCGCACGTTGCAAACACAAGGCGTGGAGATCAGTAGATCCACGGCGCCCTTCACCGTTGCAGTCAAAAGGAAACCAGGCAGCGCCTCTCCGAGACCAACTCCGCCACCAGTGACAAAAACCGAAGACCGCACATTCCCCGCGGGCAGTTACATCGTGCGGATGGACCAACCGTACAGCCGCATCGCTGATGCCCTGCTCGACTATCAGTACTGGGCGCCAAACGATCCGCAAACCGATATCTACGACGACACCGCCTGGACCATGGGCGAGCTCGCGAATGTCGAAGTGGTGCGCGTCGTGGATATGAAGGTGCTGACGGCGCCGATGGAATTAATCAAAGGCGACGTGCGCTCTCCCGGAGGTATCACGAGCAGTGGCTCCGTCTATTTGATCAACCACAACGCCGACAACGCACTCGTGACGTTGCGTTACCGGTTGAAAGACGTCGAGATGGACGCCGCGGAAGAGCCTTTTGAAGCGGCCGGACGCAAGTTCAGTCGTGGCTCGTTCGTCATTCGCAAAGGTGGCGAAGACCTGAGACGAGTCGCTAACGAGCTCGGCATCCAGGTTTATGCCGTGCCGGATGCGCCAGTGGTGAAGACTCATCCGGTCAGGGCCGCGCGCGTTGCGATCATGCACACGTGGCTGTCGACGCAGGACGAAGGCTGGTATCGCATCGGGCTCGATCAGTTGCAGGTGCCTTTTGCTTACATCAGCACGCAGGACGTCTCCCACGACACGAATCTCAAGAACAAATACGACGTCATTTTGTTTGCGCCGGTCGGTCGCGGCTCACAGGCCATCATCAACGGCATGCCGATGTACGGCAATCCATTGCCGTGGAAGAAGACTTCGCTGACACCGAACCTCGGCAGCATCGACGAGACTGACGATATGCGACCGGGTCTTGGCTGGAGTGGCTTGCAGAACCTGCAGAAGTTTGTGAAAGACGGTGGACTGTTTATAACAGTCGACGACACATCAGACTTCGCAGTGAACTACGGATTTACAGCGGGCGTTTCTGTAAACCGTTCACAACGTCTGCGTGCGGTTGGCGTGATACTGCGAACGAAGATGGTTGATCCCGCGAGTCCGCTCGCTTATGGCTACGGAGATTCCCTCGCGATGTATTGTTCGAATGGTCCGATCTTCAACATCAATAACGGTGTTGGTGGTCGACAGCGACCCGAACAACGTGCCACCGGTCGAGGCACGTCTGACGATCCTGATGTCGTACAGGGCCGGCCACCGGCAGAGATTCCGGAGCCACCACCGCGAGCTGAGCCATGGGAAGCGCCGCCAGTCATGGACGAACAGCTTCGCAACGCGATTGGTTTAATACCACCGAATCAGCGTCCGCGCGTCGTGTTGCGTTATGCTGACAGCCGCGATCTTTTTGTCTCGGGATTGCTGGATGGCGGTGATGAGATTGCGCAGCGGGCAGCAATTATTGACGTGCCGTCAGGCAATGGTCACGTCCTGCTCTTCTCGACGAACCCCTTCTGGCGCGGTCAAACCAAGGGCAGCTACTTCCTGGTGTTCAACGCGATCATGAACTGGGACAACCTGAACGCCGGCCGCAAGCTCGCCGCGAAATAACGCCGAAGGCGTTCGCTAATTTCAGCCCAGGGTTGGAGCGGCAGCGACAACCCTGGGATCAATGCATAAAAATTCAATTCAACCCTGAAGGGGTTCGTCCCTTGGCGACGCTTTCAGCGTTTTAGCTTAATTTTATTTTGCTAACCCAGGGTTGTCGCCCGCTCCAACCCTGGGCTGAAATTAGCGAATGCCTTCGGCGTAATAGACCTATCGCTCCCACTCCTTCAACCCTTCAACCACGCGCAGCACCTCGGCGCGCTTCTTCTCGAAGAGCGCGAACATGAAGATGATCGTGGCTCCGGTCACGATTCCGGCGACATACCATAACCACGTCCAACCGAAGTTACTCGACGCGTACCAGATCATCGTGGTGATCGATAGCAACAGAAAGATCGCCCCCAGCAACAGCAAACCGCGAATGCGAAACAGTATTCCCGCAAACACACCTGCCAGCGAGAACGATCCGAGTATCAACGGCAGCCACGGCGAATTCGCAACCCCATTGATAAAAATGTCCGCGGTTGATGAAACATAGATCGTGACGAGCGAGAGATATCTGATGCCCGTCATCTGATCTTCAGTGAGTTTGTCTTCATTCAGATACGCCGCCAGCAAAACAGACAACCCCACCGGTATCAACCACAATTGCGGATGTTGCAGCAATCCGTAATCTGTCGTGCGTTGCCACACATACCAAAGCCCCGCATTGCCGGCGACCGCGGCCAGTAGTCCAAACGTAAACGAACGCCGCAGGATGGCTAACAAGCCGTACAACCCGCCCACCAGGAACAACAGCATCGAGAAGTCTACTTCGGATGAAGCGAGCCAGAATCCAAGTACCGGCAGCAGCGGCAGAAACGCACCCGTGCGTTCTATGGGCCGTGCCAGGACGAGTAAGTTCCGGCGTCGCAGAGCTTCACTGGTAACGACACCAAAGTACGCGATCAACATGACGACTAACGGCCAATAGCGTTCGATAAAGCCCGTGAACAGCCACGGCATCGTCAGCCTGATGTGCAGGAACAACAGCGCCAGCATCACCTCGGCCACGTACACATATCGCATGCGGCCACGCTCGGAGAGATTCAACGGGTCGTGACTTGGCGACAACGCGAACAGCACGCTAATCACAACTGACGCCGCGAGCGTCAGGCCAATGGCAACGAGCGCGAGCGGATGAATTCGTACCGCTCCGAACTCCATCTGATACCTGACCTCAGTCCCGAGACAGAAGAACAATGCCACAGCACCCACGCCCAGCAACCACGGCACGCAAGCGCGCGCGGCGTTGGTCCACTGCGGCCAGCGAGCATTTGCTTTGTTGAGCGCAAAGCCGTAGAGGGCCGTTAGACCAAACGTTTCGAGCATCAGGATCACACTGCGATTCAACCACGTCGCATCAACGCCGGGAGTAAGCCACGACCAGCCCATCAGAATGGCGCCGGTGACGAACGTGCCTATCGCCAGTCGCCGCCACTGCTGCTCGAGCACTCCTTCAGCCAATAAAGCAAAAGTCAGAAACTGCGCCGCAAGGGCTAATCCGGCTGAGATCCGTAACCCCAAATCGAGGAAACTGACGTTGATCCAATAAGCGAGTATTGCAACGCCTGAAACCGCCACAATTGAAAAGACTGAGAGCCATGTGAGCTCGTTCGTAGTAGAGCTGATCCGCTCAGGTATTCCGAATTGTTTTGCGAAGTCGACGATCCGTTTACGCCGGTGCCAAAGAAAAGCACACAGAAGCGAGTAGGCCGCGAGTACAATCGTTGCGGACCAAACAAATCGCGTTAAATTAAATTGCAGTTGCTGAAGTGTTATCGCGCCGGCGATCAGTCCGAGCAGGTACAAACATGCTCCGGCGTACTTCGCGTGTTTGTCCCAAAAACACGCAACCATCAACACTAAAACGGATACGAAGGCAGACCAGGTTAAGCCCGGCGTGACCAGTACCGCTGACCACCTTTCGTTGGTCAAATAGCTCGTGAAAACTATCAGAGCCAAAAGACTGAGTGAGGACACCGCCACAAGGTTGTGGAATGAATAGACCGCCGGATTCTCAACATCCCTCACGCGGCGCGAGCGTAGCTCCAACCACAGCCAAAGGACACCCGCCAGAGCACCAGCGATCATATTGATCAGCAGGAAATCTGTTAACAAACGACCATGTGGTAGAACGAAGATCCACCAGATGGACACCGCAAGGTTGAACAGAAGTCCCGCTGCGTAAATATACCGGCGCTGCAGTGTTTTCCAGTTCAAGGTTGCGAAGAGAGCGGCGAGCGCCAGCAGTGGTCCGATTGACCACCAGTAGCTGTCTTGAGCATCCGCTACGCTGCGCAAACTCAGGACCACTGCGATGCCGCCCATGATTGCCGCGATGTACCTGCACCTCGATTGCCACCTGTCTCCGAAATCGAAGACGAAGCGCAACAAAGGAAGTGTTCGGTCGGAATTCAGCCCGGCCGCCAGGAGCATCAGCCACGCACTCAATGTCATCCAGACGGTGAGTGTGTGGAGCCCAACCCAGCCGCTGACCTCCGTAGCACTCGCGGCGAGCAGACAACCGACACCTAACAGCAACGCGGCAAGCGCGTCGGACGAAGATCGTATCGTCCGCTTTGCCGTCATCCACGCCGCTGCAATGACAGTCACGAAGAAAGTTAACCAGCCGAGAAAACTACCAGTAGCGATTGTCGCCGCTCCAGCTCGCGCAGGCGCCACAAAGAGAGTGATAACTGCCGGGAAGAACAAGACAAGATTCAGTACTACCGCCAGCATCAGTTGCAACTTGAGCAAGTAATCAGCGAACCGCTGATCGCTTTGGCTCAAACGGTTTTCCCAACGTCCACGCGTGCTGAGCCACGGCAACATATATACGGCGAACGTCAGTGCATTCAGTTGAACGAGCCGCACCAGGACCACACGATCCATCAACCCACGGGAAGTGACGACTGCGAGTAGAAACGCAAGCGTCACAGTCGCATTGAAGAGAGCACCCGCGTAGAAAGCGAAGCGCGGCATTCGCTCACGCAGCGCATAACCAATCATGACGAGGCCCGTGAGCACGAGCGGAAACCCGTACGAAACACCATCATCAAACAAGGAGAAGAAACCGCTAACAGGACTTTGTATTGGCAGGTAATTAATTGCGCGCCATGCCGGGTAGATGGTTAAGACCGCAAGCGGCGCGAATGTGAGCGCGATCAGAAGCATGCGCGCTTGTTTGGCGAATACTTCTGTGTCGTTGTAGGGGCGGCCCTCCGTGGCCGCCCCAGTCTCAGACTTCGTACGCTGGGGTGGCCACAGAGTGCCCCCCCTACAAATAATGACTAACGAGCCAAAGAGCAGAAAGATCGCTGCCAGCCAGCGCCAGGCCGTTGCAGTCGCGATCTGATGTTCGAACTGTCCTGCAAGCAGAGGAATGATCGCCGCAAGCACAGTAACCGCTCCGAGCAGGTAAACACTCGAGCGACGTTCGAAAGCGCTCGCCAGCATCGCCAGCAACAAAAGGCCGAGTACGATCCACGAGCCGAGCCCGAGGGCTTCCTGATGCGGAAAGCTCGCGAGATTGAATCCGGTATAACCACTTCCCGGTGCGGAGAACTCCTGCGTGATTCCGGAAAGCGCTCCGAAAACCGCAAGTAACAGCAATCCGCCCAGCAGTAACCAGACGACGAAGCGATCGACGGAGAAGTCGCTATCGAGCAGTCGCCATGCGTCCGCCCGCCAACCGTCTCGTGCACGTTTGACGAGGAATCGCAGCGCGAGCCACGCGAGACAAACAACGCCCAGCACGGTTCCCTGAATCTGCAGCGCGGCCGGATGCAGGAATGCGTGCGGCAAGTAGGAATACCAATCGTACTGCTGTAGCGCTGCTTTTACAGTCAGCACAAGCGCGCAGACCAGCGCTATTTGAAATGCATTAAGCAGGAGCCGCCGGCGATTGAGCCAAAGCAAGAGCAGCAGAATACCGGCGATCCAGAAGACTCGCTGCGCCTGCGTCCACGTGACTTCCCACGTGTTCGCCTGAAACAGGCTGACCACACCGAGCACGAGCGAGATCAGCGCGCTGTAGTTCAGCGGCTGCGCGAGAACCTTGCCGCGCTCGTATCGTGAGCTGACGATCGCAGCGATCGCGCAAATCGTTGCATGCCCGAACAGCGCGGTTTGCCAAGGGAACGAGAACAACAGCGCATAAGCAAAGCCATGGGCCATCGCAAACAGCAGCAGTGCCGATCCGATCCACGTAAACGGCAACAGCTTATGACGCCATGCAATCCAGAAAGCGCCGAGCGAGTAGAGCCCGTAGATGATCCAAAGACCATCATATTCGCCAAAGTTTCCTAAAAACCTTGCGAGGGCGAGACTCACGACACCGATCAAGCACGCAGAGATCAGGTAGTAGTAACTTTCACGTTCTCGCCTGCGTTGTGATAACCACTCCGACACAACCAGGAAGAGCGCGAAAGCCCCGACGAGCACCTGTCCACTCGCAACTGAAAGACTGACGTCGAGCAACGACATCACACGCAGGTTTTGCCAGGTGATGTTGCCTACCACGACATGACACGTCACGAGGTAAGCGAGAGCAAAACAGATCGCTGCGATCAGATGCGCAACAGGCAATTCGAGCGCAACGGCGAGCGCCGTGAAGATCGCGAAGTTAAGCAGCGCCGAGGGAACGATGCTGGCAGGGTTGGGCCATGCCAGCATCATTCCTGCGAGGACAATCATCACGCCGAGAATTCCGAGCGCGGTGCCGGTAGTCCTCGAGGCGACCAGTTCTTTGTTGTTGATCCTGCGCCACAGAATTGTTCCCGTAGCGAGCATGGGCAGGCCCCACAGCGTCACGAGCGGCGCAAGGTACATCATCGATATACCCAGCGATCCCGACTTGTAAAGCAGCAGACCAAACGGCAACAGCGCCGCGAAGCTCATCGTTCCGAGAATCGTGAAGACCGTGGTGGTCTCGCTCGCGTCAACCTCGCGATCGTCGAGCACTATGCGCAACGCGAGCCCGACAGTAACCACATAACACGCAACCGGAAACGCGCCGAGCAGGACCAGCAGCGCGGGAGCAGTGTCAACTGCCGCGAAGTGACGTACGAGCAGTTGCCCGACAGAAGATCCGAGTACACCCGCTGACAGAATGTGCGCGCAACCGGGCGTGATAACACGGCCCGCAAAATAAACGAGACAGAGAAAGACTGCCGGCGCAATCAACTCGCTGCCTATTACGAGCGCGCCCGACGTGTTGCTGGCTGAGACTGCCGCAATCGCGAGAAAGTTCAGCGGCACAAGCAGCGTGGCGATCGTGAGAATGCCCCGGCTCGTCGTCGGCAGTTTCCAACGATGCTCGGTGTACAAACCGATTCCGAAAAGGATCGCGGTAACAGTCGTGAAGATGAGAAATTTCAGAACTGGAATCTGAGAGATCTGTGCCCACAAACTAATGACGAGCGCTGTCGAGCAGCCGATGATCAGCAGGCCGCCGATGATCTCGCCCCAACGAATGTTGCTCTCTTCCATGAAGGAGTTGAGCACCTCTGAGAAGGGGCGTCGTGGCGGGGGCGGCGGTGGAGTGGGTCGTTCGTATCTCGGCGGCGGCGGTTCGTCATCAGTGATGAACGTGGGAACAGGTTTGATTATGATCTCGTCGTCAGTTGCGACAAGCGCAGCAGTTACGACTGAAGGCACTTCGGCAGGCGGTGGAGTCTCAACAGGTTTCTCAATTGGTTTGGGCGGTGGGACTGAAACGCTTGCCGGCGCCTTCACCGCGGGACTGCCCAACCTGGCTCGCTCCGCGCGGATCCGTCTTAGCAGTTGGTTATATATCCGCTCGTCTATTTTGCCGTCGACATAAAAAGTGATGATCTGGCGTTCAGTGATATCGAGGTCGTCTAGTGGTTTAACGGTCGGCTCGAACAGGCGTGTCGTCTGGCGCTCATACTTTGGGCTGGTGTCATCTGAAAATAGAAAACGCAGCAGGAAGGCGATAAGCAGCCAGATGCCGTGGCCGACAACGGTCATGATCGCCAGGAAGATAAATAAAAAGAACAGTGACAGGAACAGGAATTCCATGATTCTTTGCTCCGTTCGCGGTAGACCCTACTTAGGCTGTGCTATAACATTTTTGCTCCCCGGCCAAGTGCTATGAACCTCTTCGATGCTATCTTCGCACAAAACCCATCTTCGCCCGCGATCTGTTTTGGCCGGCGCATAATCACCTATAGTGAGTTGCGTGCCGAAACGCTGAAGATAGCCGGGGTTCTCCAACATCTCGGCGCCGGCTCAGGCGACCGCGTCGCGCTGCTCCTCCACGACTCACCGAAATTCATTGAGGCATTTATCGCGACGTGTTCGCTGGGCGCGATCGCCGTTCCTATCAACATGGCGCTGCGTGCCGACGAACAGTGTTCGATCCTTCACAACTGCGGGGCCAGCCTGGCGTTTATGGAATCTGACACCTGCAATGCATTGCTGACACATGCGCCGGAAAAGCTGCGTTCCCTGAAGAATATTGTTTCGATTAAACCAAACGACGAGCCCGATAGGTCAGACGGAGTAGGAGACCGTTTTTCTATCAGCGAACGGCAACTGCGAAATCCGCCACTCACGATCTATGACCTGATCGATTTGTTGGATCAATCCGGCGCCGCGCGACCAGAGTTTCCGCAGCCGGGTCAAGATGATCCGGCTTTCATACTCTACACGTCGGGCAGCACCGGCGAACCGAAAGGCGCGGTCCACTGCCAGTCAGACATCTTCTACACAAACGAAACTTTCTGTCGCGAAGTTTTGCGACTCACGCACCAGGATCGTCTCTTCTCGTCGTCGCGATTGCCTTTCGCATATGGTCTGGGAAATAGTTTCTCGTTTCCACTCCTTAACGGAGCAACAACAATTCTCTGTCGTGAGAAACCTTCGCCCGATCTGATCGCCAGGCTCTTCCAGGATCAACGACCGACGATCTTTTTCGGAGTTCCAGTGATCTACAACCTACTGCTCGAGTATCACCGTCGCGGCAGCCAGCTCGATTGCTCGAGTCTGCGTTTGTGCGTGTCGGCTGGTGAAGCGCTGCCGGCGCATCTTGGTGAAGAGTGGGAAAGAGAGTTTGGCGTGCAGTTGATCGATGGAATCGGTTCGACTGAGATGCTACACATGTTCATGTCGAATCATGAAAACGAAGTGCGCTACGGCAGTAGTGGCCGCTTGCTCAAAGGTTACGAAGCGCAACTGCTGGACGAACACGGTGAACCGTCGCCTGATGGTGTTGAAGGCAATCTATGGATCAAAGGCGATAGCGCAGCGCGCGGTTACTGGGAGAATTCCGAAGCCACGGCAAATACTTTTGTCGATGGATGGGTTCGCACCGGAGATCTTTATCGCTGCGACAATGATGGGTTCTGGTTTCACATGGGCCGCAGTGACGACTGTTTCAAATCCAGTGGACAGTGGGTTTCGCCGGTCGAAGTGGAAGGTGCTTTATTGCGGCATTCAGGTGTTGCGCGGGCGGCAGTGGTGGAAGATTTTGACTCCGATCAGCTTCCCTGCGCGTGTGCGTTTGTTGTGAAGCAGGAGGTAGAATCCGATTCAGGTCAACTTGAGAAGGAGTTGCGCAAACTGTTGAGCCAATCGCTGCCGCGATTCAAGCAACCACGCCGGTATGTTTTCGTGACGGAGCTGCCGTACACGGCGACTGGCAAGATTCAGCGATTCAAGCTGCGCCGGCAGTTACGCGCTTCACACGCTAAACCATGAAGAGTATTCAAGAAACATACGCGCCGAATCTCGCCTGTTTTGGGTGTGGGCCGGCGAATCCGAAGGGTTTGCACGTGCGCAGCTTTCCGGAGGGCGATGAGGTCGTGGCTGAATGGCAGCCGAGCCAGGAGTACGAGGCGTTTCAGGGGATGTTGAGTGGCGGCATTATCGGCACGCTGCTCGATTGTCACTGCAACTGGTCGGCAGCATGGCACCTGATGAAGAAGACGGGCGCTGACAAGCCGCCGTGTACAGTCACTGCTGAGTATGCGATCAAACTCTTGCGCCCGACGCCGACGGACCAGCCGATAAAGCTCGTCGCGCGCGTGGTCGAGTCAACTGACGATCGCGCGGTTATTGAAGGTGAGTTGATCGCGCACGACAAGATTTGCGCCACCTGTCGTGGAACTTTCGTAGCCGTGAAACCAGGCCATCCTGCGTATCACCGCTGGTAGGAAAGATTTTCGCGCAAAGGCGCAAAGGCGCAAAGACAGCAATTTAGAAACGCGGCAGCGCTTTGCGCCTTTGCGGGAGAAAGAATTAAATGACGGAAATGATTCATCGTCCTCGTCGACTTCGTAGAAACGACGCGATCCGTTCACTCGTCCGCGAAACACGCCTGGCGCCTGAGAATTTCGTGCTGCCCCTGTTCGTCTGCCCCGGCACAAGCGTGCGTCGCGAAATCTCATCAATGCCGGGCGTGTACAACCTCTCGATCGACGAAACAACAAAAGAAGTCGCGGCTGCTTACGACCTCGGCGTTCGCAGCATCATTCTCTTCGGCCTGCCAGAATCGAAGGATCCACTCGCGTCGGGCGCATACGCGGAAGACGGAGTCGTGCAGCAAGCAATTCGCGCCATTCGTCAGTCGTCGCCGGAAGTGATCATCATGGCGGACACGTGCCTGTGTGAATATACGTCGCACGGACATTGCGGTGTGGTTCGCGGTGGTGAAGTTATCAACGACGAATCGCTCGAACTGTTAGCGCGCACCGCATTGAGTCAGGCCGCTGCAGGTGCTGACGTTGTTGCGCCGTCGGCAATGATGGACGGCCAGGTCGGCGCGATTCGCGAACTACTCGATGCGGAAGGATTCGAAAACACGTCAATCATGGCGTACGCAGTGAAGTACGCGTCAGGCTTTTATGGTCCATTTCGAGAAGCGGCGCAGAGCGCGCCGGAGTTTGGCGATCGCCGCGCCTATCAAATGGATCCGCCAAACGCGCGCGAGGCAATGCGCGAAGCAGAGCTCGACTACTCTGAAGGCGCGGACATCCTGATGGTCAAGCCCGCGACTGTCTATCTCGACATCCTGCGCATGGTTCGCGATCGATTTGACGTTCCGCTTGCCGCCTATCACGTCTCCGGCGAGTACGCGCTGATCAAAGCCGCGGCCCAGAAAGGCTGGATCGACGAGGAGCGCGTGATGTTGGAAACACTCACCAGCATCAAACGCGCTGGCGCGGACATCATCCTGACTTACTACGCCCGTGAAGCAATTCGCGTCTTGAAAAGATAACCGTGAAGATCTGTGTACTTGTTCTATTGGTAGCCACAGTAGTATTCGCGCAGATAACACCAGACTGCGGCTGTGAAGACAAGCCTCAGATCAACGTGCTCGCAGTGGTCAACGGCGTCAGGATCACCAAAGAAGATCTGAGCATCGACACCAGAACCCAGGTCAGCGTCCTGCAGGAATCAGTCATCACGGCACGCAGTCAGGCACTGAATCAGCTAGTCACCAAAACAGTACTCGAAGCGGAGGCAAAGAGACGCGGCCTGACCACCGCCAAACTCCTCGAACTGGAGTTGACCGCGAAAGTCAAAGAGCCAACAGAAGCGGAAGCACGCGCTTTTTACGAGGAGAACAAAACCGACAAAGGAAAGGATTTCAAGAGCACTAAAAAAGAGATCATCGCGCACTTGAAAAGCGAGCGCCAGGCTGAGCGCGCGAGGGAATTCGCAAATGCGTTGCGCGTGGCAGCACGGGTTGAGGTAGCCGAACAGCAAGTCACGCCACCAGCAAACGAAGAAGACCTGGCGCGCGTGTTCGCCACCGTCAACGGCGCCAACATCACCTCGCTCGACATCGAGCAGAGCCTGTTACCGTTGATCTACCAGGTGCAGAAACAAGTCTATGCGCTTCGCAAGCAAGATCTCGACTTGAAGATCAACGATATTCTGCTGGAGGAAGAGGCAAAACGACTCCAGACCACTCCCAAGGTCCTGATCGATCAGAATGTGAGGGGCAGGATGTCGATTCCTTCTGACGAACAGGTCCGGGCGTTTTACGACAAGAACAAAGCACAATTGAACGGCGAATTCTCGGAGGTCAAAATCCAGATCTTTCAGTATTTGCTGGCAGTGGAACAGCGCAGGCTCGTTGCCGCTTACGCCGAGCAGTTGCGAAAGGCCGCGGCTGTCCAGATATACCTGACCGAACCGCAGCCGCCGAATGTTCGACAGCTCTGTTGCAACCCTTTAGACTAGGTCTGCTTCTAAGGTCAATCCGCTGGAGAAAACGCATGAAAATGCTCCCCGGCTTTCAGCGAAACCGCCGTAAAAAAGGCCTTCTAGCAGCTTCGAGCTTGCTCCTGCTGCTCGCGACCCACGCGAGTGCCCAGTCAGGCAGGCGTGCGCCGCCAAAGCCTTCGCAACCGCTACCCGTTCCGCAAACTGACTCCGATACGACTCCGAAACACAGCGCCCGGGAACTGAAACAACAAGTTTCTTTGCTGGTAGGCCGGGAACCATCGTCGTCCAAACACCTTTTGAGTGAAGACGCGATCTTTGAGACGTTTCTACAGCAACTCAGCGGCTTCAAGAACGTCACGGCGACTTCAATCGGCGACCTCAAACGCGACAACGCAGTTAAGCGAGCTAAGAAAGAGACGGCTCCGTTCGTGGTCCTCATGAAATTCGACGTCGATGAGTTTCAGAGCGGCACGATTATCCTGAATGCACAGGATCTCGATATTCAGGTGCAGGTCTTCGAGCCGGGTACCGGACGAAAGAAGTTTGAAGGTAAGGTGTATTACAAAGCAGTCGGTGGTCCGATGTTGAAGAAAGACAACTGGCCCAACGGCACGCCGATCAGGATCACGAAAGAGGCCGTCGCCATCGAAGCTGCCGAGCAAGTACGCGACTGGCTCATCGTAAAAGATCTGAAAAAGTAAATCCGCGTTTTTAATCCGCGTTCATCCGCGGCTTTCATCAAGCGCTAACCCAAGTCGTCGCAGTCCCTCTTCGAGCGTATCCGTATCACTCGTAATCCCGACACGAAAGTGCGCAGGCATTTCGAAGAAGCTGCCGGGCACCACTGACGTCTCGTATTTCTCGCGTAACAAGCGCAACAGTTGTTCCGACGTCCCATGGCGCACTCGTGGAAACATCACCGTTCCGAATTCTGGTCTCACTACTTCGAGATCCTCGCGCGTATCGAGAAACTCGTTCAGCAACTTGCGATTGCGATCGAGTAACTGTTGTGCGCGTGCTCCAATCTCGGCGAGCCGCTGCATCGCGACCACGCTCAATCGCTCGCCGGAGTGTACCGGCGTTGACGCAAAGAGATCGTTGAGCAGCCACATGCGTCTTGCGAGCTCCGGTTCGGCAAAGATCCAGCCGCAGCGAAGCCCGCTCAACCCGAAAGCTTTCGTCAGGCTGCTGGTCACGACAAACTCGTTGCCGAGATGGAAACTGGTGCGGGGCGTCTCCTCAAACAAAGTTTCTATGTAAACTTCGTCGACGAGCACACGCGCGCCAACGCGTCGCGCAATATCACCGATCTGCTTCAACGTCGAATCATCGATCAGAACGCTGCTGGGATTGTGAAGGTTGGTCAATACGATCAATCGCGTGTTTGGTGTGACGAGCGACTCGATCTCCTCGGTCATAACGTCAAAGCCATTTTCAAACGTGCGCGAGAAGCGTTTCACTTCGGCGCCGAGGTAACGAACTACCGCAAGCATCGGCTCGTACGCCGGGTGTTCGAATAACACTTCGTTGCCGGGTTTAATCAGTGCTGCCATTGCCAGATGGTTGGCAAAGGTGGTTCCCGCTGCAGTCACAACCGACTCCGGTGCGACTCGATACCTTGTTGCAATTGACTGTATTAACGGCCGGTAACCATAACCGCCATTCGTGATCTCCAGATCGTCGAGCGACACACGAAGCTCGCGCAGTTTCAGATTACCTACACCACTCGTGGCTAAATTGTATTTCGCCGTGGAGCTCGTCTTGGCCCAGTTCATGTACGACGAGCTCATTACCTGGCGAGCCGCTGTCATCTGTTACTCCTCCAGCGCCAGAAAAGATATGCCGGAATGCCCGCGAGCAGGATTGCGATTCCGATCAACGTGTTTTCAGGATAACGATAGACGGTATTAATCACCACCAGCCAGCAGACTGCAATGAACAGGATCGTCGTCAAAGGATGACCTGGCACCCTGTTGACACCGCCCGGTTCCCGTTTGCGAAACACGAAAATACAGCACGCGGTCAGGCCGAAGAAGATCGTATCGATTGAGACGACGTAGTTGAGTATCCGTTCGTAAGTTCCGAGGATGGCAATCACGATCGCAAGTAAACCCTGGAGAGCGATCGCGATGATCGGCGCTCGTGTTCGTGGGTGGACCATGCCTACCGACTGAAAGAACAATCCGTCCTTTGCCATCGCGAAATAGACTCGTGGCGCAGTAAGCATGCTTTGACTCAGGAAGCCCGCTGTCGAGATCGCGATGCCGGCAGCGATGATGCGCGCGCCAAAGTCTCCCAACGCGCGACGCATCACGTCAGATGCGGGCGCGGAAGACGCCGCAAGGCTCTCGGTTCCTAGCACGCTCACGTACACCACGTTCGCGGCCAGATAGAGCAGAACGACACCAATGACTCCCAATATCAGTCCGCGTGGCAGGTTCTTGCGAGGCTCTTTGATCTCGCCGGCAATGAAGGTCGCTGTTTGCCAGCCGCCATACGAAAAGATGACCGGCACCATCGCGGCGCCGAATGCTGTTAAGAGATCGACTGAAGGTTGTCTATCCAACAGCGCTGATGGATTCTCGCTTCTACTCGCAAATAAAAATCCGCACACAACCAGCATCGCAATCGCGAGAATCTTCAATACCATCAGGATGCTCTGCACAGTGCTGCCTGCGCGCACGCCTAGACAGTTGATCGTGGTCAGTGTGGCGAGCACGATCGCGGCCAACTGTGGCGACGAGATCGGTAGATACGTCAACTCGACGAAGTAACGCGCAAACGTAACCGCGACAGCAGCCATGCCACCGGTCTGAATCACCAGCAGCAGGACCCACCCGTATAGAAACGCGAGGCCAGGATGAAACGCTTCACGCAGGTAAGCGTATTGGCCGCCAACGTCCGGCCTTAGGGCAGCCAGTTCGGCCCAGATAAAAGCCGCGATGAGTGCGAACAAGCCGCCGAGCACCCACGCGCCGAGGATTAGAAACGGAGTATGAACCTGAACCGCAACCACCGACGGGTTCATAAAAATCCCGGAGCCGATGATGCCGCCCATGACGATCATGGTGGCGTCAAAGAGTCCGAGTCTCCGCGCTAGCTGGGGATGGTCCACTGAAAAGGATTTTAACCACAGATTACGCGGATGGAAACGGATTATCCGTCTTCATCCGTTTTTCTTATCCGTCCAATCCGTGGTAACTTTTGCATTTTGTTGAAGGGAACTGATTTTGGCTGCACGAGCTGACGTTATCATCACCGCCGGGTTGAGACCTGACCTCTTCGCCGGTCGCGGTGTCTTATCCAACAGCAAAACCCTCGTATTTGCCGCTCTCGTCGTCTTGATCCTCGCTGGTTTTGGTTTTCGTGCGACGGGATTGAGTGCCGAAGGTCTGAGCGAAGACGAACTCAACAAACTCAACGCCGTCGCCGACTATCGCGCAAATGGTCTAACAGGCGCGAACGGCGAGCACCCGATGCTGATGAAGGCGCTTCAGGCCGTCACTATCATCATCGCCGAGAAATGGAATAACAGTTCGTTTGTTGCTTCACGACCGTCTAATCGCATCGCTCCCGAAACTGCGTTGCGATTGCCGGGCGCAATCTTTGGCGCGTTGAGTACGTTACTGATTTTTCTGATTGCTTCGGAGTTGTTTGGCGTCGAAGTTGCGCTGATCGCTTCCGCGTTGTGGGCGTTCGATCCATCCGCTATCGGACTCAACCGCGTCGCAAAGGAAGACACTTTTCTGCTGTTCTTTTTCCTGCTCGCAAATGTGTTCTGGTTGCGCGGGCAGCGCACCGCCGAAAGCACCGATCGTAGTCCGAATAAATACTACTGGCTCACTGCCGCTTCGTACGGAGCAATGGTGGCGTCGAAATATTTGCCGCACCTTTTCGCGATCAGTATTTGTTACTACTGGATGTTTCAGCAGTTGCCTGAAACTCGCTGGCGCCTCGGGAAGAAACGGCTGCTGATGTTCTTCGCGATTATGGGGCTCGTGTTTCTGATCCTGAGCCCGACAATTCTGCTTCCCGAGACGTGGAAGCAGATGGGTTTGTTTGCCGGCGGTAAGCGCGTTAGTCACGACGGTTACGAGTTCATGGACCAGCTTTACCCGCAGCGCTTTGACGATTGGCTGCGCGGCATACCCTTCTACTTCTATTTCGTTTTCACCGCTGTCAAGCTTCCGTTGTTAACTGTGCTGGGATTTCTTACGGGCCTGCCGTTGTTGTTTCGACGCAAGCTGGGTGACGGACGTTATTTTATTTTGTTCTGGTTCATGTTGTGGGTGGTTACGTTCTGTTTCTCCGGTGGGAAGTTCACGCGTTATTACACGACTGTGCTGCCGGCAGTGCTGATCACGAGTGCGCTGGGAATTCAATGGGCAGGGCGTTGGCTGGCGAATCAGATCGGCAGTTTCAATTACGCGCCCGCAGCGTTGGCCATAATCATTATTGCCGGCTCAGTGATTAATTCGGTCCGGGCCTCGCCGCACTTTCGTCTGTTTACGAACTCGATTGGTGGCGGCACATCGTGGGCCGGCTATTACTTCCCGCACGATGAATTCTACGATGCGAGCATGCGCGACGTGATTGGGGAGATAGCCACTCGTGCTCGACCCGGCGCACGCATCGCCAGCGAGAGTCCTTCGTTGGCATCCTACTATGCGGAACGCGCGCAACGCCCGGATCTCGTCTGCGTGTCTTTGTCCGATCCCGAAGCCTTAAAACAACTCGAGGTCAATGATTTCATAATCATCGCGCGCGGTCGTCGTTACTTCAGCAACGACGCCATCATCTCCACCCTCCGTGACCGCGCCACCCCTGTCGTGGAAGTGAAACTCGACTCCATACCCTCCGCAAAAGTTTATCAACTCGATCCAAAGTCCCTCACGATCTTCAATACAATCGCCGCGCATTAACATTCCGAACCCTATTCGTGCCTTGCCTGAATAACGCCGAAGGCGTTCGCCAATTTCAGCCCAAGGTGAGCGTAGCGACAACCTTGGGTCAGCAACATAAAAAATATTTCAACCCTGAAAGGGTTCGTTCCGCGGCAAACCC
>Ga0070689_100000257_pt1 | contig 30560 bp, 23 predicted proteins | sample KBSS23HmetaG_FD_64669 | JGI IMG/M metagenome (GOLD analysis project Ga0070689, IMG submission 64669) | Switchgrass rhizosphere microbial communities from Kellogg Biological Station, Michigan, USA - KBS S2-3H metaG | ecosystem: Host-associated > Plants > Roots > Rhizosphere ...
AGAGAGTTGCAAAAATTTTGCAATTCCAAACTAGGCAAGCATGATCGGTCTGCCAAAACCTTGCAAGGGCGCGAGTGACTACGTAAGATTTGCGCGGAGTGCTCTAGCTTCTTTCCTTGCTTCAATGTGAAAAATAGTTCTCACATGACCTTAAGAGCCTCACTACTGCGCGAACTGGAAAATCCAAGCCTCAGTGTGAGTGACCGCGTAGTACGTTGCTGCGAAGTCACGAGAGAACTGGAAAACAGAGGCGAGTATGAGGAAGCACGAAAGGTTCTAAGCGACTACTGGCCGCGTATAGGCGAAGCGCCGAAGCTCGCGGGCTTGGAACCCAACACCGCAGCGGAATTACTCTTACGTGCGGGAGTGCTCACCGGAATACTCGGCGCTTATAGACAGCTTCCTGATGCGCAGGAAATGGCCAAAGACTTACTCACGCAAAGTCAATCGATCTTCGAGTCGCGTCAAGCCACAAAGAAGATAGCGGAAGTACGGACAGAATTAGCTTACTGCTATTGGCGCACCAACGATCTGCACGAAGCGCGCGACTGTCTTAAAGAAGCAGTCTCCCTACTGACTATAGATAGCGAGTTAAAGGCAAAGGCGCTTCTGAGACTTTCGCTTGTCGAGCATTCAATGGAACGCGATCAGCAAGCGTTTAAGATTCTCACAAAACATGCGTCGTTATTTCTGAGGCTCAATAATCACACACTGAGAGGAACCTATCACGTCACTTTCGGAAATCGACTGGAGAATCTGGCAGAGCAACAAAAGCGCGGTGATTACATGGACCGTGCTTTGATTGAATATGCCGCAGCTAGTTATCACTTCGACTTGGCAGAGCATCGTCCTTACCTTGCGAACGTCGAAACTAATCTCGGCTATCTCTACTTCAAGATCAGTCGCCTCGATGAAGCAAACGAACATCTGCATCGTGCGCGCCGGATCTTTGCGAGCATCAAGAATGCCGACGCAGCGGCGCAAGTAGATGAAACTCGTGCTCGCATACTTCTCGCACAGGGACGCATCACACAGGCTGAGCGCGTAGCACGTTCAGCAGTGCGCGTTCAAGAAAAGGGTGGCAACATTGAACTGTTGACTGAGGCTCTGATTACTTATGGCAGAGTGTTAGCGCGTCTCGAAAGATACGCGGCATCGCTCGGTACATTTCGACGCGCTATAGAGCTATCCGACAGTGCGGGCCTTGTGAATCGTTCTGCAGAAGCCATCGTGGCTGCTTTTCGTGAACTCGGAGATCACTTAGTAATCTCAGAGCGCGGTCAACTTCTTTCTGGTCGCGGCGTGGGCCAAGACAAATTGGCATTGGAGCATGACGTTATAAAGCTTGCTTTGGAGCAGGCTAAAGGTAGAGTGAGCGAAGCTGCTCGACTCGCGGGCATGTCGTGGCAAGCATTAGCATACGCGCTCCGCACACGGCACAAAGATTTACTCGACAAACGGAATCCAGTACATCATCGTAAACGGAGAAAGTAGCTTGGCAGTCATGTTCTATCCGGGAACCTGACACGTGATGCCCCTCTTACCTTCACTTACAGGCGCGGCAGATTCAGCGCATCATCAATAAGCACATCTGTTGAAATTCCGACCAGCCGAGCATACCTGAGCAGCACAGGATACGGAGGCTCGCGCACGCCTCGCTCATACTCAGAAACGTGGCCCTGATAGATTCCCTTGAACCTTAGACGTTCGACCATCTCTGCCTGAGTAACGTCAAGGCTCTTGCGAATGGTGCGTAGCTTCTTGGCGAGCCGACGCGGGCGCGGGCGAGTGTGTCGGCCCATCAGCAACGCCCTCCTGTCGGAGAACATCGCCAACCTTTGCGCGGCAACCTATATAGGTTTATAGTCCGAGCTTGTTCTGGTTTCGCCTGGAATCCAACTCGTGAATCCCATGCGGTGCGCATCACATCTCTGGTGAAGCCGTCTTGCGCATCTTGTCAATAGAGTCAGCTTACCACATGCAATGATAAACACTACTTATAAGCGAGTTGTCCTGATACTGGGAGCAATCTTCTTTTCGCTCCTATGGTGGTGGAACCCGTCAGTCCCTCTGTGGACGATTCCCGTCGGCGTCGCCGCCGTATGGCTCTTTGCCGCGCTCTTGCACTGGGCGCGCCATCAGAAAGGATAACTCTCGTTTAACTTCTGGATTGCATTCTAAAAAGCGTTTGAGCAGTCGAATTTACAACTTAACGAAGGAGCGATCCGCGCCAGCATGTCGAGTCTGCACGAAGAAGCTTGATGATAAGGAACAAAAGAAATATAGAGGCTTCTGCTTTGAGTGCTATTGCAAACGGCATCAGCCGAGAGTCCGAAGTATGGTTCAGGGGGGCAGCCCAGGTTTACGGAAGAAACAAACATTGCGGATCGGCAAGAGGCAAGACGTTTCAAAGGGCAGGAAGTTTTTGAAACGGAGACTGAAAAAAGTATAGACCCTATCCAGCGTCGCTTGTCCTAAATGGAGTCCTCCGAAGCAGCCATTACCCAACTTACTCTCATCGCCCAACGACTGTTAGAACAATTCAAGGGCGAGTTGGCAGAGAACTGTGCTAATGACGGTAGCTTGGACAATCAACGGCTACTCGATTTCATCCTCGATGCTTTCTATGACGTTGGCCGAATAGCAATTGACCTCGAAGCGCCGTCTATGAAGACTCTCGATGATGCGATGATTCAACGGGTTGGGAACTGTTCGGTTTGTGGCCGTCCGTACCACACGCACATAAACGGGCTTTTCTGCCGTGGTTCTACTTGGACTGAACCTTAGCTCAAGAAGTGACACTCCGCTGTGGCATCAATCAAATTGCCCGGACCTGCCAAACCACACTAAAGAGTAGCGCGCAATATGCGAGCCATCGCCAAGAGATGCGGGAGGTACTATCTTGCTCAGGGAAGAAAAGAGAAAATCTCGAACCTTGAAAGTAATTTGTCTCTGTGTGCGAGTCCGGCGTCACTTAGCTCCTGTTTTCTAACGGCCCCTCACATCCCGTCATTTGGTTTTCAAGGTGCTTCTACACAGGTTCATATCCTTTTCAAGGTTTCCCCCTGAGCCACGAGAACAGGTTAGCAAGTCGGACTGAATCCGGTTGATTCGTCTCCGGGTATCCCTTAACTCTATCAACGATGCCCAGCAGTTCGAGTTCCTGCAATATCTTCCGCGCGGTGGGGCGACTTACGCGGCAAAGCTCTTCGCATTCGGTGGAAGTTACGAAGTCAGTTCCTTGCGAAAGCTGTCGAATAACTGGTCTGAAGTGCATAGGTAGAGACGAAACCGCAATGTGAGCGATAAGTGCCACGTCTTCATCTGTTACCTCGGTTCGGCCACTAATTAACGCATGGCCGCACACTAAGTTTTTGAAATAATCCACGACCCTCCAAGGTCCTTCCGATTGCGCGGCAGACACCGGCACTGACTCATTAATGAGATCGTAGTCTCGATGGATTACCGCACGTCCTTTGACGAGCAATCGCGCCCATCGGATCAACTCTTCCAGGAGAGTTTCGGGAAAGATGATTGTTTCGGGATCGACGCTTCTAACTGGGTGCAAGCTAAAGAAATCGCAAAGAAAGCGATTCACCAAGGTATTGCACTGTATGGCCCCCTCGTCTGACTTACCATTTCGAGCATATTCGAGGAGTTCGGCGTCAGTCAGTTCAATTGCTGGAACTTCCCAAAATAAGAACCTTGTACCCAGTTGCGACATTATTCGGTGAGTCTTCGGTGATAAGGGTGTCGTGGCTCCGATCCAGTTGAAAAGGATCGGCTCATCGTAACCACGTCTGCCGCGCATCCCGGAATCGGAGATAAATCCCTCTCCGTCGAGCACAGAAATCAGCACCGCAAACCTCTCGGTCTGCTTTTCCTCATTACCGCGAAAGACCGGCGCCAACTCTTTGGTTAATAGAATCTTGTCTCGCAGCCTCGGCAGCAGATCAATCTGATTAAGCTCTTCCTTGCTGACATTTGCCGCATGAGTGACGAAGGCTTTGGCAGTGAAATCGTCTGAGCGATAAATGTAGTCTTTCAAGCTTGGCTCTGCTTTCGGCACAAACATCTGTATGACTGCGGTTTTACCCAAACCTGATGCACCTTCAAGAATCAGTGATAACGGCTTTGTACGACCCTTTAACGACATGGCCGCGCATACTGCCAGACAAGCCCTCACTGTGAAACTGAGTCCTCGGTAATACTTCTCGATGATGCCGGAATCAAAGCTAAGGACGGGCGTTGACGTTGCACCCGTCTCGCTGTAAATTTCCATTGGTAATAGCTTCCTTTCGGTAGGGAGTAGACACGCCGCTCGCCCGTGTACACAGCACGCGCGAGCGGTTCGTTTTAAGCTCGGCTCGATGACAATGGATTTCTGACTATCGACGTTAGCCACGTCGGGCTTTCATTCTCAGCGTTACATTCTTCGCCCTTCGCTGCCCCCATGACGCTCGACCACACCGCCGCGCTTGGCCCAAGCCGTAAGCTCGGCTTCATCAAAGCGAATTTGGCGCGGTCCCAATCTCACAATCGGAATCACTTCTAATCGTGCCAATTCACCGCCTTTATCGTCGTCCCTCGTCCCTCATTTGATAGAGCCGGAACACTCGCCCGTGTGATCATCCTTTGAATCTCAGCCTCAGGCACTAAGCGCCGGGAGCCCAGTTTTATAGAGCCAAGCTTGCCCTGTGTAATCCATGCGCGGATGGTCCACGGCGAAACGCTCAATACGTCCGCTGCTTTATCAATGCTTAATAGTTTGTCCATGTCCCATCTCCTTTCATCTCAGTAAATCTAATTGACTCCTAGTGAGTCCTCGCCTATATTAGGCGCTGCTTGCTAGATGTCAAGAAAGCATAAGCGTCTAGCCAAGCTCTAACATGGTGAAGCAAAGTCAAACTCTAGCGGCCTTAAATTCTCAGCGGCTCGAACGGTTCTTAATCGAGTTGGTGAACTTGCGCACAGGCGACAGCGGAGCTATCAATCGTTTCGCTGAACAGTTTGCGGAGGCGTTTGGCCTTTACGATCAACGGCTGATAATCAGAACGCAACCGGGTGATAGACGTTCGCCAATCCGGGCGGCTGTGGAAACACTCATCATTCCTAATTTCTATGAAATCTTTCGCGCCGCTTGGATCGAACCGGATGCCAAGACACGGGAATTCGCTTTTGCAATGCTGCGTACAGAGTGGATGCAGATGCGCTATCCAGACCTCGGCTTAACGTTACGCGATGAGGGGGGAATCAAAAGGCTTCCGCCACCCGGCAAAGAATCGCCGATTGAGATGGCCTTTCGTTATTTGCTGAGGCATCACAATCGAACGCGCCTTTGTCCTAATTCTGAGTGCCCGGCACCCTACTTCTTTGCGGCTCGGCACACGCAGCGGTACTGCTCAGAGAAGTGCGCTCAAATCGGAGAGAGAGAAACGAAACGTAAATGGTGGGCCAACCACGGAGCCGATTGGCGCAAACGAACAAAACGCACGGCAGCTAGTAAGGCACATCGAAAGACCACGAAGAAACCAAAGAAGGGAAGATAATCATGGCTCGGAAATCTCAAAACAAACGGGATGGAATCTACCAGCGCGGAGATCGGGCTGGATTCTGGATTAGCTGGACGGATGCGCAAGGTCGCCGTCGTTACCGAAAGACGGACGCGCAAAACATCACTCAGGCTAAACAGATTCGGTCTGCTGAATTGCTGCGAGTCGAACAGGCTCGCGCGTTAGGATTTGCGCCGCCCGGCGAGGAAACTTTTGCTGCTGTTGCCAAACGCTTTCTGACTTATCAAAAGTCGCGCTTGACGCCAAGGGCATACGACAGGGAGCGTTCAATTGTTGAGCTTCACTTGCAGCCTTTCTTTCCCTGCAAAGTAGCTTCAATTCGCCGCGTCGATGTCCAACGATATGTAACGATGAGAAGTGCTAAGGTGTCGGCACATACAGTGCAAAAGGAATTGAACATTCTGAAACACCTCTTAAGGCTTGCAGTCGAATGGGAAATCATTCCGTTTCATCCATCGCAAGGCGTCAAATCCCCGCGAGTTCCGGCGGGCCGCGTTCGCTATTTGCAACCAGCGGAGTTGCGGGCCGTCATCCAAACCGCCCCATCGTGGTTGGTGCCAATAGTTGCGATCGCTGTTAGCACTGGAATGCGGCGTTCTGAGGTGATAGGGCTTCGCTGGCTGGATTTGGATTTAGTTCACGACAGAATCATGCTGTCGCAGACCAAGAATGGCGACAGCCGCGTTGTGTATCTGAACAAAGCTGCTCAGGCGGCGATAGGATCGCTGCCGTTTGACGCCAATACGAAACCCACAGACAAACTCTTTCCAGGCATTACCCACGATCAAGTGAGCATCGCATTTCGTCGCGCTTGTAAGGCCGTTGGAATCGTTGATTTTCGTTTCCACGATTTACGACACACGGCAGCAAGTTGGTTGCGGATGCAGGGCGCGGACATCCACACCGTGGCGCAGTTGTTGGGCCATAAGGATCTTCGTATGGCCGCTCGCTATCAACACCTGAGTCCGGCCTTCCTCGCGGATGCAGTTGGCCGTTTGGATACTGTTTTCGGGGAGCTTCGTTACCAAGACGTTACCGCTCAAAAAGCGATTGCGGCAACAGCGAGTGTAACTTGTTGACAGCGTTTGGCGTCCCGTACGGGAATCGAACCCGTGTCGCCGCCGTGAAAGGGCGGTGTCCTAGGCCGCTAGACGAACGGGACGCATGGTGAGTTGGTTGACCTCTAGCGCAAGCGAGTTACGTTAGCTTAATGGATTTGGGCCTGTCAAATGCGCATGCGCACACCCAACAACTGTTCCCACGCAAGCTGATTCTTAACTATAATGGACCGTGCGGTTCCCAAGCCGCTCCATTCCGGTCAAGCCGCAGGAGAAAACGTGATGCCCTTTCTAACCCGCCCTCGATTCATCAGTCTGTCTGCAATCGTACTTCTATTTGCAAGCGGCAGCGTCGCAATGGCGCAACACGATCCGGGCGGCATCACAGGCGGCGGCACGATCGGCGGCAGCACCAGCCGGACTTCGACTAAACCAGCGAGCAAGCCAGCAGGGACAACAACTACGCCGCGAAAACGAACCACTCCCGCTGCTACTACTCCAGTCAAACGTCCGGCCACGAGAACAACCCCGACCACCACGACAAGCGCCAACGTCTATTACCAGCAAGGCGAAGCTCTCTACAGCGCGCAAAAGTATAGCGAAGCACTCGAACCATATTTAAAGGCTGTGCAGCTCAATCCCTCGATGGCCGCCGCGCTCTATCGTATCGGCTGGATCTATAACGACCTCGAGGACTACAGCTCCGCCATCGATCCGCTCAAGCGACTCGTCGCACTTCAACCCAACAACGCAGCCGCAAACTTCGAATTGGGTTTCGCTTACAAAAAGCTCGAACAGTATACCGACGCCATGGCGGCATTCAGACAAGCCATTCGCTTCAAGCCTGACTACCACACAGCACACTACGAGATCGGCTGGATCGACAACGATCAGAAAAACTACGACGACGCTATCAAGAGCCTGAAAACCGCGATCTCCTATAAGAGCGATTACCCCGCAGCGCATAACGAGCTCGGTTATGCCCTGCGAAACCTCGGTCGCTACTCCGAAGCCATCGAAGAGTATCAGGAAGCGATTCGACTCAAGCCCGACATGGGCCTCGCGCACCTCGGTCTTGGCGACGTTTATTACTACAACACGAAGCAGTACGCTGAAGCAGCAAACGCTTACAAGCGCGGTCTGGAACTCCAGCCCGGCAACGCGACTGCGCAATACAACCTGGGTTGGTGTTACAACGATCTCGAACGTTACACCGAAGCGGTTGAAGAACTGCGCAAAGCGATCCAGGTGCAGCCCAATTATCCGGAAGCACACAACGAGCTGGGTTATGCGCTTCACCAACTGAACCGTTATCAAATGGCGATTCAGCAGTATCAGATCGCGATCCAGCAAAAGGCGAACTATGCTTCGGCACATTACAACCTCGGCATGTCGTTCATCGCGGTGCGAAATCGCAACGGGGCACTGGAGCAGTATCGCATCCTGCAACGCATCGACAGCGCGCGCGCGACAAAACTTTTCAATCAGCTAAAGTAAAGCATCCCGACGGCGCGACACTTCATCACAAATCCGATTAAGTAGGTCTCCTCAGAGCGTCACCTTTTCACTGGTTTCGGTAACAAAGCAATAGAGGCTCCCCACGTCGGCGTTTCCACAACAGTCGGAAGAGATGCCACGGGCTTGCCCCGTGGAGTATCACGCTTACTGCTATGCAACCGTGCGATAGCCCGTCTGGATACCACGGCCTTGTGCCGTGGAGCTTCACGTTCGCAGCTATGTAGCAACGAACGTGAAGTACCACGGGACGAGCCCGTGGCATCTGGTGTCTGGGTTCATCCGCTGGTAGCAACGAACGTGAAGTACCCACGGGACAAGCCCGGCACCTCTTGCAGTCACCAGTGTGCCCACATCCAAGAAAGAGGTGTTGCGATGGAGTCCCACTCTTCTACTCATGAATACCAACCAACAATCATCGAAACGCGATTCCTGATCGAGAGACTCGCGATCCAGCTTGCACTTCTCCGCGACGAGCTCAAACGAAACTGGAGCGAATTTAAACGGAACCCACTGAAGTTCCTGACGTGTTTGACCGGTGAATTCCTGGCCCACCTGAAGAAGTTTTTCGCAACGCCATATGTTTTACGCGCATCGTCGACGGCTGTTACTGCCGTGGTGTGTCTCGTAGTGGTTGTACTCCTGGTTGAAAAGTCTGTTTCAAAACCGGGCCAGGAAATTGTGAACGCGGATCAAGCTCCGGTTGAAATGATCCTGCTGAACGTTGAGAAACCAACTCCCAGGGACGATCCCGGGTTCGGGAAAAATGGAAATGGACGAGTCGGTCTTCAGAGCAACAATGGCGAAGGGTCGGGTCCTGTACGTCAAGCCGCGCAAGGTGGAGGCGGCGGCGGAGATCGGGACCGGCTGCCGGCGCAGGTCGGAGAGGTGCCGCCACCGTCTCAAATCCGGGCTGCAATCCCAATCGCTCCTCCGATCAATCCGCCGGCGCTGCCTGTCGCAGGCATCGATATCGATCCAGCACTCTGGCAAGACCTGAAGGCGCCGGTTTATGGCGATCCGATGTCGAAGTCTGAAGCACCGTCCAAGGGTCCAGGCACAGGTGGCGGAATCGGATCGAATGAGGGATTAGGGATTGGAAACGGACGTGGACCTGGCTTCGGACCTGGAGACCACGGAAACACAGGCGACGGTACGAAACAGACCGGTTGCTGTGGTCCGGGTGGCTCGAGAGGTGAGGGCTATCCCAGCAGCGATGACAGACTGTTTTCCGGAAACGAAGTCGAGCAGAGAGCGCGTCTGCTGCTTAAACCTGAGCCACAGTACACGGAAGAAGCGCGCAGGAATCAGATCGAAGGGACGGTCGTGCTGCGGGTTGTTTTCGCGAGCTCAGGTGAAGTGGTTCAGATACGTGCCGTGCGTCAGTTGCCGTTTGGACTGACGGAGCGGGCCATTGCCGCTGCGCGTCAAATCAAGTTTGCTCCGGCGATCAAGAGCGGGCATCCGGTGTCGGTGTATATGCAACTGGAGTACAACTTTAATTTGTATTGAGCTTTGTAGGGGTGGCCCTCCGTGGCCACCCCAGCGTTGGAAGCGCAACTGGGGTGGCCACGGAGGGCCACCCCTACAAAATAACTGCGCAAGCTTCGCAGACTCTCAGCGTTCTAAGCAAAGAACACGGAACCAGGAATAGGAATTCGGGTTCTAAATCTCGTCACATTGCTGGAGGAAACCATGAACAGAGAAATCCTTCCCAAATCCCTTCTAATACTTTCTCTCGCCGTCCTCGGACTGCCGGTCCTCATCGTCTCTTTCCTGTCACCAACCACTGCGTCAGCACAAACAACCGAAACATCCGGATCGCTGACGGTGGTTGACGCACAGGGCAAGCCGAAGGCGATGTGTCCGTTGAAAAACACGGAAGTGAAGGCCGAGATCAGTGGTTTCATTTCGCGCGTTGTAGTGACGCAGCATTTTGAAAACCCGTTCAAAGAGAAGATCGAAGCGGTCTATGCGTTTCCGCTGCCACAAAACGCAGCCGTCGACGATATGACAATGATCGTCGGCGAACGAACGGTGCGTGGAAAAATTCTGCCACGTGAAGAGGCGCGTGCAGTCTACGAGGCGGCGAAGTCGAGCGGAAAAGTAGCCGGCTTGTTGGACCAGGAACGCCCCAACATCTTCACACAGTCAGTGGCCAACATTCTTCCCAGCGAGCAGGTCAAGATCACGATCAGCTATGTCGAAAAGCTGAGCTATGTGAATGGCGCGTATGAGTTTGTGTTTCCGATGGTGGTTGGACCACGCTACATCCCCGGAGCACAGACCCGCAACCACGGGAGCAGCGGCGGCGGTTATTCTCCCGACACCGATCGCGTCCCGGATGCTTCGCGCATCACTCCCAATCCGCCTCCACCCGGAATGAGAAGCGGCCACGACATCTCGCTCGACGTCACGCTCGATGCCGGTTTGATCATCGACAATCTCACATCGCAGACGCACGTCGTCGACATACAACGTCCGGACATTCACAGCGCGCGCCTGCGTCTCAAAGAAAACTCGACGATCCCGAACAAGGACTTCATCCTTCGCTACGACGTTGCCGGGCAAGCGATACAAGACGCGGTGTTGAGCCATCGCTCCGAAAAGGGAGGCTTCTTCACGATGATTCTTCAGCCACCCGACCGCGTTGCGCCTACTGACGTGACGCCCAAGGAGTTGGTCTTTGTGCTCGACACGTCAGGCTCGATGAATGGCTTTCCGATTGAAAAAGCAAAGGAGACGATGAAGTTAGCGCTCGACAGTCTTTATCCGTCCGACACGTTCAACCTCATCACATTCGCCGGCGACACGGAAATCCTGTTTCCGAAACCCGTGCCCGCAACTGGCGAAAACCTGAGGAAGGCGCAGGCTTTCCTGCTTTCGCGTTCCGGCGCCGGTGGCACGGAAATGATGACCGCGATCAAAGCAGCGCTCGAGCCATCTGACGATCAATCGCACGTCCGGATCGTTTGCTTTATGACTGACGGTTACGTCGGCAACGACATGGAGATCATTTCCGAGGTGCAGAAGCATCAGAACGCGCGCGTGTTTGCATTTGGTATCGGCAGTTCTGTGAACCGTTTTCTGCTCGACAAGATTGCGGACGCCGGACGCGGCGAAGTGGAGTATGTCGGTTTGAATGACGACGGCTCCGCTGCCGCGCGACGTTTTCACGAACGTGTGCGCAATCCGCTGCTGACAGATATTTCGATCGATTGGAATGGACTGCAGGTGGCGGATGTTTACCCGCAACGCATTCCGGATCTGTTCAGCGCCAAGCCAGTGGTTTTGACTGGGCGCTTCACGTCAGCGGGACGCGCGACGATTCGACTGAAGGGAAAGATGGCTGGACAGGATTACGTGCGAGAGATTCCAGTTGAACTACCCGAGACGATGGCGTCGCACGATGTGCTGGCGTCGCTCTGGGCGCGCGCGCGAGTGGATAACTTGATGGACCAGGATTACCAGGGAGCGCAGAGTGGAAACATGCGTGCCGATCTCAAAGACACGATCACGCAACTCGGAATTGAGTACAGGTTGATGACGCAGTTTACTTCTTTCGTCGCTGTTGAAGAGAGGGTCGTCACTGATGGCGCACAGCCGCGCAGGATCGAGGTGCCGGTTGAAGTGCCGGAAGGTGTAAACCGTGAAACTACTTACGGAGAAATGCGACCGTCGGGTACGTTGCAGTCCCCTACAACAGGATCGCTCTCATATATGATTAGCTCCGGGTCACTTGGTGGTAGCGGCGGAGGCGGTGGTGGCGCTAAGGATGCGACTGTGAGACGGCGTGTTAGTAATGTTCGCCCAATGCCAACTCCGGTTCCACCTGCAAAGGTTGCGAGCGTAAGTGGCGTTGCCGATGCGGACGCACCGCCGCCGGCGTCAGTTGAACCGCCCGATGAAGTGCGACAGAAGGTACATCCTGCCGTGTTTGCAGTAGTGGAGCGGCTGCGAAAGAAAGAAGCGCTTACGGCAGCCGATGAAGGTGGTTTCATTCGCAATGGCAAAGCCGAGGTGCAAGTCTGGCTCAGTGAGAAGTCAGTTGCAGCGCTCGCGCAACTCAAGGCGCTCGGCTTTGAGGTTGTGCTTGATGATAAGAACTCGAAGCTCATTATCGGGCGGGTGTCGATCGACAAACTCGAGATGTTGGCGAAGTTGAAATTTGTGAACTACGTGTCGCCACAAAAGTAAGCCACAGATTTCACGGATCTTAGTAAGAGATAAACACGGATCGGAAAGTTTCCTGAAAAGGACTTTTCGATCCGTGTTTGTGCGTGTAATCTGTGGCGTCTATGTCGATCGTGATGAAATTTGGTGGGACGTCGGTTGCTGATGCCGCTGCGTTTGAGAATGTCGCGCGCATTGTTGCGAGCGAGCGTGAGGCTGCGCCGGTGGTGGTTGTTTCTGCGATGAGTGGCGTTACTGACGCTTTACTTGCGGCGACAAACATTGAAGAAGTGTTTGAAAGGCATCGCAGTGTTTCACGTGAGCTCCTCGACGACAACAAAGCGTTTGCTGAGCGATTGAGTAGTGCTGAACAGCAGATTGATCAACTGCTGGAGGGGCCAGGCGAACGCAAGGCGCTTCAGGATGCGGTGGTTTCGTTTGGAGAGATTCTTTCCAGCGCGCTGCTCGTAGAAGTATTGAATCAGCGTGGAATTGCAGCGCGACAAGTCGACGCGCGTCGTTGCATCATCACCGATGAAGAGCACACGTCCGCGGCGCCGCTGATGACGGAGACTTTTGCGCAGAGCAAGAGCGAGCTCCTTCCGGTTATTGAGAGCGGAGTGGTGCCTGTGCTCGGTGGTTTCATCGGAGCCACGACGCGAGGTGTCACAACGACTCTGGGACGCGGTGGATCCGATTACACGGCGGCGTTGCTCGGCGCGGCGCTCGGCGCGAGTGAGATACAGATCTGGACTGACGTCACCGGAGTGCTCACCGCCGATCCGCGCGTGGTTCCCGAAGCGCAGACGATTGAGCGTCTGTCGTATGGCGAAGCTGCGGAGCTTGCTTACTTCGGCGCGAAGGTCCTGCATCCAAAAACAATTCAACCTGCGATCGAGAGTTCCATTCCAGTGCGCATTTGTAATTCGCGCGCGCCGCAAGAGGCAGGGACGCTGGTTGGTCCACAAGGTGAGACGTCGCCAAGGACGGTCAAAGCGATTGCGCACAAGGCCGGTGTGACTACCGTTCAGATCACTTCGCTGCGCATGCTCGGCGCTTACGGTTTTTTGCGCGCGCTCTTTGAAGTGTTTGACCGGCATCGCACTGTTGTCGACGTGGTGACGACTTCCGAGGTCAGCGTTTCGCTTTCGTTGGATGACGCAAGCGCGCTGCCGGCGATTGTCGAGGAACTGGCGCGACTCGGAACCGTCAGAGTTGAAAAGGGGCGGGCAATCATCTGTGTAGTGGGTGAGGGTTTGCGCGGAACGCCGGGAATCGCGGCGCGCGTGTTCAGCACGATCAGCGATATTAATGTGACGTTGATTTCGCAGGGGGCGTCGAGCATCAACTTTACGTTTGCGATTGAGGAAGAGCGGGTAAGGGAAGCAGTCACGAGACTGCACGAAGAGTTTTTCGCCACAAAAAAGCACAAAACAGAGGGAATGGCTTGATGGACCTGCTAAAGCTTACGCGTGAGTTGATTGATATACCGTCGGTCACGGGCGATGAGCTGGCGGTGGGGGAGTATCTGTCGAAGTATCTTGAAGAGCTGGGTTATCAGGTTGAGAGACAGGAGGTGGCGCGGGATCGTTTTAATGTGATTGCGATGCGATCGAAAACGCCGCGCATTGTTTTCTCGACGCACATGGATACGGTCCCGCCGTTTATCGAATCGAGTGAGGATGAAGCGTTTGTTTACGGGCGCGGCTCGTGTGACGCGAAAGGGATCATAGCGGCGCAGATCTTTGCAGCCGAGCGACTGCGGGAGGAAGAGGTGAATGATGTTGGACTGCTCTTTACGGTTGACGAAGAGTTGAGCAGCACCGGCGCGCAGGCGGCAAACAAACACGCGGTGGCGCGCGAGTGTCAGTTTTTGATCAATGGTGAGCCGACTGACAACCGTTTGGCGACAGGCACTAAAGGTTCCGTGCGTGTCATCATTACGACGGAGGGACGCGCGGCACATTCAGCGTATCCGGAGGCGGGTGAGTCGGCGATCGAGAAGCTGCTGGACATTTTACAGGCGATTCGCGCGTGCGAATGGCCGGAAGATAGTTTCTTCGGAACGACGACGTGCAATATCGGAGTGCTCAGCGGTGGCACGCGTCCGAACGTGATCGCAGATAAAGCACGCGCGGAATTGCAAATTCGACTCGGGATCGATATAGAGCACGTCAAAAGAGTGCTGGAAGATGCGGTGCGCGAACGCGGGCAGCTCGAATATGCGTCGGCGCACAATCCGGTGCGACTGTTTGCGGTTCCCGGGTTCGAGCAGTGCGTTGTGCGATTCACGACTGACGTGCCGTACCTGTCAAACTGGGGAAAGCCGTTGCTGATTGGACCTGGCTCGATTCTCGACGCGCACACAGACCACGAACGGATCTCGAAACACGAGCTTGGACAAGCTGTCCAGCTTTATGTCGCTTTAGCGAGGTCTTTGTAGGGGTGGCCCTCCGTGGCCACCCCAGCATTGAACGCGCAACCTGGGGTGGCCACGGAGGGCCACCCCTACAAAAGATATGAGAGTAGCGTTGATTGGTTATGGGGTGATGGGTCAGTTGGTTGCCGCCGAGGCGCGGAAGGCGGGCGACGAGGTTGGCGCTGTGATTACGAGTAAAGAAAGTAATCAGCTTGAAGAAAAACTGCGTGGTCACGATGTCGCGATCGATTTCTCCGTAGGCGAAGCTGTTCTGAGAAATGTCGAGGCCTGCGCGCGCGCGCAGGTGCCACTCGTCGAAGGCACCACCGGCTGGAAGCAACACGAATCAGAAGCAAAACAGATCATGACGCAACACTCCGGAGCGATGGTCTACGGCGCAAACTTCTCAATCGGCGTCAGCCTCTTCTACCGCATCGCCAAACAAGCAGCGTCTCTATTCGCCGCCGTCGAAGGCTACGCGCCGTTCATCGAAGAGTCGCATCACAGTCGCAAGCGAGACGCACCTTCCGGCACCGCGCTGAAACTGCGTGACCTGATGTCCGAACATCTTGGACCAGACATTCCTACATCATCGACACGCGCAGGTCACATCCCCGGTACGCATCGCGTCGGTTTCGACTCCGAAGCCGATCAAATTCTGCTCACGCACACTGCACGTTCGCGACAGGGCTTTGCGAGCGGCGCCTTGCTCGCGGCACACTGGATTCCCGGACGGACAGGTGTGTTTGAGTTTGGAGACGTTATCGAAGAGATAATTGCCACAAAAGGCACATAAAGCACAAATGAAGAGGATTGCTTTGGTGCCTTTTTGTGGCTAAAGGAGGAACCCATGACATTACAACTCGACTGGCTTCGCGGATGCGCTACGGCGCTTGTCACTCCTTTTAACGTCAGCGGCGCGGTGGACGAGAAACGTTTGCGCGACTTGATCGAATACCAGATCACCGGCGGCATGCGCATCCTCGTGCCATGCGGTACGACCGGCGAAAGCGTAACGATGTCAGAGGACGAGAACCAGCTCGTCATCCGCACCACCGTCGAGCTCTGTCGCGGGCGAGCAAAGGTAATCGCCGGCACCGGGAGTAATTCGACCTCGACGACGATTGCACGTTCGCAGGCGGCACGCGAGCTCGGCGTCGATGCCGTGCTCACCGTCGCTCCTTATTACAACAAGCCGACGCAGGAAGGGCTCTACGCACACTTTCGCGCGATTGCGGAATCAATCAGCGGCTTGCCCGTCGTGATCTACAACGTCCCCGGGCGCACTTCGTCAAACATCTCCGCAGAAACTACTCTGCGACTCGCACGCGACGTTGAAAACATCGTCGCCGTCAAAGAAGCTTCAGGCAATCTGTCGCAGATCATGGAAATACTGCGCGGCCGGCCGGAAGGTTTTCGCGTGATCTCCGGCGATGACTCGCTGACGCTGCCGTTGATTGCACTCGGAGGCGATGGCCTGATCTCCGTGGCGTCAAACGAGGCTCCGGAGCTGATGTCGCGTCTCAACAATCTCGCGCTTGCGGGACAATGGGACGAAGCACGCGCGCTTCATTATCGTCTGCTGCCCTTGATGGAAGGAAACTTCATCGAATCGAGTCCTGGTCCAGTGAAAGCAGCGATGGCGCTCATGGGGCTGCTGGAAGAAAACCTGCGCCTGCCCCTCGTGCCGGTGCAGGAGAAGACGCGCGCTCGTATGCGTGAAATTTTGACTGAGCTTGGTCTACTAAAGGAAACGTCGCATGCCGTTGCGTGAACAGATCGAAGCGATTGCTGCACGTCCCGGCAATGAGTTTTCATCAGAAGACAGGGCCGTATTCGAAGCGCTGAAGACCGCGCTCAATCGCGGTGAGGTGCGCGCCGCTGTAAAAGACGCGAGTGGCAAGTGGCTGGTAAACGCGTGGGTGAAGCAGGGAATACTCCTCGGCTTTCGCATGGGCGCAATCACCGACATGTCCGTGGGCGAGAGCTTCAAGTTTTTCGACAAAGACACGTATCCCGCCCGGCCAACAACAACCGAAGACAACGTTCGCATCGTTCCCGGCGGTTCGACGATCAGAGATGGCGTTTACATCGCGCCGGGCGTTGTTTGCATGCCGCCAATGTTTGTGAACGCCGGCGCTTATGTCGACGCTGGAACCATGATAGATAGCCACGCCCTCGTCGGCTCGTGCGCGCAGATTGGCCGGCGCGTTCACATCTCTGCCGCGGCACAAATCGGTGGCGTGCTCGAGCCGGTCGGCGCCGTGCCGGTGATCATCGAAGACGACGTGCTCGTCGGTGGGAATTGTGGGGTTTACGAAGGCACGATCGTGCGCGAGCGCGCGGTGCTCGCTTCGGGCACGATTTTGACTGGCTCAACTCCCGTCTACGATCTCGTTAACGGCGAGATCTATCAAAGGACAACCGATGGGCCACTCGAGATTCCGGCGGGCGCTGTTGTTGTTCCGGGCTCGCGTGCAGTTACAACAGAGCGCGGACGCGATTGGGGCCTCTCGCTCTATGCGGCAATCATCGTCAAATATCGTGACGAAAAGACTGACACGGCGGTACGATTAGAGGACTACCTGCGTTGAATAAGTTTGCGCTACCGAAACGCTTACAGGGGATCGAGAAGAGCGTCATTCGCCAGGTTTTCGATCGCGCAAAGCCCGGCAGCATCAATCTCGGGTTGGGCGAGCCGGATTTGCCGACGCCGGACGTGATTCGCAGGGCGGCGGTGAAGGCGATTGTCGAAGAGCAGAACGGCTACACTTCACACGCCGGGCTGCCCGCGCTGCGTGAGAAGGTCGCCGCTGATTATCCGTATCTCGAAGGAAAGCCGGAGCGCGTTGTCATCACGGCGGGTTCGCAGGAAGCTTTGTATCTCGCGTTGCTCGCGCTGGTTGATGAAGGCGATGAGGTGTTGTTGCCGAATCCGGGGTTTGTGGCGTACCCGACGATCGTGCGGATGGCCGGCGGAACCGTAAAGCTATATCGCATGCCACGCGAGCGAGGATTTGCGTTTGATGCGGACGAGTTTCGACGCGCGCTTACGCCAAAGACAAAGGTGGTTGTTTGTATCAGCCCGTCGAATCCGACCGGGCGCACTTTGTCGGATGACGATCTGGCAAGTATCGCTAATGCTTTAAGAGATCACGGGGCGTACCTGATCAGCGACGAGATCTATCGCGACCTTTATTACACCCCGGAGCGGCCCGGATCGTTGTCATCGTTATATGAGCGCACGATTGTGATTGGTGGACTTTCCAAGTCGATGAGCATGACTGGCTGGCGGCTTGGTTGGGTGTGTGGCGAAGAGGCGGTGATCAAGGCGACGCTGGTGCTGCACGGTTACGTCACGACGTGTGCGTCGGCGGTGTCGCAGAAAGCGTCGCTGATGGCCTGGACTGCTGAGGCGGAAGCAGCGCGCGCGGGTTTTCGGGAGACGTTTCGCGCGCGTCGCGATCATTTGCTGGGGTTGATTGATTCGGTGTTGGGACTGCGTGCAGTGACGCCGGAGGGCGCGTTTTATACGATGCTCGACGTCAGTGATTATGGCCCATCGATGGAAGTTGCGGACGCATTGTTGGATGAAAAAGTGATCACCGTTCCGGGAGCGGCGTTTGGCAGCGAGAGCGAAGGCTTCCTCCGCGTCTCGTTCTGCGCCGATCACGAGACACTGAGTGAAGGCATTCAGAGGGTTAAGAGCGCGTTGAAAAAATTGTAGGGGTGGCCCTCCGTGGCCACCCCAGCAGACAAAAACCGAGCCTGGGGTGGGCCACGGAGGGCCACCCCTACAAAAGGTGAGTATGAAATATCGTGTGGGAATTCTTGGTGCGACGGGGATGGTGGGGCAGCGGTTTATTCAATTGCTCGCCGATCATCCGCAGTTTGAAGTAACCGCGGTTGCCGCTTCGGATCGATCGCAGGGCAAGGCGTACGGCGACGCGTGTTCGTGGCGCTTGATAGGTGAAATGCCTTCGTCAGTTCGATCGATGCAGGTGCAGGCGCCGGCCCCGCCGCTTGATTGTGACCTCGTATTTTCCAGTCTTCCCGGCGACATCGCGCGCGAGACTGAAGGCAGCTTTGCGGCTGCCGGTTACCCCGTCATCAGCAACTCATCCGCGTATCGCATGGACGCAGACGTGCCGTTGCTGATCCCCGAAGTGAATCATCCACACCTCGGCCTGCTTTCACGACAACGACAACAAAACTCGTCGGGTGGCTTCATTGTCACCAACCCAAACTGCTCGGCCGTCATGCTTGCTCTCGCACTCGCTCCACTGCATGCCGCATTCGGCATCTCGGCGGTGGCCGCCACGACGATGCAGGCACTTTCAGGCGCCGGATATCCCGGCGTGGCTTCGCTCGACATACTGGACAACGTGGTGCCCTACATCGCAGGCGAAGAAGAGAAGATGGAAGCCGAAACCACGAAGATACTGGGCCGCTTCGTCGAGGATCGAATCGAGCCGGCGGCGATGGCCGTTAGTGCTCAATGTCATCGCGTAAATGTTGCCGACGGACATTTCGCGGCAGTGCGCGTGAAGCTGTCGCGGCAGGCCAAATTGTCGGAGCTGCGTGATGTGTTGGAATCGTTCCGTTCGTTGCCGCAGGAGCTCGGGTTACGTTCCGCGCCGGCAACGCCGATTGTTGTTCGTAACGAGCCCGATCGTCCGCAACCGAAATTGGACCGTGATGCGGGACAGGGAATGACGATCACGATCGGCAGGTTGATGCCTGATTCAGTGCTTGATTACAGGTTCGTGGTGCTGAGTCACAACACGATTCGCGGCGCGGCGGGTGCTGCGATTCTGAATGCGGAGTTGTTAATAGCGTTGGGCCATCTAAAATGAAGCCACAAAAAGGCACAAAAGGCACAAAATATTTAGCAAAAGTATTTGTAGTGCTTCTTCTTTTTAGTAGTCCGGTAGCAGCACAGTCCCTCGACGATCGGGTTAAACCGATCGTCGCTTCATTCAAAGGCAAAGTCAGTCTCTTCGCGAAGAACCTCGACACTGGTGAGACTTACGCGCTCAACGCCGACGAGCGCGTGCGCACGGCCAGCACGATCAAGATCGCGGTGATGATCGAAGCGTTTGCGCGCGTCGCGGAAGGCAAAGCGAAATGGACTGACGAAGTCGTTCTGACGAAAGAGAAAAAGGTCTCGGGATCAGGCATCCTTGCTGAACTCTCCGACGGTCTCAAGCTGTCACTGCGCGACGCCGTTAACCTCATGATGATCCTCAGTGACAACACAGCCACAAATCTCGTCCTCGACGTTCTCACTACTGACGCCGTGAACGCGCGCATGGAATCGCTTGGTTTCAAGCAGATCAAGATCATGCGGAAAGTCGGCAGTGGCGGCGACAGCACGGCTGGCAAAGATCCGGAGAACAAGAAGTACGGCCTCGGCATGGCGACGCCGCGTGAGATGGTTCTCGTGATGGAAAAGCTCGAGCGTGGCGAGATCATCAGCCCCGCAGTTTCCAAAGAGATGATCGAGCTGATGAAGCGCGAGCAGGGTCGCAACGCGATTGGCCGCTCGCTTTGGAACGTGCCGATGGCAAGCAAGTACGGAGCGCTGGACAAACTGCGCAGCGCGATCGGAATTCTTTATACAAAGAACGGCCGTATCGCGATGGCGATCTCGTGCGACGATATGCCGGAAGTCATGTGGTCAGTCGACAATCCCGCGTATCTGCTGATGTCGCAGTTGTCAGAGGTGCTCGCAGAAGGCTTAGCCAGGAAATGAGTCAGGGTTTCTTGTTCTCGGAAATGTATTGCTCGAGCGCTTTCCGATCCTTGTAATCAGGCCGTTCTTTCAAAAACTGCTCGTACTCCTGGGCGGCCTTGTCCTTCAGCCCGGCTGCGTTATACAGCGTCGCGAGCCTCAAGTGCGCGTCAGGTTTTCCGAGTTTTGCCGCCTCAGTCAGGTACGGAACGGCTTTGGATCCCTTCTTGATCTGCAAATAGGCTTCACCCAGCAGGAAGTTAGCATCCGCGGAAGCCGGCGACGATTTGACTACTTCTGTCAACGGCTCGATCGCCGCTTCGAATTTCTTTTCGGCCGAAAGCAGTCGTCCCAAATTGAGCAACGCCAATGTGAAGGCCGGTCGCTCTTGAATAGCGCGGCGGTAGGCTTTTTCTGCCTCCTCGAGATCGTTGCGCATTAATTGGACGGTACCCAGTTCTGTCCAGGCCTGGAAATCTTTCGCGTCTGCGGCAACAAGTCGACCCAGCAGGTCGAGAGCTACATCATATTTCTTTTCATCAAGAGCTTTCTGGGCTTTTTCAAAAAGTGACTTATTGGCTCCAGTCCTTTCGTAGACATCCGATACGGAAACAGTTGCTGCTTTGGTCGCCGCGCGATTCGTCCGCGCCTCAAGCACGATGTCCTGCCGGAAATCATTCTTGTAAACGGCCTGGACACGGACACGAACACGCGCTACTTCTGTGTTTTCGGACAGCACGACCACGTCGTATTCGCCATTCGGTAAATCCAGGAAGCGATACCGCCCGGGAACGGTGACAGTCTGACGTCCGATGAGCGTTCCGTTGATAATGTAGAGCTGAACTTCAAGGCTGAGAGGCTTTACCGGCTCGTCACGCCGTTCTGCCTCCACTTTAATATCACCGTACAGCGTATGTGGCCCCCGCTCTCGAATTGCTTCGAGTTGAGCAGCCACCACTGAGCAGAATGCCGGCACAAGAAACACCACCATCGCCAACCGGTTCAACGCCGTAACACGATGACGCTGGTGATTCACAGTTTCGACCGATCTGTTTTGCATTACCACTCCTTCCGTTGCAAGGGTGTCAGGGCTTCCTGTGCTCAGATATATAACGTTCCAGTCTTTTTCTGTCGTAATAATCCGGGAGCTTTGTGAGGAACTGTTCGTACTCGCTCGCCGCGCGATCTTTTAGTCCTGCGGCATCGTACAGAGCTGCGAGCAGCAAGTGTGCTTCGGCCTTGCGTTGTGGATCCAGCCGTATGGCTTCATTTAAATGTGGAACGGCCTTTGAGCCCTGCTTCACTTTGAGATATGTCTTCCCGAGCAGGAAATGAGCGTCAGCTGAGTCAGGTCGCGCTTCAGTGGCGGCGCGGAGCGGATCAATCGATTCGGCGTACTTCTTTTGGTTCATCAGAAGACGCCCGAGATTTAGCTGTGCAAGTGCGAAAGCCGGCTTTTCTCTGATGGCTCGGCGATACGACTTCTCCGCCTCAGCCATGTCGCCAGCTATGAGATACGCTGTGCCTAATTCAGTCCACGCCTGAAAGTCCGCAGGATCAATATCGACGATCTCTTTGAGTAGCGAAGTTGCTTCACGGTATCGACCATCGTCGAGCAGTCGCTGTGCTTTTTCGAAGAGCGACTTGGTCCGTCCTGTCCGGTCGTAAAAATCAGCTGCCGAGACAGTCAGTGCTCTTGCGCGCTCCCGGCGAGGTGCACTGGCCCGCCACTCGAGATGGATGTCCTGACGAAAGTCAGTCTTGATCGCGGATTGTACGAAAACGCGGACACGTGCGACCTCCAAACCTTCAACTTCCACGACGACGTCGTAACGGCCATTGGCAACATTGAGAAATCGATAACGGCTATTGTTAGTAACGGTCTGGCGGCCGAGCAGGGTCCCACCCTCGCTGTATAACAAAACGTCGAAGCTGAGCGGCGCGACTCCTTCAACATTCTTCTCGTCAACCTTGAGATCTCCAAGCAAGGTATGGCCACCGGCCTGACCTGCCGCTGGGATTGTTTGAATGATCAGGAAAACAAAGGCGAGCAGCGCCGGAGTTATGCGGCGAGCGGCTGGTCGTATTTCCCGGCAGTTGCGCGCCCGGTTCATGTTTGCGGTGCTCGGCGATAACTGTGCGCGCATCGCTTTACCTCAAAAGTCCAAATCGCACTTGGATCCAACCATGATTCCGACTTTTAGCGCAAAGCCATTCTGAGGAAAACGGAAGCGGGCTGGAATCTTTTGACGCCAGCCCGCTTGATTACGCCGGCGTGATGCGGCGATTGAAAATCGCGACGCGCTAGAACGCGTAGCGGAAGCCAAACTGCATCACGCGACGGTTTCCCTGAATCGAGATGAAGTTGGAGAAGTTCGTCGGAGCCGGTGATGCCTGCGGAATGTCCACCAAACCGTAGCCGTCACGCGTAGACAGCACTCCACCCATGCGTTGTGTGTTGGTCACGTTGAATGCCTCGAAACGGAGCTCGAGCTTGTGGCCCTCGTTCCAGGGCATCGTAAGCGATTTTGTGAGTCCCATGTCGAGCGTGAAGTATCCCGGCAGACGGAACGCATTTCGATCGCCTGTTTCACCCGGTTTGGCATTTCGGAAACTCTGATACGCCTGATCCGGATTGCAACCGAAGAGCCTTGGTGGCTGAAGGTCGCCGCGCGTCGGGCACGCTTCGATTTCACGTACGCGCGTGCCGTAGCTCTGCACGTTCCAGTTCGTTGCCCAGGTGGCAGCGTCATAAGGCGCGCCTACCGGGTAGCCGGAATTCCAGCGCATGATGCTCGAAAGCTGCCAGTTGCCCAGGATTGAGTCAGCCACTTTGTTACCGCCGAACGACATCCAGCGATTGCGACCGAACGGAAGTTGCCACAGAGCATTGAAGTTGATGATATGGCGAACATCGAAATCCGACACAGCCCAACTATCGTGCTGCCGAAGCGGATTAAGAATGAATGTCCCTCCGTAGCTGCCGCTGTTTTGCAAGCCGGAAGCATCATCCATAGATTTCGAGAGCGTGTAATTGAAATCCATGGTGAGCGTCTCGCCCAGACGCTGCCGGATCGAGAGTGTGCCGCCGTGGTACTCGGAATTGCCGACAGTCGTAAAGGACGACAGCGCGCCATATTGAGGCTGGTAGAACACGAGCGGCAGCCCTTCATCCATCAGCCCGAAGATATCGATATCGGCTTGCGTTGTGGTCCAGTCGTTGCCGGTGAAGAAGAATGCGTCACCGAATACCGCCTTGGTCGCGTTGTTGATGCCGAAAGTATTCCTACGGCTGTTGCCTACCATGTTAGCGGCAAAGTTAGGAACGTTGCCGAAGAAGTTTTCGAAGAACGGGATAACCGGAAGATTGTTGAAGGCTTGCTGGATTGTCGCGGTTGGAGACGACGCGGTAATTCCCTGCAAGGCCAGATTGCGGCGAATGTCTTCGAGCATCCCGGCGGCGGCGTACCAATCCATGCCTGACTTTGGATCAGTCAGGTTGTTCGGCATCATCACGTCGCGCGATAAGAGCAAGTTACGTCCGAGACGTCCGATGTACGACGCCTGGATGACAAGCCCTTTCGGCAACTCGCGTTCGAACGTCAAGTTCCACATGTAGTTCGTCGGCGATTTAATTCTTTCGTCGAGCGAAGTCTCGATCACCAGCGCCATGTCTGCGGGCCGCTGCCGCGGGAACGTCAGGTTGTCCTCCACCAGCGGCGTGACCAGCGGGAAGTTGCGAACCGGCTGATTGAATCCGGTGAACAATGGGCACGGGTGGTTCGAAGTGTTGCAGAAGCTGAATGGACTGTTGATGGTCGACAGGAAACCGAGTGAGTTTAGCTGATCGAACCGAGTGGCGAGTTGCTGACCAAGGAAGTCGTTGGTCATCGCAAACCCGCCGCGGATTACCGACTTGCCGTTGTCGCCGAAAATGGTGTGCATGAAACCACTCTTAAAGCTTGGTGACCATGCAATTCCGAGGCGCGGCTGGAAGTTGTTCTTGTCCCATGGATACATCGACTCTTTGCCGTTAACCGGGCCGGACAGTTCCATCAGAAGCGGTTCGATATAGTTCTGACCCTTCTTCGAGGCATCGATGCGACGCTGGAAGTAGTCCGACAGCGGGATGTTCGGCTTCGTTTCGAAACCACTTGTCTCATAGATTGGGCGGCTGAGGCTGTAACGCAGACCGTATGTGAGCGTCAAGCTCGTTCCAATCTTCCAGACGTCCTGCCCATACCATTCGTATTCCTCAGTGGCGAATTCGCGCTCTGTCGGGGACCCAGCCGGCAGCAGGTTGCCTTCCTTGTCGTAGGTCAGCCTGGCATTCCAACTCGTCAGGCGACCGAGCAACGCCGAAGCCGCATTCTGAATAACGGATGTCTGGCCACCTTTTGGCGCATTCGGAGTGCCCGCGAAGAAGCTTGAAATCGGCGTGGAGAGCAGCGAACCGGAAGTGTAGCCGGACGGATTTGAGTAAGCGGTATCGTACGCCCCGGCAAAGCTGGTTCGACGGTTGCGAACAATACGGAAGTTCCCGCCAAACTGGATGGTGTGGTTGTCCATCACCCATGAGAAATCGTCGGTAAAGTTATGCACCGGCGTCGTGCGTTTCAAGGTGCGCGAATCGAGCACGGGGAAAAACACAAAGCGGAAGAAGATCTCATTCTTCGCGGCATCGCCCAGCGTTGTAAATGCTTCTCGTGTTAACCCGTAGCGGAAGTTATTTACGAACCGGTTGCTGAGGGTCCAGGTATGACCGGTGGCGATACCCCATGGATGAGACCACGTGTCAGGCCGCGGTGTGTCTGGAAAAGCCGGAACGCCGGCGATCTCATCATGATTGACGTTTATACGAGCGAAGAACAGTTGCTTTGAAGTGAGATTGTGGTCGAACCGAGCGGAATGTGAATTGAAATTGCTCGGCAGGTAAGCATTAAATCGGTAGCCGGCCGTATTGAGCAACACCAATTGCCCGGTTGCTGAATCGACAAAGCTGTCGCCGGTGTTACCAAAGTCGTTAGCGCGGTATTTGGCAGCGGCAGCCCCCAACGCCTGGAGCGCTACAGGGTTGGTACCTTGTAATGACGAAAACACGCTTGCGAAGTTCGCCGCAGTAAAAGTTGTCACTCCTCCCGCCTGGTTTGCGAACTTCAGTTGGCCGAGACCCATAGAGGGCAGGGGCACTCGTTGAAGCACGGTTTGCGCGCTCCGGTCGGTGCGTCCTTCGTAGCTATAGAAAAAGAAAGAGCGGTCACGAATGATCGGGCCACCCAGAGCGCCACCAAAAGTGTTGCGGATTAGCGCGGGGCGCGGAACCTTCTCCTGGCCAACCCGTGCTTGACCTAGTTGGACCTGCGGATCATTGGGTCCATACACGCCGGCACGGTTGTTAAAGAAATCGTTCGCGGCCAGGACCGTAGGACGATGGAACCAGAAAAGCGCTCCATGTAAGTCGTTGGTGCCGCCTTTAGTGATCAGCGAAACCTGTGCACCCGACGAGCGCCCGAACTGTGCGTTGGCATTGGCCGTTACGACGCGAAACTCGTCAATTGCTTCGGCATTCAATCGCAGCACGGTATTGGTCCCTGGGTTCTGGGTGGCAGCGTCGCTACTGCTGGTGCTGCCGATTTGGTTCGACTGCTGCTCGTTGATGTCAATACCATCAAGCGTCACGTTTGCCTGGTCAGCGCGCGAGCCCGTTACTGAGCCTTCGCGGGTAACGCCCGGCTGAAGCGTCAGCAGTGCGGCAACGTTTCGCGCCTCGAGCGGAAGCTGTCCAATTTGCTTGGTTACAAAGTTATTTCCCAGGGACGCGTCCTGATTGTTTATTAATACCTCGTTTCCACTTGCCTCGACTGTTACTGATTCGGTGACGGCGCCAATCTCGAGCTGGATGTTCACCTCAGTGGGCTTGGCCACCAGCGCCTGAATGTTGGTGACGATGCCTTTCTTGAAACCGGCGACCTCCACGTCGACGCGATACAGGCCTGGCGGCACCAACTCAAAAACGTAGACACCGCTCTCGCTCGTCGTCTGGTTGCGCGATGTATTTGTTTCAGTGTTTGTCAGGGTAACGGTCGCGCCGCTCACAACCTTTCCCTGTGGATCGAGAACCGTTCCGCGCACTGCTGATGTGCCGGTTTGAGCAAGGGCCGTCATACTCCCTAAACTGAGTAGGACGACTAAACCCCAAATAAAACAAAGTTCTCTGGGGAGATAGCTGGATTGTTTCATGGGTTCCTCCGAAGTTGTAGGCGTTCATCACTCAGCTCGATCGGATCTGAGCAAAGGGGCTTGACTAAATTGACGGTGTAAATGGACCGGGAAAAGACTTCACGATCCGTATATTTCAGGATTCAAATCGAAGGTTGCATTTGTTGTTCCATACAATCCTCGGCCGACGGAGCAACAAATCACCTGAATGTTTTTTGGTAAACCTCAGCGAAGTATGATTTCGGCCCGAAATTATATACAAAAATCGAGAAATGTCATTCAGAATTTTGGGATTCTCCGGGTTTTATGAAAACTCTGCCGTGTTAATCTGTGGCCCATGTTGCAACTCATAATAGTCATTCTCGGCGCGACGCTGATCGACGGTTCAGGGCGTGCGCCCATCAAAGACTCCGTGGTCGTTATTAGAGGTGACTCAGTTGTTGCGGTTGGTCGCCGTAATCAGGTCAAGGTTCCTAAAGATGCCCGTGTGATCGACGCCCGGGGAATGGTCGTCGCTCCCGGCTTCATCGATGCTCACAATCATTCCGATCGCGGCTTCGCGACTGATCCATCGGCCGCTTCACAAGTTTCGCAGGGTATAACCACCGTCGTTATTGGTCAGGACGGCGGATCCGCTTTTCCGATAGGCGAATATCTTGCGGGTCTCGATAAGAATCCCATCGCTTTGAACGTTCTGACTTTTGTGGGTCATGCCACCGTGCGCTCGCGTGTGATGGGCGAAGACACGAATCGTCACGCCACGCCCGCTGAAGTGGAAAGAATGAAACAGCTCGTCGAGCAGGCGATGCGTGACGGCGCGATCGGACTCTCGAGCGGTCTGGAATATGAGACCGGAAAGCCGGCGTCGACAGACGAGATGATCGCACTGGCTCGTGCGGCGAGTGCTTTCGACGGCATCTACATCAGCCATATTCGCGATGAAGCTGACAAGACGTTTGAGGCTTTGAACGAAGCAATTCAGATCGGCAGGGAAGCGCGACTTCCGGTCCAGATCTCACACATCAAGCTGGGAAGCGTTGCTGTTTGGGGTCGAGCAGGGGAAGCCGTGGCGCTAATAAACCGGGTGCGCTCGCGTGGGCAGGATGTTACCGCGGACTGTTATCCCTACGATGCATGGAGTTCAACAATCAGGGTTTTGATTCCGAGTGGCCGTCATGATGACCCGGCGGATGTCGCGCGTGGGCTGGCAGATGTTGGTGGACCAGCGAACATCACGATTGTCAGTTGCTCGGCCCATCCGGACTATGAATTCAAAAACATGGAAGAGATCAGCAGGCGCGAAGGGATTACTCCGGTTGAGCTTTATATGAAAATCGTGCGCGATGGCGGTGCAGGGGTTGTATGTCATTCGATGAAAGATTCCGACATCAGCACGTTTTACCGTCAACCGTGGGTGATGGTGAGTAGCGATGGTGGAATTGGGTCGCGCCATCCGCGGGGCGCGGGTTCCTATCCACGCGTGCTCGGCCGTTACGTTCGTGAGCTTCGTTGGTTAACTTTGCCTGAAGCGATCAGAAAGATGACGTCGTTGCCCGCGCACCGCTTCAAACTTAAAGATCGCGGTCTGATTCGCGCTGGATTCAAAGCCGACCTGGTGGTGTTTGATCCCAAAACAGTTATCGATCGCGCAACCTTTCAGGAGCCTCAACTGGCAGCGGAAGGTGTGCAGCGTGTGTTTGTGAATGGCGTTGAGGTTTGGTCCGGTGGAAAGGTCACGGGTGAACGCCCCGGCCGCGCCTTGCGGCGAGCGACTTTCACGCAAAGCCGCAAAGCAGCAGCGCAAAGCCGCTAAGTTCTTCTTTGCGTCTTTGCATGAACTTCGCGCCTTTGCGTGAACTCTGTCGCCAGAATTTGGCGGTTTCCGAGTTACAATTTTCGTCACTTTCCCTTGCAATTCCATTCGGTTTCCTCAGAAAAACGTTACGGCATGAGTCTTGACACCGGCACTGTGGTTTGAGCTGTAGCTGTTTGGTTTTCAATCATGTCGTCATTGATTATTCAACTCATAGGATTCACCGCCCTCGCAATGATCGTCCACGAGTTGGGCCATCTGCTGGCCGCCCGCTGGTGTAAAGTTCCCGCCTCCGAGTTGGGGTTGGGAATGGGACCTCGCCTCATTGGCTTTCGCTTCGCCGGCATTCGCTTCAATCTGCGCGCGATACCAGTCGGCTCGTTTGTGAGACTTGACGGTACGGCGCTGAAGGAAAAATCCGTGCGGGCGCAACTGCTCGTACACCTCGGCGGAGTGATCTTTAATGTTGTCGCGGGCTACTTTACTTACGGGACGATGTTTGGTTGGTTGAATTTACTGCTCGCCGCCGGAAACATACTTCCGCTTTACCAGCACGATGGTTGGAAGTGTGGCGTCGTGATCATGCGCGCGTTGATGCAGCGCAAGAGTCAGCCGGCCGAGCGCGTGTTCACGTTTTCTGGTGGGTTCGTCAGCCTGCTGATCGCGTGGGCCGTCGTGCGAATGTTTATGTAATTATCAGAATAGGACCTATAGGACGTAATCGCCCTATAGGTCCTATTTCTGTCTTCACTTCTTTCTTTACTTCTTAATCGAAACCCAAACGCTGTGGACGCTGCCGTCGAACAGCGTGGCTTTCAGCAACCACGTGCCTTGCGCATTGCCGCCCAGGGCTTTCGTGTTCATGTTGAAGTGCCACTCGGTCCCGGTGAGCCGGAACTGATTTCCGTCCGTGGCCGCATCTGTTGGCGTTGCGTCTATGGCCGGGTCGCCATCAGTCGCGCTGCTCATCTTCATGGCCTGGAGCGTGTGGATGCCGGTTGTTAGTGGCGCTCCGAAGCAGATCGCAGTGAACTTCACCGGAATGGTGCTGTTCAGTTTGAACGCGCGTACCGGATCGGCGAACGTGCCTCCGTTTCCGGTTTCAATCGATCCGCCGATCGGCGACAGGAACCCGTTGAACACACTGCACGCCGTCAGGATCGTGAGATTGTCTCCGACAAAGGTCAGCGTGTAGTTAAGGCCACCGTTGCCGTCGTTAATCGCGAGCGTTCCGATCTTGATGGGGTAGGTTCCGACGAGCTCGCCAGGATCGCGTGTCAGCGCTCCGGTGAACGTATCGGAGAAAGCCAGCGAACCGCTGGTGATTTGATACGTGAACACTGGATCGGGACTGCCAAACGTCTTGGTCTTCGGATCCGCCTTGACGGTGATCGGTCGTTTCTTGATCTCGAAGTTTTTGCTAACGAACGTCAGGTTGTAGTTATTACCGCCGTTGCCGTCGTTGACTGTAAGCGTTCCGAGCGTAATCGCGTAGAGGCCGATGTTCTGGCCGGGTACGCGGGATAGAGCTCCGGTGAACGAATCGCTGAAAGCGAGCGTGCCGCTCGTGATCGTGTAAGCGAACGTCGGATCGGGATCGCCGTAGATCTTGAACTGACCCGCCGTCGCGGTTACTTGAAGCGGGCGCTTGTTGATCGTGAACTCGGCGCCGTTGTTGGTGATGATGTAGTTGTCCAAAGCTGAGAGCGGCGTGGCGCTCAGCGTGGCAGTGATGTGATAGGTCGGCGGGCTGGCGTTCTCGCCCGCGACGCGTGAATACGTTGCGGTGACATTGTCAGCAGCGAGGAAGTTCGAGCCGCTGCCAGTGGTTAGCGGTACTGGGTCCGAGTTGCCATACGTCTTGCTCGCTGGATTAGTGGTCCAGGTAGCGAGACGTTTATTAATCGTAAACTCAGCGCCATCGTTGGTGATGATGTAGTTGTCCAAAGCCGAGAGCGGGGTGGCGCTCAGAGTGGCAGTGATGTGATAGGTCGGCGGGCTCGCATTCTCGCCCGCGACGCGAGTATACGTGGCGGTGACGTTGTCAGCTGCGACG
>Ga0070689_100000258_pt1 | contig 30455 bp, 54 predicted proteins | sample KBSS23HmetaG_FD_64669 | JGI IMG/M metagenome (GOLD analysis project Ga0070689, IMG submission 64669) | Switchgrass rhizosphere microbial communities from Kellogg Biological Station, Michigan, USA - KBS S2-3H metaG | ecosystem: Host-associated > Plants > Roots > Rhizosphere ...
AATTTTGGAATCACAGCTTCCAACGATCTTTCATTTCATGCGGCTTGTAGTCGTCTCCGAATAAAGCGTAGACGAGACAACCGATCATCAACGCACCGAAGCCAAGTGCTGAGATTACGAAGATGTATTTGTCCATTTTATTTCTCCCGTTCAGCGCTAGTCTCAGTCACCCGCCCGTATCCGTCACACACGTCACACCGTTTTACTACTTCCACCGATCCATCTGTGGCTTTATAGAATGGTAGGATTGATCCATCGGACATAATGACGATTGATCCAGACCCCTCGCACTTTTTGCATTCAGGCATCTCATTAGACCAATTCCCGCGCCCGCTTGGCGGCGTCACCATAGGTGTGTGGGCTAGGCAGTGTTACTAGCTGTTCCCACTTTGAGATATAACGCATCTGCGTATAGTCCTCTCCGCGTTCCGCAAAGAATTGCTGGATTGGACAATTGAACCGCTCCATCCAGTTGTAGCCTAGGTCGGCCCGGTTGGCGTTCGAGAAAGTTAGCGAAGGCTTTTGTATTAAGCATTTTTAGGTTCTCCTGTTTAGGTGTAGTTCCACGTGGAAGATCAGCCATGTTCGCGCCATCGTTCGCGTTGCTTCGCGGGCGTTAGCAACTGACGACCGGCCGCAGTCAAGAATATGCTCGGCCCGACTGTGTCGATCAGCATTGGATCGTGAAAGATCAGGTCGGTAAGTTGTTCGCGCATCCAATCGGACATAGTTTCGTCAAGCGCGATTTTATTGTCGCCAATGTCCCGTAGGAGTCCTAATTGCTGTTGCGTGAGTTGCTGCATTATCTGTCCTTCTCGGGCGAACGCGGCGGTCCAATTATTGTGTTTAGCCTCGGATCATCTTTTGGCACGTACCCTATTTCGTCGCGGTGTTTATCAATATCATTAACGCTTCTGCCGTGATAGATGAGGCCGCCGTAGCGTTTTGCCATCTTGGCTAGCGCGGCTCTTGCTGCCTTACCCGGCATTGGCCTGTTGTATTCGCTTCCCTTGGCGCGGCTAAAGTCATCGGCAAATTTGCCGCATGGTCGGTCAAATAGGAACGCCACGGCATGATAGGAATCCTCCCGCGCATACATGACGAGTGCGTCCATCGCGATACCGAGAGCCTTCCTGTATTTTTCCAACTCAGTCATCGTTGTTCCGGCGTTTATCGGGCGTGTGTTCAATCATTACTTCCGGTAATCAGAACAACTTTAGTTCCCCGCACACCCTTGGCAGCGAGGTCATGAGGTCCGTAGTACCATTCGGAATTCACGTTAAATAATACCTCGATAGTTCTTGGTTTCCCGCAGTCGTGATAGCCGCCCTCGTAGCCATTAGTCACCACCTGCGTATCGGACGGCAGTTCACTTAATTCTTGCATTAGGTCTGCGACAGTCTTTGCGGTCATCATTCCCCCCGGCGTTTATCTGGAGCGATGTCCGTTGCCCACGGCCCCGTGGTGGTGACGTCGCGTTGTTTATCGGGCGTTAGCGTCGCCAATGCTTTCAGCGCCCGAGCCGCCGCCTCGATCTGCTCTTGTGTCGGTTCCTGAGTTGTTTGTAGCTTCTTCTCGGGCGTTAGCGCCGCAGCGGCTTTCTCGTCTCCGTTGATGTCGGTCATGTGCTCAAAGGTTGCCCGAGCCGCCGCATCGATTTGTTCTGGTGTTGGTTCCGGCATTATCTAGTCCTTCTTCTCGGGCGGTACTGCCGCAACTCCGCAATCGTATGCGAGGCGGTACACCTTCTGCGCCACTTGCTCGACGTACCGCTTTAGCGCCCGCTCCTGTCTTTCCGTCAGGGTGCGGAGTAGCGGGGGCGGCTTGCCCCACACGTCGAATATGTCCGCCTTACTTGCTCGCGGCATTATCTAGTCCCTATAGCGCATAAGCACGATTGCTGAATTTACGAACAGCAGAACGCACATCGAGATAAACAGCCATGTTGGCACTTCGATCATTATCTAGTCCTTCTTCTCGGGCGTATACGCCGCATCCTTGGCGTACTCGTTCATGCGCTTGATGTCGTCGGTTGATACTTCGGCGTAGCTGGTGTCGGTCGGTTGCTGCTCGGGCGTGCGCGGCGGCCCGATTATTGTGTTTAGCCTCGGATCATCTTTTGGCACGTACCCCAATTCATCCCTGCGTTTGTCGGCTGGCGTTAGCAACGCAGATATTTTCCAGCCATATTTTTTCAGTTCATCACGAAGCTCGCCGGCTGAATTGTCCTCGGCGCAGTCACCATACTTTTCGTGTAGAAAAATCTCCACGATGGCCCAAGGATTGCGCCTTAGATAGTTTTCCTTTCTCGTCATTATCTGTCCTTCTCGGGCGTTAAGGCGCGTGGATGCAGAACTTCGTCTATGACTCGCCACACTGGTTTCTTCCCGATGCCGCCGCATTGCGAACACGGCATTTTGTTTCCGTATGGATCATGCATCAATGAACCGAAGCCATCGCAGTGCGGACAGATAACGTCTTGCCTTTCGAGTTCCGGCATTATCTAGTCCTGAACGCCGCGATCATTTGCAAAAACCCGGCCATCGTCTTTCCTTTTTGTGCCATGCATAAGCCGCCAAGATTGCAGCCCGCGCCTCGCCTCTAAACGTCTCCCAATAGATGCAGCGCCTTGCACCGTTCGGCAGTTTGTCGCAACAAGAGCAGGCCAAAAGCTGCGTATCTGGATCGTGATATATTGATCGACCAGCGGCCTCGCATAATGCTTTTGCTACTTGATCGACCATCGCGTTCTTAACCCGTGGTTCCTAGTCCTGAACGTCTAGTGCGCTATCTATCGCCTCTAATAAAGAGGCGGAGTGTCTGACTGTTTCGCTGTCCTCGTCGTTGCCGGCATCGGCCACATATTGCCGCGCCTCACGCAATAGATGTGCAAGTCTCTTTTCCATGGGAACCTCGTCTAAATAGTCTGCGTATGCGCTCATCGCGTTCTTAACCCGTGGGTTTTTAGTCCGTAAGGCTTTGCTTTGCTCTATGTTCATCTTTTCAAGTTCTTCAATAAGAAGCTTGAGAACCCTGCGTTCATCAAACTCTTCGTTAAAACGATATTCACAATTTTTGTAGTGAGTGATCGGAGCTGTATTGATCGGAGACGTGATCGGTGCCCAGTGCGATGGATAGATTGTGCCCTCGTGGACCATGCTCCAAAATCCGTCGTTGTGCGACCAGCCCATATCAATAAAGAACATGTGCTTGTCCACGAAAGGATCGCTCTCAGTGCCGAGAAGAATGATCGTGTCCTTCGGTGCCGTTGCTATCGGATGCCAGTCTGTCATCCCTCTATCTCAATTGGTTTAGACTTTATGTACCACCGCATGTCGAGGCCAGCCGTCTCCACCACTTCGTATAGCGACGGCGTTAGGATTATAGCACAGTAACGGCGTCTGAATAGCTTCAAGGTTGCCATGCGACCTCCACCGGTCTCTCGCGCGGAAGAGGAACGGCGACACGCACACGAGCGACGCCAGCGTGTACCATGCCGAGTGCACGCGCCGCTCCCACCGTCAAGTCGAGGTCTCGTCCACGGATAAAAGGACCTCTGTCGTTGACCACGACGGCCAAACATTTCCGGCCGAAACAAACATTCAGGATTGTTCCGAAAGGCAACGTCTTGTGCGCTGCTGCGTGAGCTTTCGGATCGCACCTGCGACCTTGGGCCGTTAACGTTCCTCCTTCTCCCGGAGCGTTAGAGCAAAAGTAAAGACTAGCAATCATGAACGAAGTGAGTATCATTTATCTTCCCCTTTGTTGCACCTGTTGTACTCTCTCATGATGTCTATTGGAGCGGTCTCCTGAACTGTTATTGTACTCATGACCGTCTCTCCAGTATCAATCTTCTGTAGCTCGTATCTATAAAGAAGCGGGTCTTTTTGGTGGACGTATTTCATTATGACATAGTTCAAGTTTATCCTATTCCCCTTTCCAATTTAAACCTTTGAAGTGGCGTCAGCCTTCCGTGTACAGGATACTGGCGCGGTGCCTCGACGAAGTCGCATCTCTTTGGAAGCCAGTATCCTTTAAACTTATCTGGATGCAAACCTTTGAACGCTCCACAGCTCGCGCAGTACTGGCGCTTGATGCAGTTCTTCGTATGAAGACGATGCGTCTTCTTCGTTCTGGTCGGTGTTCCGCACCAAGCGCATCTCATGGTTTGTGACCCTGAGTCATCTTGTCTCGCACGTATTGAAGAACGATGCCGATGTCGCCATCAGCGAAGAGAAGTTTCTTTGCAAATCCCATCTCAAAATTGTTGTCCTCGTAGACTATGAAACCTCCGTCTTGAATTTTCATTATCGTCAGAGCGGCGAATTGTTGTTTCTGCCACCACTCACCTTCTGATATTGGTGCTGTCGCCATTTGTTTTCTCCATCCTAGTATGTTCATATTGGTTTCACCAGTTCACCTTTGTATCCCTTAGCTCGCAGGTTCTTTTCTATCTCGTCGAAGATATGCCACGAGAAGACGATTGCGGCTTCTGGCTGCTCGTCGATTAGTCGCTGCTCGTCGACAACAGGGATGCGTGTACCCGGCATGTAGCGTCCTATCTTCAGTGAGCCGGTTCGTTCGACCACATAGTCAATCTGGTCGATGTCTAGCCGGCAATAATTGATGACGACGCTCGCACGGCTTGGTGCTCCTACGCCGACCACGCGCCCTAGTCCCTTAAGTTGCTGGACTGTGAAGACGAGGTCGCGGCGTGAGCGAAGAACTTGCTCCTTGAAGATGTAATAGGCGTGGCCTTCGTCTATGGCACACTTCTCGCTCTCGGTAAAATCATAAACTTCGCTAGCATTGAGGCCGCTCTTCATAGAAGCATAGACGCGAATGGAACCGCCGTGCGTCGGTATTTTTTTGACGGCGTCGATCAGAAATCCATGTCGGTCGAACAAATTCTGAAGGCTCGTCACCGAGTAGTATCGCAAGTGCTCGTGATAGATCGTGTCATACTGACAACTATCAAGCAGCCCCATCAGATAGTGACTCTCTGACAGGAACGTTCCACCCGGCTTGAGCAGCATCTTAATTGACTCAACAATCTCATTCGGTTCAGGCATGTGTGCAAAGCAATTACAGCAGGTTATCAAGCTGGCTTTCTGCATAATGCGGCTAGCCGTTATTTTGTTAAAAAATCTTTTAAGAGTTGGGATGCCTTTTTTGATTGCAACGTCGGCAACGTCTGTTGGCTCGATGCCGATAACCTTCATACCTCGTTCTTTATACTTCGATAGCAGCGTGCCGTCATTTGATCCGATGTCAATCACGAGGTCTCCGGGTTGAAGATCGAGAAGCTTGATGGCCTCGTCAGCTTGCTGCGCGAAGTTGTCGACTAGCAATCTTGTCGATCCGGATGTGTACGGATAGTGTGGAGGAAAGGTCCACTCTTGTCCGGGAATGAACCCCAATTGGACAAGCTCGCATCTTGGACAACACATAAGGTCTGTCGGCATCCACACTGAGCCGTGCGGTTCGTGGTCGACAGGGACCATCCAATTGACGGGCGGCATGTAGCCGAGAGAGATTATTCGCTCCAGCTTCTCGTTGTCGCAGACTTGGCATTTCATGGCCGTAACCTTTCAAACTCTTCGCCGTTCTGGGCGCAATAAGAAGCGTAGGCTGACATCGTCATGACCTTGAACTGAAAAGTGAAGGTCATCAGAAACATTATCAGGAACATAAGCGCCGCACCGAAGAGGAAGCCAAAGGTGACGAGCTTAAACGTTCCGTGTTTCGTCGGCCATTCCCACTGTTCTCTCAGTCTGGCGTTTTGCTTATCGACGCGAGCGCGGAGGGCCAAGATTTCATTCTTGGCTTTGATGAGATATTCGTACTGCTCTAGTGGGTCAATGCACCCTTCCATTGCCAAGTCGTAAGAACCTTGCAGCGTATCAACGATGTCTCTTTTGTCGTCGCCCATGTCGATCATTTATCCCTCCTATTTGCAAATCATTCTCATCCAGCACATCGGTAGTCCCATCGTCAGACCTCCGATCAAGAGCGTAGCCGCGAAGAAGAGAAGACCCATTGTCAGTTTGTTTGGCATTAGGGGCCTCTGAAGTAAAGATAGAGGAAGCGCCAGAAGCCGACCTTCCCGAGTTTGCGGCACCAGTCGCAGCGACGAGCGAACGTTGAATTGCAGAACTGACATTTTTCAGTCATGACTTGTCCTTTAGGGCGCGGATGGCCGAGGCAATCTCTAGACATTCCTGCCACAGTGCATTTTCTTGATTATTGTGTTGGTGGTCATAGCGTGCCGCTCTCGTTTCCGCCACCTGTGCGCAGCGTTCGATGGCGGCGTGAGCCATTAGAATGTAACGCTGCACTTGGGCCTCATGCCGTTCTTTATCCTTTACTACGTGACCGTCAATTATGTCTGCCCACTTGGCAAAGTCATTGTCATGCCCGTTGGCGATCTTCCTAAATGTGTCGCGCAAGGTTGCGAGTTCTTCTTGTGTTGGTGGTGTCACAGATCCCTCCTGTATCCCGCTGCGTATCGTGCTGGATTGCTTAAAGCCCATAGCTTGTCTTTCAGTAGACCGTTTTCCTTTTCCAACTCGGCAATGCGAGCGCGGAGCGGTCCTTGCATAACTCGCTCAATATACTCAAGTTGGAATTCGTTAAAATATAGTTGTGTCATGGGCGAATGATCGCGCTTATAATTCTCGATTAGCTTTTGTGTTTCTTTGGTTGTCATGGGGCTAGCCTTTCACATAGTTTCTTCCATGCCTTCCACGTTGGCTCGTGCCGCTGCATCGCAAGCGACGGCCCATCTTTCATGCTGGTGGCTTTGCTGAATTCTGTTATCGCTGCCTCCAACTCGGCAATGAGGGCCTCTAGCTCAATGATGCGGTCCCGATACAGCGGACCCATCAGTGACCAGTCAGTTGCATCGTCATGTGTCGGTGTCATGGAGCTAGCCTCTCCGTTCCGATGTTTGCTCCATTCATGTTTCCGCGCGTCAGTCACGTGACCGTATCCATCGCATTCGTCACAGCGTTTTTCCTCCCCGACATTTTCCGGCGCTCTATAAAATGGCAGGATTGACCCGTCTGACATAATGACGACAGAACCGGCTCCTTCGCATTTTTTGCACTCGGGCATCTGAGCCTCCAACTCGGCAATGCGCTTTTCTGCGGCGACGAGCTTGAACATTGTTTCTTCGCCCATGACCTGTAACTCGGCAATGCGGGCGCGAACATCATTCGCCATTAGCTTGCATACTCCACAACCATCTGGGCACGCAGCGATGTGTTCTAGTTTTTCCATAGCTGTTAATGGTGTCAGTGCCATTGGTCTAACCTCCGAGAAAGATTGCACCGGGTATCACCAGCAGCAGCCAAAATCCGTTGTCTGTGTAGAATGCCATGCCGAGACCGACCACGACGCAGATTGCGCAGGTGATCAGCAGCGGCGGAACCCACCATGCGTCTTCCTCTTTCGGTGTCATGGGCATTGCGCCTTTGTTCGCGCATAGTATCCGCCGCCGCAATTATATTTACCTTGCGCGACTGGACTAGCCCACGGGCATTGCGCCTTTGTCGGCGCATACCATCCTTCGCCACAGTCAAAACGATTTCGATCATCCCTCGGATTGCTGCTGCAACCGCTAAACATAAGGAAGAGAAAGACTATCACGGTCGCTGTAGAGACGACGGCGCAGAAGGCGACGAGGCCACCGCCACCAATTTCCATAGGCTCGCTTGGTTGAGGGTCTGGTATCATGTTGCGTTCCTGTGACTGACTTCCTTGAGTATCTCCTTCAACAAGTCGCGAATTTCTTCTAGGAGTTCTTGATTGGTTTGTTTCTGATTTGCGCGCATGTACAAGTCGGATGGTCTGCTATCGCGTGTCTGTGTCATATCTTCTTCTTTCTAGCCGCCACAACATCTGGGTTTAACTTCGAGTTGTACTCGTCGTATCCGTAGTTATTGGACGCATCATACTTCTGGCTGTTGATGCGAGGGTCCTTGCCGGTTGCGAATGCAATGCCAACTTCCTTGACAGTTTCTGCCCACGCTACTATGCCAACTTCCAACAATCGTAAGATCATGGCTTGTCCTCCTTCTTTATTAAAGCGAGCGCGTTCTGCGCTGCCTTGGTGATAATCTTAACGCTGTCGACGCAGACCGATGAAGCCTGCATGGTTATCTTACTTAGCTCTAGTTGTCTGTCTCCGGTTTCTCTTAACAGATGCGCCATGTAAAGCTGCATCAGCAAGAGACCGATGATCGTAAGACGTTCGGCGCTCATGCTGCTGTCCTCGGACATTTGCACGGCCAGTAATGACAGACGGGACAGTTAGCGGTGTTAAATTGATTTTTTATAGATGCAACCTTGTCTCTGACACCTTGGTCACGCTTCCAAGCCGCCTCACACAGGTCTGTGACTGCGCGACCAAGCGGAGTGCAACCTGCTTTGCGCGCACCAATTGCACCCTCGATTGCAACGACCAAGTCCCAGAGCGCTTGGCCGGTGAATTCGGTGTCGGCCAATTTCATCGACCTATCTCCGTTCCGATCACTAGATATATGTCGAAGTCTCTCAGCTTGAGGTTGCCAGTCGCGTTCTCCATGACCCACGTCTTGGCCTCGTTGCTCGTCTTGAAAGGTCCATAGCACCACTCACTCTTAAGAGTCACTACCCACATCATGGCCTCCATCCCGGTTGGATCAGCATCCTAACAATCGAGTAGACCGCGCTGGCGGCGCACATGGCAAGCACAGCATAAAATATATGATAGAGGTGAATGACCATGAACCTTTTCCATTTCATCTCGGGTTCTCCTGATACCATTTCATAGTTCGCTGCAATCCTTCTCGCAGCGATACCTTCGGCAAGAAGCCTAGCTTTCTAATCTTCGTTATGTCCGGGCAGCGGCGAACGGTCCCGCCGTCAAACATGTGGGAGGACGAGTTAAATTGTAAGTTGTGATCGGACAGAAGCATAATTTTATGAGCTAGATAATCTATTCTTATTTCATCATCATTGCCAAGGTTGTAGATATTTTTGTGTTCGCCTTTCTCTCGCAGCAGCATCAATCCATCGACAGCATCGTCGATATAACAGAAGGCTCGCGTCTCGTTTCCAGCATGGAAGTTATCTGAGTTGCGCATGAGCCGGGGAATGATGTGCTCCTCTCCGGCATCAGGTCCATAGATGTTATGTGGACGGACGATGATAAGATTGTCGAAGTGTTTGGCGTTGTGGATGGCTACCATCTCTGACGCGATCTTCTGCACTGCGTAAGAGTAGCGCGGATTGAAAGGATCAGGGACAGAGTAAGGCACCGTCTCGTCGGTTGGTATCTTCGGCGGAGTTTGGTAGACCTCTGACGACGAGATGACCATGAGTTTTTTAACGCGATGGTCTATGCAGGAAGTAACTACATTACATATGCCGCGCAGTCCAACGTCGAGGACTTCAGCAGGTTTTTCATAAAAGTTCTTTGTGCCGTTGACAGAGGCCATGTGGATAACCTCGTCCATTCCAAGGACTACTGATCTAACCTCGTGGTCTACTCTGACGTCGCCTATCATGCGTCTGTCTAGAATGACGGCATCCTGCACTCTGCAATAATTTCCCCTCGACGCATTGTCTAGAACGAATACATCCTCACCAGCCGCAACTAGTCGCTTGACGAGCGCTGCTCCGATAAAGCCGCAACCACCTGTGACGAGGACCCTCGACATCACTCCTTCTCCTTGGTCAGTCTGTCGACAATCTGGTTGACCGTCTCGCGGACGCAGAAGCCGTGAATCTGCGTCTCGATATAAGCGTTGGCTACATACGAGAACATGGTGGTGTTCTCACATCTTCCTTTAATGCCCGTCACTGAAATGATTTGCGAAGTTACTAGCCAGACTGGATCGCCGTTTGATCCGGTCAGCTGGATGAAGGTCAAGGTTGCGATAAGGAGATTTTTCATTTGCCTTTACTCTTGAAGAAGTCTGCCAATATTTTTTCAAATGCTTTGCTGCAATCAAAACACAAGTCGTATTTCCCAGCATCAGGCCAAAAGGATGAATGTGGGAATATTGCCCATCCTGACCACTTCTTAGTAAGTTCTTTTCCACAGGCGTCGCAGAAGTTCTTCGTGCTCATTTTATCTCCTCCTCGATGCGCATGGCGTCGATGTACGTCGTGCCGTCGACTATCATCGTGTGGACATGAATGGTGCCTGTGGTCTTGAACCATCCTCCGTCGCACTGCTCCCAGCAGCCAGAGGCTAACTCTATTCCGTCATAGACTGCGGACTGTTTTTGTTGTTGTTGTTGTTGTTTACGTCCTTCGTCTAGCCAGACAGAAATGAAGAGAAGTCCGAGTAGAATAAATGCGCAAACAAGACCGAGAGTGACCCACATTAAATTTGGCATGCCCATTATTCTCTCCCAAGTATCTTTATGTGACTGTCGCCGTATTTGCCGAGAAACCTTATCTGAATTTGATGTTGCTCCAGACCGTATTCATTTATTCGCATGTGCTCGTTCGCGCAGTTCCAGCAGCAGAACACGCGGCGACGTTCGGGGAATTGCGGCGATAGCATCTCCGTGTGCATCGGTCCGCTCGACGCGTCCGCTCGTCCGCAGTGGTAGCACGTGGTCATGTCTTCTTCTCGGTTGTGAGCTGAAGTCCGAACAGCTCTATGCTTTTGAAATCTCCTTCGACGCGAAGGTCATCGAGAAATGTATGTTTATAATCCGGATCGACCTTAGCCCAGTAGCTAATCCAAGCTTCATCATTCCCTTTAACTTCTGGAAGGATCGACGCCTGAATCGTGCTTTGGTTATCATCGTCGATACAGTCGATGATAATTTTCTTAATCTTTCCGCCTGCGACGTGAATTTGATAATTATGCCAGAGGTTATCTAACGCAACAGTCTTCTCAGCGACGCTCTCCGCTACCGCAGCAGGAACGCTCGCTGCGACGAGCGCGGCGGTTAAGCCTTTGATGAAGTCGCGACGAGAGGTCATGCGTTCGTTCCTATCGCGATAAGTGATCCGCCGACCATTCCTAAACCTGTAGAAAATATCGGCGTGATATCGGACGGGAGAAACCAAGCTAGCGCCATGCCAGCGGTAATGACGAGAGCACCGCCGAATATCCAAACGAACCTATCTGCTGAGTCCATCATTGCGTCCTCTCTCCTTCGAACCTGGTGATGCGCAATTCCGGGTTGAACCTTATCTCAGGCTTGCCATCCTTCTTTCGAAAATAAATTCTCATCTCGCGCCACTCTTCGTCAGTCGCGCCAAGTGCCAGCTCTTTCATCTTCTCTAGGTTTAGAACCTCTTCAGGCTTTTTGATCATGGATCACCTATGGTCGATGTGGACAATTAAATGAAGCGCACTTCCAGTTTGGTATTGAGTAAATCCTGTCCCCACAAAATTCGCAAACACCCAAGGCTTCAAACTTGGTAGGTGGCAATACTGCTAGACCGTAAACCTTGGCTCTTTCTTTAGCTTCACGCTTTCTACGCTCTATGCCCTCACGTTCCGTTCTCTCGTATTGTTCGTCATAGTGTCCCATGTCGTTCACCAGCTATTTCGAAAGATGATTGACACGACGCTCTCTGGAAGCTTGGCAATTTCGACGACGTAATCAAGAGAGCCGTCGCCTTCTCTCTCTTGCACGATTTCACTTAAGTCAACTTCCAGAGCCTGCTCAGCGATGTATTCCGGATTATCATAGCCGTTGCAGTGCTCGCCAAAATAGTCGCTGACTTCTTTCGGTGGTTCTATGCCTGCTTGTTGGCAAGATTTAAGGACAGCAAAATATTTTTTGAATGCATCGTCTCTGGCCCGTTGGCCGATGACACTAGTGCTCATACTCATGTCGCCCTCCTTCGCCTCTTACGGCTTGATCATCATGACCCCAGTCTGGTCGATAGGCTTTAGCAGAGTGTTGTATGCTATTCCCTTCTTGTTAAAGTATTCCTGACACGCTTCACGACTTCCGCGCCAGTGGCCGTAGTCATCGACGATGAGAACTCCTCCCTTAACCAATCTCGGATAGAGGACCTGCAATTCAATCTTCGTCGATTCATACCAGTCGGTGTCGAGACGGAGCAGAGCGATCTTTTCCGGAACATTATTTTTTAAAGTCTCTTCAACTTTACCCTGAACCATGATGCACTTTGTCACGTCCCAAACTCCTTCAGCGCGAAGATTGCCTTGAACTTCTTCGACCGAAGCCGCAGCCCACTTATGTCCGTTTGCGGTTTTGGCGCGCCATGTTTCTATTGCTCGTCGTCCCTTGTCGTGGACTTTCACGTCGCGGTCCGTTGGCTCTGGCATACCGTCGAAGGTGTCGAACAGCCAGCAAACACGTGATGGACATATCCATCTGGCAAGAATGATATGGCCACCCTGCCACACCCCGCACTCGACGATGTCTCCCGGAAGTTGGCACTCGTCTATCCTCCTGCAAGCGTCGATCATGGCCTGAAGTCGTTTCCGGCTGGCTTTCGAATAGTGGCCGTACACCCGGTCGATCATTTCGCTGTCATTCATTTTTATGGGCGCGCTGGTTTGTTAGCCGGACCAGCGGGAACTGACGACGTCGGTTGCTCGTTCTTAAACTTGTAAATGGCCGGAACTTCCATGACCCGCTTGTTACTCAGCTTGGTTAGGCGAGATGAGTCGAACCAGTGGCCGTTCTCGATCTTGCCGTCCTTATCCAGCTTTTGGCTGCGAATGCAGTACTGAACGCAGCCGTAGAGGTCGAAGCATACGCTGTCGCAGACGCCCTCGTAGTTAGTGATGACGTCCCTGTATCGGTGGCCGAGAACTTCCAGATGCTTTTCCATTTTGTCGCTCCGTTGTTTAAAAACCTATTACCCGTATCTAGCTGCCCGTTCAGGATGCATTAAACGAAGTCTAGTAAGCAATTCATCTTCACCAACGCTGCATTCGTAAGGCGTAAAATTTATCTTTTTATCCGTGTCTTTATCTGGTGGTATCCCTGCGCTATGAACGTTTGCCGATCGCACGCGCTTTTTTAAAGCAACACCTAATTTGCTTGCACGATTTTGAATAGTAGGCCACATTCTTTTTATTAATCGTTCTAAGCCTCTTACAGAAATAACAAGCTCGCCCGACGCGTAACGTCTTATTATATCATCTTCCAGCTCAGTAAATTCCCTTATTGCCATTGGTCGGGTTTCCTACGCGAAACATCATAGTGAGTGTAGCAGTACGGTGTGCCTTCCAAGATTTTTCGACCGCAAAAATAAATATCTGTTTCACCAAAAGGCCAACGGCAATGGTTGTGTTCCAACTCAACCAGTGTTTTGCCATCATTACGAGACACGTCAATATTTTCAAGCGGCAATTGTTTGTAGTTAACAGACTGAATTTTAATTTTTCGGTTAAGCATCAATTGCTTTTTAGGTCTTTCTTTGCGTTCGCCATTAAGATGTGCCACTCTTCTTCCGCCACTGCTGTTTGTCATTGGCACATGCATTCGATGCAATTTTCCAATAATAGCGTTACGGCTTTTTGTTTCTATTACGGCTGACATTTCAGTTGCACTCAGACCATCCTTGTTAAGTGTTAACAACAATGATACTTCGTCTTCTGTCCAGTTCATCATGTTACTTCCCCTATTTAATTTTTAAAGTGTCGACCCATTGTATTGCAGGAATTTTAGAACAATGGGCCGACGTTTCTTTCTCAGAACGGATTTAGTCGATGGGTGCTGCACCTCCTATGGTGGTGACCTTTCTGCAGGACAGGTGGTTCCAGAAGGGTCAATGTCGCGAACCGGCGACTCCTGCAATTTCATGTTTTTTACGAATGGGATTGGTCTTGAGTTTACTTTACAAATTGGGCAGTAACGTGTAGCACCACCATAAGTCTTAAGATATTTTTCAAATTCTTTTGGTGTCTCTGGCCAAACGTGAGCGAGCTCTACCCTGCTGCCATTTAATATAGCGTACTTTGGTAACACACCGCCTGTGCCATTTTGATGACGACGGACTCGTTCTTTTAATTGTCTTTCGTCCCGCGCATAGCCGATATAATGTCGGCTATGTCTTAATGGTGGTTCTAGGTGTAGAAGATAAACAGCCACTGCCTTACGCTCCTGCGAACCGTTCTAAATTTTTATTTCTTTTTCGCATGTCATTAAGGAAGCGCATCGAGGCCATTGCTTTTACTGCCTCGAAATTTGGTTCGATTACTGAAGCAGGCCAGCGCGCACAAACTAGCGTCGTGGCGATGCGGATATCGTCCGCGTAAAGTGGGTTGACATTTTTGTTGTATAACGTTCTTGCCATCATGACGATATCTTCGTTTTGTATTTTATTGTTCAGCATGATTTTTCCCCTTTTGAAAATTGTTGCGTATGATTAAGAACGCATCGAGTTTTTTACTTCCCAGCATTGAATCATCAAATGGAGGCAATTTTAGGGCCTGTCTTAATTTGATAATTTGTTTGTCAATTAATTGTAAAACGAGCAAACGAATTTCTGGAGGAGCTTCGAGCCAAGGACCCGCATTTACAAAAGCAATTAATTTATTTTCCTGAGTAAGTTTGTAACGTTCTAAAAAAGCAATAAGCTTCTTCACTTCATTTTCATACTTGCCTGCCAACAATTCGTCAAAGGTTTCCTTACGCCAACGCTTCCAAAGTTTCCATAAAAGGTCTCGTTCGATTAACGCTTTCTGAACAGCCTTTTCCTGCGCGCGATGTTTAAAGCGCTTCTCATTCGCTTGCATGCGGCGTTTAACCGGTGCAGCAATCGCTTTGTCCGCGTAAGCTAAGAATGGATTAGTCATTTAATTTTTTCCAAATTAGCCATCGCGTAGTGCAGCAGCCCGACTGCGTCAGCCTCGTGCTCATTTTTAACAGGAAAGCCTTTCTTCTTAGCAGCCTTAATCATGTCTTCTTTTGAAGCCCGTCCATTGCCCGTGACAAACTTCTTAACCGTAGGCACTGCAATATTAAGAACGGGTAAGCTTTTCTCAGTAACGATCGCTTCCAGGATACCCGCGATGCCCCAAAGAGAACGGGTAGCGTCTTGTCCACGACCTAAAGGCGTTTCATAAATTACTACGCTGTAGGGTTCCCAATAGAGTTCAGTTAACCAGCGTTTAATTTGACAAAATCGTTCAACTCGCACTCCTTTAAATATTTTATGCCCACAGGAGTTGTTGTGGTTAGTTGCGAAACCCATCGTCGCACCTAAATCGAAAGCAATGATTTTCATTCGACCCACCACTCCACCGGTCTCGGTCCAGAAAGTTGTGAACGTTTTAATTGAATGGGAGCTTTGTTAAATTCCAATTTACGGCGCAGAGAAGTTAAGGCTGCGTTCACGGTTTCCCGGGCATGGAAGTGTTCTGAGATCGTGTCTTTGTAAAATTTTTGAATGAGTTCGGTGCTGTTGAGGCGTTTGCCAGAGGAGAGAAATTTAAATAGCGTTCGCTCCATGGGCGAGTAAGAAACTTTGCCCGGAGGTAATTCTTTCATGCGGGTAGTTGTGTTCATTAAATAAGCGGCACCGAGTTATTAGCTCGGTGCCGTTTCCTGTGAGTTAACTTACTTTAACCATCCCATGTGAGATGTACCAACGCAGATAATTGCCAGCTCGCTCCTTAGCGACCTTCTTCCAATCGGCAACAGTCATGCCGGATTTAATCTTTTCGAATAGATCGTGACTGTAGGTACCTTTCCGGCCGACGTTCTGTTTCTGCAACTTCGTGATAACAGAGTCGTTAGCAAGAATATGTTTTCCCGATCCATTGGTCGCACGCTTTTTAGTTTTCTTCGCCATGACACTTTCATCCTTTTTACTAGGTGGATTGAGTTCCTGCGAAGGATTAGCTTTCTCTTCATCAGTCTCGGCTAAATCCTTTGCAATGGCTTTACGTATTTTTTCCGGAGTGACGAATGGCTCGACAACTTTTAAGCCGTGGTCATCAGGCTTATTGCGCTTGGCATACTTCATGCGGCGGTTTTCTGCCTGCTCCGGGGTCTCGGTACGCTTCAAGAAGTCTGGTATGTCACTTTCAGTTTCCTCAGGTGCCTTACTCATCGATTTGGCTTTTTCTTGGATAAGCCCGTGCAGATGTGCGCAACGCTTGCGCCCAGTTGCTGCATCGGCAAATCGTTTTACCGGCTTAAACTCCTCGCAGTTAAGATCGTGCGCGGTGAGTAGCATTTCGTTCCAAGCTGCGACTAGCTGTGGTCCAGTCATACTCGTAAAGTCCATCGGGCAGTTCTCCTTCTTTCAAGATTAAACTGCCTACCCTGACCTAGCGCCCTTACTATACCTGAACGGGATACTAAAGGAAAGGGGGGTAAGCCTGCTCACTTCAAATTACCAAACGTCCGGGCTTTTAAACCCGGACAATAACTTATTTCGAACGCTCGACAAGCTCCATCGCTTGGCCTCGAAAATTACGAGTGCCAATAAGTTTTTCATCAACGTAAGCATCGTATTGAACGCGAAAGCGGATAAATCTTACGATCACTTTTCCGCGTCCATCCTCAGTCCTGTATTCCAGTGAGCCGACTTCATGCTGCCAGCCCGGAGGGCCGTTCCATTGCCTACCTTTTCTCATATAAGCTGTCCTTCCTGATACCAATTAAATTGCCACGGCGTTGGCGCTGGAACAGTTGTTAGTGGCAGGTTATAGTCCTTAGTTGTTTTAGATCGTCGGCTTTGATCCTTTGGTTTTTCCGTTAACCAAGTTATCAATCCAGCGATGACGAGCGCAAAGGTTATTGCTTTCCACATCTTAGTCACCCTTCGTTAAATTTCCAAACGTCTGGCCTTTCGACCAGACAAGAAGTTTTAACTATAATAACCTACGCTAACTCTTTTAATTTTTCCCTCTTTTTCTAATTGCGAAAGCTTACTGCTTATGCTTCCGGCGAACCCATTCGCTGCTACTTACACGACTCTTACCGGGTTCAGTAGCTCTGCGGAGTTTGGTTTCTTGTTTGGCAGGTTTTTCTTCAGCTTCATCCAGATAGATAACACGAAAACCAGTAACCTCACCTTTTAGCAAATACCGAATAACCGAGAGTTGATTTTCGTATACTGTAAACACGATTTTTATTTTAGACATACCCATGGTTCGTCGCTCCTTTCATGCTTGCTGCTTTCAAAATTTCCAAACGCCCGGTCTTCTTCAACCGGGCAATAAAGTTAGGCTTTTAATTCAGCCATCTTTTGAGTAAGCTGCCACAAAGCGCGGTTCAGCTTTAGGTCAGTGTCGATTCCATTCACGGCGCGCGTTGTCTGGCGTCGTGGACGATTGTTAGCATCGGTGCCAAAACCAGTCAGGCCACCGCGCAACATGTTTTCCTGGACAACATTAAACGTTGACCAGAGATCGGTACCGGTGTCTTCCCGCCGACGAACCTTCAGCATCTGCGAAGGCTCAATTGACGTGTTGACGTTGCCTTCTGCATCCGCAAACCGAATGGTGTGTGCGGACTCAGCGTAGGCGATCTGTTCATCGTGGCTGAGGTTAATCGCACCCCAAACCTTTGGCGCTTCCAGCAAACGTTGAGCGGAGTCCATAACCGTATATGTACCCTCGATCACTTTATTCATTACGTCGCCAGAATGCCGAACCTTTACCGAACCGATCGCCTTATCGTTGGCAACGGCACCGTTCATGCAAATCGCGCGGAAGAGGCCACCGAACAGGTCATAGATTGATGTCCCGTCGTTGGCATTCTTCAGCAGGATTTCGAAGAACGTGTCACCAACCTGTTGAACCGCGTCAACCTTGCGCATGCGCAGAAGGTGCTTGGCGAAAGGCTTGCGGGAAGCATCGCGGCAGGTCATCTGCCGCGCACTGAAAACCTCGAAGCCTTCCTTGCGAAGACCCCGAAGGATTTCAATGGTAGGGATTGGTGCAAATCGTTCGCTCCGCTCTGGGTGAGCAGTGCGGGCGAAGACGCTCGGCACCAAAGTCTGCAACTGGTCTTCCGAAAGTGGACGACCATGAAAACCACCAGAATTTTGTTGATACATTTTCCTAACTCCTTCTAGGCAAAATTGCCAAACGCCGGTCGAAAGACCGGCAATAAATTTAAAGCCAACAATCAGAAGCGCACACAACAGTGTGCGTAGCATAGCGCAGATATTCACCACCGAAACCGTTTTCATTTACTAGAACCAGTTCGGGATCGTTTGAACCGCTGTAAAAATTACGACGCGGTGTAATCTTTTGAATTCGACCACTCTGCTCATAATCTGATTTGAAGCAGACATAGTCGCCGACTTTACATTCGACCAGTTTGTAGCAGCTCGGGTCGTCTGCACTGCCGGACTTGATGAACTTCTTAATGGTGCAGGTTGTCATTGTCGTCTCCTGTTGTGGAAGTTTAAATTTTCAAACGGGTCGAAACCCAAATTTATAAAAATAAGCGGCGCATTAGCGCGCCACCTCTTTGCATTCCATCTTAGCAAGTTTCGCAGCGCAGCGGCTGCAGATTTGTGGCCAACGATCTTTGTCTGCGATCGAGGCCACGATGTGTGCTCGCCGTGATTTGCAAAGTGGCTGTCCGCCAGCTTGCCGACTCAGGTGAGCAATTAAAGAATTTTTTACATTGCTTGTCATATCTCTCTCCTCTGCCCGTTACCGCCGATCCTTGGCCACTGTGTGAAATTCCCCGGTCCGCTCTGTTATGATTAGTATGCCCTATCCCACAGGAAAGTAAAGAGGGTTGGAACGATGATCGTTAATAAGTCATATCAAACAGAGGGTTATTCTGTGCTAAAATACGCAATAAAATTGCTAAGAAAAATTAGGGTCCAAAACCCCTTCTTTCCTTTGCTGCCCGGTCGGGTGGAGTTGCGCCTGTGGATTTTTTCGGCTAGGCTGCCCTTCCCCGCGATGGGATTTAGGAAAAGGTTAAAATGCAAGTAGAGCCTTTCTTCGCGTTTGCACGCGAACGACACAAAATATATCTGGCACGCAAAGCAGGAAAACCTGCACCTTGGACTGCCGATTCAATCTTACAAAAATATCGCTTTACGAATGTTTTTCGTGAACTGGATGCAACCACAATCTGGTTTCGGCAAAATCTTCGCGACCCGTTAAAAAACTTAATTGAAGTCCTTCCGGCTACCGTCGTCTTCCGCTGGTTCAACCGGATAACGACCGGTGAAGTAATAATGCGAAACCGAAATTATCTTAACCCGAAAAAATTACGATTGGCGATTGAAAAAATTCCGCCGCCATACGTAACCGGTGCGTACATGATTTATACAACTTGTCTCGGCGCGCCAAACAAGCAGGAAGGCGTGCTGCAGGCAATTGAAATCTGGTATAACACCCATAAGGATTGGCGTAAATTTAAATTTGATAAATTACAGACGGCAGCGGAATGGATGAGTTCAACTTGTCTTGGCGGTTTTATGACCTACGAGATTGTAAGCGACCTGCGGCATACTTCTCTCTTACGCAACGCGACCGACATAAACACTTGGGCACATTTTGGACCCGGCGGTCAGCGCGGACTCGAGCGGGTCGCTGGTAAAGGTGCCGATTTAAAAGCAGCACAAGAGTTACTAGCTATGTCACGTAACAGTAAGTTCTGGCCCGCGCAATGGCCCGCTTGGGAAATGCGAGAAGTCGAGCACACCTGCTGCGAATATCTGAAATATACGAAAGTACAAAACGGCGAAGGCCACCCGAAAGGATTGTTCAAATGCTAAAGCAGGGGCGATTTGGTAAGGATAAGATCAAGGCTTGGTATCGACCGGGCACGACCGACGAAAATGCTCTTATTGAAGTACTGGATAAACGTGCCTACCGCAGAGCTTCCGCTAAGTTTGATGTCGAAGCTGGGGAACATTGGCTCGATCTTGGTGCCAACATAGGGGCGTTCGCCTTATACTGTAAATCCAAAGGGGCAAAAGTAATTAGTATTGAACCGATGCAAGATTGCTTCGATATATTAATTAAAAATACAGAACCTAAGCGGTGCCTCCAAACGGCCGTAACTAATATCGATGCACCTTTTATTCAATTTTGGACTGCAAAAAACTCAACTGATCACTATCGCGGCACAATATTGCCACGTAGAGCTGCAAATGCGCCGATTATGGTAAAAAATATTTACGGAGAGTATCTTTTTCCAGGTGAAAAATTTGACGGTATAAAAATGGATATTGAAGGTGCAGAATTTGGTTTAATTGATGATTGGCTATTACCAAAATCAAATAAACTAGTATTCGAATATCATCTGAGTCGTGACAATTCCCTGCAAAATTTAGCGAAACGTTTTCGTATTCTGCGCAAGCATTATAAGAACGTTGTCGCTTGTCCAGAACTAATGCGTCTTGTCAAAAAGGGCACCGGCACCGGACGGACTTACTTCGATCGATGTGTTTATTGTTGGGGGTTAAAAAATGCCTAGATCTGGTCTTGACTTTACAAAACATTTTCTCTGCGCTCCAGCGAAACTTCTGTTGGGCGATGAAACACGCCAGCGCGGATATCCTGACTTTAGTAAAGCTGCGGAGCGACGTGCACTGCAGCATGTCGGTGATCGTCTTCCTGATTCACATCAATTTATGAAAGAATTTATCCAAGACGACGATCGCCTAGCAGCTATCTTAGTCCGACGTGCAGAAGCGTGCCTAACGCCTGAACAACATGCGAATGGCAAAAATGAGCTTGTCAGGTTTGAGCGTCCTGATTTTTCTGTCACATATAACGCTGTCGTCAAATCAACAGAACGCTTAACGGTTTCGCGGTTACAAGAGTTACAGGAACGACAAATATTAATCAAAGCAGCTGTTGGACCTGCACTTTACATTCGATATAACCCAGAAATGCCCCGATACATTTATGTAGGCACAACGCTTGATGTTAACAGTCGAAATAATGGTCACTGTAACTCTGGGCTTTATCTGTGGGATGTATTTAGCCTTCCAAATTTAACTACCGCGTTAGGTGTAGAAAATAAAACACATACATGGTTACAAACGATTGGTGAATCTGCGAGGGAAAATACCAGAGGGTTATTTATCGTAAATAAAGATTTAGGAAATGCACGTAGTCTGGTGCGAAACTTTTTGCGGACAACTTATGACTTCCTGTTCCATAATTCCGCGCATGGTGTGGACTGAAATCAAAATGCGCGCATATCACAGCAAGGCGAAAACTAAATGACACCCGAACAAGCAACAGCTCGTGGCTGGAAACGGGAACGGTGTCCCTGCTGCAATGGCGCTGGCATGGAAAGCGACTACGGCAATGGCGAGGATTTTTACGGACCAAAAGAATGTGGTTGCTGCTACGGCAATGGCAGTTATTGGCTTACGCCCAAAGGTCGACACGTTGTTTGGCCCGGTGGACCGTTCTGCTAAAGGAATTAAATAAATGAAACGCATCTACCGTGGCTTCGCAATCGAGTACCCGCCAAGTATGAAGCAGTTCTTCGTTTGTGAAACGAACGGTAAAGTCCTCGCTACAACAAACTCCTATAACGAAGCTTGCTCTTGGATCGATTTTGAAATCCGCCGTCAACGACTGGAAGTTTTCCCGGAGGATAAATAATGCTTACTATTTATGCAGTAAATGTGCGCGATGCCTTACCGCAGGGGATCAGACTTCTCAAAGAAGTCGGCGAACTCGAACAAAGTCGCAACGGTACTGTGCTGGTTGCACCGTGCCCCGTTATGACCGTTTATGAACGCCCAACGGAGCGAGTACTGTTTTCTGCGGAACGGGACGCTAATCCCTTTTTCCATTTGGCTGAAGCTTTGTGGATGTTAGCGGGCAGAAGGGATGCAGAATTCTTAAACCAGTTCATCAAGGATTTTGGCGAACGTTTTGCGCAACCGGACGGCAGACTTCATGGCGCGTATGGTTATCGCTGGCGCGTCCATTTTATAAAGGATCAGCTCGAAGAAATCATTATGATGTTATTACGCGACCCAACAACCAGACATGCTGTGCTGACCATGTGGGACCCGGTTGTTGATTTAGGAGTTTTATCACATCTTAAGGATCGCCCTTGCAACACACAAGCTTATTTTCGCATCAATAAAAACGCCTTAGACATGACAGTACTTTGTCGCTCCAACGATATTATCTGGGGGTTATACGGTGCCAACGCTGTACATTTTTCTGTTCTCCAAGAATACATGGCAGCTCAGCTCGAGCTTCCGGTTGGCGTTTATTACCACCTAAGTAATAATTTTCATGCCTATCAAACCGAACTAGAAAAACGTTCAGGCACGATGGAAGATGCTCGGGAAATATCAACGCAGCCATTAGTCGACGCACCAGCTTATTTCGATGAAGAACTCGCCGCTTTATTGCAGGGTGCTGAACCAGATTTTCACAACCTTTTCTTAAGCGACACAGCATTTCCTATGTTTGACGCCTATCGAGCATGGAGAAAAAAGGAATTTGTCAGAGCTCGCTTAATTCTTTCGGAAGTAAGGGCAGACGATTGGCGTACGGCTTGTCAGGAATGGCTCTGGCGGAGGACAAAACATGTCGTCGCTGCGTGATAGAATTTACAGTTCTCCGGTTATGGCAGCGCGGTTAAAGCGCTACCACGCTTGGCCAGTCTTACATCAACAAACGGTCGGCGAACATTGTGCACGAGTGGCTAACATCTATTGTGAAATCTTCGGTATGCCCAGCGCTAACGTTTTTTATTATATGCTCAACCACGACGCCGGAGAACTGTTAGCCGGGGATGTGCCCTTTGGTGGCAAGGACCACGTTAAGGAATTACGAGCAGCCATTCAGGAAGCGGAAGAAATTGGACGAACCTTATTAAAGATCGATTTGCCGCGCTTATCCCTAGATGAACAAAGCAAAGTCAAGATCGCAGACTTACTGGAAATGTACGAATTCGGTTGTCTGGAAGAGCTGATGGGCAACCGATTGGCTGCACCCGTTACGGACGAAACCTTATCCGCTGCGCTGAAGATTGCTGATAAAATCTTTGTGCGCGAACCCGTTCTACGTTGGATCAAACAACAGGAGTTATCTCATGACCGCTAACAATTACCAGATCGGTGGCACGCATTATAAAAGCAAGTATGAGCACTGGGACCTTGTAGCCGATACGGAAATGGGTTATCTGGAAGGCTGCGTTACAAAATATATTTCCCGCCATAAAAAGAAGCATGGGTTAATTGATCTGCAAAAGGCCAAACATTATTTAACAAAATTAATTGAAACCTGTGAATATCACAGAGCGCACCGAAAAAATATCTACGTTGGCGCAGCGTTCGGCAACGTCGATTATTTTTGTCAGGTAAACAAGATTGGTAACGACGAACGCAGAGTCATGAAACTCGTCGCGGCTTGGCAATTAAAAAACGATTTAGAACAAGCCTTGGATGCACTGCAGCAACTAATCGAAATATATGAACCGGTGCTGCCTTTCCCTGAACAATTTCGTCCCGGCACTCCGGAAGACGGCGGACACCATGCAGCCTAGCTTTCCGTCATTGAAATCGGCCAAGCTGATTTCTATCGACTGCGAAACTAAAGATGAACAATTGAAGACACACGGTCCCGGTTATCACCGTGACGGTGCGATCGCTGGCGTTGCTATCGCTGTTGACGGCTTTAGCGAGTACTACCCCGTTGCCCATGAAGGAGGTGGCAATCTCGACAAGGCAAAAGTATATGCTTGGTTAAGGGAGCAGCTACGAGGCGACCAGCCCAAACTATTCGCACATGCTGCATACGATCTAGGCTTTTTGAATAGCGCAGCGATTAAAGTCAACGGGCCAATTTATGATGTACAAATTGCTGAACCGTTGTTAAACGAAAGTCGTCGTTCATATTCGCTAGAAACCTTGTCGCAACATTATCTGAAACGCGGCAAGAAAAAGAATGAACTAAATGAATGGATCGGACAAAAGTTTGGTAAGACAGGTCAACGCACTCCAGGAAATTTTATTTGGCGTGCGCCCGGTTCTATCGTACGCGATTACGCCATCGAAGATACACAACTCCCGTTGGAAATCTTCCCTATCCAGAAAAGAGCGCTTGAAGCAGAAAATTTGTGGGACTTATTCTTGTTAGAAAGCCGTCTTATTCCGATGCTGGTTGCTATGCGGATGCGTGGCGTGCAAATCGACCTCGCAGCAGCCGAACGACTTTACGAAACGATGACCAAAAAGCAGAAACAGCTCGGCAAGAAGATTGGCGATACCGGTCCGGAAACGTTTGTTTGGTTAACCGCACCGGTCGCAGCCTTGTTTGACAAGGAAGGTATCGAGTATCCGAGAACTCCAAAGACTAACCGCCCGTCGTTTACAAAGGAATGGCTCGCGGCTTGCCAGCACCCCATTGGAAAACTAGTACAGGAAATCCGGCACTTGGATCGGATGCGTAATACGTTTGTTAAAGGCGTTGTTTTGGAAGGGCACCACAAAGGCCGGTTGCACGCCTCGTTTAACCAATTGCGCAGCGATGCCACCGGCACAGTGAGTGGCCGCTTTAGCTCCTCGCAGCCGAACCTGCAGCAAATCCCGGTGCGCACCGAATTGAGTAAACCAATCCGCAGTCTTTTCTTGCCCGACAAAGGCCAGGATTTTGGTACAACGGATTTTAGCCAAATCGAGTTTCGTTTGTTAGCATTGGCAGCAGCCGAACAAGGTTTAAGAAGCGGTAATAAATTCATGGAGGCGTACAACAAGGATCGTAATACAGATTTTCATCAAGTCGTTGCGGACATGACCGGGCTACCCCGAAATTACGCAAAGACAATAACGTTCGCAGCAGCATATGGTGCTGGCCCAGCTAAGATCGCAATGCAGCTTGGCATGGACGAAGCCAAAGGCATGAAGCTGTTAAACGAATACCATCGACGCGCGCCGTTCATTAAACCGTTGAGCGGGATTTATCAGGATCAAGCAGAAGAACACGGTGAAATTACAACGCTACTCGGCCGCAAGCGGCGGTTCAACAAATGGCAGGTCAAAGGAGTAGTCGATAAGCAAGGTATCCCAATTTTATTTGACAAGCGGGTGGCTAATTCACAACGTGCATTTACCTACCGTGCGCTCAACGCCTATATCCAAGGTTCGGCAGCCGATGTCCTTAAGCAAGCCATGGTGCTGCTCTGGGAAGGTGGAGTATGTGACGTACTCGGAGCTCCGCATTTGACCGTACACGATGAACTCGACGTCAGCGTACCAAAGAATAAAGTGGGCCGGGAGGCTTTTAAGGAAATGGTTCATACGATGGAAACAGCAGTTGATCTGGCCATTCCGTTACTGGTTGATCACGGGCTTGGTAAAAACTGGGGTGAAGCAAAAGGATAATAACAATGCTTATGCAAATTCTCACGGATTACGTTGCCAAGAAAACCAAAACTTGGAAGCACGATCGCATGGTCACCGTCGGCGCATCCGAAATCGGTGCTTGCGAGCGGAGAACGTATTATCTCAAATCGTCTGAACGCGCGGACAAGGATCACCTCGCACGGTGGGGTGCAACGCATCGCGGCGATCTTATTGAGCAGTATTTAGTCGTGCCAGCCTTGCGGCAACGGTTCGGTAAGAAGTTGCTCTGGTCAGGCAAGGCGCAAAAAACACTTATCGACAAGTTTCTCAGCGCCACTCCAGATGGGCTTATTGTTAACGCCCCACGAAATATGCTACGCCATTTAGGGATAAAGGATATCGAAAGCGATTGCCTGTTAACCGAAATCAAATCGATCGACCCGCGCGCCAATCTGGAAAAAGAAAAACACCAACACCGGTTGCAGGCGATAACACAATTAGGATTGGTCCGAACCAAAACCAAATACCGGCCGATGTACGTTCTGATCATGTACGTCGACGCCAGTTTTCATGACGAAATTAAAGAATTTGTTGTTCGTTATGATCCGGACGTTTTTCTTACACTACAAAAGCGCGCACAGAAAATCCTGTCAGCCGCTGGCGCGCAGGAGCTAAAGCCGGAAGGTTGGATTGCTGGAGGACAGGAATGCGAAACCTGTCCTTGGAAGGATGCCTGCGGCATTGAGCGGCATGCGTTACCTTCGGAAAAGTTTAAAGGCGAACCTATTGACCCGCAGCGCACTGCTGAAATTACCGATATGGTGCGCGAATACCGGGATAAGCAACATTCGCGGGATGCTTTAGACGCGCAAGCCAAGGAGCTGAGCGAAGCTATCAAATCGCGGCTACGTGATTGGCAGATACGCAAGGTACCCGGCGTTGTAACCATGAGCCAAGTAAAAGGCCGGGAGAGCTATGACCTCAGCGCCCTTAAGGCAGCAGCCGAAGAAAAGGGTATCGACACTGAACCGTTCAAACGAATAGGCGACGCTTATAGTCGTCTAACTGTCTCGCTCCCTGAGGAGTGAGTTCTCGAGCAAAAGGAAAAGAGAAAAATGGCAAAAGGAAAAGCACTAGCAAAAATCGAACCAAAGAAAACACATGTAGCAGATGTCCAGGAAAGTAACTTTTTCACCGAATACTCCAAGGTAGCCGGTGCAACAGGTTCTATCATCGGATTGCTATTAAAATTTTCTAAGGGTGAGTTTGTTGCTGGGCAAGATAACGATGAAGTTGAAGAAGGTACGCAACTCGTTGCCAATATGGACCAGTTATTAGTCGGCTGGCAACGCTGGGAAGACGCCCGCCCCGCAGAGCAGATCATGGGGCCATTAAGTGAAGGGTTCACCCCTCCACAGCGTAGCGAACTTAGTTTCGACGATCCAAAGGATTGGGAAATCGACGAAGCAACAGGCAAGCCTCGAGACCCATGGGTGTTGACGCATATCCTACTGCTGAAAGAACCCGGCAAGAAAGGCCAGCTCTATACGTTTTCGACAAACTCTGCTGGTGGTAAGAACGCTATGGGCAGACTTTGCGGTGAATATGGCAAGGAAATGCGGGAGCATCCCGACGAATACCCAGTCGTTGCGCTGGAAGTCGGTAGTTACTTGCACTCCAACCCGGCTTACGGCAAGATCAAATTCCCAATCTTTAAGATCGTGGATTGGGCCGATAAATCAGAATTTACTGAAGCTGCCGACGAACCAGCAACGCAATCACGTAAGAAAATCCGTTAGCGGTTAGTCGCGCGTAGAAAGGAGGCGCGGTTTCGGCTGCGTCTCCTTTCATCACCCTAAAAGAATAAGAGGGAAGGGAATGGTAAACCGTGTCGAAACAGAAAAATTCTTAAAACTTCTCGAACCCAAAGGAGATCAATTTACCTTTCAAACCTTCGACGATAACAACGAACGCAAAAGCAAATCCTTAGTGCACGTGCTACACGGTACGCTGGACCAGCATTACGAACAGTTGTGTCGGCTTAACAAGGCCGGTGCCGGGATTTATATAACCGTTAACGAAACTGATCTTAAGGGGCGCAAGGCGCAAAACATTACGCGGGTGCGCGCAGTATTTGCGGACCTAGACGGTGCACCGCTTAAACCCGCGTTACAAAAACCGCTGCCGCAGATCGTTGTTGAAAGCTCGCCGAAGCGCTGGCATTGCTACTGGCTGGTCAAGGATATGCCGGTTGATGCCAAAATATTTCGTAATGCGCAGAAGAATATTATCAAGCGGTTGAAAAGCGACCCGGCGGTTGTCGACCTACCGAGGGTCTTGAGACTACCGGGCTTCGTTCACCAAAAAGGCAAACACTTTAACGTTCGAGTAACCACCGCAAACACAGGAATAAAACCCTATAAGGCAAAAACGTTTATCGTTGCAGAAGAAACTAAACCTGCAACAGCCCAGCAGCCGTCAGACGAAGAACCTGTTAATATTCAGGCTATAAAAATTGCGCTGGAAATCATTCCGGCAGACGATTATAAAATCTGGTTTGAAATCGGTTGTGCGCTGGCGCACGAATTAAAGGATAGCGGATTTGAAATCTTTGACCGCTGGTCCAGAAAATCTGACAAGTACAGCAAGGATAAATGCGAACTGAAATGGGAAGAATGTAAGAAAATAACCAAATTTACTGCTGCGACGATCTACTTTTACGCAACGGAAATCGACCCGCATTGGCGAGAAGTCGGCGGTATCCCGATCCATGCAGCCATTGAAGATTTTGTCGCGTTCTTACCGCAACACAATTATATCTATCTACCTACAGGCCAATCCTGGCCCAAAGGATCGGTTAACGCCAGATTGGCGAAAGTACAAGTTGGCGCTAAGCGTATGCTGGCCTCTGATTGGCTCGACCGGTACCAAAAAGCAGAAGGAATTACATGGTCGCCTGCAGACCCGGAAATCATCTCTGATCGCGTTACTCGCGAACAAGGCGGCTGGATTGAAAAACCTGGAACGCAATGTCTCAACCTTTATTACCCGCCAACGATTGTGCTGGGCTCTCGGTATAAAGCGCAGCGCTGGATTGAACTGGTTGAAACGCTTTTTCCTAATGACGCAACGCACATCATTGACTTCATGGCGCATCGCGTGCAGTTTCCCGGCGTTAAGATTAACCATGCGCTGCTGCTTGGCGGAGAACAGGGCATTGGCAAGGATACGCTACTGGAACCGGTTAAGCAGGCCATTGGTCCTTGGAATTTTGTAGAAATTTCGCCGAAAGACGTGGTCAGCCGATTTAACGCGCACATTAAATCTGTGATCTGTCGTATATCGGAAGCACGCGACACCGGAGAAACTAATCGCTACGATTTTTATGAAACAATGAAAACTTTATGTGCCTCGCCACCAGACGTTCTTCAATGCGAAGAAAAACATATGAAAAAATATGCGATCGCAAACGTGACAGCCATCGTTATTACCACTAACCACAAAACTGGAGGTATCTATCTGCCACCCGGTGACAGACGAACTTACGTTGCTTGGAGTAACGTACCAAAAGACAGCCTTGACCAAAAATACTGGGACGGAATGTGGATGTGGTATAACCAAACTGGTTACGCTGATATCGCTGCTTTCCTTAAGCATAGAGATTTGACAAACTTTAACCCAAAAGCCCCACCGAAGCAGACAGAAGCCTTTAAGGATATCGTCGAAGCAAACCTGCCAATGGAGGATGCAGAATTCGCTACTACACTGAACTTACTAAACAGGCCAAAGGCTGTGACCATACCTATGCTGATCGAAATTACACCTTCCCACAGCTTTGCAAGCTGGCTCGAGGAGCGTAGAAACCACCGATTGATACCTCACCGGCTGGAAGCCTGCGGTTATGTAGCCGTAAGAAATCCTGACAATGGTCATAATCGATGGCGTTACCGGCTTCGGAAGGCGATGAACGGGCACGTTTTGAGCCAGCAATTTGACACTGCGGTATACGTTTTGAAGGACCTGCCGGAAGGTGCCCGCATAAGTGCTGCAAGGGGTTTAATCTCGCAATTACAGGCAGCTAGTTTATGAATGGAACTTCCTCCGAGTGATGTGAGTGATGGTAAAAGATAACTTTATAAATGAGAGAGGTAAGGGACTACATTTGCAAAGTTGTAAAAAACCATCACTCACATCACTCGGCTGTGCAGCCTTGTTCTGGACGTTTTTGGATTTTGACTTGCGACTAATATTCAAATCAGCTATAGCTCTACGTCTCTGCATGTTTAAGGGGCGCGAGGATGCCTTACTGGGCAGTTATTCGGACAAAGGCGAATTCTGAAAAACGTGCATGCGAGAATCTGAAAAGACAGAATTTTAATTTTTATTTCCCGCGATTTAAAAAATTAGTTGGATCGCGAGAATTTATTTGTGCGTTGTTTCCAAGGTACATGTTTTTATTTGTTGTTGATCAATGGCGATCGGTTATGTCGACGTTTGGTGTTGAAAAGGTTTTGTTGCGGACTGATGGAGAACCTTACAGGATTTCTGAAGAGGTTATTTCTTCTTTGCGGAAAAGAGAAGAAAACGGGTTGATTAAATTGCCTGAGCAACAAGTCGGTCGGTTTAAGAAGGGTCAAGAGTTGGTAGTGACAGGTGGTATCTTCTTCGGGGAGAAGGTGATCTACCAAAGCTCTACTTCTCAAGATAGAGAATTAGTGTTGTTGTCTATGTTAGGTAGACTAACTACGTTTAAGATTGAAAGTAGTAATCTTTCTCCTGTTTGATATTTATTATATTTTTATAAAATAGTTTTAAAAAGTATGGCGGTAGCATGACTACTTCTTGGAAATGGCTGTACAAAACTGGTACTTGGTCAGCGCTAAGAGCATCACAGCTTAGGCAGCAACCACTGTGCGAAACTTGTTTAGCTAGCAACAGAATTGTAGCGGCTATAGTAGCACATCATATTGTTCCACACAAAGGTGACAAGAACAAGTTTTATAATGGTAAACTAAAGTCGCTTTGTAAAAAGTGTCATGACTCTATTGAGCAGAGCTACGAGAAGCTAGGTTACTATAAGGAGATAGGAAAAGATGGATGGCCTATCGATATTACCCACCCTGTGTACCTACCTGTAGTTTCCAGAAAAAAATAAAAATTATTAAAAATCTCCGGGGGGATCAAAAAATGTTTTTGGCGCTTCG
>Ga0070689_100000263_pt1 | contig 30207 bp, 26 predicted proteins | sample KBSS23HmetaG_FD_64669 | JGI IMG/M metagenome (GOLD analysis project Ga0070689, IMG submission 64669) | Switchgrass rhizosphere microbial communities from Kellogg Biological Station, Michigan, USA - KBS S2-3H metaG | ecosystem: Host-associated > Plants > Roots > Rhizosphere ...
ATCTTGGTCACGACGTAGTCGATCGTGGGCTCGAACGAAGCCGGCGTCGCGCCGCCCGTGATGTCGTTCTTCAATTCGTCGAGCGTGTAACCGATTGCGAGCTTCGCAGCGACTTTGGCGATCGGGAAGCCGGTGGCCTTCGACGCGAGCGCGGACGAACGCGACACGCGCGGATTCATCTCGATGATCAGCATGCGGCCATCGATCGGGCTGAGCGCGAACTGCACGTTCGAGCCGCCGCACTCGACGCCGATCTTGCGCAGCACCGCGATCGACGCATCGCGCATGCGCTGGTATTCCTTGTCCGTCAGCGTCTGCGCGGGAGCGACAGTGATCGAGTCGCCGGTGTGCACGCCCATCGGATCGAGATTCTCGATCGAGCAGATGATGATGCAGTTGTCGTTGCGATCGCGCACGACCTCCATCTCGTACTCTTTCCAGCCGAGCACCGACTCTTCGAGCAGCACTTCGGAAGTGGGCGAAGCATCGAGTCCGCGCTCGACGATCTCCTCGAACTCCTCGCGGTTGTAGGCAATGCCGCCGCCCGAGCCGCCGAGCGTGAACGACGGGCGGATGACGGTCGGGAAGCCGATCTCGGCCTGCACTGCCAGCGCTTCCTCCATACTGTGCGCGATCCGCGAGCGCGGCGATTCGAGGCCGATCTCGCGCATGGCGTTGCGGAAGCGTTCGCGGTCCTCGGCCATGTCGATGGCTTCGCGCGAGGCGGCGATCAGTTCGACGCCATATTTTTCCAGCACGCCCTCGCGCACGAGGTCGAGCGCGCAGTTCAGCGCCGTCTGCCCACCCATCGTCGGCAGCAGCGCATTCGGCCGCTCTTTCGCGATGATGCGTTCCACCGTGCGCCAGTTGACCGGCTCGATGTAAATCGCGTCGGCCGTCTCGGGATCCGTCATGATCGTCGCCGGATTCGAGTTCACCAGGATGACGCGGTAGCCCTCCTCCTTGAGCGCCTTGCAGGCCTGCGCGCCGGAGTAGTCGAACTCGCACGCCTGACCGATGACGATCGGACCGGCGCCGATGATCAGGACACTCTGGATGTCGGTTCGCTTAGGCATCAACCCTCAGCCACTTTTTTGCCGGCCTCGCGCGCAGCGCTCTGCGCATTGAGGCGATCGTGAATCAGCGCGATGAAGCGGCCGAACGAGGCGCGCACTTCGTGCGGACCGGGGCTCGCTTCGGGATGACCCTGGAAACTGAAAGCCGGCCGGTCGGTGCGCTCGATGCCTTGCAGCGAGCCGTCGAACAGCGACTTGTGGGTGACCTTCACGTTCGCGCCAAGCGTGGTCTCGTCGACTGCGAAGCCGTGGTTCTGCGACGAGATCAGTACGCGGCCGCTCGCGATGTCGAGCACCGGGTGATTCGCGCCGTGATGGCCGAACTTCATCTTCACCGTCTTCGCATCGCTCGCCAGGCCGAGCAGCTGGTGACCGAGGCAGATGCCGAAGATCGGAATGTCGGTCTCCAGCAGCTTCTTGATCGCATCGATCGCGTAGGTGCAGGGCTCCGGATCGCCGGGCCCATTCGAGAGGAACACGCCTTCGGGATTCAGCGCGAGCACCTGCTCCGCCGACGTCTGCGCCGGCACGACGGTGACGCGGCAGCCATGATCGGCGAGGCAGCGCAGGATGTTGCGCTTGATGCCGAAGTCGTAAGCGACCACGTGCAGCCGCTGGCCGGGACGCGCTTTCGGTCCCTGCTCGATCTGCCAGTTCGTGCCCTCGTTCCACTGATAGACGCGCTTGGTCGAGACGACCTTGGCGAGGTCCATGCCCTTCAGCCCGGGGAATTTGCGGGCAGCGTGCACGGCAGCCTCCGCCTTCGCCTTCTCGCCCGTCATGATGCAGCCGGCGAGCGCGCCCTTCTCGCGCAGGATGCGCGTCAGCTTGCGCGTGTCGATGTTCGCGATCGCGACGACCTTGCCCCGCCGCAGGAAGCTCTCCAGCGACTCGGCCGCGCGCCAGTTCGAGTAGACCGCCGGCACGTCGCGCACGATCAGGCCGGCGGCGTAGATGGCGCCCGCTTCCAGATCCTCGGGATTCGTACCCGTGTTGCCGATGTGCGGATAAGTGAGGGTGACGAGCTGCCGGCAGTACGAAGGGTCGGTGAGGATTTCCTGGTACCCGGTCATGGCGGTGTTGAACACCACCTCGCCCGTCGTATTGCCCTTCGCGCCAATGGAACGGCCATGAAAGACAGTGCCGTCTTCGAGTGCAAGTACAGCGGTGTCTGTCTGGGTCACTTCAGGGCTCCGGCGTCAGTCGTTTCAGACACGCATGCTGATAGCGAGATTGGCTTTCAGGCCGATCCCGCAAACAAGAATTTCGCCGCGTGCTGAGGGAAGGGAGTTTACAGATCGAAGGCACTGGTGGCCAGCGATGTCGGGCCCGGGATCGACTTATACAAGACCCAGAACGTCCTGCATCGAGTAGAGACCCGGCGGACGGCCGACGAGCCAGCGCGCCGCCTGCAAGGCGCCACGCGCGAACGCCCGCCGATCGCTCGCGCGGTGCGTCAGCTCGATTCGCTCGCCCATGCCTGCGAACGTCACTGTGTGATCGCCCACTACGTCGCCGCCGCGGAACACTGAAAAGCCAATGGCACCGCTCTCGCGTGCCTCGCCGCTGCCGTAGCGCGCGTAGTCCGCCACTTCGCTCAACTTCACGCCGCGGCCGGAGGCCGCCGTCGCGCCGAGCGCGAGCGCCGTGCCGGATGGCGCGTCTTTCTTGTTGCGGTGGTGGGCTTCGAAGACTTCGATGTCGTAGCTGGCGTCGAGCTTTCCTGCAGTCAACTCAACGAGCTTCAGCAACAGGTTCACGCCGAGACTCATGTTCGGCGCCATCACGATCCCGATTTCCCGCGCGGCTGCGGCGATCTGCTCGCGCTGCGCCTGGTCGTGGCCGGTCGTGCCGATCACGATCGGCCGCTTTGCAGCGACACAGGCAGCGAGGTTGGCGGCTGTCGCCTGAGGCAAGGCGAACTCTATGGCGACGTCGGCGCTCTGCAGCGCAGCGGCTGGGTCGCCGGACGAGGTAGTCGTGCCTTTTACTGCGGCGTCCGCGGACTCTTCCACCGCCGCGATCACCGCGCGTCCCATGCGTCCGGACACGCCGAAAATCGCGATCTGCAGCTGTCGCGCGCTCATTAGTTACGCATCGCTTCGAAAAAGCGCTTCACGCCGTCCAGCCACGAATGCTGACGCGGGCTGTGATTGCGATTACTGGAATGCATCGACTCGTCGAGCTTGCGCAGCAGGGTCTTCTGCTCGTCGGTGAGGTTCACCGGCGTCTCCAGCACGACGCGGCAGAACAGATCGCCCGTCGGCCCGCCGCGCACCGGCTTCACGCCCTTCTCGCGCAAGCGGAATACGCGCCCGGATTGCGTTTCGGCCGGCACTTTGAGATCGACGTTGCCGCCGAGCGTCGGCACTTCCACGGTGCCGCCCAGCGTTGCCGTCGCGAAGCTCACCGGGACTTCGCAGGAGAGGTGGCTGCCGTCGCGCTCGAAGATGGCGTGCTCGCGGACGCGGATCTCGACGTAGAGATCTCCCGGCGGCCCGCCATTGCGCCCGGCTTCGCCTTCGCCGGCGAGGCGGATGCGGTCGCCATTGTCGACGCCTGCGGGCACCTTCACCGCCAGATTCTTCTTCTTCCGGATCCGGCCCTGGCCCAGACATTTGTCGCAGGGCTGCGTGATCACCTGGCCGCGCCCCTTACAGCGCGGGCAGGTCTGCTGGACCGCGAAGATTCCCTGCTGCATGCGGACCTGGCCGGAGCCATGGCACGTCTCGCAGGGCACGGTTTTGGAATCGGGCTCGGCGCCGCTGCCTTTGCAGGGCTCGCATTCGCCGAGCGTCGTGAACTCGACTTCGGACTCGTGGCCGAACACCGCTTGTTCCAGGTCGAGCTCGAGGTCGTAGCGCAGGTCCGCGCCGCGAAAGACCTGGCGCCCACCGCGCCGACCGCCGCCGAAGATGTCGCCGAACACGTCGCCGAAGATGTCGCTGAACGCATCGGCCGCGCTGAAGCCGCCACCGCCGCTGCGCGCGGCCAGGCCCTCATGGCCGTGCTGATCGTAGATCGCGCGCTTCTGCTCGTCGGTCAGGACTTCGTAGGCTTCCTTGCACTCCTTGAACTTCTCCTCGGCCTCGTGATCGTTCGGATTGCGGTCGGGGTGATATTTCATCGCCAGGCGGCGATAGGACTTCTTGATCTCGACCTCGGTCGCAGTCCGCGCGACGTCGAGCACTTTGTAGTAATCCCGCTTGGACATTTTTTATAAACCGGCGGCCAGATAAATCTGGACCCACAGGTCACCGGCACCTGTGGGTCCATTGCAAGCAAGCTTAGCCGTTCTTGCGGTCCTTCACTTCCTCGAACTCGGCATCGACGACGTCATCCTTGCTGCCGCCGGCGTTGGCGCCGCCGCCAGGCGCACCGCCCGCCGCTCCGCCGCCGCCCTCACCCGCCGGCCCCGCCTGCGCGTAGGCCTGCTGGGCGATCGTCGCGGCCGCCTGGGACAGCGCGTTCGCCTTGGTCTCGATGACGTTCTTGTCGTCGTCGTTGATGACGCGCTTCAGGTCCGCCATTGCGGACTCGATGTTCGCGCGATCCGACGGCTGCACCTTGTCGCCGAGGTCCTTCAGCGCCTTCTCCGTCTGATGCAGCAGCGCATCGGCCTTGTTGCGCGACTCGACCAGCTCGCGGAACTTGCGGTCTTCCTCGGCGTGCGACTCGGCGTCGCGCACCATGCGCTTGATCTCGTCCTCGTTCAGGCCGCTCGAGGCCTTGATGACGATCTTCTGTTCCTTGCCGGTGGCCTTGTCCTTCGCCGACACGTTCAGGATGCCGTTGGCATCGATGTCGAACGTGACTTCGATCTGCGGCATACCGCGCGGCGCCGGCGGAATGCCCTCCAGGTTGAACTGGCCGAGCGACTTGTTATCGCCCGAGCGCTGACGTTCGCCCTGCAGGACGTGGATCGTGACAGCGCCCTGGTTGTCGTCCGCCGTCGAGAACGTCTGATTCGCCTTGGTGGGAATCGTCGTGTTCTTCTCGATCAGCTTGGTCATCACGCCGCCGAGTGTCTCGATGCCGAGCGACAGCGGGGTGACGTCGAGCAGCAGCACGTCCTTCACTTCGCCGGACAGCACGCCGGCCTGGATCGCGGCGCCGACGGCGACCGCCTCATCGGGGTTGACGTCCTTGCGCGGCTCCTTGCCGAAGAAGTCCTTCACGGTCTTCTGCACGAGCGGCATGCGCGTCTGGCCGCCGACGAGGATCACCTCGGCAACGTCCTTGGTCGACACGCCGGCATCCTTGAGGGCGATGCGGCACGGCTCGATCGTCTTCGTCACCAGGTCCTCGACCAGCGACTCGAGCTTCGAGCGCGTGAGCTTGATGTTCAGGTGCTTCGGCCCCGACGCATCGGCCGTGATGTACGGCAGGTTGATGTCGGTCTGCTGGCTCGAGGACAGCTCGATCTTGGCCTTCTCCGCAGCTTCCTTCAGGCGCTGCATGGCGAGCGGATCGCGACGCACGTCGACGCCGCTCTCCTTCTTGAACTCCTCGCCGAGGTAGTCGATGACGCGCTTGTCGAAGTCCTCGCCGCCGAGGAAGGTGTCGCCGTTGGTCGCGAGCACTTCGAACTGGCGCTCGCCGTCGACGTCCGCGACTTCGATGATCGACACGTCGAACGTGCCGCCGCCCAGGTCGTAGACCGCGATCTTGCGATCGCCGCCCTGCTTGTCGAGCCCGTAGGCGAGCGCGGCCGCGGTCGGCTCATTGATGATGCGCTTGACGTTGAGGCCGGCGATGCGGCCGGCGTCCTTGGTCGCCTGGCGCTGCGAATCGTTGAAGTACGCGGGGACCGTGATGACGGCCTCGGTGACCGGCGAGCCGAGATAGTCCTCGGCGGTCTTCTTCATCTTCATGAGCACGCGCGCCGAAACTTCCGGCGGCGCCATCTTCTTGCCGTTGACGTCGACCCAGGCGTCGCCGTTGTCGGCCTTGGCAATCTTGTACGGCACCATGCCGACGTCCTTCTGCACGACGTCGTCCTGGAACTTGCGGCCGATGAGGCGCTTGATCGCGAACAGCGTGTTCTGCGGATTGGTGACGGCCTGGCGCTTGGCGGACTGCCCGACCAGGACTTCGTCGTCCTTGGTGAACGCGACGATCGACGGCGTGGTGCGATCACCCTCGCTGTTCTCGATCACGCGCGGCTTGCCCCCTTCCATGATCGCGACGCACGAGTTGGTCGTGCCGAGATCGATGCCGATGACTTTGCTCATTGTGGAAAGCTCCTGAAACCCTGACTAAATGACTCGAATGATCGGTTAGATGCGGTTCTGCCCCACCCTTTCAAGGGCTAGGGCTCTTTCGCAACGATCACCCGAGCCGGCCGCAACAGCCGGCCGTTGAGCTGATAACCCTTCTGTACGACCTGCAGGATCGAGTTCGGCACGTGCTCCGCGGAGGGCTGCGCCATCATCGCTTCGTGCAGCTCCGGATTGAACTGCTCGCCCTGCGGCACGATCTCGGTCAGACCGGCTTTTTCCAGCGCTTTGCTCAGCAGCTGGAGCGTGGCCTTGGTGCCCTCGCGGACTGCGTCCACGGAGCCGGCATTCGCCAGGCCCAGCTCGAGGCTGTCCTTGACGCCGATCAGGTCGTGGGCGACGCGCTCCAGCGCGAACTTGTGGGCCTGCTCGACATCCCGCGACGCCCGCTTGCGCACGTTCTCCAGCTCGGCGAGGGCACGCATATATAGGTCGCGGCTCTCCAGCGCCCGGGTTTCGGCCGCGGCCAGCGCGGCCTGCAGGGATCCGGCGTCGCCGGCCTCCTCCTCAGCGCCGGGAGGCGCCTGGCGGCCCGGGTCGCGGTCATGTTCGTTTGGCACCGTCATCTCGATCCTTCTCCGTTGCGTGCAAAGGGGTAGCTCGGACTTGCAGCCCGACAGGTTAACTCAACGGGAATTGCGGATCAGGCCCGCGAATTCAAGGCGGAGCCGAGCAGCTTCGCCGTGATGTCCACGATCGGGATGACGCGCTCGTATGCCATGCGCGTCGGGCCGATGACCCCGAGCACGCCGACGACTTCCTTATCGAGCGAATACGGCGCGGTGACCAGGCTGCAATCGTCGAGGATCGTGTAGCCCGATTCCTGCCCGATGAAAATCTGCACACCGTCGGCCCGCAGGCTCTGATCGAGCAGGTGCAGGATGTCGCGCTGCTGGGTGAACGCCTCGAACAGGCGGCGCAGCTTCTCAACGTTCGACAGCTCGGCGAAGCCCATCAGGTTGGTCTCGCCGGCGATGACATATTCCATGCGCCCGGTGGCCGGCGGCTCGCTCACCACCATCTGCGCCAGGTGGATGGCGTCGAGCATCATCTCATTGAGGTGCTCGCGCGTCTCCTGCAGCTGCGCGAGCAGATGCTCGCGGACCGCGCTCAGCTCCTTGCCGCCGAACTCCGTATTCAGATAGTTCGACGCGCGCCGCAACTCGTCGGCGCTGTAGTAGCGCTCGAGCTGGAGGATGCGGTTCTGCACTTCGCGGCCGTTGACGACCAGGATCGCGAGCACGCGATTGTCCGACAGCGGCACGAACTCGATCTGACTGAGCGCGGCGTGGCTCTGCCGCGGCAGCGTGACGACGCCGGCGAGGCGCGTCACGCTCGACAGCATCTGCGAAGCAGCGGCGACCAACGCCTTCGGATCGCTGGACAACTCACCGAGCCGGTTGCGGATCGCCACGACCTGGTCGTCGCCGAGCGGCTGGAACTTGAGCAGCGTGTCGACGAAGAAGCGATAGCCCTTGTCGGTGGGGACGCGGCCGGCGGAAGTGTGCGGCGAGGTGACGAAGCCGAGCTCTTCGAGGTCCGCCATCACGTTGCGAATGGTCGCGGCGCTCAGGCCCATGCCGACGTCGCGCGACAGCGTGCGCGAGCCGACCGGCTGGCCGTCGCGAATGTAATGTTCCACCAGCAGTTTCAGCAGCTGCTGGGAGCGATCACTGAGCGATTCGTCGGTCGTCTGCGAAGACATCGTCGCAACGCGGGGTCAAGCCCATGGCATGGAAGGCATTTTGCAAGTTTCTCCGCTATTTCTCCACTAAGAATCATTGGAGCGTGCTAAAAACGCGGCCATGCCTGCAGCCCCACATTCCTTCGCGCAGGTCGCCCTGGTCGGCAACGACCGCGACGCGCGCGTCGTCGAGACGATGCAGATTCTCGCCGTGCACTTGCACGCCCGCGGGCGCAAGGTTTTTGCCGAGAGCGACAGCGCGGTCGACTTCGGCACGACCCGCATCGAGCGCCGGTCGACGGACAAGCTGGCGGCGGATGCGAATCTGGTGGTCGCGATCGGCGGCGACGGCACGATGCTGCATGCCGCGCGCCTCGCTTCGCCCTATTCCGTTCCCGTGCTCGGCGTGAATCGCGGCCGGCTCGGTTTCCTCGCCGACATCGGCTCGCAGGACGTGCGCGACCGGCTCGACGAGATCCTCGATGGACGCTTCGTGCAGGACAAGCGCGCGATGCTCACCGCGACGCTGACCTCCGCTCGCAGCACGCTGTCGGGCCAGGCGCTCAATGACGTCGTGCTGCAGAAGTGGCAGACCGGTCGCACCCTCGACTTCGAAACATGGATCGACGGCCGCTACGTCAACACACATCGCGCCGACGGCTTGGTCGTCGCAACCGCGACCGGCTCGACCGCCTACGCGCTCAGCTGCGGCGGCCCGATTCTCTATCCCGAACTGGATGCGCTGGTGCTCGCGCCGATTTGTCCGCACACGCTCTCGGACCGGCCGATCGTGGTGCGCAGCTCTGCGCAGATCGAGATCCGGTTGCTGGAGCGTCTCGAAACCAAAGCGCAGGTGATCTGCGACGGCGTGTCGCTCGGCGAGCTCGCGCTCGATGAAAAACTGGTCGTGGGGCCGGCAAAGACCAGCGTGACGCTGCTGCATCCGGAAGATCACGACTACTTCCGCATCCTGCGCTCCAAACTGCGCTGGGGCCGCGGCGATCGCGTGCAGCCGCCGCAGTCGCCGACCGAATCGCAGGATTGACGCCCGCCGTGCTGCTGCATATCCAGATCCGCGATTTCGCAATCATCGATGCCGCCGAGCTGGAGCTCGCCTCCGGGCTCACAGTACTGACGGGCGAGACCGGCGCCGGTAAATCCATCCTTGTCGACGCCCTGCTGCTCGCCGCGGGTGGTCGCGCAGGCGCGGAGGTCGTGCGGCATGGCGCGGACCGCGCTGAAGTCACCGCCACGTTCACGATCGCGAACAATCCCGCCGCGCGCGCCTGGCTCGCTGAGCAATCGATCGAGCACGAAGACGAATCGGTGATCCTGCGACGCATAGTCGGGACGGACGGCCGCTCGCGCGCGTACGTGAACAGTCAGGCGATGCCGGTGCAGGCGCTGCGTCAGCTCGGCGAGACGCTGGTCGACATCCACGGCCAGATGGAATACCAGTCGTTGATGAAGCGCGCGGCGCAACGCGAGCTGCTCGATCAGAGCGGTGACTATCGCGAGCTGCTCGACTCCGTCGCCGCGCAGCACCGCGCGTGGTCAGAGCTGCGCGAGCAGCGCGATCGCGCGGCCGCATCGGCGCAGGATCGTGAAGCTCGGCTCGAGCTCCTGCGCTATCACCTCGCAGAGCTCAAGGCCCTCGACCTCAAAGCGGGCGAGCTCGACGCGCTGACAGCCGAACGACAGCGACTCGCGCAGCACGGCCGATTGGCATCGGGCGCGCGCGAGATCCTGCAGTTGCTGCGCGAAGCAGAAGACATGAATGCGGAACACGCGGTGTCGCGCGCGTTGACCGTCTCGCGCTCGCTGACGGAGCTCGATGCGCGCTTCGCATCCATCGCCAAGGCGATCGACGAGAGCTTGATCGCGCTGCGCGAAGGTATTGAATCGGCCGCACGTTACGAAGCAGACCTGGAAGCCGATCCGCAGCGGCAGGAGTGGGTCGAGCAGCGCCTCGCGGCGATGGAAACCGTCGCACGCAAGCATCGCATCGAGCCTGCGGCTCTCGGCACACTGCAGACGGAGCTCGCGACGGAGTTTCAGCAGCTCGATACGCTGGAAGCATCGCTGGAGCAGATCGAGAAGCAGCTCGCTCAGCTGCAGAAGCAGTTCCACGCCGCGTGCGCGAAACTCAGTGCCGCACGCGTCGCCGCAGCCGGCAAGCTCTCGCGACGAATCAGCGAGCTGATGCAAACGCTCGGCATGCCCGGCGGCGTGTTCGAAATCGCCGTACGCGCGCTCGCAGCCGATACAGCGAACGCTCACGGCGCCGACGAGGTCGAATTCCTGGTGAGCGCGAACCCCGGCCAACCGCCGCGTCCGCTCGCGAAGGTGGCTTCGGGCGGCGAGCTGTCGCGCATCAGCCTCGCGATCCAGGTTGCCGCTGCACAGTCCGACGCCTTGCCGTGCCTGGTGTTCGACGAAGTGGACGCCGGCGTCGGCGGCGGTGTCGCGGAAATCGTCGGTCGTCAGCTACGCACGCTCGGCGACCGCGCGCAGGTACTGTGCGTGACGCATCTTCCACAAGTCGCGAGCCAGGCTCACGCGCACGTGCGCGTGACGAAGCTGACGGATGGCAAGACCACGCGAACGGTGCTGACGGTGCTTGGTGTGGATGAGAGAGTGGAAGAAATTGCGCGCATGCTCGGCGGTGTCAGCGTGACGGACAAAGCGCGCGAGCATGCGGCGGAGATGCTGAAGGCGAACGGGGGCCGGATGAAAACCCGACCAGCCAGGAAGAGTCAGGCTAAAGCCTGACCCACGAGTCCTACCTTTTATCTTTCTCGCGCGACGGGCAATTCACGCGCTTGCAGCGGCCGTACAGGATCATGGAGTGATCCTTGATCTCGAACTGCATCTTGCCGGCGACGGTGCGCTGGCGCTCCTCGATGCCCGCGTCCATGAACTCTTCGACCTTGCCGCAGTCAAGACAGACAATGTGGTCGTGGTGCTCGCCTTCGTTCAGCTCGAACACTGCGGTCGTGCCTTCGAAGTGGTGCCGCGTGACCAGCCCGGCTGCCTCGAACTGCGTCAGCACCCGGTAAACCGTCGCGAGCCCGATGTCCTCGTGGGATTCGAGCAGATGCTTGTAAATGTCCTCGGCGCTCATATGGCGTGGCTGCGCGGTGCCAAGGATTTCCAGAATCTTGAGCCGCGGCAGCGTGATCTTGAGCCCCGCTCTGCGCAGGTCGCTGGTTTCCACGTGCTTCACTCCTGGGGGGCAGGTATCATCGCGGGCCATTATCACGCACCGCGCCGCCCCGCTCCACCTTTCGTGTCCGTCCAATGACCGCCGCCAGCAATGTAATGACAGCGCTCTTCCGTCTTCGCCGGCTCGCCGTTGCCGCTCTGGTGCTCACCGTGCTCGGCGCCTGCGTGCACCGCATCGACATCCAGCAGGGAAATTTCCTCGACAAGGAAGACATCGACCGCATCTCGGTCGGCATGACCCGCGTGCAGGTGCGCGCATTGCTCGGCACGCCGATGGTCGCGGATCCGTTCCAGGGCTCGCGCTGGGACTACGTGTACTACTTCAAGCGCGGCCGGCTGCACCGGGCCGTGCAGCGCCATTTCATCGTGTACTTCGACGGCGCGGACAAGGTCGAGAAGATCGACCGGCCCGAGCCCGCGAAGAAATCGTAAGTCACTTCTTCGGCGTGCGGTCGCGCGCCGCGGCGCGACGCCTCTCCTTCGGATCCGCCTGCAGCGGACGCAGAATCTCGACGCGATCGTCCGCCCGCAGGCTGTACGAATCAGCGACCACACGACCGTAGATCGCGCACGCCAGGGGACGCTCGGCAATTTCAGGAAACTTCTGCAGCAGCCCGGAGCGCGCGACAGCTTCGGCTACGGTCGCGGACTCAGGAAGCTCCAGCTCCTGCACCGACTGCCGATCCGGGAGCGCATACACGACCCAGACACGCATCGACGACTCACCGCGTACCGTAGACAGCACGCGCCCGCGCGACGAAGGCATCGACCAGTTCGTTGCAACTCTTCTCGAAGGAGCGCGCGAGCAGCAGGTTCAGCATCGGGTTGGCAAACTCGAAGCGAATCGTCAGCTCGACGCGGGTGCCGCGGTCTGCACCGATCGGCTGAAACGACCAGTGGCCATCGAGTGTCTTGAAAGGGCCGGCCACCAGCGCGAGAGTGATTTCCCTGGGCGGAGTCAGCGTGTTGCGAGTGGTCACGAGCTCCCGCATCCCGGCGCGGTGCATTTCGAGCTGACCGACCACCTGGTTGGGTCCGCGCTCGAGCAGCTTCGCCGCGCTCACCCAGGGCAGGAACTGCGGATAGCTCTCGATGTCCTCGACCAGCGCGAACATCTGCTCGGCCGCGTACGGCACGAGCGCGCTTCGCTTCACTTCCTTCATGCGGCCGGAACAGCTTGCATGGCGCGAGTTTACCCGCGTACCCGCTACAATCCACGGCCTGCACCGACTATCTATATGAGCAAGAAGAGCCCCGCCAACGACAATCCGACGATCGCCGAGAATCGCAAGGCGCGTCACGAGTACTTCATCGAGGAAACCTACGAGGCAGGCCTGTCGCTGCTGGGGTGGGAAGTGAAGAGCTTGCGCGCCGGGCGCGTGCAGCTGAAGGAAGCGTACGTCTTCGTGAAAGACGCTGAGGCTTTCCTGTTCGGCGCGCACGTCTCGGCGCTGCCGACGGCCTCGACGCACGTCATCCCCGACCCGATCCGCACCCGCAAGCTCCTGCTGAACCGCTCCGAGCTCAATCGGCTGGTCGGCGCTGTCGAGCGCCGCGGCTACACGCTCGTGCCGCTGGAGATGTACTGGAAGAACGGCCGCGCCAAACTGCGCATCGGCTTGGCGAAGGGCAAGAAGGAACACGACAAGCGCGCCACCGAAAAGGATCGCGACTGGCAGCGCGAGAAGTCCCGCTTGATGAAACACTCGACGAGATGAAGAAGGCCGTGGGCTGCAGGCTGTAAACTGTCGCCAGACCAAGAACAATCGCCTCAGAACAAGCGCCTCAGAACAATTGCCTCTTGGGGGATCACGTGCGCACGAGAACTCTGGTTCCGACGATCCTGCTCGCCTTGGCCTGCTCGGCTTGTCAAAAGCACGAGCCTGCCGCGACGACGACGCCTGCCAAGCCTGCGGCCCAGGTCGATGCAACTCGCATCGTTCAGGCCGACCAGGATCCCGGCAACTGGCTCACCACCGGGCGCACCTACTCCGAACAGCGTTACTCGCCGCTGACGAAGATCGACGCGGGCAACGTGAAGCAACTCGGCCTCGCGTGGTTCGTCGACCTCGATACGCATCGCGGTCAGGAGGCGACGCCGCTGGTGATCGACGGCGTCCTCTACTCCACGAGCGCGTGGAGCAAAGTGCAGGCGATCGACGCCGCGAGCGGCAAGCTGCTGTGGCAATACGATCCGAAGGTGCCGGGCGAGACTGGCGTCAAAGCATGTTGCGACACCGTCAATCGCGGCGTCGCTGCTTATCAAGGCAAGCTGTTCGTCGGCACGCTCGATGGTCGACTGGTTGCGCTGGACGCGGCGACGGGCAATGAAGTCTGGTCGGTGGTCACCGTCGACCAGACCAAGGCGTACACGATCACCGGCGCGCCGCGCGTGATCAAAGGCAAAGTCATCATCGGCAATGGCGGCGCCGAGTTCGGCGTGCGCGGCTACATCTCCGCGTACGACGCGGCGACCGGCAAGATGCTGTGGCGTTTCTACACTGTGCCCGGCGATCCCTCGAAGCCGTTCGAAGCACCGATCCTCGCCGAGGCCGCGAAGACCTGGCACGGCGAATGGTGGAAGCTCGGCGGCGGCGGCACCGTCTGGGATTCGATGGCCTACGATCCGGATCTCGATCTGCTGTACATCGGCACCGGCAACGGCTCGCCGTGGAACCAGCAGTACCGCAGTCCCGGCGGCGGAGACAACCTGTTCTTGAGCGCGATCGTCGCGCTTAAGCCCGACACCGGCGAGTACGTGTGGCACTACCAGTCGACGCCGGGCGAGACCTGGGACTTCACCGCGACTCAGCACATCGTGCTCGCGGATCTGACCATCGAGGGTCAGCCGCGCAAAGTACTGATGCAGGCGCCGAAGAACGGTTTCTTCTACGTCATCGATCGCACCAACGGCAAACTGATTTCCGCGAAACCGTTCGTGCCGGTGAACTGGGCGAAGGAGATCGATCTCAAGACCGGCCGGCCGGTCGAAGATCCCGCCGCGCGCTTCATGAATCCGAAGCAGCCGGCGCTCGTCGCTCCGGGACCGTACGGCGCGCACAACTGGCATCCGATGTCGTTCAGCCCGCAGACCGGCCTGGTGTACTTGCCCGCGCAGGAGCTGGCGATGGCGTATCTGACCGATCCGAAGTTCAAGGAGCGGCCGATCGGTTTCAACATCGGCATCGATGCGACCGCAGTGATGATGCCGGAGGATCCGCAGATCCGCGCCGCCGCCCTCGCGACCGTGAAGGGCTCGCTCAAGGCGTGGGATCCGGTGACGCAGACGGTGAAGTGGTCGGTCGAGCATCCGGCTGCATGGAACGGCGGTGTGCTGTCGACTGCCGGCAATCTCGTCTTCCAAGGTAACGTCGGCGGCGAATTCGTCGCGTACAACGCGGCCGATGGTACGAAGCTGTGGTCGTTCCCGGCGCAGACGGGCGTCGTCGCTGCACCGGCGACCTACACGATCGGCGACGAGCAATACGTCGTGGTCCTCGCCGGTTGGGGCGGCACGTATGCGATCTCCGGCGGCGACGCCTCACGCAAGGGCGGACCGGCCATCAATCGCAGTCGCGTGCTCGCGTTCAAGCTCGGCGGCACTGCCACGCTGCCCGAGCCGCCTGCCGAACCGGCGATCGCCAAACCGCCGGCATTGGTCGGCGACGCACAGCTGGCCCATCAGGGGCAAATTCTCTTTCATCAGAATTGCTCGACGTGTCACGGCGACTCGGCAGTCGGCGGCGGTGTGCTGCCGGATCTGCGCTGGTCACGCATGAATCGCTCGGAGCAGTCGTGGCGCATCGTCGTGATCGACGGCGGGCGCAAGGATCGCGGCATGGTGAGCTTCGCGCCGGTGCTGAGTCCGGCCGACGCGGAAGCGATTCGTGCTTACGTGATCAAGCGGGCGAATGATTCATACGATCAAGCGGCAGCAGACAAGTAATCGAGGTGGCCCCACCGCGTCGCTGGCCGCTCCGCGTGACAAACCGGCTTGCTATTTCGGCGGCGCAGCCCAAGACTAGCGACGCTTCTTGGGGGCGATCGGTTTCGACGTGGGTAGCGAAACCCCAGGTGCATGCCGAGTTGTAAGTAACTCGTAAAACTGCTTACAAACTTATAGTTGCAAACGAAGACAACTACGCTCTGGCGGCTTAATCCCGCCTAACCTCCGCCTGGTATGTGCTTGTGCATCCAGAATCGGGGGACGCGCTCACAAGCTCGCGACGCCGGTGTGCTCCAGGCCGGTCCGCTAAAACGCTCTGAAGCTGGCCGTGCGTCTTCCCTGCCCTTCGGGTAGCGCATGGCGAGAATCAAAGAATGGGCTAAGCATGTAGTGTCCTGTGGCGTAGTGCTTACGGACGCGGGTTCGATTCCCGCCGCCTCCACCAATTCGCCCCTTTCAGCCCGCCGGGCTGAAAGGGGCTGCTCCTAAAAACATGTGAAGCGCGTCCCAGTCGCAAGCTGTGAACTGGGTACGTGTTGTTATGTCTACAGGCGCGCCATTCATCCGCGCGCTAACACCACCGGTCGGATGAGATTGTCCCTGATTGCAGCGGTGGGCAGGTTCGGCGCCCATGAGTACGCGCCGCCAATCGGGCTTCAGTCTCCTTGAGCTTATGACAGCTGTCGCGGTCCTCGCGATTCTGCTCGGCCTCGGCGTGCCGTCGTTCTCCCAGATGATACGCACCAACCGCGTGGTCGCCGACACGAACGCGTTGGTCGTCGCGCTGAGCGCAGCGCGCAGCGAGGCAGTGAAACGCGGCCTGCCGACTGCTGTCTGTGCAAGGTCGGCTCCGACGAGCGACGTGTGTCGAACCGGCACCGACAACGACTGGGGCAGCGGCTGGTTGGTCTTCGTCGACGCGGTTGGCACCGCCGGCGTCATCGACGTCGGCGACGAAATCCTGCAGCGGTTTGACGCAGCGCCGTCGGGCGTTTCGGTGCTGACGAACAATCGCCCCGCTGTGCGTTTCGCAGCGACCGGGCTGCCGCCGTCCGGCGCCGTGGATACGACATTCACGATCAGACACTCCGTCTGCATCGGCGACAACCTGCGCACGGTCAAGATCACCGCCACGGGACGCCTGCACACCAACAAGAGAGCGTGCCCATGAGCTGCGTCGGGGCGACACCCTCATCTCGGCTACAGACCGGCATGACGCTGGTCGAGGTGCTCGTCACGCTCGTCTTGATTTCCGTCGGGCTGCTCGGCGTCGCCGCGCTGCAATTGACGACTCTGAAGAACAACCAGGAATCGTACGTCCGCTCGCAGGCGGCAATGCTGGCCGCCGACATATTGGACCGCATGCGGTCCAACCAGACCGGCTTCAACGCCGGCAACTACGACATGGCGAACGACGCGACCGGCTTCGATCAGGCCGGCACCGCCAGTACGGTTGCTGCCGCCGACATCGCAGCGTGGCAGGCCTCGATCAATCGCCTCCTGCCGGGCTCCGACGGCGACGCTGCGGGACGCATCGTGCGCAACGGCCGGATCGTCACGATCACCATTCGCTGGCGCGAGCGCGAAGAGAAGAGCACGGCGCGCACGTACGACCCGGCGAGCCTGCCGATGTTCCAGACGCGGTCGGAGATCTGAACGATGCGCACCGCCGGCTTTGGCAACAGATGTTCCGGCGCCCAGCTCGCGCGCGGTTTCGGTGTCATCGAGTTGATGGTGGCGGTGGCGATCAGCCTGCTGCTGCTGGCCGGCGTGGTCGCGATCTTCGTCAGCTCGAAGAACTCTTATGAGACGAACGAGCGCCTGTCGCGTATTCAAGAAAACGGCCGCTTCGCGCTCAACACGATCATGACGGACCTGCGTGCGTCCGGATTCGTCGGCTGTGCGCGGCAGCCGACGTATCTCAGCACGTCACTGAACAACTCGACGACACTGCAGTGGAATTTCCTCGCCGGCCCGGTTACCGGCTTTCAAGCGACCGGCGCGAACGTCTGGTCGCCGGCCATGGACGCGAGCATTCCCTCGCCCCTGAGCGGCAGCGACGTGCTGGTGGTGCGGGTGCCAGTGCGTGAGCGAGTCGTGTTGCCGTTGGCCAGCGACGTCGGTTCACCGACCAATACGTTGCAGATTGCGGCAGGTAGCGGCGCAGTCGAGACGGGCGACATCGTGCTGGCCTACAGCTGTGAGGCGATTTCCGTCTTCCAGGTCAGCAACTACGCTGCGGGCACCGGCATCATCAGCCACGTCGCCAACGCGGCCGGCCAGGTCCCGGGCAATGCCAGCGCCACCGTCAACTATGCGTACCGGCGAGCCGTGACTCAGGTGGTTCCCGTCGAGACGGTTGCCTATTTCATCGCACCGAGCTCGCGCGTCGGCGACGCGAGCGACCCCGCGCCGGCGGGCACCACTTCACTGTGGCGTCGCCGCGGACTGAACGGCGCTGAAGAACTGGTCGAAGGCATCGAGCAGATCCAGCTGCAGTACGGCATCGACACCAACGGCGACGTGGTCGTCGATGAGTACCGCACGGCTGACAGCGTCACCGACTGGAACGATGTGATCAGCGTGAGTGTCGCCCTGCTGGTGCGCGCGCTCGATGAATACGGGGCCGACACCGATCGTCGCAGCTACAACCTGCTCGACGTGACCGTAGCAGCGCCCGGCGACCGTCGCCTGCGCGAAGTCTTCACGGCGACGGCCAGCATTCGCAATCGCGTTCGCGTGAATTGACGAGGAAGCCTCGATGACTTGTAAGCCGGTCTCTCTGTCGATGCAGCAGCAGCGCGGCGCGGTGCTGGTGGTGAGCCTGTTGCTGCTGCTGGTCATGACAGTGCTGGTGCTCGGCGCGAGCCAGGCAACGCGGCTGCAGGAACGCATGTCGGCGGGCATGCGCGATCGGGACCTGGCGTTCGAATCGTCCGAGGCCGGGCTGCGCAACGGCGAGCGGATCATCGACGGCATGGTCGTCGCGCCGTCGCCCTGCACTTCCGGCCGCTGCCAGATTTTCGATCGTGGCGTGCTGCCAGCCGACATGGCACTGCAGACGCCGAGCTGGTGGACGACGACTTCGTGGGCGTACGTGACCGACGAGTCATTCAGTACGACGCGCGGCAGCGCTATCAGCGGCGGCGGCATGGCGGGCGCCGACCCGCAGTTCGTCGTGGAAGAGCTCGAGGAAGTGGCCGACTCCTTGAGTGTGCCGCCGACCGGACCGCCGCCAAGCCGCATCTACTACCGCATTACATCGGCGGCGCAGGGCGGCACCGCGCAAGCACAGGTGGTGCTGCAGTCGACCTTCGCCCGCAGGTTCTGAAGACACATTGATGCCAATGCGCACGAGGACGCACACATGAAACGCACCGCCGCTCGCTTCTTCGGCGCACTGCTCGCGCTGGCCTGGCCGGCACTGCAGCCGCTCGCCGCGGGCACCTCGAGCGTCATCGAAGGTCGTCTGACGCGCGTTACGACGAACTTCGTGCAGGTCGATCACGGCCAGACGTATCAGTTCAATTCCGCCATCGCCCAGTGCTTCGATTTCCGTGGCGACTCCATCGCGTGCGACACGCTGGTGGGCATCGGCTACGTGGATCGCGCGCGACTGACCGTTCGCGGCAGCAACGTGCTGCGCATCGACATCGTCGAGCTGCATCAGTAGCCGAGGTTGCATCATGAACTCCTTCCCGCGCTCGCTCTTGCACAAGACAGTGATCGCCGTCCTGGCGGCCGGAGCCGTCGCCGGCAGCGCCAGTGGCGCTCCGGTGGCACTGCAGGACGTGCCGCTCTATCTGCTGTCGCGTGCCGATCCGAACGTGCTGCTGAACATGTCGGTCGAAACACCGATGGGCGGCGCCGCGTACACGGATAACGTCGGTGTGCCGACGGGATGTGCCGGCCGCGTCGACGTCGGTGGTCACAGCGTCGGCGCCTGCTACCTCCCCGCATACGAGTACATCGGCTACTTCAACCCCAGGAAGTGCTACTCGTATGCCTCCACGCAGTTCAATCCGACCGGCTCGGCAGCGGGTCTGCCGAATCACACCTGCTCGGGCGCGTGGAGCGGCAATTTCCTGAACTGGATGTCGATGACGGCGATCGACATGTTCATCATGACGATGACCGGCGGCAATCGCATCGTCGATACCAGCGGCGGTAGCGCCGAGACGGTGGTCCGCCGCGCACGCAAGACGGACAACGACAGCTGGTTTCCGATCAAGTACCTCACCTCGGGCACGAACGTTGCGCCGAACACCGTGACGCCCTACGGCGATTCCGCGCTGTACTTCTACAACACGACCTTCGGCTTCAATGTCGCCACCAGCTTCGACGACGCGCGCAACGGCAGCGGCGGCGGTTTCAAGGGATCGTTCACGACAGCCGTGCAGGTTTGTTCGTCGACGCCTGCCGGTCTCGATGACGGCAATTGCGTTTCGTACGGCTCGTACTCCAAGCCGGAAGGCGCCATCCAGCGCAATGCGCGCACGAAGCGCTTCGGAGCGATCAGCTACAGCACGGACGGCTCGAGCACTCGCGACGGCGGCGTGCTGCGCTCGAATATGAAGTATGTCGGCCCGACGTTGCCGGACGGCAGCACCAATGCGGCCGCAGAATTCCGCACCGACGGCACGCTGGTGAACAACCCTGACGGCGCCAGCGGCGGCCTCAACAGCGGCGTCATCAACTACATCAACAAGTTCAGCGACGCGGCATACAAGAGCCTCGATCCGGTCAGCGAGCTGTTCTACGAGTCGATCCGCTACTTCAAGCATCTCGGTCCGACGCCCGAGTATTCGGCTGGCTTGACGACCGATCAGCTGGGCGGCTTTCAGGTCGTCAACAGCTGGTCAGATCCGCAGCAGTTCAAGTGCCAGAAGAACTTCATCATCGCCATCAACGATGCGAATCCCTGGCTCGACAAGCGCCTGCCGGGCACGTTCTTCACCTCGCCGACGATCACCGGCGCCTCCGGCACGATCACGCTCGACGGCAACGACTACGGCGAGCCGAGCAACGCCGATCACGACATCAACGTGCGCGATCTCACCAACCGCGTCGGCGCCATGGAAGGATTGAACGGTACCTGGTCGAACTCCGGCACCTGGACCAGCAGCGGCGCGAACGGCAGCATCAGCGGCGCGAACGACAGCGTCGGCGGCGGCTCCGGTACGTTCGACAACGCCTGCAGCAGCAAGACAGTCACCGCGCTCGGCGAAGTGATGGGCACTTGCCCCTATCCGCCCAAGCAAAACTCGTACTACGTCGCGGGCCTCGCCTACTACGCGAATACGACCGATCTGCGCAGCGATTTTCCGAACGACCGCGGCATCCAGAACGTGCAGACGTTCATGATCGATACGCAGGAGTTCAACAGCAACCCGCTCGACGGCCCGAAGAACATGCTGTGGCTGACCGGCAAGTACGGCGGCTTCATCGACGCGAACAGCAATGGCATTCCGGAAGCCGGCGAATGGGATGCAGACGGCGACGGGCAACCGGACAACTACGTGCTCGCCACGCAGCCGCAGAATCTGGTGAACGGACTGGATCGCGCCTTCGACTTCATCGAAGGCCGCGTTTCCTCGGCCTCCTCGGCGTCGGTCAACTCGGGCTCGATCTCCGATCTGACGCGCATCTACCAGACGCGTTTCAACAGCGGCACCTGGGCCGGTCAGCTGCTCGCGTTCGCCATCAACGACGACGGTACGCTCGGCGACGGCGTGCCGCCGCTCACCGATGCTGAAGCCGAGTGGGATGCCGCACAGGAGCTGCCCGCGTGGAGCTCGCGCCAGATCATTACGCGCGACTCGAGTGGCGCGAAGGTCGCGTTCCAGTGGAATTCGCTCGACACTACGCGTCAGACGCAGCTGGGCAGTCAGGCTGTGCTCGAGTACCTGCGCGGCAGCAACAGCAACGAGGGCAACGTAGCCGGCAAATTCCGGCCGCGTCTCGTCAGCAAACTCGGCGATATCGTGTCGTCGGCACCGCTGTTCGTGGGCCGTCCGGCGTTTCGTTACCGCGACAATCTGGAAGGATCCGGCAGCGTCGCATACTCGACCTTCGTCGCCGCCAACGACACCGATGCCGAACGCACGCCGATGGTCTACGCAGGCGCGAACGACGGCATGCTGCACGGATTCAATGCCAACACAGGCGCTGAAGTGTTCGCGTTCATCCCGAGCCCGATGTTCAAGCCGAGCCCGACGCTCGCACGCCTCACCAAGCTGGCACAACAGAACTATCAGCACGAGTATTTCGTCGACGGTCCGCCCAGCCTGGGCGATGCCTACTGGGGCGGCGCCTGGCACACCGTAATCGCCGGCGGCCTGAACAAGGGCGGCCAAGGCATCTATGCGCTTGATGTCACGAGCACCTCGCGGCTTGCCGCGGCAGAGACCACGAGTAATGCGCAGGCGACTATCCTCTGGGAGTTCACCGACGCCGATGACGCCGACCTCGGCTATACCTTCAGCCAGCCGTCGATCGTGAAGTCGCACGACACGTCGGCGGGCGGTACGGGCCGCTGGGTCGTTGCCTTCGGCAACGGCTACAACAGCACCGCCAGTGACGGCGCGGCCAGCACGACGGGCAATGCCGTGCTCTACATTCGCGACGCCGCGACTGGCGCATCGATCGCGAAGATCGATACCGGCATCGGCAACGCGCAGCGCCCGACCGGCGTGAGCTGGGATAACGGTCTGTCGACGCCGGCCTTCGTCGATATCGACGCGGATCGCATCATCGACTATGCGTATGCCGGCGATCTGTACGGCAACCTGTGGAAGTTCGACCTGCGCGATCCGAATCCGGCGAACTGGAAGGTCGCGTACGGCACTTCGCCCAAGCGGCCGTTGTTCACGGCAGTCGACGCCTCGGGCAATCGGCAACCCATCACGGTGCGTCCGGAGGTGACGCGCGGCCCGCTGGGCGCAGGGATGGTCGTGCTGTTCGGCACCGGCAAGTACCTCGAACCAGCGGACCTGCTTGCGAGCCCGGTGCGGCCGCAAAGCTTCTACGGAATCATCGACCGCAACACTGGCGTGAGCGCGACCGATCGCGTGACCTCGCGAACGCCTCTCACGCAGCAAACGATCGACAATGAAATCACGTTCGATCCGCCCGATCCGGACGGCGCGAGCGGGCCGCTCGGCGATCCGCCGCCGATTTCGGCGCGCATCACCAGCAACAACGCGGTCGGCGGCTCCGGCTGGTACATCGATCTCGTCTCGCCGGTCGCGGGCTATCAGAACGAGAAGCAGGTGTCGACGCCGATCGTGCGCAACGGTCACGTGATCTTCACGACCGTCATCCCGGAGACCAATCCCTGCTCCGGCGGCGGGCACAGCTGGATCATGGAATTGAATGTGCTGAACGGCGCGCGCCTCGATGAGCCGCCGTTCGATATCAACAACGACGGCAAGTTCGACAACAACGACCTGATCCCGGTCACGGATGCAAACGGCGAGACGATCTACATTCCGCCGAGTGCGCTGGGATCCGAGGACGGCATGGGCATCCTGCAGTCGCCTGGCGTCATCGATGGCGATCGCGATACGGGACCGGTGCAGTACAAGTACTCGCCGGGGTCCTCGGGCAGCATTCAGCGCATTACTGAGAATCCCGGCGCCGGCACGACCGGCCGTCAATCATGGCGACAGATACGATGAGGACGACGCACATGATCCGCAGACAACGCGGCGTGACGCTGATGGAGCTGATGGTCGTGATGGTGATCATCGGGATCCTGGCGGCGATCGCCTACCCGAGCTATCGCGCTCAGGTGCGCCGCTCGAACCGCACCGAAGCCCGGGTCGCGCTGGAGCAGACGGCTGGAGCGCTCGAGAAGTGCTACACGCGCTATATGGCGTACAACGACATCGCGAACTGTCCAGCGGCAAATCAGTTCAATGGGGGCGCGACGATCAGTACGCCGAAGGGCCTCTATGCGGTCAGCGCGCCGACTCTCAACGGCACGCAGTTCACCTTGCGCGCGGACGCACAGAACGCGCAAACGAGCGACGCAAGTTGTACGCGCCTGGAGATGGACCAGACGGGCAATCGCACGCCCGCGACGTGCTGGTGAGCTACTGGAACAGTCCTTTCGACTTGCCCTGGCGCAGCACGCCGACCACCACGCCTTCGATGATGAGCGACTGCTCTTTCAAGTCGACGCGGATGGGCTCGAACTCCTCGTTCTCGGGCAGCAGCCACACGACCTTGCCGTCCTGCTTGTAACGCTTCACGGTGACTTCGTTGTCCAGGCGTGCGACCACGATCTGGCGGCTGCGGACTTCCGGCGTGCGATGCACGGCGACCAGGTCGCCGTCCAGGATGCCGATGTCTTTCATGCTCATGCCGCGCACCTTCAACAGGTAATGCGCCTTGGGCTGGAAGATCTTCGGATCGATCTGGTAGCGCGCTTCGATGTGCTCCTCCGCGAGCATGGGCCTGCCGGCTGCAACTCGACCAATCAGCGGCAGGCCCATTTGCTCACGAAGAGAGTCTTTCAACTGGATGCCGCGCGAGGCGCCGGGCAACAGGTCGAGCACGCCCTTTCTCTGCAGCGCCCGCAGATGCTCCTCCGCCGCGTTCGGCGACTTGAAGCCCATGGCCGCGGCGATTTCGGCTCGCGTCGGCGGCATACCGTTATCGATGATCGAGTCCTGGATCATCTTCAGGATCTGGCGCTGGCGCGGCGTGAGGTCGGTCATGCATTCCCTCGGTAGCGGCTGTACGGATAATCAGTTTTGTTCTTATATACAGAAATGCCCGGACACACAACCCCAACTGTGAAGCGGATCACATCGCCCGCTTTTTGACAGAACCGTACGTCCTTCCACCGCTGGTCCAGTCCGCCGAGCCGCTGGTCGGCACCCCCCTATTCCACGGACAGACCGTCGATATAGTCCGCGCCCATGCAAGGAACCCTATACATGCGCGCAGCGCCCTCCATCCCTCGCGGCTTCACGCTGTTCGAGCTGCTGATCGTGCTGGCGCTCACCGGCGTGCTCATCGGGATCGGCGTACCGGGCCTGACCCAGTTCATGCGCTCCAACCAGATGACCGCCGCGGCGAACGACATGCTCGCCGCCGTGCACCTGGCCCGCGCCGAATCGGTGAAGCGTCGCTTGCCCACCGAGATGTGTTTCAGCGCGGACCCGAGCGCCGCCACGCCGGCCTGCGACGGCAACGGCACGCAAGGCTGGGTGGTGTGGGTCGACGATGCAGATCCCGACGCGACCAGCGCCAACGACAACAACGGCGTAATCAACGCTAACGAGCCAATCCTGTTACGCCACGGGGCACTGCCCACCAGCGCGATGAATCTCGTGACCAAGCCCGCCGGCAATGCCGGGTACGTTGCCTTCCGCGATACCGGATTCGTGAAAGTGGCCGCCGACGATCTCTCCGGCGTCGTCATCTGCGACGCCAAGAAGGGCAACGTCATGCAGGGCGGCGCGGAAGTCTCGACGGCCCGCGGCCTGCTCATCTCGCCGGTCGGCCGTCCCTCGGTCACTCGCAACGTCAACACGATCGCGACCAACGCCGATCTGCTCAACAACGGAAGCTGCCCGTGAAGATCCAGGTCAACTCGCAGAGGGGCTTTTCGCTGGTCGAGGCCATGGTTGCCATGGTCGTGCTGTCGATCGGCATGCTCGGCATCGCGGCGCTCTACGTCGAGAGCTTGCGCTCGGGCACTTCGGCGCTGTTGCGCTCGCAGGCGGTCGCATTCGCCAGCGACATGGCAGATCGCATTCGCGCCAATCCGACTGCGGGCGCGTCCTATACAAAAGGGGTCGACGACGTCGGCACGGTCACCGCTTCCTGCACCTCGACGGGCACCGGTGCATGCACTGTCGCGCAGATGGCCGCGACCGACATCGCACAGTGGACTCAGCAACTGGACGATCGCTCGGACAATCCGGGCCTGGGACGCCAGGGCCTGCCCGCCGGGCGCGGAATCATCGACGTGGCCGCCGGCCCGCCGGCCATCTACACGATCACGGTGCAGTGGACCGAATCCGGTCAGACCACCGCCAGCAACTACGTGCTGAGGGTCCAGCTATGAACTTCGCGATCGTACGGAGCGCGCCGCGACGCGCACGCATGCTGGGCTTGAGCCTGATCGAGCTCATGACCGCACTGCTGATCGGCTTGCTGCTGATCGCCGGCGCGATGACGGTCTACATGAACAGCCGCAACTCCTATCGCACCACCGACGTGGCGGCGCGCATGCAGGAGACGGCACGCTACGCGTTCGACGTCATCGAGCCGGATGTGCGCCTCGCAGGGTTCTGGGGCATGAAGAAAGGCCCCGCCGCTGTCAGCGACCTCGTGCCGTTCGGCTCCGTCACCGGCAATTGCGGGAACGTGAACGGCTGGCTCGGCGACGCGACCAAGTACCTGGGCGCCTTCGACTCGTCGTGGGGCGGCATGGTCTGCACGCCGACCACTGGCTGGACCCTGGCCGCGAACACGGACGTGCTGCTCGTGCGACGCGCCTCGGCCGAAACGACTGCCATCGACACCAACAAGATCCAGGTCCAGTCGAATCGCGCGCAGGCGTCGGTCTTCACCGGTGCCACCGCGCCGGGCGGCTACGGCACAGGCGCAGCCGCCGAGACGCACGACATGGTGATGAACGTCTACTACATCGCGACCTCAGGCACTCAGGTCTCTCTGCGGCGCAAGGCGCTGCGCGGCAAGACCATGGTCGACGAGGAAGTGATTCCCGACGTCCAGGACCTGCAGGTGCAGTTCGGCATCGATGCCGATGGCGACGGCGCGGCGGAGAAGTACGTGAATCCGGGCTCGGTCGGCACGGCGTCGATCGTCTCGGCGCGCATCTGGCTGCTCATCCGCTCGAGCGACGACGAGCAGGGGTTCAAGAACAGCACCAACTATCAGTACGCCAACGCGAACATCGCGGCCGCCAACGACAAGCGTCGGCGCATCCTCATGAGCAAGACGATTCAGATCCGGAACGCGCAGTCATGATGACCAAAACGAAATTCGCAGGCTCTGCCTTGGGCAGCCGTCGTCAAGGTGGCGCAGCACTCGTGGTCGGCCTGGTGCTGCTGATGATCCTGACGCTGCTGGCGATCTCGGGCATGAACACTTCGACGCTCGAGCTGCAGATGGCGGGTAACTTCCAGTTCTCGCAGAACGCGTTCCAGGCGGCGGAGATCGGCCTGCAGCGCGCGATGTCCGGCGGCGTGTTCAAGACGAACGAAGCGGTCGCGACGCCGGCGACGCTGATCACGGGGTCGGCGACCGAAACGCCTGACACGTATCAGACGAAGATCACTTTCGACTGCGCGAAGAATGGCGAGACCGTGCCGCCGCCGCGGCCAGGCGGTCCGTCGTACAGCATCGGCGAGAACATGGGGTTCTCCGCCTATCACTTCGAAGTGGAAAGCACCGGCCGCTCCCAGCGTGGAGCGCGAGCAGTGAACGTCCAGGACTTCTATCTCGTGAGACAGGAAGGTGGCTGCCCCGGCATCTGATGCCGCGCGCGCGCCTTGACTGAACAGAATTCAATCGGAGCAAACGTATGATGCGCACTCCCAAGTTCTTCCTCGCCGCGACTGCCGCCGCGCTCACCCTGATGAGCTCTGGCGCATTGCGCGCGGACGACACTGAGATCTTCGTCAGCGAGCCGAAGGACACTGCCGCGGCACGCCCGAACATCCTGCTGATCATCGATACCTCGGGCAGCATGGTGAGCAACAACGTCACCCAGCCGATGGACTACGATCCGATCACCAAGTACACCGGCGGCTCTTGCACCGCGGACAAGATCTACTGGAAGACGGGCAATGGCTCTGTCAGCTGCAGCAGCGGCAGCAGCACCAAGAATCAGTACATCGACGCGGCCGCCATGGCCTGCAAAACGGCGAAGGACGTCATCGACTCGCTCGGCACCTACGTCAGCGCATCCACGGCGCAGTGGCGCGCCGGCTCCAACGTTCGCTGGGAAGCGCTGCGCGACGACCAGCACACCACGACCAATCCGGTCGAGTGTCTGGCTGACGCTGCCATCAAGCACGGCCTGGCCGACAATGACGGCAAGCTCCCGCGCAACGGCTCGCAAGGCCCGTTCACGACCGATGCAACGCAAGCTGTTTCTCTCGCTGGCCAGAACACCTATACGTTCTACAGCGGCAACTACCTGAACTATCTCAGCAACCTCGGCAACGATAACCAGGTGACGCTGACGCGACTGGAGGTCGTGAAGAGCGTTGGCCGTCGCTTCCTCGATTCGCTCAGCGGCGTAAACGTCGGTCTGATGCGCTTCCAACAAAAGAGTTTCAGCGGACCCAACAACTCCGTCGGCGATGCGCAGGGCGGCTACGTGATCCATGAATTCGCCCCGATCGAGACCGCGCGGCAGACGCTGAAGGACCAGATCACTGCGCTCGACGCCGTCAGCACGACTCCGCTCAGCGAGACGCTGTACGAAGCCTATCTTTACTGGAAGGGGCTGACGCCTCGCTACGGCAACAACAAGACTGCGGGCGAATATGCCTACAGTGTCGACGCGGCGCGCGTGTCGGGTGGCGGGGCTTACAAGAGCCCGCTGACGAACTCCTGCTCGTCCAATTTCAACGTGTTCCTCACCGACGGTGATCCGACGCGCGACCAGGACGCGGATACCGAAATCGCCGGGCTCAAGGGCGAGATGAGCACAGCCGACCCGCCGGCAGCCAACACCTGCTCGGATAACGGCGGCGACGGCTCAGCGTCGCTGCAGGTGAAGGGCGATGGACGCTGCCTCGATGACGTCGCGAAGTACATGTACGACCAGGACCTGCTGGTCGATACCACGATCACGGATCGCACCAAGGATCCGAAGAACAACGTACGCACCTATACGATCGGCTTCGGCACGGGCATCTCGGATGCGAGCATCCTGGGCAGCACTGCCAAGGCCGGCGGCGGCAAAGCGTACGTCGCAACCGACGCCATCTCGCTGACCGAAGCATTCCAGGACATCTCACGCGATGTGTCGGAATCGCCGGTCTCGTTCTCCGCGCCGACCGTCGCCGTGAACGCGTTCAATCGCACGCAGAACCTCAACGACCTGTTCATGACCGTGTTCGAGCCGTCCGACCAGTATCACTGGCCGGGTAACCTGAAGAAGTACCGCCTGATGGCCGACGGCACGATCAAGGACAACAGCGCTCCGGCGCAGAATGCCGTGAACGCCACAACCGGCTTCTTCGCCGACGGCACGAAGAGTTTCTGGTCCGCCGTGGACGACGGTCCGAAAGTCACCCTCGGCGGCGCCGCGAACGTGCTGCCAGATCCCGCCAATCGCACGGTCTACACCGATCTGACGAGCGGAACGTTGAATGTCGCCGGGAACAAGGTCCTGGACGGCAACAGCGCGATCACAGCCACCATGGTCGGGCTGCCTGCCACGGCGACTGCCGCCGAACGCACGGCGCAGATCAACTGGATTCGGGGTGCCGATGCCGACGACTCCGATGGCGACAACGATCGCGACGAAGCACGCTTCGAGATGGGCGATCCGCTGCACGCGCGTCCGGTCTCGGTGATCTACCGTGGTACCACCACGGCGCCGGTAGGCGTGATCTATACGGCGACCAACGACGGCTACCTGCACGCCATCAATCCCGCGACGGGCGTGGAGAAGTGGGCATACATCCCGAACGAGCTCCTGGCCCGTACGGCTGCTCTGCGCCAGAACGACACTTCAGCGGTCAAGCGCTACGGCCTGGACGGCAACATTCGTGCATTCAAGCTCGATCGCAACGGCAACGGTATCGTCGACGGCGACGGCACCGGTGCAACCGACGATAAAGTGCTGCTGTTCTTTGGCCAGGGCCGCGGCGGTAGCAACTACTACGCGCTCGACGTAACCGACGAGAACAACCCGAAGCTGATGTGGAAGCATGGCGGCAGCAGTGGCGACAATACGTTCGTGGGTCTGGGCCAGAGCTGGTCGACGCCAGTCGTCACCCGCGTCAACGTCACGGACAAGACCCAGAATGCCGACAAGCTGGTGCTGATCTTCGGTGGCGGCTACGACGTCACTCAAGACAACGTCGGCTACAACACCGACGACGTCGGCAACCGCATCTTCATGGTGGATGCGATCAACGGCGACGTGCTGTGGCACGCCGGACCGACGAATGTCACCGGCCTCGGCTACGACTCGACCGCGAACTTCACGCATCCGAAGATGAAGAATTCGATCCCCGCGGACATCCGCGTCATCGACATGAGCGGTGACGGCTACGCCGACCGCATGTACGTATCGGATACGGGCGGGCGCATCTGGCGCTTCGACATCTGGAACGGCCGCGGGTCAGGGACCAGTAACGGCATGAGCTCGACGCCGTGGGGCACCAACAGCACCACGCCGCTCGTGACGGGCGGGCCGCTGGCATCGCTGGGATTCGCCGAAGGCGTCGGCAGCACGCCTGCGGACGCGCGCAAGTTCTACGTTGCGCCGGATGCTTCCCTCGTGACGACGGCCAGCAATGTCACCTTCGTCAATCTGGCCATCGGCTCGGGCATGCGCGGTTCGCCGAAGAACACGGACGTGACCGACAAGATCTACAGCATCCGCGACCAAACGCCGTTCGCGCAGATGACGCAGCAGAACTACGCGGACTTCACCGTCATCGCCGACACCACCACGAGCTTGATCGACATCACCAGCACGCTGTCGCCGACGATCGCGGACAACGGCGCGGGCTGGAAGATCACGCTGGGCAAAGGCGAGAAGGTGCTCTCCGAGGCGCGCACGTTCCAGGGCGCCATCCTGGTCTCGAGCTACGATGCGGACGCAGATACAGTGACCAACAAGGGCGGGTGCACTACGTCCTCGGGTCGCAACGGTCTGTGGATCGTCAAGGCGCTGAATGGCGACCCGTTCGCGGATCGCGACCACGATGCGACGCTGGAGACCGAGGATCGCCGCGGCGACCTGTCTCAGGAAGGCCTCGCACCGGA
>Ga0070689_100000265_pt1 | contig 30142 bp, 22 predicted proteins | sample KBSS23HmetaG_FD_64669 | JGI IMG/M metagenome (GOLD analysis project Ga0070689, IMG submission 64669) | Switchgrass rhizosphere microbial communities from Kellogg Biological Station, Michigan, USA - KBS S2-3H metaG | ecosystem: Host-associated > Plants > Roots > Rhizosphere ...
CTAACACAGTGCGCTAATGAGGCAGCAAATCAGCGTGATTTTTGCACTCACATTTGGAGTGGGTTTTTAAATGAGGCAACGAATGCTATTTCGAGTGGGTTTTTAGGTGAGGCAACAGGGATTTCGAGCTACCACCAAAAGCACAAAAGCACCAATGAACGAACCAAGTTCATTGGTGCTCCTTCTGACTTTTTGTGCCAGATCCGTTTAGTGGCCCTCTTCAGCTTTGTCGCGGTCGACTAGTTTTGAGAACCGGCTCTGCTTCCCGTCCTTGGTCTCATCCTGATACAGGAAGGCCAGGTTGTTTTCCTCAAAAGCCTTAAAGAAAGTTTCCCAGGTAATCTCTTCCAATCTGTCCTCGCCGGAGAAACCCGGATAATCAATTCGCAGCAGCTCCGTGCCTTTGACCTGCGCCGGATGCCCGCCTCTCTCTTCCACCCACTCACGAATCTCGTCGTGATCGGTTGTTACTTTTGCTTCAGATGTTCCAGTTGCCATATTCACCCCCTCTGTTCTGGGAAGACGCTGCGATCGAACTTCTTATAGTTTCGGATCTCTGTCCGTTCTTTGTGTCGAAAATTTTGTGCCTTTTGCTTCTTTGTGGCATCTTTGCAGCTATGAAAATTGGCCCATTGCTCGCACTCGCTTTAAGCGTATTTCTGGCACCTATCGCTCGCGCACAGCAGGTCGTGCGCATCACTGAACCAAACGCTACCAGCCCGGCTGAAGTCTCGATCGCCATCAATCCGAAGAACCCGGACAACATGATCGCGGCTTCGTTTCAAACAGGACGTCCACCGAAACCACGCGCCGGAAGTTATCACTACGTCACGTTTGACGGCGGCAAGACGTGGAAGACTGTGCCCACACCTAATCCAACCAACCTTGTACAGGGCGACGACGTTGTCGTCTTCAGCAACGATGGCATCGCGTATCACGTTCACTTATCTTTCGACGGCATTCGACTCGCGCGGCCCGTTCGCGCTGAGAATGGAATGATTGTGAACGTGTCGAAGGACGGCGGTAACACGTGGACCGATGGCACCGCCGCAATCAATCACGTCAACACCGTGATTCCGTTCGAGGACAAACCCGGGATAGTGGTCGACAACGCGCCCACGTCGCGCTCGAAAGGCAATGTCTATCTTGCGTGGACCAGGTTTGATGTTTACGGCAGCTCCAATCCGGAACATCGATCACAGATCTACTTCACGCGCTCGACCGATCAGGGACAGACTTTTACGATGCCGTTTCGCATCTCCGACACAGGCGGCGACTGCCTCGACAGCGATAACACCGTCGAGGGGGCGGTGCCGGCAGTCGGACCGAACGGCGAAGTGTACATCGTGTGGGCTGGACCGCTCGGTTTGGTGTTCGACAAATCGATCGATGGCGGTCTGACGTTTGGGAAAGACAAAGTGATTAGCGAGATGCCGGGTGGTTGGGACATACCTATCGAGGGTCTTGGCAGAGCGAACGGAATGCCTGTGACTGGAGTGGATGTGAGTAATGGACCAAACAAAGGGACGCTCTACGTTAACTGGATCGACGCGCGCAATGGCGATCCGGATGTGTTTGTGATGTCATCGCGAAATGGTGGCGATACGTGGGGCGCGCCGGTGCGCGTGAATGACGATCCGGTGAAGAATGGAAAGGAGCAGTTCTTCACGTGGATGTCGGTCGATCCGGCTGACGGATCGATCAATATCGTCTTTTACGATCGACGAGACGCGACGGGCACGCAAACACGTCTGACGATGGCGCGCAGTGTCGATGGCGGTCGAACGTTCGTGAATCACAAGATCGACTTGCCGCCATTCAATGCGAACACACGTGCGTTTTTCGGGGATTACGGAAGCATCTCAGCTTACCAGGGACGCGTGGTGCCGGCGTTCATGCACTTCGTTGACGGAGGCGGGCTGGCAATCTCCGTCGCGTTGTTCCGATTCAAGCTCGGCACACAGGAGCTAATCCGTAATTAATCCGTGAAAATCCGTGGCTAATCAATCCGCTTGCGCTCAATTGCGCGCTGCGCCAGATTCCCGCAAGCCTTGACCAACGCTCCGAGTTGCGCGAAACGCGGATCGCGAGTCAATCCCTTCTGATAACGAAAATAGATCTGCTGCACGATCACCGCGATCTTCAGCAACCCGTACGCAAAGTAGAACACCGCTTCATCAATGCGCCGGCCAGTTCGCTTCTCGTAACGATCCAACAATTCATTGCGCGTCAAACTACCCGGCAACGACGTTAACCCAAACCCATATCCCTGCCACTCCTCCGGATCCGTTGCTTCAACCCAGTACCCAAGGCTGGTCCCAAAATCCATCAGCGGATCGCCAATCGTCGCCATCTCCCAATCGAGCACGGCGACCACGCGCCCCAGATCCTCTGGCGCGAGCACGAGATTGTCGTACTTATAATCGTTGTGAATCAGCGCCGCTTTTGCAGAATCAGCAGGCAGGTTCTGTTGAAGCCACTCAGCCAAACGCTCGATCGCGGGAACGTCATCGGTGCGGGCATTGAAATAGCGTCTGGTCCAACCCTCAACCTGACGCTTCACGTAGCCTTGCGGTGATCCCAGATCACCCAGTCCCGCCGCTTCGTAATCGATCTCGTGTATGGCCGCAAGGTTCTCGATAAACGTTTCCGAAAGACTTCGCATGAGCGCAGGCGTGAGATCGATCCCGCGTGGCGGCTGCGCGCGGAGGATGACGCCCTGCACACGCTCCATCACGTAAAACGGTGTACCGAGTACGCTCGCGTCATCGCAGAACAACAGCGGCCGCGGGACTTTGTTGTAGACCGGATAGAGGTGCGAAAGGATGCGATACTCGCGATTCATGTCGTGCGCGGTCTTAATCTTCGCGCCGATGGGCGGACGGCGTAGCACGAGCTCGCGATCGCCGATTCGTAGCAGGTAAGTGAGATTGGAAAACCCGGCTGGAAACTGTTCGACCGTGAGTGGGCCGTCGAGCTCCGGGAGATGTGCGATGAGATAGTCGCGCAGGGTGTCGTAAGGTAGCTCTTCACCCGGACGCACCGGACTGCTGCGATCAATCGTGCTTCCCATATTTCTTTAACTCACTTCGCGCGACCACCGTCTTGTGCACCTCATCCGGACCATCGTAGATGCGCGCGGCGCGCTCGTGACGGTACCAGTACGACAATAGCGTCGCGTCAGTCAGTCCCAGCGCGCCATGCACCTGGATCGCGCGGTCCAGAACCTTCTGCAAAATGCCGGCGACGAAAAACTTGATCAGCGAAATATCTTTTCTTACTGCCGCGGCGCCTTGCCGATCGATCGCGTTCGCCGTCTGCAAAACAAGCAGACGTGCCGCGTTGATCTCGGCGCGACTCTCCGCGATCCACTCCTGCACGTTTTGCCTGCTGCCCAGCAAAACGCCCGGCGATAGCTCTCGGCGCGAGGCGTAGCTGCACATCAAGTCAAATGCTCGCTCGCAGATCCCTATCCAACGCATGCAGTGATGAATTCTTCCTGGACCGAGACGTTCCTGCGCGATCGTGAATCCCTCGCCTTCCTGGCCGAGCAGGTTGCTTTGCGGCACGCGACAGTTTTCATACCTGACTTCAGCGTGACTGGCGTAGTCGCTGCCCTCGTCGCCCATGACGCTGATGTTGCGGATCAACTGAAATCCCGGCGTCGGTACCGGCACGATGATTTGGCTCGCACGCTTGTAGCGATTGGACGCGTCGGGATTGGTGATAGCCATCAGAATGGCGAAGCTCGCTCCTTCCGCGGACGACGTGAACCACTTGTGACCGTTGATGACGTAATCGTCGCCGTCTTTCACAGCCGTCGTGCTCATCCATGTCGGGTTCGATCCGGGATGCTCGGGTTCAGTCATCGAGAAACAACTGCGCACGTCGCCACGCGCGAGCGGTTCGAAAACGTCACGCTTTTGTTCCGGCGTGCCGTGGGTCAACAGGATTTCCATGTTCCCGATGTCGGGCGCCTGGCAGTTGAACAGGTAGTGACCGATCGGCGTACGGCCCAGTTCTTCGCTGACAAGCGCAAACTCCGACAGCGCGAGACCCAGGCCGCCGTGTTCTTCCGGCAAATGCGGCGCCCAGAGACCCATGCGTTTGACTTCTTCGCGCTTCGCGTTCAGGTCAGGGATGAGCTCGCGAAACGGTCGACGCAGGAAGTCATGCTCGAGCGGGTAGACGTGCGTGCGCACGAATTCTTTGATCCGGTCGAGCAGGCCGATTAGTTTCTCGCTGTGATGATCGGTCATAGAGAACCCTCTTTACCACTACGGCACAAAGATAATAGATCACTTTGTGTCTTAGTGCCTTTGTGGTTAAGGGTTTCTCCCCAGTGGTTCGAGTTGTTGGCGGGCGATGGTCCAACGGTGCTGGACGAGGTCGCGCGTGGCGGAATCGAGCGTCTTGTCGCGTGATAGCGAAGCGAAGATGTCTTGCAACTCCTTTTCTTCCGCGGCGACAGGCGTCTTCGCTTTCTTCAGCGCGACGATTTGCGACGTGAGAGCGTCAGCTATTTGGAGCTTGAATAGATAATTGCGTGGATACTTTTCCGACAACAGCCGGGCCGTCTTGATTGCATCGTTCCAGCGCTTCTCGCGCTTGTAGAGATCGATCAGCAGCACGTGCGCAACGTCGCGCGCCCACTTGCCTTCAACTGCGACACGTTCGAGCGCTTGCAGTCCGCGTTTCTTCGAGCCCCGCACTCCCATCGTCGCCACGAGCATTTTCGTGGGGAGCGGCAGCGAACCGATAACGTAGTCCATCAAGCCAATGGTCAGTTCCGCGTCGTGAAAATCAGGCGCCAGCTTGAGCACTTCGCGATGATGGTCCACCGAATCTCGCCCCGCGCGAAACGCGGCCATGAACTTCCGTTCGACACCGCCGGCGAAGGCGGATTCGAGTCCTTCAGCCGCGCCGAGAAAGTAGAGTGCTTCGACGTCGCGCGGATCTTTGCGCAGCCGCGCTTCCGAGAGCTGTTTTGCCTGGCGCGTCCACTTGCGAAATTCATCCGCCTGTTTGCGATTTACTTTCGGTTTGGCGTCGGTATAGGCGCCGGTGCTGTAGAGCGTGGCTTTGAGCTCCCACGCTTCGTTCAACTGCTGCACCCAAATACTCGATGCAAGACACTGAGCGCCGGCAGGATGATCCGGCGCCAGCTCGATCATCTTCTGAAAGCGACTGCGCGCGCCTTCGTAATCGAGATTGTAGAGCGCTGCGTATCCTTCAGCGCGCAAGGCGTCGAGGCGCGCCCGTTGGTCCTGGGCTGAAGCTGTACCGAGAGTAACGATAATCAGGAGGATTAGAGGAACAGTTCTCATGTTCTTCTTTGCGGCTTTGCGTATCTTTGCGTGCTTTGCGTGAAACAAAACCTCACGCAGAGGCGCAAAGATTACGCAAAGGCGGCAGAGAGATCTTTAATGAAGTGACAGTTGTTTAACTGCCACAGACGCACAACAAGCGTAGCCGCGAAGCCCTAAACTTCAGGGATGTCGCGTCGACCTCAAATCTACTATCTCAGTCGCAGCATTATATGTCTCACGGTACTGCTCTCGATAGGTTCGCTCTTCATTCCCCTCACCCATCCATTGCTGATTACTATCGACATTGTGCTGCGGACTTACCTCATCTTCATCGGCACTGTGATGGCTCACGAGAGCGTGCATGGCCACCTGGGCAGGACGAAGGCCGCGAACTTCTGGTGGGGCCGCGTTGCGTTGCTGCCGAGCATGGTTCCCTTCACCAACTTCCGCAAGACGCACCAGTTACACCACGCGCACACAAATCTTCCCGATCTCGATCCGGACCACTTCATGAAGTCGCGCAACTTTCTCGAGCTCTTCGCGCGCGCTCTCGCGATGCCACATCACTGGTTCTTCTGGCTACGCAAACGTGGCTGGGTAAAACGTCACGACCTGATCGAACTAACACTCAACTATGCCCTCATCGTCGCAGTCTACTCGGTAGTTTTCGCCGTTGCTGGTCCAACAAGATTGCTCCTGGGCATGATGCCGCCGCTCGTCCTCGTGTCACTGCTGCTCTGGTATCCGTTTGCCGTGCAGACTCACGAAGGTTTTTCGACCGGAACTGCTGTCTCGCGTTCTCACAACTACTATGGCCGCTTTATGTACTGGTTCTCGCTCGGTCTATCGATGCATCGCGTGCATCACTTGCAGCCAAAGCTGTCGTGGATCGAGTTGCGGCCGCATGTGGAGCCGGCGCCGCCGGGATTGTCACGTTGGTTTCCGCAAAGAGACATCCAAGCTCAATGAGAATGCCGTTGCTGGATCGTGCGTTCTACCTACTCGACAGCGCGCGCTCACCGCAGGACTTCACGCTCATTCTTCATCTCAACGACGCACCCGAAGTGGATCGCTTTTACGCGGGAGCAAAAAGCGCGATGAACCGGTTTCCGATGAGTGCTTGTTATGTTGACGGACAAGAGTGGGTGTGGCGGGGGAATAAATATTTCAACCTCGAGATCGTGACAACTGCTTCCGCGATTGAGAGGTTTATCGACGAGCCTTTTGACTTACGACGACAGCCGCCGGTTAAGCAGATCCTGAGCCTCGACGGCGGAGCTCGTCTCGCAACGAGGTTTCATCATTCTGCGGCTGACGGTTTGAGTGCGGCACTGTGGCTGGGGCATCAGCTCAATGTTGCTTACGGATTGGAAGCAGCGCAATCCGAGCCTCGTGAGCTCAATGGTTTAGCGTTGCGGCGATCGCCGGTGTCGGTTCGTCGCAGTCAGTTTGCGTTTGATGGAGCATCGGATCGTTTGTGGACAGAAACCTCGAGGCGTTCCGGAGCAAGACGTTGGCTCACGATCGGTTTTCAGGCGACGGAGTTGCAGAAAGCATGTAGACGCGCCGGTGGCTTCACCTACAACGACCTCCTCGCAACCTGCACGCTCGAAGTCCTCAGGAGTTGGAATTCGGCGCTGGGGCGGCCACGGAGGGCCGCCCCTACAAATGGCTCCCGGGAAATAAATATACACGGGCACGATTGTAGGGGCGGCCCTCCGTGGCCGCCCCAGGCCGGACCCAAGATCGGTCTATGGATGCCCATGAATATTAGGCGTAATTCTGGTGAGGGTTTTGGAAATGGTACGAGCCGAATACGTGTTTATGCGAGATACGACGCTGACGCGGGGCTCATCGAAAAGTGTCGTGAGGTGCGGCGTCAGGTTTCGTGGACCACCGAACACGGCGAGTGGGTCGTGCCGGAAATTCCATGGTTTACACGTCTGCCTCGCCCCATCATCATCCCTCTACTTCGCGTCTATCTGAGTCGGGCATCGGTTGACATGGCGACCGCCGTGTTCTCCCATGCCGGGAGCGTGATGGCAAACGCCTGCGAAGCATTCAAGCATGTCGAACGGATCGAATCCGTTGGCCTCTTGCATCCGCGCCAGAACCTGGCCATAAACGCGGCCACCCACCACGGACACACCTGGTTGACGCTCACTTACGATCCGGCGCTCTTAACCACCGACGACTCAAAAGAGCTCAGCCAGCTTTACGAACAGCAGATCGCTTTAGCTTATGAGAGCTTATATTAACGATAGTCTGAGAACCGCGATTAGTTATGTCATCCTGTATGTCGGTCTGCTCGCGTGCGGCTGGCAGCGTTTTCAGTTGCTTGCCTTCAGTTTCAATCAGCAGCGGCTGAAAAGAAAGTATGGCATAACTCGCGACACACCCGTGTTGTCGTATGGTCCCGAGGTCGTACAGTCCATCCGCACGAACGCAGGCAAAGACGCAAAGTTCGCTACCACGTCCGGCACAACCGGCGAGCCGAAAGAACTGCTGTACACCAGACGACGTCTGCTCGCTCTCAAGCTGGCTTTCAGCGAGATGTTCGCAGGCGCTTGTTACGCATTCCGTCTCAAACGCACCTCGCTCTACGTTTTTAGCTCGTTCGAAGCAGATACATCACTGACTTCACTCTTACTCGACGAAACCGCTCTCCCTCATTACCTGTCGACGCTGCAAGCACCATACAGACTCCAGCATCACCCTGCGCTCCAGGCACTCGTCTCAAAATACGGCGCGACCGCCGTGCGTTTATGGATTTTGACCCTTTCAAATCCGGGCGTCCTCTACAGCACGAATCCTTCAACGATCTCGACGTTCCTCGACGAGTTGATAAACGATTGGAATCACTGCTCCGAACTGATCCGAAACTGGTGTTACGCACCCGCCTCGTTTGCTCCCGAAGTTCACTACATTAGCCGTCGTCTCGCATCGCGCGGCTGCACCAAGCGGCTAAAACAGATCGCTAACAGCAACGAGCCACTGCCGCTCTCGCAATACGCGCCCGCAGTCGTCGCTTACATCTGCTGGACCGGCGGCTACGTAAAACCATTCCTCGATCGCCTCGCCACGCATCTACCCTCCCCGCGTTACGAACTGATTCCGATGTACTCGATGTCAACCGAAACGGTGGAAACACTTCCCTATTTTCGAGATCGAGAAGCCGCCTTCCTTCCTTTCGCCCCAGGCGTCGTCTATGAATTCATCGACGACGCAGAGAACCTGCTCGATGCCCATCAACTCGAGCCGGGCAAACTCTACGCAATGCTAGTCAGCAATGCTTACGGCCTGCGGCGTTATAAAACAGACGATCTGTTTCTCTGCAAACGAAAGATACATGGACTACCCGATCTCAGTTTTGTGCGGCGCCGGACACTCGAGTACTCGTTCACCGGGGAGAAACTGACAGCCGAGCAACTCAGCATAGTTTTTGACCAACTGCGCGCCAGTTATCCATCGCTGCTTGCCGACAGGTTTCTAACGTGCGTGCCCTCTCAGCCGCCGCATTACAAAGTGCTGATCGTCGGGGATTCCGACGTCGAAAACTCGCATGACATCCTCGCCAAACGTTGTGACGAACTGCTGTGCGAGATCAACTGCGAGTACCGAAATAAACGCGCGAGCGGCCGGCTTGGGCCAGTCGAAGTTGTGAGCACAAAGTTTAAGGATTTCGTCGCGATGAACAGCAATTGGGAAACTCAGTTCAAATTCCTTCCACTAGCCACTAACGTGAACTTCCACGCGGCAAGCCCGTGGCATCCTTAAAGAAATCATGTCTTCATTTGAATGAGAATTTCGCGCGCCTGTCCCATAAAAATACGCCGCCCCATCAAGTCGCACACAAATCCTCGCTTAACGTCTGGCCCACTGATTGCTCAACATAGATCGCAAACCAGGCTGCGGGGAAGCTAATACTCAAGGAGATGGAATGAAAGACGAACAAGTACGGGAGCTCTTGTACCAGGCACTCGAAACCGAACTCGGGGGCGTTCAGGTTTACACAACCGCAATTCGTTGCGCCGAAAACGACGATCTAAAAGAAGAGTGGGAAAAATACCTGGAACAGACCAGGAACCACGTGACGATCATGGAAGACGTACTCACCAAGCTGGACCTGGATCCGAATGAGGAAACACCAGGCCGCAAAGTGGTGCGACACATAGGCGAAGCGTTGGTGGAATCGATGGAGATGGCGTTGGCCGAAGGTAAGCCGGGCGCAGCGCAATTGGTAGCCGCCGAAGCCGTCGTCCTGGCTGAAACAAAGGACCACCAGAATTGGCACCTCATCGGAGAGGTAATGAAGAAAGTAAAAGGCGAAGTCGCCGCGGTCCTCAAAGAAGCACACGAAGAGGTCGAGCACGAAGAGGACGAGCACCTTTATCACACCAAGGGATGGGCGCGTGAGCTCTGGATCGAATCGCTCGGCATGAAGGCCGTGCTACCGCCACCCGAAGAAGTAAAGAAAGTGGAGACTGCCATCGGCGCCGCGCGCGCGGAACAAGCACGTACGAAGATGGCTTCAGGCAAATAGTTTGTCGGCGGGTCGGATCGAAGCGAGGGTCCGTTTCGATTAGGGGGCAACGAAGAGAGGCGAGCAAGTTGTACCGCTCGTCTCTTTTCGTTGCTCCCTAGCCGGAGCTGACGTGCCAGTGCAGGTGTTTGGAGTCCTGGTACTTGCCGAGGTTGGTCAGGACGCGACACGCGCCGTGTTCGTCGAGCACTTCCTTTGCGACTTCACGAACGACACGAAGCAATTCGAGCAGGAGAGCGTCATCTTCGATCGTGAGCAGTGATGAGATGTGGCGCTTGGGAATCACCACGATGTGAACCGGCCAGAAAGGGCGTGTGTGGTGATAAGCAAGCACGTTGTCGGTTTCGCGGACGACCCTCACTTCGGTTCGCCCGCTCAACACTTCATCGCAGTAAAAATCTTCAGTCATAAACCACGGATGATACGGATTGCTAATGGATTTTCACAGATAAGAAAAAATGATTTGTGATATTTTTTGGAACTCACGGCTGAGTCGCAAGTGAGACTGCACAGAAAACCGGCTCTCCCGATCTCATATCACCTAACTGAAGGAGAGTTTCCCCATGTTTCTGCGAACGATTCTTTTCTCGACATTGATGTTGCTTTGCTCTGGAGCAGCGTTGGCACAAAGACCCGGGCCGGAATTCTGGCGTAAAGTGAGTTGCGTACCACTCGAGCCGCGCACGAAACTCGAAGCGCTCGACGACCGGCACAGCACGGTCATCATCAAGGGCTTCACACGAATCACGACGGTTGACGTGCGTGGCATCCGGGTCGACGCGGTTGAAATGCGCGACCTGGGGAGCGCCGTCGGCCGCGCCAAGGGACTCGTAATCACATTGCGAGAAGGTGGCGAGCAGCCAAAAGAGGATCGTGCTTTTGTCGACTACGACGAGATCGATTTACTACTCAATGCGATTGATGCAGTTTCGCGCGCGGACGAAACCGTGACCAAGCTGGCGGGCTTCGAGGCGCGATATAAGACCATCGGCGATCTCGAAGTTGGTGTCTTCCGCCAAACGCGCAGCGGCACCGCGGTGACGATGACCGCAGGTCTTTGCGATCTCGTCACCATATCGATGTCGCTCGATGATCTCGGCAAAGTCAGGGCAATGTTCCAGGAAGCCAAGACACGCCTCGACGAGATCCGTTAAATAACCCGTGTAAATCCGTGGCTAATCAACCACGCGCACGCGTGTTTCAGCGCCGTTGGTGCGAATCTCGGGGACGTACATCGCATGGCCCAACACGGGCAGTGCGTGGAACGTTCCCGGAACTTCGGCTCTCATCTCATAACTGAGTTGCCAGAATCCCTCCGGTAGCTGGTCGATAAACATCGCCACCTTCCGATCGCGCAGCTCCTGGTAAACCCAACGCGAACGCCCGGTGAAACCACCACCCGACTTGAGCTCCTGAACGTACAGACTCTCGCCACTGCGAATCTGCACCGCTTCGAGTCCCGCCGGTTTCAGGTCTTCGAACAACAGATACTCGTAGTTGTTCTTCGCTTCGACAGTCAGCACCACTTGAATTCGATCGCCGCTCTTCACCGTCTCACCATCGCTCAACAGTACTCTTTCCGTAACAACTCCTTTCAGCAGCGTCGGATGATTCACCAGTTTGAAATACTGGCGCTTCACGAAGATCTCGTTACCCGCCGGCTTTAGAGGCTCTTCGAGACTGAAGAACTCCGCCGCCGCCGAGAAGTAGATCGGACCACTGCCACTATTTCTCACGATGCTGATCTCGTTCTGCCCATCGCGAATCAGCTCGCGTGAGATGTCGAACTTGCTCGGCGCACTGAGCGCATCGTCAGCCGTGATCTGCTTCGTCGCCACTGGTGTTCCATTCACCACGAGTTGATATGACATCGACGGCTGGACTTCGCCACTGACTCGCAAATAGTCGTTCAGTGTCAGAACAACGATTGCCGTATCGCGCGTGTTACTCCACTGCGCTCCCCTGCGATTCTTCACCAGCCAGTTCGTCACCGGCTCGATCAATTTATTTTGAGGATCGATAGCGAGCAAAGCACGCAACGCGAACGAGGTCGCCTCAACACCGCCGTCAGACCAGCGCCAGTAAATTCCATCCTCGCCCCAGTGCGCGGTGCCGATGACGGACGGATCTGACGACTGCGCGCCACGCTGTACGATCGAAGTGTCAGGCTGTGAATCGATCTTGACGCCGTTTTCGAGATTCGCGACCAAAATCTTCGCTTGTTCGTTGTAGCCGTAGTTGTGAGCAGCCAGGGCCAGCAACGCGCGGGTGTAAGCGTTTAGCTTGTCACGGTTGTTCCACAGGTTTGTGAAAGCGTTCCGCTGGAACTTGCTCACTTCCGTCTGTTTCCGCATCCCGTGATACACGGCCAGCGAATGGAGCATCCACGCCTGCGAGTCGTAACTAACCTCCTTCTCCACGATCTCTTTGTCGAGAAAAGCTACGGCGCGTTCAAGTGCTTCCGACTTCACATCGATGCCGGCCTGCCGCGCGAGGCTCATGCCCCACACGACATACGCCGTCATAAAGTGATCGCTTTCGCCTTCCTTCCACCAACCCCAGCCACCGTCGGAATGCTGGAAGTTGTAAAGCCGTTCCAGGCCCTGCTCCGTGATCTTCTCGAGTTCCTTCAGATCACGGCGACCGTTCGGATGCGTGGCCGCTGCACTTGTCTCCTCGATACCGCCAAAGATCTTGTGCATCGCGGTTTCTGGCTTGAGACCGAGATCGCGCAGTGTTTTGGCAGTGATCACTGCCGGCAAAAACCGGCTCATAGTCTGCTCGGTACAGCCGTATGGATAGTCGACCAGGTACGGCAGCGCATCGAGCATCGTTGTCGCCATGCTCGGCGCGATCTGCACCGTGAGTTTTGTTGAATCGGAGCGACGCTCTTTTGGAATGTCGAGTTTGACCGAGACACTGTCACCGCGCATCTTGCCCGACCTCGAGATGAATTTCTCAATGCCGTGCTCGAAGATCGTGAACGACTTCTCCATCGCATCGGCGTATTTCGTGCCACGTGCCTCGACCTTCAGTTTCGCCGCGCTAGCATGGTTCACCGCCACTAGCCAATCGACTCTCGTTTCGCTGTTAGGTTTTACTTCGACAGGCAAGCGATCGCTGTTTACAGTCTTACCGTCGACGATCAGCCCGGTAACAGTCAGGCCTTCAGCGTTCAAAGCCGGAACAACACTCATCGCTTCGTCGGTGTTGTTGTTGATAACGCCCGATACGGTTACCTGATCGCCAACGACGAAGAAACGAGGAGCCTGGAGCCGGACGATCAGCGGCTGCTTGGTCCTGGTACTCGAGCTTCCGATACCGAATTGATTTCCCGTTGTCGCAACGCGTGCTGTTGCGGACCACGTCGTCAACGAATCCGGATACTTCACTTTGACGGTTGCGGTGCCGTCAGCGTCAGTCTTGACGTCAGGCAGCCAAAGAATGGTCGAACGAAAATCGCTGCGCACTTGCACCGCCGGCTCCGGCAACTGCTGCTCGCGAATTTCGCTGGGAACGTCGGCAGCCTTTGCGGCGGGCATGAGAAGAGAAAGATTCTCAGCCCTTCGCCCTGAAATTGGCAGCGCCGTTATCGCTCTTTGTGTGATGAGGCCGTCTATCGCGAAGTCAGCGCGACCACCGGCACCACTATTTCTCCCGGCTTCCAGCTTGTATTCAGCTACCTCATCGTCTTCGTTGATGTTCTTCCGATCGCGCAACTGACCCTCGACCTCCTCAAACCTCGCATAGCTCTTTTGATTCAGCGTGGTCTGCGTCTGCACTGTGTGCTGGCGTTTTTGTCCGTAATAAAACTGGCGCGGATCGATTGCATAGTCCTGCTGAATGTACTTGACCGACTCATCAACCAACCCCAACGCAATCTCGGCCGCCACCGGACGACCGTTGGCGTCTTTCGTCGTGATTGCCAGCGTTCCTTCTTCGCGCGGCTGGTATTGCTCACGATCCGCTTTCACTGCGACAGCCAGAAACCTATCTATCGGAGGCACTACGACCTGCTTAGTGTCCATAAACGAATTCGCATCGCTGATCATCAGCGCGCTGAGGTAAACGTTCGGCACGTACTTCTCCTCGATGGGCACCTCGATCAGTTTGGTAGTTCCTTCAACATGGACCACCTTGTAACTGAACAAGTCCTCACCTTCGACACTGAACAGCACGTACCGATTGCTCACCGGCACGGAGATCATCACCGGAGTTGTCTGACCACTGCGGAAAGTGTCTTTATCGACGACGATTTCGAGCCCGCCATTCCGGTAGCCCAGATCGGTAGTCGCGTTCGTGGCCACAAACACGTGCGTTTCCGCTTTGACGGGCGGCAGGAACCGATCGCGCTTCACGTCGAAGCCCTGGCTGCTCTGCCACGCGACGCGGTAGTAACCATCGCGCTCGGGCGTGAAGTTCAGTTGCGCTTCGCCCTCAGCATTGGTTTTCACCGTTTGCGTGAGTATGTCGTCATGTTGATAACCGCGAAACTTCAAGCGCCAGGGTCGCTGGCCTCTATTCACGAGTGGAGGAAACACGCCGGAGCGCTGCTGTAAGTCGCGCAGCTCCGCACCCTGCACTTCCCTGCCACGCGGATCGATCCAGATCTCCCACCAGTAATCGCGCGTGACCTTTACCGTGCCTTCCGTCTGCACCGGCTGCTCGTTCGCATCCAGCGCCTTGATATCGACGGTGACTTTGTCTTTCGGCCGGTAGATGTTCTGCGCGGAACGTGGGTAGACGTAGTAACGCTGGCGCGTGACGCGCACACGATCGCTCGCAACGATCTCGCGGCGTGACGAATCGACGACGCGTGCCTCGATGCGAAACTCGTAATCCTGATTGTAGTTCGCGGCAGGCGTGTCGAAAGTCAGTTTGGCTTTGCCGCTGGCGTCGGTTTTGATCTGTTCACGTTTGATAACTGAGCCCTGGTTGCCATAGTTGCGCTGGTAGCCTGCGAAGTCGTCGTAATACCAGGCATACTCACGGTGCGGAAACCAGTAGAGATAAAACGGATTTTGATAGACCACCACTTCCACGGATGCGTTGCTGACTGGACCACCAAAGTAGTAATCGGCCTGAACCTCGACCTCGACTTTCTCGCCGGCACGAAACGCCTTCTTCTTGCCGTCCTGTTCGGGAGTTTTCACCTGAACTTTGAATTCCGGCAGTTTGTATTCCTCGAGCCGGAAGAGTTTCGCGGTGCCGATCTGTTGCGCGCGGCCCTGGCTCCAGAATTGAATGTTGTATTCGCCGAGTGGCAGTTGCTCGCCCAGCTCGAGCGATCCCCACGCACTGCCAAATGAATTGAGTGTTGCCTTGCCTTCGTGGACTTTCGTGCCGCGCGGGTCGTCGATCTCGTATTCGATGATCTGGTTTGCGGGAGTTGAATAGACGCTATTCTTCAAGTGGCGCGCGATGAACTTCCATTGCAGCGTCTCTTTCGGACGATATGCAGGTCGATCGGTAAACGCATAGATGCGCCAGCCGTCTTGATCGCCACTGGCGTAACCGCTGCCGGCAGAAAACGCTTGCCTGTCATTGCTGCCTGCAAGTGCGTATAGGTTGCTGTTATTGCCTTTTAGGGTGAACCGGGCCAGGCCATCGGCATCGGTCGTTTGCCGCAGGCGACGCCAGCGCGTTGTGCTGTTGTAGTAATAACTTTCCCAAAGCGCGACATCTGCGTTTGGAATGGGTGCGCCCGTCATTGCGTCGGCGAAAAAGACCACTGCCTGGCTGATTGACGACTTGAGCACGAGGGTCGCATCAGAAACCAGAATCAACTCGCGCGCCGAAAGTGAACCGCTTTTGGCTTCGAGCAGGTATGCGCCGGCAGGTAACTTTCCTTCGATGCGAATCGCCTCGACGAGGAGTTTGTGCGATTGACTGTCGCTGATGTTCTTGCTCCACGACTTCACTGGCGCTCGGCCGGCAGTGCGTATCCGTTGGACCCATGGCGCCGGCTCACCTTCACCTTCCTCTGCATCTTCTTCACGGATGAAACGTGCCTCGCGCGTCATGTCAAACTTGTAGATAGCAAAATCGACGCGACTGACGTTGCGAGCATTAAAAGAAAACTGGACCTCTGAGCCCGGCAGAAAAATGTTGCTGACTCCGACAACGATTAATGGCTCAATGATGCTTTTGATCTGTTGCTGGGCCTGGTCGTAATAGCGCGTCTCACCTTTGGCAAACTCTCTCAGCAGGCGACGATACAACTCCAGCGCTTTGACGTAGTCAGGCTGTTCCTGCAACTGACCGTCTTCAAGCGGCTGTATCGTGCCGTAGTTGCCCATCCACTCCGCGTAATGAAAGAGAGCGTCGTCATACCATTCTGATTGCTTCCCTGCTTTGAGCGCATCTTCGAAATAATCGGGAACGCGTTGACGTTCGCCGCCACCTGTGTAACGCATGGTCATCGCAATCAGGTAATTGAGATGTGACTTGTCGTTGGCAGACGCGCTGATCTTGAGTGCGTTTTCGAGAATGTCGAGCGGGATGTAACTGCCGTAGTAAGTGTAAACGTAATCCCTGGCGGGAGGCTGTGCGGCTTTGAAGACTATTTTGAGATAACGATCGCTGGCGCGATTGATGTCTTGCTGGCCGGCCCACCAGTCGAGGGCGGCCTGATAGTGCGGCCAGGCCGAACCCCACATCATTAAGCCGGGGCCACTCCAAAACAGATCGCCGAGTGATTCGTGTGCTTCAGCCCATACCACGTCGCGGTCGGTCTCTTTCTCGACAACGCGGATCAATTCTTCGAGTTGTTTCCTGGATTGCTCGTAGCGCGTGGTATCGGGCGTTTGGGAGCCTGCCTGCGCGCGCCACGAAGTGTCCGCTAAACGAAACTCAACCCAACGCGACTCGCTTGCGCTCAGCTTACTCTTGTCGACTTTGGCGTAGAGCTCGTTAGCGCGAGCATAAGAGCCTTGCGCGTACTGGGCCTCTGCTTCGTTGCGCAGTTGGGAGTAATCAGGTTGTTGAGTCACCGCGTTGAAAAGCAGGAACGCAATGACAGGGATCGACAGAATGATAGTCTTCATAGCAGGGCTTCCTAATCTGGCAGTGCCAGTTTGTTTGAAGATCGGGAGACGAGGTAGGACTGCGCTCCTTAGACCAAATATCTGCCCGCACAGTTGCCTACCCGGTTACTTGAACGATGAACTTTTCGAGACTTGCGCCCGCAGAAGAACTTGCACCAACGCCGAAGGCGTTCGCTAATTCCAGCCCAGGGTTGGAGCGCAGCGACAACCCTGGGGAAGCCGATTCCAGACGCGATCCAACCCTGAAAGGGTTAAATCACCCGAGGCATTGAGCACGGAAGAAACCCTTTCAGGGTTGGATCATTGTTTTCTTTTCGAAACCCAAGGTTGTCGCTTACGCTCCAACCTTGGGCTGAAATTAGCCAACGCCTTCGGCGTTATAAATCAGCAAGAGCGTTAATTAGTCAGTAAGAAAACGGCGAAGGAGGCGAGCCAGTGTTCGCCGGCATAGTCGCCGCTGGCGACGTGGGCGAGGGCGGCGGTGGCGTGTTGATCCGCGGCGGAAGAAAGGGCCTTGCGGGCCGGATCGTTTGTGGGCAGGGCGGCGGCAATACTTCGCATGCACCATGCGCGACTGAGATTCAGGCCATCAAGATGCACGAGCTTCGGATCGCTTCGGTCGGTAACTATCGCCGGCTGCAGCAACGCTTTCGGACCACCTTTTGACACTTCCGGCAAGAACCGGTGAAACCACGATGCAAACTCGCGTGGCGGCATCACGCGCCGCATCAGGTCAGCCTCCATCAGCGCCGCTGAAAAGAAGTCTTCACCACCAGGCTCCCACGCGCCCGGGTAATCGACGTCGTTCGCGTAATACGTCCGGCTGCGTTCACTCAACAGCGTTTCCAGATCACGATCCCTAACGGTCTTTGCATAGTCCAACGCGAACGCCAAACCAAACGCAGTATTCGGATGCACACCGGTCCTGATCGGATAAGTCTGCTTCGGCAGAAAGGCGCGATACGACTTCGAAAGCGTCTCAGCGAGCGGCTGCAAGTTCTCCGCCCATTTCTTCCCGTCAGGATCGTTCCACTGGTGTAACTCTTCCGCCAGTTTCAAAGCCCACGCCCAGCCGTAAGTGCGTTCGAACGACTGCCGATTCGGCTGCTTCATGTAAGCGACTTCCTGCTGAATATTCTCGGCGGTGAGATTCGCGTTGAGCGCTTCGCGTATCTGAGCAGACTCCGGCAAACTCGGAAACGTTTTCAACAAACGAATCAGCATCCAGTGACCGTGCACGGACGAGTGCCAGTCGTAACAACCGTAGAACGCCGGGTGCAAAGCTTTCGGACTCTTGACCTCACTCGCATTGTTGATGACGTGCTCGGGTTTGTTTGGAAACTCTCGACTCACACACTTCATCGCCAAGGCGGCAAAGTGTGACGCTTGCTTCTCTGTAAGGGTATTCATCTGGGCACTGGCGACGATTGGTAAGAGCAGGACGCTGAAGTAAGCAAAGAAAGCTTTCATAGTTGATCTCAGTAACGGTGAGATGGTCGACCGATGTGAATGTGCGGACCGGTCGCGGTGCCTGGAATCGCGGAGCGAAACGCCAGATAAGGAATTCCGTTCTTTTGCAGGAAGTCCAACAGCGCGCGCCCTTCGACACCGTCGGGGTGAAGCTGAATGTCCATCGCGTTGCGATGGTCCAGGCGCCAGCGGTCGTGAATCGCCCCCTGCCCGAACACCGCGATCGGAAGTTGCTTGTTGAACGTGTCTGAGAAGAATCGTTGAACCTTCCACGCTTCGCCGATGTTCCAGCCCCCCGCTCCGGTGTAACGAGTGAACGAAGCGGTTCGCACCAGGCGTTGATTTGCGAGGCGCAGATTCTTGTTGATCTCTTCGTTGGCGGCAGTTTCAACCAACACGCCTGCAATCTGGCCTTCGGCACTCGCCATCTGCCGGTTAGTTTCCGCGACCTTCTCTTTCGCAAGGGCGAGTGCGCGCTCGTTCTCTTCGACTTGTGCGCGCGGAATTAGTCCTTCGGCCAGCAGTTTCTTTGAGAGCTCGAGCTTCTCTTCGGCCTTCTTTACGTCGTTTTCATAAAACGGAAGCAGTTTTCCGAGACTGGCCTTGTACTCGTTCGTGGCTGCAATGAATTCTTCACGCAACTTGCTGAGCTCGCTCGGTGGCGGCGGCGCAGGCTTCTTCCTCGTCTTGCGTTGCGCGAAGACGTCGCAGGAGAGTGTCATCACGATGACAACGCACCACACGCACCACACTCTCAGCGGAATGAATTTGCGTTTAATCATTCTTAATTAATGTGAGCTGCGCTTTTTGTGGCTCCTCCTGGTACTCGCAGTTCACTTCACCACCAATCAGAATAGCAACACCACTCAGGTAGAACCAAAGCATCAGGATGATCACCGCGCCCAGCGAGCCGTAAGTCACACTATAAGAATCGAAGAATCCCAGGTAGAGTCGAAAACCAAACGACACCGCCAGCCACAAACCGACGCCGACGAACGCTCCCGGCGTCATCCAACGACGCGCATGCGCGGGTATATTCGGGGCGAAGTTATAAATCAAGTTGAAGGTGGTCAAAGCAAACAGCAACGCGATCGGCCACTGAACGATCTTCCAAACTATAGTAAAGAGATTGCCGAAGCCGTAACGCGTGGCGAGCGCCTCGCCGATTGTGCCACCGTACAGAACGATCGCCAGTGCCGCGAGTATCAGAATCGCGAGCGCGACTGTCAAACCGACGCAGATCAGCCGCGTTTTCCACCACGGCCTTCTCTCTTTAACGTTATAGGCAATGTTGAGCGTGTCGCTGATCGCGCCCATTCCGTTTGACGCGGCCCACAGCGCCGCGAGTAAGCCAAACGAGAGTTTGCCCGTGCCGCTGGCGGCGCTAATCTCATCCAGCGTGTTGTGCACCAGGAGAAAGGCGCTCGCCGGCATCAACGCCGCGAGATAAACGAGCAGCTTGTCGCGAAAGAGAGTCCCCTGCTGCGCGAGATAGCCAAGAATATTGATCAGGAAAAGAAGGAGCGGAAAGAGCGCGAGGAGAAAGTAGTAAGAGAGCTGTGCCGCGCGGCCAAAGATCCTATCTTGATTGATCCGCTTTACGAGACGTTTGAGGGACACGGATTTTTACTGATGAAGACAGATTATTTCACCAGGGTGCCCGTGCGGCTCCAGCGCGTATTCTTCAGGAAGTCGCCGACGATGGACCAACCAGTCTCCGGTGCGCTTTCGTCGTAGGACCAGTAAACAAACATCGCACGGCCAATCACCATTTCGCGCGGTACAAATCCCCAGAAGCGACTGTCTTCGCTGTTGTTCCGATTGTCGCCCATCACGAAATAACTGTTCGGTGGCACCACCAGCTCATCTTTGCCTTCAAAGGCGGTGTACTCGCGGCGTTTATAATCCAGATCTTCATCGTCGGGAGGACCGGGCTTGTAATAAACGTCGTAGAGCTGGCCAGGATCGCGCGGTGGTGGTGGGTCGATGACAGTCTTCAACGGTGCAAACTGGCTGATTTCCGAAGCCGCAATGCGATGCTCAGGCACTACCTTATCGTTAACGTAAATTTCGTTTGCGCCAATGCGAATGCGATCACCCGGTAGTCCGATCACCCGCTTAACGTAGTTTGTAAATATCGGCCGGTTGTCGGCCCTGTCATCGCGCTCCGGCCGGTAAGGATTGCCGGGATATTTAAAGACGATGATATCGCCGTGTTTGATTTCCCTTTGCGGCAGAAACGGCAGCGACTCTCCCGGAGCAAAGATGAACTTATTAACCAGCAGATGATCGCCGATCATGATCGTGTTCTGCATCGAGCCCGTGGGCACCTTCACCGCCTGCACGATGAAGGTCATGCCAAACAACGCCATGATTACCGTCACCACGGCTGATTCGAAGTACTCCCGCCAGACGCTCTTCGGCGGGCCCTGTGGCTTGACGGGCGGCAAATCCCTCTTTTCATGACCGTTACGATTGAATAACCGCGAGAACGAAAAAGGCTTCGCCTCGGTGGTGGTGTCCGGTTCGGTGGTTCTGGGGTTGTCGGTGGTACGGTTGCTCGCCATTAAAAAAACATCCTAGAGACGTTGCTCGCAGTGGTCAAGTTAGCCAAGACCAAACGGTCACTGATTATCCGTGTCATCCGCGGCTAAAGTTTCGTCCAGCTTCATGCCTTCGAGCGCGGCCCGCGCCGCGGCGGCTTCGGCGGCCTTGATGGAATGTCCCTCGCCCTGGATACTGCCGTTATCCCACGAAACCTCGACATGAAAGATACGTTGATGCGGCGGACCGAGGGTTTCGATTACTGCGTAGCGCGGCGCGAGCCGTCTTTCAGCCTGAAGCCGTTCCTGGAGCATGGTTTTGTAATCAGCCTTGGCTGCGCTCAGTGGGTCTGTGCCCTCGAGCTCGTCGTGCAGCGCGTGACAAATAAAATCCGTGGCGGCCTCGAGACCGCCATCCATGAAGATTGCGCCCGTGATTGCTTCAAACACATCGGCAAGCAGCGCGTTCTTGTGGCGTCCGCCACTCTTTTCCTCACCGCGCCCGAACCGCAGGAAGTCGCCGAGGTTCAAAGCCTGTGAAGCCTTTGCCAGTGTTGGCGCGCTGACAAGACGATGCTTCATGCGCGACAGTTCGCCTTCAGTACCACCCGGATAAGAGTTGCACAGGTAATTCGAGACCACCAGGCCCAACACTGAGTCGCCCAGAAACTCGAGCGACTCGTTGTGAAGTTTGCGTGCCTGTCGTTCGTCACCCGGCGCGACCTTCTCGTGCGCCCACGAGCGGTGAGTGATAGCGCGCTCAAGCAGAGCACGATCTTTGAACTTGTAAGCGAGAACCTTTTCGAGGAGGTCGAGGTCAGGAATCGTTTCGGGGTTTTTCAAAACGGCGTGAATTATAGCAAATCAAAAAATGAAAGGGGTGACCACGGAGTGCCACCCCTACGCTTGGTTTCCTGTTTGAACCGACTAGCGACGATTGCGCGGTCTGTCGGGCTTGGTAGCAGGCTTGGACGCGGTCCCAGTCGCCGGAGTGGTTGCAGCCGGCTTAGTCGTATTCGTGGCCGGCGTAGTTGTTGAAGCCGTACCGTTGCCAGTGCCTTGCGGCGCTCCAGTATTCGCGGCCGGTGTCGCAGTAGGAGTAGCTGGACCAGCAGGAAGCGACGTAAGCGGTGTCGGCTCCGGCGGCAGCGGTTTCGAAAGGACGCCGGCGATCAATTGGTCTAATCCATCGGTCTTGTCGCCATTTCTGTACTTGTACCAGGTAGTCAGGCTCTCATTCCAGCCGGTTTTTGCCTGGGCAAACTTCGCATCAGTACCTGCGAGTGCAACCGCGCGGGCATAGGCATCAATCATGCGATCAATGAGTTGGTTGATGTTAGCGAGCGCGAGCTTGCTTTCGGGTGTCTCATCCTTGCCCTGATAGTTCGTCTTGTAAGCTTCTGACTGCTTGGCATAGGGCCCGGTTTCATAGGCACCCGCGATGTAGGCGTACGTGTAAGGCGACTTCTTCAAAGGCGTCTCAAACTGTGCTGCCTTGAGCAGGTTCTTGAGTGCAGCTGACGGATCCTTTTCCAGTGAGATCGTGCCGATGGTGTAGTTCAAATAGGCCACGGCAACGTCTTTGCTGGCGAGCGGCTGCCAATCGTCGATAGTCTTTCCTGACTCGATCATTGCCAACGCTCTCGTCGCATAGTCGAGCGCTTCAGCCGTCAGCGCAGTGTTCTTTAGTGGCAGAACGAGGTAGCCATTGGCGCCGAGGTCAACGAGCACTTTAAGGTTGTCAGGTTCAGCCGCGAGGATCTCTTTGCCCAGGGCATAGCCTTCCGCATACTTCTGCTCGTTGTAAATCCTTGTCCGGTAAGTGACCTTCTTCATCACGTCGTCATACTTCGCGACGAACTTCTTCAGGTAATCAATAATCTTCTGCTGCGCTTCCGTTACATCGGTGGTAGGACAGGCCAAATACTTCTTGGCAGCTTCATAAGCTTTGTCCTGCGCATCGGTGCGAGTTTTAAGGAAGGTCTGGTAAAGCGCGTCTTTACCTTCAGTGGAGCATGGATCTTGAAAGGCGTTATCCGGTTGCGCGATTGTGGTGCGCGCTGCGGCAGGCAGAGCGAGTATCGCGACTGTAGTGCAAATACTTAGAAACGTAATCAGCTTTTTCATTAGTGTTCCGAACCTCCAAAAATCATTCTGCAGTCGCGCCAATGGGCCCTGCCCTTTTTCGGTCGCCACGGGGAAAATTTAGGATGCTATTTCTGCAAAGACCGGTTGCCGATCTTTGGATACAAGGGGACGCACACTCGGGTGCTAAAGAACCTGGGTTAAAATAGAACGCGCGCAATATTCCTGCAACTTCAGCAAATGTGTCAAGGGTTGCGAGCTTACCCTACAAAAAGATCAGAAAAATACTTCTTCTGTGTAATCCATGGAAAGGATTCCACAAAAAAGCGCCGGAGATAAACTCCGGCGCCAGTGAACAAGAGGGGTATAAGGGTTTCGTCAGGGTTGAATGCGCCTTGGTCTTTGTTCAGCGGGCGCAGTTGTCGCGGGAGTCTGAGACGTGGTTGTTGATTTGGTGGTGTTGCTCTTTGGAGCTTCAACCGATTTCTTTTCAAGCGGCATCAGCACGCGCTTAACCGTATTGCGTGATTCGGGCGTGACTGGTTTAGTGGCAGCGGGAGCAACAGGATTTGTTGTTGCGGGAGGTGCTGTTGCGGTTGCTGCCTGATTAGTGGTTTCAGTGTTTGTTTCGGTGGTCTCGCCTTCCGCGTCTGCTTTTTCCGCAGCAGCAGCTTCCTGGTCGGCCACTTCCTTCTCTTCATCGTCGAGTGTTGATGCAACCTGGAGATTAATTGCGGTCCCGAAGCGATGATTAAGTTGACGATAAATCTCACCGGCAACTGCCGCGGGGAGATGACGACGAGCATCAGTTCCCTGCGTGATTACTACTACGGCCAGCCTCGGATTGGCCAAAGGAGCATAAGAAGTAAATAAGCCAACCCAGCCGCCCTGGCCGATGCATGTGCCAGTCTTGCCGGCTACGGTTTGACTTGGATCATAAGCTTTGCGGCCCGAGCCGTAGTTAACGGCGCCGACCATTCCCGGAACCATGCGCTGCCAGACGTCAGTTGTGATAGGCAACTGGCGACGAACTTTAACGCTCATCTTGTTCGCTTCTTTGGTGCTGTGCGCGACCTGCGGTACAAGCAGCTTGCCGCCGTTTGCCATCGCCGAAACGAGTGTGCCGAGTTGGAGCGGTGTGACTTCAAAGCCGTCAGCATGAGAGAACATTCGCCTCTCGATCACGTCGGGCTTTACTTCCGGTAACCTGCCCGGGAATTCAAAGGGCATGTTGATTCCGGTCTTCTCGCCGAGACCAAGCTCACGAGCGTAGTTAACCATCTTCTCAGAGCCGATCCTCGTGCCGACCTGCTGGAAGAAAGGATTGTCAGAGTGGGCCAGTGCGGAAGTTAAATCGAGCCGGAAACCATCGCCGGCAGTATCGAAGAGTGGAATCGCATTCTCCGAAAGCCCTGCTACTCCGGTTACAAGTTTGATCGTGGAGCAGGGTTTGAATCCGCGGTGCAGCGCCCATTCCTGGTTAACCACGGAATAGACGCGACCAGTCATCGGATCCATCACGACTACCGTACCCGCATGATTGCCGAGTGCATTGATCGCAACTCTGCGTACTTCGGGATCTTCACCGCTAATGTCATCCTTCGAGATGAATGCCTGTACCTCATCGCGCATCGCCTTGTCAATAGCCATCTGGCGCGCGATTGCAGCTCGACGCGCGGCTTCCGCACGACGACGAGCTTCCATCAACGCACGACGATTCCGCGAAGCTGCGGCACGCAGTTCCGCCGCACGCTCGCGTTTGGTGAGTGGACGGCCGAGACGTCGCTCGCGCGCTCTAATCGCATTCGACTGCTCGCGCGCTACGAGCGCTCTTTGGCGACGAACGTCGCGCGCTGAAAGTCGACCACCACGCCGGCGTGACGATCTCGACGCTACCTGCCGTCCGCCACGACGTGACGAACGGCTTCGTGCAGTTGCTTTTTTACTTTTTGAGGAGCGGGCGCTGCGGCCCGCGGAGTGTTTCTTTTTCCCGAAGGCTGTCCCGGAAAAAACCAGACAAAGTAGGATAAATGCAATGTATACGCGCCGGGTCGACTTAGGGGAACAGAAATTCAGAGTCATCAGGCCTAAAGTACCTCTCTTTTTAGGGATATCAAAAAACGCCTCTTTTCGTGCTTCAATCTAACCTTCTGCTGCAACTTGAGGGCGGGAAGAGTTTTTCCCTAACGGGCGGTCTCTGGGGACATTGATTTGAGACCGCCGCAAATATAACATCAAGAGACAGTTGGGGGCAATCAAAAAGTAATCGATTTTACATATTTCGCTGGAACGCTACGTGCTAGAGCCTGTGCCGAGTTCCAGTTTCGTCTGATCGGGTATAGGCCCTATAAGTCCCAATAAGACCTATTCGGATCAAGCTAAACCTTAAAGTAAAGATAAATGCCTAAAGCATCGTCTTTACCACAATGCGAACGTCAGATGCCGAAAAGTTCTTCTTAGTTTTCGCATGAAGTTTTCCGCCCAGATACAAAGCTTCCGTGCCCGGCTGCTCTTGCTGCTGGCGTTGATGCTCGGCTTGACCCTCGGGGTGCAGTATTACTTCAATCTCCGCCAGGTAAACGCCAACGCGCGCATGATCATCGAGCAGGAACAGGCGATCATGACCGGGATCGCGCTCGGCATAGAGAGTCTCAAGAGTGATCGATACCTCGACAAGATCATCGGCGACCTGCGTGAGCCTTTGCTGAACAACAAGAACGTGCGCGTCAAGAATATTCTGGTAGTGGACGACGACGGAAACGTCAGAGACAGCGTTATCCCCGAATTCAACCCGCGCGAACGCGAAGACAACACCACGCGCTACGTTCAATTCAAAGACATACAACTCCTGCCGCTCAGGAGCGTAGTCCAATTTACAAACCAGGACGAACAACTTCCGTCATGGATTCCCCCTTCAACTAATGTGGATTTTGGTGAAGCCGGTGCTTTCTATTTTCCGGTACAAACCACCCAGGGACGGCGCTTCATCATCGTCGTGCTCGACTCAGCCAACACGTTGACGAACGTTTTGGAGCGACAGTCGTCGCGTTCCGCGCTTTACACTCTCATGGTCTTGTTTGTGACCACGCTGGTCACGGGTTTCTTTGTCTGGCGTTTCACTCGCCCGATCAAAGAACTCTCAACCGCGGCGCGGAAAGTGGCAGGAGGAGACTTCGACGTTCAGGTTCCGGCGGATCGTCTTGACGAAATGGGAACGCTCGCTTCGGCGTTCAATGAGATGACGGGGAAACTCGCCCGCGCGCGCGAGCTCGAGATGCAGCTTCACCAGGCAGAGAAAGGCGCGGTCGTCGGCCGGCTGGCTGCTGCGATCGCTCACGAGATTCGCAACCCGCTCAACTACATCAACCTGACACTCGATCATCTGCGCTCGTCGTTTGCCCCGGCCGATCCTGCCAAGAGGGCAACGTTTATCAAGTTAACCGATCAATTGAAAACGGAAGTCGCGCGCATTAACCGTCACATCACCGACTTCCTGAAGTATTCACGCCCGTCAAAACTCGATTTCCAGGACGTGGATATTCGGGCTGAGGCGGAAGATGCGTTGCGGCTGGTTGAAGTGAGAGCTGAAGAGTGCGGGATCAAAACCAACATTGTTCAAGACGGCGCGCTTCCGACCGTACAGGCCGATCGTGAGTCGCTACGCTCATTGTTTACTAACCTGGTTATCAACGCAGTCGAAGCAATCAACGGCGCCGGCGGTCGCATATCGATCAAGCTTTCGAACCCGGAAGCAAACTCTGTTAAGGTTGAGATCAGCGACAGTGGTTGCGGCATCGCCGCGAATGATATCTCGAAAGTCTTCGAGCCTTATTTCTCGACGAAGGAGACCGGCACGGGCCTGGGCCTCGCGATCGTGAAAAAGGCGGTTGACGATCACGGCGGCACCATCAGCGTCGCATCTAAGGAAGGAAGCGGTACAACGTTCACGATAATTCTACCGGCTAAAGAGAGCACACATGCCACGAAAGAACATCCTGGTAGTTGACGACGAGAAGTCGCAAAGAGAAATTCTCGAAATGATTCTTAGCGGCGAGGGCTACGACGTTACCACCGCAGCTTCCGGCGAAGCAGCACTTAAGTTCGCCAAAGATCGCCGCTTCGATCTTGCCCTGACCGATCTGAAGATGACCGGTATGGACGGCATCGAGCTGCTGCAACAATTGCTCGCTTACGACTCGTCAATAATCGTCATCCTGCTCACCGCGCACGGCTCGATCGAGTCGGCCAAGGAAGCACTGCGGCGCGGCGCGTTTGATTATCTCGAGAAGCCTTACGACAAAGCCGCGCTGCTGGAAACGATCAATCGCGCGCTCGATCGTCTGGACGCGATCGACACCGAAATCATCTCCGCGTCTCCGAAGATGGAGTCAGTGAAGAAGATGATTCTGAAAGTGGCGCGCTCAAACTCGACGGTGTTGGTTCGTGGCGAGTCCGGCACGGGCAAGGAGCTGATTGCGAGGGCCGTTCATAATCAGTCGCCACGCTCGACAGAGATGTTTCAGGCCGTGAACTGTGCGGCGATCAATGAGAACTTGCTCGAGTCAGAACTGTTTGGACATGAAAAGGGTTCGTTCACGGGCGCTCATGCGGAGAAGAAAGGTCTCTTCGAGATTGCGGATCGCGGGACGTTGTTTCTCGATGAGATTGCGGAGCTCGACGTTGGCATTCAGGCGAAGCTCCTGCGCGCGCTTCAGGAACGGAAGATCAGGCGCGTTGGTGGCACTCACGAACTCGGCGTTGACGTGCGCGTGATTGCCGCGACTAATCGCGACTTGCGCGCGATGGTGGCTGACGGTCGTTTTCGTGACGATCTCTATTACCGTATCAACGTGCTTTCGATCGACGTGCCTCCGCTGCGCGAGCGGCGTGAGGACATTCCGGTGTTGATTGACTACTTTCTCAAGAAACACACGCGCAATACGTCGCGGCTGGTGACTGGTCTAACGGCAGAGACAAAGAAATTAATGAACGACTACAGTTGGCCGGGTAATGTGAGGCAATTGGAGTCGGCGATCGAGCGCGCGATTCTCTTGAGCGAGGGCGATCTGATCACAGTTGAAGATTTACCGACCGAAGTTCGCCAGGAAGTTGGACCAGCATCAGAGGGCGCGTTCAAGCTGCCGGCCGAAGGAATCAACTTCGAAGACGTCGAGCGCAACCTGATCACACAGGCGATGGAGCAGACCGACTACAACATCACCAAAGCCGCCAAACTCCTGGGTCTCACCTTCCGCACCCTTCAATACCGCCTCGAAAAATTCGGCATCAAAAAACCCGACGACGCCCGCGACGGCGACGAAGGCGATTAGAGCCACAAAAAGGCACAAAAAAGATCGGCATGAGTACTGATAAAGAAAAAGTTTTATGCACTCTTAAATAGATTGCCGGACGATTGCTCTTTTGAAGACATTCAATACCGCCTGTATGTCCTCGCAAAGGTGCGCAATGGATTGGATGTTACTGAAACTCAAGGAACCTTTTATCAAGAAGAGGTTGAACGTCGGCTAGGGCGATGGCTTATCGAGTAGAATGGTTCCCTCTCCGCGCTGCTAAACCCTGCATTAACGCCGAAGGCGTTGGCTAATATCAGCCCAGGGTTGGAGCGCGAGCGACAACCCTGGGATAAGCACCCTCTAAAATGGTCCAACCCTGAAGGGGTTAAAACCTCAGAAGCGTTGATACTGGAAAAACCCTTTCAGGGTTAACTGGTGTTTTCTTGATCTTGACCCAGGGCTGAAATTAGCCAACGCCTTCGGCGTTTTACGGGCTTCCATCCGCGCGAACTGTGGGAACGCACGTTGGCCACCACAAATCGGCGTGCAAGTGTTGGGGGTATTAAACGTTCCAACGCTGTAATTCCGATATTGCAGGAGGCCAATCATGAAATCTCCCACTATTCTGTTGCTCGTTCTGTTGAGCTTTACGCTGTCGTGTTCACGCGCAAGTGACGCGCCGCCAGCTCCTACGTCGCAATCTGCTCCTGACGCGCAATCTCAGGTGGTAGACAAGGTGGCAGCAAAGACTGCCCCCAGCAATTCTGGCTATGTGGCGGAAGACGTCTCGATGAGAGACGAAGCCAGGTTTGATAGCGCTCCGCCAGCCGTCGACCGCAAGATCATTCGCAACGCAGACATCACCATCGAGGTCGATTCAACATCAGAGGCGCAACATCGCGTTACGTCCATAGCCGAAGCGCGCGGCGGTTTTGTCGTCACCTCTGAAGCGAAACAACGCCAGAGTGTCGATCCGGCGCAAAGGGCCACGGACTTCAAGTTAGTAGTCCGAGTGCCCGAAGATCAATTTGGTGTCGCACTCGACGAGATCAAGCAGCTCGCTACCAACGTCCCGGAAGAAAAAGCGACCGGCCAGGACGTCACCGAGGAGTTCATCGACCTCGAAGCACGCATCAAGACGCAGAAAGCTCTCGAAGCCCAGTTTCTGGGAATCATGCGACAAGCTTACAAGGTTGAAGACGCGCTGGAAGTCCAGCGGCAGATCGCTGAAGTCAGAACTGAGATCGAAAGACTCGAAGGGCGTAAACGATTTATTGAAAACCGTTCGAGCCTAGCCACGATCACTGTCAACATTCAAGCGCCAAAACCCGTGATTGCCACAACTCCGACTGGAGTTGGTCACAGCTTGCGCGAGGCAATTTCTGAAAGCGTCGAACTGGGCTCAGGAATGCTGATCTTCTTTGTTCGTTTTTTGATCGTGATGTTTCCGGTTCTACTGTTCGTGGGACTTCCATCGGCACTGGTGCTTCGCTATTTTGTGCGACGTGCAAGGCGAGTGCGGCTGGCGCAGGCGTTAGCCACTCCGGCCGGTGAGTGAGCCGGGGTGTTTCTGTGTTTCGGGAGATTGGGTCAACGGCAGTGAAAAGCTGAAGGTTGATCCAACTCCCACTTCGCTCTGCACCCAGATTCTGCCCTTGTGCCCCTCAACAACTCTTTTGACAATTGCTAACCCGAGTCCCGTGCTTTGTTCTCCTCCGGTGCTTTTGACGCTGAGATTCTCGAAGGGAATAAACAATCTATCGATTTCATCTGCCGGGATACCTTGACCTTCATCTTTAATATTGATGACAACCTCTGTATCCGTTTTATGAGCACGCACTTCAACCGTAGT
>Ga0070689_100000267_pt1 | contig 30132 bp, 26 predicted proteins | sample KBSS23HmetaG_FD_64669 | JGI IMG/M metagenome (GOLD analysis project Ga0070689, IMG submission 64669) | Switchgrass rhizosphere microbial communities from Kellogg Biological Station, Michigan, USA - KBS S2-3H metaG | ecosystem: Host-associated > Plants > Roots > Rhizosphere ...
CCGGATTTTGGTGGCTGAAGAGGCTCGCGAGATCTTTGAGCGAATTCAGGAAGGTCCCTACCGCTATAAATTCGAAGTGCATCATCACTGCGCTATAAGGCCAGCAGATTTGCAAAGGTTGCTGTTGATGTATGAGCCGCAAATAGTTCACTTCAGCGGACACGGAAGCAAGAGTCACAGAATCCTCGTTCATGGAAACTACAGCCGAGCTCAGCCGCTGGACCAACAGGGCCTGAAAGACATTTTCGGTCTCTACAACAACCATGTGCGCTTAGTTCTACTGAACGCCTGTTTTTCTAAGGCGCAAGCGCGCTCGATCTCGGAAGTAGTTGATTACACTATCGGCACCGCCAGGCCAATCGGAGACAAAGCGAGTGTGGCTTTTGCGGGTGCCATTTACAGGGCGCTTGGATTCGGCAAATCCATCCGAGATGCATTCAAATCTGCCAGGGCGGAACTTGCCCTATGCAACATGCCGCGATCGCGTGGTATTGAGCTCTTCGTTAGAGACGGAATCAATAAAGGAGATCGGTTTCCTCAAACCGGAACCAATCGACACCTACCGTCGATTCCGGCAAATCTGGTGAAAGCAAAAGCGATTGTAGAAGTCACCACAATTAAAACCATCCAGCAAACGATTTTGGTTCGAGGTTAGAAGATATCGGCCGCAGGCGCGATTCGCTCAAGAGACGACATCACGCCCGACTTGGTGGACTTGTGTCGGGTGACTGCGGCACCTGGCACTGTAAGTAAGGAGAGATGAAGATGCGATCAACCGTACAACATGAAGCGAAGACGAAAAACCTGACAGTGAAACAAGCGCGTACATCTGGTCGAAAAGCGCCCGGTACCAGAATTGGTCTCATGATGGATTGGCGAGAAGGGTCAACCCAGTCGGGCAGACTCTCAGGCCGTTATGGTCGCTCGCTCCGAGATGGAAAGTAACTGGGTGCATATTTACCATTGGAGAAGGTAGCTCGTTAGGGCTACCTTCTTCTTTGTTACAAGATTGAGAGCATTACTGCCCGGCTGGGTAGTGCCTCAGTTTGAAATGACGAAGTAATACGCCAAAGGCGTTGGCTAATTTCAGCCCAGGGTTCGAACGTAGTGAGAACCCTGGGGGGCCAATTACACGAAATTCGTTAAACCCTGAAAGGGTTCCTCTTGCGTCGAACCCTTTCAGGGTTAATCGTAGATGAAATGGACCTACCCCAATGGTTGTCGCTGCGCTCCAACCATGGGCTGAAATTAGCGAACGCCTTCGGCGTATTGTTTACAAATTCAACCTAAGGCACTACCCCCGGCTGGACTTCGTTGATTATCTATGCACATCGTGATAAATAGAACGTCCGTTTAATCCCACTGACCGTGATAAGCGGGCGCTTCCGTAACCCAGGCTCCCAGATGTTGCCGGCAAAAATACGCAGACTCAAAACAGAAGAACTCTTAAAGGTTTTGTTGTTGTGTTTCTGCATAGGTGTTTTTTGTGCCCACGAAACTGGCTCGACCGCGAGCGAAACACCTGCACAATATTTAAAGGTTCAAACTTCAACGACTGTTACGCCATCCGATCCAAAGGACGGCGAAGCTCAGCAGGCATTGGCGCGCGGCGATGCCCTGTGCGCAAACTGGAAAGCAGCCTCTCTGCGCGAAGCGATAGACCAGTATGAGAAAGCCGCGTTGCTCTGGACATCCATTTCCGACTTTCCAAATGCCTCAAAAGCGACACTGAAGTCCGGCGATGTCTACCGTCTTTTAAGCGAATACGCGCAGGCTCTCAAGAGATATCAGAACGCTGAAGCACTCGCTAAAGAGTCCGGCGACTGGCTGGTCCAGGCGACAGCGTTGAGTCAGATGGGTCGTCTCCGGTCTTATCTTGGTAACAACGATCTCGCGCAGAAGCAGTTGAATCAGGCTTTTGATCTTTTCAAACGTTATGAGGGAAATCAAACAACAGGCACGACGAATATATACGGTGAAGCACTTAGCAACCAGGCTGAAGTCAGTTACTCAAAAGGCGATTTCCTAAACGCTTCGACGCAACTCGATGCCGCACTCAACGCCTTCCATGATAATCGGAAAGGTGAAGCGAGAGTGCACCTGTTCAAAAGCTACATTGCCGGAAGCATAGGCGAAACGAACAAAGCAGAAGTAGAGATTTCTCGTGCCCTGGAACTGTATCGTGAAATAAACGACAAGAGCGGTGAAGCACTCGCTCTGACAGCGATGGGAGTGCGGCACTCTTCAAACCAGGATTACAGCCGCGCGATTGAAATCCACAAAGAGGCGTTAGAAATCTTTCACGGCATTGGAGATCGGTATAGCGAAGCCATTGCACTCAACGCGATAGGAGAGGCCTATCAGTATCTGGGTGAGTACTCAAACGCTCTCTCTTACCATAAGAACGCGTTAACACTTTTTGAAAACAGCGGCTCGATGGACGCGGCTGCAGGTACATCATGCGGCATTGCTGGGGCGGAGTTCCTTAGCGGGAAACTGGATGAAGCGCTCGCATCTTACGAGCGCTGTTTGCAGTTAAGTCGTACTGTGGGAAACCGTCGCTATGAAGCCTACGCACTTAACGGAATCGCAATGATGTACGGCGCTCAAGGGCGTTCTCAACTCGCATTGAAGCAGTATCAGAATTTAGAAAGATTTTTTAAGAGCATCGGCGATCTCCGTGGACTGGCGATCGCTTTGAATGCGCGTGGTAATTTATTTCTTCAACTCGGGGAAAAGCATAAGGCATTGGATGTATTCGACGAGGCGTTTTCCTTAAGTGGGAAGATGGGTGACAAGGGAATTCTGATAGCTACGCTTTATAACCTTGCGCGTGCTAATGAAGTGCTTGGATTGCATGAAATCGCACTGTCGCTCATCAGGAAATCTTTCAACCTGATCGAAGAGGTACGCGGGAATGTGGCAAGCCCGGATTTCCGTGCGTCATATTTTTCCGCCGTCAGAAAGCATTACGACTTGTGTATAGAAATTCTGATGCAACTTCATAAACTGCAGCCCGGTAAAGGTTATGCCGCGGAAGCTTTTGCGGTAAACGAGCAGGGTCGGGCTCGCTTACTTCTCGATCTTCTCAGTGAGTCGCGTCTCAATATGCGTGCGGGAGTTGCCACGGCTCTTATCGAGAAGGAGCGCAGGTTGAGAGGCTTACTTCGAGCGCAAGCCGAATATCAACTGAGTCTCTCTTTGAGTGGAAAAGATTCAAGCGAACTCACGGAAGTGACTGATGAGATAGCGCGATTCAGATCCGACTACCAATCTGTTCAGGCTGAGCTAAGAAAACAGAATCCACGCCTGTTTTCTTTTGAACACTTTGCGCCTGTGAACCTGGAACGCATTCAAAAGGAATTGGGAGACAATGACACAATGTTGTTGGAGTATGCGCTGGGGGACGACCATAGTTATTTGTGGGCAGTAACATCCAACTCCAGCGACGTCTATATACTGCCGGCCCGCAAGGAAATTGAAGGTGCCGCTCGTGAATTCAATAAAGTGATTACGGCCCGCCAAAGAATTGATGGTCAGGGCGATTATGAGTCTAATGTTAAAGCGGCCGACAATCTTTATTCTGAAAAAGCAAGCAATCTGAGCCGAATACTGCTGGAACCCGTAGCAGAGAAACTAGGAAACCGAAGACTTGTTGTCGTAGCGGACGGAGCCTTGCAGTACATTCCTTTCGATGCGTTGCCGGCGCAATTCCCGCAAACGGCTGGTCCAGTTGACGCGTCAACAAATCTCTTAATTGCAACTAATGAAGTAGTGATGTTGCCATCTGCTTCGACGCTAATCGCAATCCGCGGCGCACAAAACCATAAAGGTTCGCCGGGTAAGCTCGTTGCCATCATTGCCGATCCGGTTTTCAGCCAGAGTGATGATCGTGTGCAGGGCGAAGTACAACCATCCACGGTCGCTAAAGCTGCGGTTGATCAAAATTCGGACCGGACCGAGCAACAGACGATTAAGAATTTGAAGCTCGCTCGTCTCACTCATGCCTCAGAAGAGGCGGATGCGATCTCTGCGGTAGCGCCCTGGGGTACTACGCTGGTGGCCAAGGGCTTTGACGCCAGCCGTGAGACTGCTATGAGCTCGGAAGTTAGTAGAGCTCAGATAGTTCACTTCGCTACTCACGGTTTTCTTGATAACGAACACCCCGAACTGTCCGCCATAGTTCTCACAATGACGGATCGTAACGGCGTGAAGACGAATGGTTTAATGCCACTGCCCGACATTTACACTCTGGATCTATCTGCTGAGCTGATTGTGTTGAGTGCGTGTCAGACCGCGTTAGGAAAAGACATAAAAGGGGAGGGCTTTATTGGTCTGACCCATAGTTTCATGTCTGCGGAAGCGAAAAGCGTCGTTGCCAGTCTTTGGAAGGTGGACGACCGAGCGACAGCTGCTTTAATGGCTGCCTTTTACGAAGGTATGCTGCAGAAGGGCATGACTCCTGCCGCTGCGCTTCGATCCGCCAAGCTGAAGATGATGAGGGAAACGCAGTGGACTGCACCATATTATTGGGCGGGGTTTGTGCTGGAGGGCGAGTACAATAACCATATTGCCGTTGATCGCTACAGTTGGCTTCGACGTGGTCTAATAGCTTTGTTCTTACTGATTCTGATTGCAGCCGCTCTATTAATTTTTCACAAGCGAAGGCGGCGAATTCGCCCGGCACAGTTCAACTGAACGGAACACGACGAGTAAATGGCCCGCGATTCGGCAGTCCCAACCGAAAACTTCGAGGAGATTCTCGCCTGGCTCAATCCTGATCGTGAGGTCGCTGCGACTATGTATGTTCAGCTTCGTCACGATCTCGCGAAGACATTTACCTTCAGAGGCTGTAGCGATCCTGAAGGACTGACTGATGAAGTTTTTGATCGCGTTGGGAAGAAGGTACTCGAAGTACGGCCGACTTATGTAGGTGATCCGCGACTTTATTTTCGCGCCGTAGCCAACAATTTGATCAAGGAAGATCTGAAGAGAGCCAAGACTCAAGTCTCTTTGGAAGAGCCTGAACTGCGGGAGCCAACAACAACCGAGAGTGATGAAGATAATGCCGAAGACATGGAGGAGTGTCTGCGTTCGTGTCTGCAAAAGCTTAGCGCGGAGAATCGGAAGTTGATTGTGAATTATTATGCCAAAGAAAAGCAGGCTAAGATCGATCATCGCAGTGAACTGGCACAGCAGCTGGAGATATCCGTAGAAACTCTGAGAGTTAAGGTCTACCGGATTCGTGTATCTCTTCAGGGCTGTATTGAACGCTGTCTTGAAAATAAGGCTCAGCGAAAATGAAACGGATCACGCGAAAATTCATTGTTAATGAATGGCCACGACGGGAGTGCTGCCCATGAAGGAAGACTCGGTGACTGACGCATTATTGCGTGAGTTTCTGTTGGGCAAGCTTACCGACGAAGATCGTGAGCGAATTGAGGGTTTGTTTCTAACAGACTCTCAAACAAGGGAGAGAGTGCTTGCACTCGAACAGGACCTCTTTGATGACTATTTAGAAGATGGTCTTAGCCAGGGAGACAAAGAGAGATTCGTTTCGCGTTATGCTCGAACAGACGAACAGCGACGTAAGCTCCGAATCACTGGGGCGATAAAAGATTGGGCAGTCAGAGAGGCTAGAGCATCGCATCAGGCGGCTCCAACTGTGTCTGTCTGGAGACGAATCTGGTTGTGGCTACGATTCAACCCTCGTTTCTTTATTCCGATTGCAGTAACAACTGTGGTTGCGGCAGTGTTTGCAATCGTGTGGCTAAACGGCCGGATCGAGCAACGGAAGCATTTCGCTATCGAGCAGGAACTGGCCCAGCTTAACTCTCCTGTTAGCTTGCGAGAGGCTCCTCCAGATACGATTTCAGTCGATCTGAGACCTGTCGCGGTCAGAGGTGCCGAAAAGCAAACAGAAATAAACATACCCACCGAAAGTCATTTTGTAGAACTGCACCTTCCCTGGATACAGAGCGAACGCTACTCGACGTACCAGGCGGAAGTTCGACGGTTACGCGATCGCAAATCATTCAAGATCCCTAATCTTCAGGCACAGAATAATGGCCGATATACGATCCGACTAAGACTTCCCGCTCAGCTGCTTACGACGGGCAACTATCAGATAAACCTCACTGGTGTTGCCGCTAACGGCACCTTGAGTTTCAGCGAAGAGTACTCGTTCGTTGTTACCAGGTAGATCCCCATTCTTACCGAACGGAGTTATTAGTACCCACTAGTGCGTCAGTTTGAATTTTGGCAGATACGCCGAAGGCGTTCGCTAATTTTCAGCCCAGGGTTGGAGCGCAGCGACAACCCTGGGAGCAAATATAAAGAAGAGGTCCAACCCTGAAAGGGTTAATCCCGCACATGCCTAACGCTTTCAGCGTTTAATTTGCTTTTGTAACTTGTGCTCCCAGGGTTGTCGCTGCGCTCCAACCCTGGGCTGACATTAGCCAACGCCTTCGGCGTATTTGTTTACAAAATTCAAACTGACGCACTACCTCCATCTCGCCTGTAATGTTTCAAATGAAATCCCATATTAGGTAAGGGACTGTGTCCTGCTGCGCGAAAATTCGGCATACCTCAGGCGTTGATTAGAGCGGTTAACGCAACCTGGTGACAGCCGCGGTACGTCTTCGTTTCAGCCTCTGAATTCTATCTACCTTACCGGGCGTAAGTGGTGCAAAGCGAATGCTAAATATTCTCGTCCCGCTGTGTATCGCATCGACTTGTATTCTCGGCTGCGAGTCCCGTCAACTGCGTAGTGCGCCAGTCGCTAATGATCTGAACAGGTTCCCACCAGCATTTCCAACGTTGAAGGTTCATGTTTTTCTGGACGGAACAACTTCAATGAAGGGGTCGCTTAAGGTTGATGATTTCCAACGACGTAGATTCCGAATCTAGCCCCTATTTAGAGGGATTGGTTGGTCAACTCAGCGGGCGCCGGTTTGTTGTGAATGGCAGCCGAGTCCTGATTGGCCGCGACTCGTCACAGTGTCAAATCGTGCTTGGGCAGAGTGTTATCTCAAAGGTCCAGGCGGCGCTGGAGGTTGACGAGCTCAAAAGAGTGACGCTCGTCGATCTGAGTGGAAAGGGAACCACATTCGTCAACGGCCAACCAGTTACGCGAAGGGAGTTAAAAGACGGAGACTGTATCGGATTGGGATTGGGAGGTGTCGTTTCTTTTAACTATCACTCTGCGTTCCCGGGAGTCGAATACAGAGATGTAACCTCAGCAACTGGAGAACGGGCCGTCTCCAGAATGATCATTTCTACCGCGGAACCATCGGTCCCGCAGTTGCCGCCCGAGAAGTTTGCTCCTGTGCGGACTCACCCTGCGCCGGTCGAGGAGCAGCCGTCGCCCAGGGTCGCTGGTCCAGGAACGATAGTTCTGCGTGCGGCGCAGATTCCGGTCATTCGTCTGGGCCGCGCGCCCGATAACAATTTTATTCTCGATGCGCCAAGCGTCTCCCGTCACCATGCAGTCTTGAGTTACGAGCATGGAGCGCAGCCGGTTTTAACCGATCTCGGAAGTACTAACGGCACCTTCGTAAATGGACAGCTTCTTACGGAACCGCATCAGCTTTCGCCCGAGGATTTGATCTTCCTGGGTGGCTTCCTGTTACACGTCGATGGCCGCACCATCAAGCAACATGACTTGAGCGCCAGTTCTGTTACGGCGCGAAACATAACCAAGTCGATCAATGGTAAGACAATCCTGAAAGACATTTCACTGGCCATACAACCACGTGAATTTATTGGTCTCATGGGTCCATCAGGTTGTGGCAAATCAACGTTGATGGACGCGCTAAATGGGCTGAGACCGGCGTCCTCCGGCAACGTTTTCGTCAACGATCTGGATCTCTATCACAACTTTAATGCCTTGCGACGCTCAATCGGTTACGTACCGCAACGCGATGTCCTTCACGACGCGCTCACAGTGGAGAGGACTTTGTATTACGCAGCGAAGTTGCGCCTGCCGGCCGGAACGTCTTTAGACGCTGTCAGGTCCATCGTTAACCAGACGATCGAAAGCGTTGGATTATCTGAGCAGAGACAGGTTGCGTTTCGACAGTTGAGTGGTGGCCAGCAGAAGCGAGTAAGCCTGGCACTGGAGCTGCTCACCAAACCGAGTTTTCTTTTTCTCGACGAACCGACCTCTCCGCTCGATCCGGAAACAACTGAAAACATGATGATGCTTTTCCGGCAACTTGCTGATGAGGGACGTATTGTGGTGATGGTCACTCACAAGTTCGAGAAGTTTCGTGAGATGCATCAAATCGCGATGCTAACCCGTGGTGGCCGGCTCGCTTACTTCGGACCGCCAACAGAAGCGCTCACATATTTTGACTGCCAGGAACCGGGAGATATCTATCGCCATATTGGCTCCCATGATCCTGAAGAGCTCAGCGCTCGCTTTCAGAAGTCAACTTATCACGAAAAATACGTCAACTCGCGCATCGTGGAAATGGAGCGTTTGGCAAAGACGACGGGTGCGCTGCAACTTGGCGGCGCCGGTCGAGAAGACAGTCCTGAACGTCGGGTCGGTTTGAGTCAATGGCTGACGCTCACGCAGCGTTATTTCGAGGTTAAAGCAAAAGACAAACGAAACACATTGCTGCTGCTGGCCCAGGCGCCGGTGGTGGCGATCCTGCTTGCGATTATTGTCGGTGATTCCGTCAACAACTCCCAGACACTGTTCATCGCTGCAATTGTTTCTATCTGGTTCGGAGCGAACAATGCGGTTCGCGAAATTGTCTCTGAGGCCGCTATTTACGCGCGCGAACGTCTGGTGAATTTGAAAATCCCTTCTTACGTGTTTTCAAAGTTCTCCGTCCTGAGTGGCATCGCCTTTATTCAATGTCTGCTGTTTGTGGGAATTTTGGTGGGTATGGGCCGGTTGCGGCGAGACGACTTCCTGGCGCTCGTTCTGGTCCTCTACCTAACGTCGCTCGCCGGCATTACCACCGGCCTGTTGTTCTCCGCCGTCGTGAGTTCCACGGAGAAGGCGATGAGCGTGTTGCCGTTGATCCTGATCCCGCAGTTGTTATTGAGCGGATATCTAAAACCTATCGACGACATCTACGTTTTCAACCGCTTGCAGAAGCCCGCCAGTGAGTCGGACTTTCAGCGGTTTGACCAGAACAAAAATCAGCAAGCCGCAACGAGCCCTGCAAATCCAGGTCAAGCGGCGGAGCCGGTTTCCAAACGTGATGGCCTGGGTCTCGCGAGTTATGCCGCGGCTTTGATGGCTGCGCGCTGGACGGTTGACGCACTGGCCCATGCAACCGGCAGGAGCGACAAGGATAGTCGAAACAAACTCGCGATGGTGCTGAGCGTGGCTGAGTACCAGCGTGTCTTCGAAGGCAAATCAGAAGAGGACATTGAGGCCTCATATGAAACCAGATTGGCGGTTGACTGCGGCGTCCTCATAGCTTTCAGCGTAATTTTCCTGCTGCTCACTATGTGGGCACTGAGGCGGAAAGATGTTTTGTGAAACTGCACAGAAGAAGCCATGAATAACGTTATCACTCACAAACTGCAGCTGAGTGTTTGCCTGCTCGTTGTTGCGTGTATCCCTTCGATTGTAATAGCGCAGAGAGGGGGAAGTGGAGTCGCATTGGTTCCGCAACGAGCGGTAGCGATCGCCAAACTAAACTGGATTCTTGTGCGAAGCGACGCACAATTCCGCTCGATGCTTAATGCCAATCAATTGGACCGCGCCCTTAACGATTTGAATATCAACGGCTCGCAAATATCCGAGATCGTGATCTTCAGTGGGATCAATTCGACTCCAACTGGTCTGATCGGTGGTATTTTTACGGGCTCCTACGACGTCACCGCGGTCAAAGCCAATCTTGAATCGCGTTCATTCCGGAAAGACAACTATCGAGGTCGCGTTCTTTACTGCAACGATGCTGACGGTTCGTGTACGTCGTTATTGAGATCGGGCCGGCTGCTGGTCGGCAGTCGACAAGCGGTTGAAGGGGTGATCGACGTCGAAGCGAATCCGCGCAGTGCGCTTACATTGCGTAAGCCATTCACCACGATGCTGCGGAAGTTTGTTCTCGGTAGGCAGCCGATTTCATTCGCCATGGCCCTGCCGCTCGAATATCAGATGGTCGGGGAAGTGGCCGTAAAGGTCGTCGCCGCGCTATTCAACTTTTCCGGACTCGGTCCCTTGGGGTTTGTGATCGACAAGATCGGATTGCCTCAGGCGATCGGCTTTGCGATCACGCGCAGTGGCGACAGCTTTCCGGTGGAGCTGATGGCCAGGATGAAAGATGAGCAATCGGCCGCTCTCATCTCGGGAACATTCAACCTGGCGCAGTCGCTCAATCTCGAGTTGTTCGCGAGTCGAATGTCTGCTGCGGATCGAGACAGGTTGAAGAACGTGTCAGTCGTGCGACAAGGAATGGTATTGCAGGTGAAAATGCTATTACGCCGTGAAGATCTGCAAGCGATGAAGTAAGAGGAGAAAGGTGATCGTACCAGGGTGATTTGCTCACGTTGTGGAAACGAAAATGCCAGTGAAGCCCGCTTCTGTAATCACTGCGGCGGAACGCTGAGTGGTCCACACGAGCATGCGGCAGAAGCGGCATTTGCCGAAACGCTTCGCGCACAGCCAAAACCTTCGGATCCGATGTTGGGCCGGTCGATCGACGGTAGGTACCGGATCGACGGTCTGATCGGTGCCGGTGGAATGGGCACCGTGTATTGCGCGACGCGGCTCTTAATCGGAGACGAGGTCGCGATCAAGATTCTCCATCAGGATCACGGTGACGCACATTCCTCCGAACGTTTCCGCCGGGAAGCACAGGCAGCGGCGCGGCTGAAACATCCGAACGCCGTCAGTATTTATGATTTCGGAATCTCGACGGATGGCCTGCAATACCTGGTGATGGAATTCGTTGAAGGGATAAGTTTGCGCGAGAGACTGAATCAAGGACCATTGGATTTCGCGACCGCCACCGAGGTCATCTCGCAGGTCTGCGCCGCGCTCGACGAAGCGCACCGCCGTCAAATCATTCATCGCGACATCAAGCCGGACAACATTATTTTGCATTCAAGTGCCGCGGGCCTGCGCGTGAAAGTTTTGGATTTTGGCATCGCTAAATTGCGCGACGAAACTGCGGGTCACCTGACGCAGACCGGCAGCGTGATGGGAACCCCTCACTATATGTCTCCCGAGCAATGCCTGGGCGAAGAGTTGGATCCCAGGGCTGATATCTACAGCGTTGGCATCGTGCTCTATGAGATGTTGTGTGGACGAGTTCCTTTCAACTCACCCGTTTCGACCGCAGTCGTAGTGCAACATGTCAGTCAAGCTCCGCCGTCGTTGCGTAGCATCAATCCGGCGGTTACCGAAGCCGCGGAAGCGGTTGTCTTTCATGCCATTCAAAAGGATCGCAACGACAGACCTTCTAGCGCAGGGACCCTGGCGCAGGAATTGGTCGCTGCTTTCGGCGGTAGACAAGTCCATGCAACTGACTACGCACCGGTTAGTCAGGCTGGACCACCAGTCACTTCGAAAAGAGAGGTTAACGAAGAGACGGTCGAGCGCAGGTCGTCCGACCAATCAGATTTACCAAAGACAGTTTATCTGGCGAGCCCTGCGATGGGTGTGCCGGCGGGACGTCGCACTAATGGCGAACATGTAGCCCTAACAGCGAATGTTAAGCGGGCCAGGCCTGCTAAATATATCGGCGCTGCCGCAGTCGGCGTCTCTGCGGTGGCGCTCCTGATCTTTGTCATGTGGCCACGCAGCAGCGTCAACAGCAACACTGGCAATGTGAATATTGGTGTAGCAGGTCCACCAGACTCTACGTCTGTCTCAACGCTAACCAATGCTCCAGCGAAATCAGAACGACCTCCTACACCGGCAGGGATGGTCCCAATCATCGGAAAGCAATTTCTGGTGGGTAGTAATGAGGGAGATCCCGACGCCAGGCCGGCCCATCCCGTGATCGTTAAATCGTTCTATCTTGATATCTATGAAGTAACCTGCGAAGACTACAAACGGTTTCTCGACAAAACTGGTCGTCCCGCTCCTACAACCTGGACTAACGGCTCCTATCCTCCCGGCACAGCGAAGCATCCCGTGATCGGTGTTACCTGGGATGATGCTGAGGCATACGCGAAATCTGCCGGTAAGCGCCTGCCGCTCGAGGAAGAGTGGGAGTTTGCTGCGCGTGGACCAAACAATCTCCTGTACCCCTGGGGAAATACCTGGCGAGCGGAATGTGCGAACGCAGGGAACGAAGGTAAAGGATTGGTTAACGTGGGCAGTTACGATTGTGATTCGCCTTTTGGAGTACAGGATCTGATTGGCAACGCCTGGGAATGGACCGCGAGCGACTGGCGGCCGTACCCGGGCGGTAGCCTGGCAACCGCCGCAAGCGGAGGAGAAAAAGTGATTCGCGGCGGGTCATGGGAAAGTGGTCCGACATATGCGACGGCCACTTATCGATCTGGTTACAAAGGAGTCGGACAAAAAACAGGTTTTCGCTGTGCGATGGATATGCCGTAGTTATTCTCAGAACACTCATTCTCGTCAACTCAAAGGAGACCCATCATGTCCCCGACAAACAGCCTTTTCTCACGCTTGGTTCTCGTATTCTGTTTTGGTCTTTGGCTCGCAGTATCCATCAATGCGCAGGGCAAGCAAGCAGTTGTCATCCTGCGCTCAGAAAGCTTCAAGAGCGGCGCGTGTGAAGGCACAGCAAAGTTGGACCACCAGGTTCTGTTCGACGTCAAACTAAACAACAAAGACGAAGTGCGGCTGCTCAACTTTCCGGGCTGGTCCTCTTCCACGATGGTTTCGCGCAAGAGTTACGAGGATTCCGGCAAACGAAAGTTGCGCGACCTCTTCGCGCTAAAGTGGGATGATGGCGGCGTGCTTACCGCCGTTTCTGTCTCCGGACAAGCGCCGTTGCCGACGGTTCCCGATGATACCAAACCGCAAAAGAACATGGACCAGCAGCTGCAGTCCTTTTATGGAGTGATGCTGACGGGTGAGGTGAGGGAAGGCAAGTCAAAGCGTAAAGTCGATCTTCCTTTGCGCTCTGTCTGGAAAGTGTTTTTCGTCGCTGAAGGCGCGCCATTTAACGACTCGCTCTTTAATCATGCCGCCGACGAAGCCAGCGTTGCGCTCTGGGAAACTTATCTGACCAAAACAGGCAACTACCGGAGCAGTGAGGCGAATACGAGAATGCACGAAGCGTTGATTCAGTGCGCTCGCTCAGATCTGAAAAGATTCGCCGGCGGAGATTACGCAGCATTCGCGACCGCCAAAAACCGTATCACTCGCACGCAGTCGATCAAGGACGACGAAGTGACTCGCCAACTCGCGGCTGATATCAGCCGTGCGCAACAGGAAGTTGAGACTTCACGAAGCAAGACTGAACAACTCATCAAAGCGGAGAAGTGGGACGACGCTATCACGGCCGCCGAGCCGATCACGAAATATCTGACTACCTGGCCCGAGTTGAAACAGATGTATGACCACGCGTTAGAACAGAGTCACGAAGTTCATCTGAACGCCGCTGACAAGGCCTGGTTAGCGCAACAGTTGGAAACCTCGCTTGGTGAGTGTTCGATTGCGTGGAAACGATTGCCAAACTCGGAGCGCGCCAGGGGCTGCGTGTGCAGGGCGCGTAATGAGGTTGCAGTGCGCGATTCACAGAAGAACCGTCAACTGAGTAAACCGAAAGAAGCGATGGAGCTCGTGCAGAAACAGATCGCCGATCGTGACTGCCCGCAGGATCCACGCCTGGCGGTTGAGCTGAATAAATCGAAATGCGAGTACGCCCAACAACTCTTCAACCAGGCACGTCAGCTCCTTGGGGTCGGCGCAGCACAACCTGCAAAACCGGCTGGCGGTCGCCGGCGAGCCCTGGCCCCTGTGGCCGTAGTCAACGTCAAGATGATCTCAATGGTGAACAAGAAAGATTTTCGCGATGCGCGCGAAAAACTGATTCTCGCCAACGAGCTCTGTCCGGAAGATCCGATTCTCGCGCTACTCAACGAAACAAATAAACGCTTAGCGGATTTCTGCAAGGCTGAGGCACGGCAGGCCCTGGCGCGTAATGACAATGGAACAGCCTACGTTTATCTGCAAAAGGCACAGGGATACAACCCGCAGGATAGTGATGTTTCAGAGTTGTTGTCGCAAGCCAGGGAAAAATTTCAGGAACAGACGCGTGTGAATGTAGGTGTCGTGTTCATGAATAGGTCCGGGAATAGTTACGCCGAAGGCTTGCTTAGCGAGCTTGCCGGAACAGTTGAATCAGCCAGCACGATGGCGGGTTTATCACAATCGACCGTCTTATCGCGTGAAGGAGCGGTGGCAAGTCTTCGTGCTATTCAATCGGGCAGGCCGCTCAGTGCTCCCACTGTAATTTTTTTCGGAGAGCTTACAACCGCCGGAGCACGCGTCGATCACAATTCCTATTCGGTGTCTTCAACGTTTAGTTACGACAATCCGGAACGCAAGCGTTGGGATCAAATGATCGATGAAAAGAGCGACGTGTACAACAATTGTAAGAAGCAGTATGGCGAAGCTCAGTGTGCCGGTCATGCGGAGGAACGTCAACGAATGCGGGCGCACCGCGATAGCCTGCCGCGACGACTCGAGCAGGGTTATTCCTATCAACAAACTGACTTTCGTTTGCAGGGTGGCACGAGAATGTCGTTTCGATCGACAGACAGCGTTTCGAGAGCGACCGGTACTGCCGACACGTTATCGGCCGACGTAGGCGGTCAATGCCAGCAGCGGGAAGGCGTTCATCAGAACGATACTCGCGGCGCCGGAAACAACATGTGCCAAATCAATGACGAAGGCACTTATCTGAGCCAGATGTTTACAAAAATGCAGGCTGATGCTCGTCCCAGCGCTATTCGAACGCTGCAATCACTGCCGGCAAGTTATTACAACCGCGCGCAATCGGCTGCGAACAAGCAGCAAGCCATCGAGAGCTATCTCCGTTACTTGTTCTTGACGAGTGACAAAACAGGAACTCAGGCCGATCAGGCTCGAGCGTATTTGGTGGCGTACGATCCGGAGTTGAGCTCCGACGGGATCCTTCGTTAACTGCGATGCGTTTGCCTGATAATCAAAAATCTTTGTGCCTGGTTTGTTTCCTGGTCCTGTTGTTCATATGCGGGAGTGCTTATGGACAAGGTCCTTGCGGTGCCAAACCATGTCCTGTGGTCAAAGTACCGGGTGTGCAAAGGCCCAGGCCAAGACCACCTGGCACGCGTCCAACACCGCCACGCGTTGGAACCTCCACGACTATTGAAAAACCGGTGGATGTCTGTGAAGACGGCAATCTGGTAGTAGTCTGCGGCATGTCTGGCTGTGAGATCACCCTCGAGGGTAGGGACTCACCTCGCTCGAAGTTCCGCCAACTCAGCAAATCGATTACTGACAATCTCGGTGGGATCGACTTTCAGGTACCGGGAAACCAGTCGTACAAGATCAACGTTTTTAAGCCCGGATATGAACCGTTCCCGCCGGAGACGCGAAAGGTTGACTGCGACGATCAGCAGGAAGTGAAAGCCGCATTGAAAGCCAAGCCGGTTACGCTGCGCATTCGCACGCGACCGGCGGAATCGGATATCTATCTCGAACGCGAACAGCAACCCACGGGCAAGACCGATGCAAATGGTTTCTTTTCCTATCTCCTCTCGAAACCAACGTTGCTGATTGAAGCGCGCAAGAAGGGTTATCTGAGTGACACGAAGACGGTAATGTTAGCGCCTGAACTGGCGTCGCAGGAGATCGTACTTTCACTCGAACCCCTCAGCGCAACTCTGTTGCTGACCTCCACCGTCCCCAATGCTCGCGTCACTATCGACAGTCAAAAAACTTCCAAATCGGTCCAGGAAAAGATCCTGCTTGCACCGGGGCGACACAATATTTCAGTGGAAGCCCTGGGTTACACGCCCGCCAGTTTTGAGATAACGGTGACGCCTGAAGAAGTCGTGTCAAAGCAGATAACGCTGGAACGAATGCCTATCGCGAGCTTGCGGACCCAGGCCACAACGCTTTTCGGCAGCCGCGCCTATGACGACGTACTGAAGTTGGCCCAATTCATGCTCGAGGCCGATGCGACCAATAGCGGAGCTCATCTGTTAATGGGATTGATTCACATAGAACGCGCGAACTTTGCCGCAGCAGAGCCGCATCTGGACCAGGCACTCAGCGGTGGAGAGACAGTGAATTTGCAAGTCAGGCGTCATACAGGTGAAAAATTTGAATTGAGCAAAGGTCACGACGTTTGTGACGCCAGACTTATTCTCAGCAAAAGTGAGTTGGAGTTTAAGAGCGATCGCAATCCGGCTGAGAATTTCAAAGTGCCATATGAACAGGTGCAAATAACAGGCATTCAATTAAAAAACCGGGTCGCGCTCTACCTGGGCACGAAAGTAAACGTGGCCGGAAAGCGACGCGATTATAACTTCTACAGCTTCGATCGAGAATTATCGCAATCAGGCAAACCCTACCTGGAAATGATTCAACGCCTCTTGCGTTCTCACTAACCCCTAAGGAGGTCCTCCTATGAATTCAAGATTAACGACAGGCCAGTTAATTGGCCTTGCAGCCGCAGTGTTGGTGCTTCTCTGTTTTTTCTTCCCATGGATTGAACTGAATCTGCTCTTAGCGAGCGTCAACTTGTCCGGGTTTCAACTCGCCACCGGAAGTGGGCCAGCTGGATCAAATTTTGCCGGAGTCCCCAGTTTGTTGCTGGTGCCGTTGAGTATGGCCGGCGTGCTGGTTCTGGTCGCTACTTGTTATTTCGGTTCCGGCTCGACGAGTAAGACCATTGCGGGACTGTTATTAGTTGCCGGCGGCGTCAGTGCGCTGATCATTCTTTACCACTATTTCAATCTCAATCAGCAGTTCAACCAGGACGCTTTCGGCATGATTGCCCAGAAGGTGTTCAGCTATTCCTTTGGCGCACACGCATCTCTGTTTGGCAGTGTGCTGGTTGCCGGAGGGGGATTGCTCGATCTCGCACGGTCACCAAAAACGAGCAGCCGTGAGCGATGATTTGTGTTCGCTGTAACAACTCGATTCCCGACTCTGCGCGCTTCTGTAATAGCTGTGGCACGGAAGTGCCGAGCGAGATCACGCAGGAAGCGCGGGCCAACCAGAACGCGAACGATCCGCTGATTGGTTCTACGATCGCCGGCAAGTATCGCATCTCCGCAAAACTCGGTTCTGGAGGAATGGGCGCTGTCTATCGCGCGCAGCGCACGATGATCGGTGACGATGTTGCGATCAAAATTCTCCACTACAATCAGAACGAATCTCCGGAAGCGGAGCGCTTTCGTCGCGAAGCGCAGGCGGCGGCGAGGCTGAAACACGCCCACGCAGTCTCGATTTTTGACTTCGGGATTTCAGATGACGGACGCCAGTATCTGGTAATGGAACTGGTGGAAGGTGAAAGTCTGCGCCAGTTGATCAAGCGGCAGGGCCGTCTTTCACCGCCGTTTGCGGCAGAGATAATCAGTCAAGTGTGTGCGGCGCTTGACGAGGCTCATCGACACAACATCATCCATCGCGACATTAAGCCAGACAACATTGTCGTCGATCTGCGTGGCGCCAAACCGGAGGTCACGGTGCTCGATTTTGGCATTGCCAAACTGCGTGGTGACTCCGCAACCACCTTAACGCAAACGGGAAGTATTCTTGGCACGCCGCACTACATGTCGCCTGAGCAGTGTCTTGGCGAAGAGCTCGACGGCCGCTCAGACATCTACAGTCTGGGAATCGTCCTTTATGAAATGCTTGCCGGCGTTGTCCCTTTCAATTCGCCGATCTCAACTGCGGTTGTTGTGCAACATGTGAATCAGGCGCCACCTTCACTGCGGAGTCTCAACCCGGAGATTCCCTGGTCCGTCGAGCGCACAGTTTTACATGCACTTGAGAAAAGACCCGAGGCACGGCCATCAACTCCGGGCGCCTTCGCCGCCGAATTAACAGCGGCAGTTGCAAACTCGGGCGCCGGGCCGGTTGTGCAAAGAGACCAAATTGCTTCGACACCGACAGTAGTCCTTAGTAGCGAACAACAGTTCCGCAGCGCTCAGGTCGAAGCGGTTGGCCACAAACCAGCGGGTGGCATGACGACAATAAAAACTGTGGCGCTCACGATTTTGGTCACACTCGTCCTTGTAGCTCTGGGCGGTTTTGGATTTCGAACTCTGTTTGGCGCTCGCGCCAAAGACGAAAGGCCCGAACAACCTTCAATTGCAACCCCGTCAGCCTCGCCAGTCAGTCCAACTGTGAAACCATCGCCACGCCTCGTCCCATCGGTGGCTACGCCAACACCTTTGCCGGTTGTAGTGAACACATCTTCATTGGTTGGCGAAGTCAATGCGCTGCTTGACTCGTGGGCAGGCGCAGCTCGGGCTCACAACCTGGACCTGCAGATGACCTATTACACTGACGTAGTCTCGCCATATTTTGGTAGACGCAGCGCTAGCAGGGCTGAGATACGAACCGATCGCTCAGTCGCTTATCGACGTTATCCCAGGCTCGACATTCAGCTAAGCAACATCAACGTTGTCGTCGATTCATCAGGCACTCAGGCCACCGCCACGTTCGACAAGTCTTTCATATTCTCCTCTGACGAGAAGTCGTTCTCGGGAATGGTGAACACGAAGGTATGGCTTGCCAAATTCGGACCGCAGTGGCTCATTACCGGCGAAAAAGATCTGAAGGTTTATTCGAGATGAACTGTTCAACTCGAATTGCTTAAGGTATGGAGAAGTTGCAATGAAGTGTGCAAAATGCAGTTCACTAAACTCGGAAGCATCGCGCTTCTGCGCAGCGTGCGGTGCGGAGTTGTCAATCGCAGGAGCGCCTGCCGTTTCCGTTGCCGGCACAGTCAACGGCCAGCATAGTTCCTCGCCTCGAAATGAACACCCGGTCCTCTCAATCAATGCTGACGACGAAATTACAAGCTATCACGCGGTAGTTGACGTCTCCTTAGCAGACAAGAGCTCGCCGTCAATGATCGGCCGTGTTATCGATCGCAAGTATCGTCTCGACGCCAGGATCGGATTCGGAGGTATGGGCGATGTGTATCAAGCGTCGCGGTTGCTAATCGGCGATCAGGTTGCGATCAAGATCCTGCACGCCGCAAACGTTTCCGATCCACAGGCAGGCGAACGGTTCCGGCGAGAAGCGCAGGCCGCCGCCCGGTTGAAGCATCCCAACGCAGTTTCTATTTACGACTTCGGCGTCACAAGTGAAGGGCTCGTGTATCTGGTTATGGAACTGGTCGAAGGTCAGAACCTGCGCCAGATAATCAAGCAGCAGGGACCGTTGGCGCCCGCGACCGTAAGTGAGATCACGAATCAGGTGTGCTCCGCTCTACAAGTCGCTCATCAACAGAATGTGGTCCATCGCGATCTGAAGCCAGACAACATCATGGTGAATGCCACGATATCCGGGCTTCGTGTCAAGGTGCTGGATTTTGGCATTGCCAAGTTGCGAGATCTGTCGACGAGTAATCTGACGGTGACAGGCAACGTGATGGGAACACCTCATTACATGTCGCCTGAACAATGTTTGGGCGAGGAGATTGACAGCCGTTCAGATCTGTACAGCCTGGCTGTGGTCATGTATCAAATGTTGACCGGATCGCTGCCTTTTAACTCGTCAACATTAACCGCGGTGGTAATGCAGCACGTTAACAAGGAGCCTCCGTCACTCCGCTCCATTAACCTTAGCATTTCACCGGCCGTTGAAGCGGTAGTTTTGCATGCGCTCGCGAAGCGGCGTGAAGACAGACCACAGTCTGCTGACGCGCTTGCCAGAGAGTTGGGCGCAGCAGTGAACAGCACCGCTCCGCCACCGAATGTTGCTTCAGTTCCCAGAGTTGAACCGCCACCTCCGCGCGCGCAACAGATGCCGACAACAGTTATGAATACGCCGGTGTCGGGATCAGCGGGTTACCTGTCGCTCGGGCAAGTTCGTGTCGCGCCACCGGTTCAACCTGCGGCAAGTAATGGGCGCTCAAAAGTAATAGCTATTGTGGTTGCCGCAACGTTGATTCTGTTAGCGAGTTCAATTGCCGCCTACTTTATTTTCTTCTCGTTCTCCGCCCGGCGCGACATTCTCGCCGAGATTAAGAAAGGGAACCTCGTTATGCCGGAGGGAAGTAGTGCGTATGACCTTTATTTAAAGTACAAGGGTCAGGATCTAAGCGCGAGCGACAAGGAAGAGATCGCCAGGGAAGTGCAAACAAAACTGGAACAACGAGGAGATCAGATTTTTGGGAATCTTAAGCAGGATCAAACTGAATCCGAGCCCGAATGGAACGAAGCAAACAGAATTTACTCCTGGCTCAATGAGCTGCGACCGAAGCCGGTTTACGAAGCGAGAGTTTACTTTGCGCAAGCCTCAAATGCCTTCGCCCAAAAGGACTACAATAACGCGATTTCCGGTTACCAGCGCGCAAACCGGTTGCAGCCAAATTGGGGCCTGGTCTTGAATCGCATCGGCCGCTGTTATCTGAGTCTCAAGGATAGAGCCAGCGCGAGAGAGTTTTATCGCCAGGCCACAGTAGCCGAGCCGAACTGGATAATGCCCTGGCTGAATCTCGGTCAGATTTCATTGGTCCTGCGGGATCCTTATGGAGCAGAGCCGGCTTTCAGGCAGGCGATTGGCCTTGATAGTACCAGGGCACCCGCTCACTACGGACTTGCCCAGGCATTAGAAAACCAGGACAGAGGTTGCGAAGCACTGGACGAGTATCAAACGACGCTGCAGCTCATTAATACCAACCCGGTGAATACGGTAAAGCTTGATGACGTGCAGAAAAAGATAGCAATGCTGAGTAGTAGCCTGTTTTGTGAATAGGTTGAGTGTGATGTTTTCATTAATTGTCACTCTAGGGTGACAGTAGCGTTAGGTGCCGCTATTCGACATAGTGTTCACTCAATTGAGCCTTGAGCTTCTGAGGAACGGATTGCCAAGTGGCGGTGGATAATTCATGCGAATTCCAGTGGGAAGCGTCGACGCGCGCTACGTGCCACCTGGCAAGGTGTTTTTCATAATGCCAGCGATATACTGGACCATGGCTACGCTGGCTATAGAAAACATTATCTTCGATCGGACCTTTGTCCGGCCGAATGAATATGCGCAGTCCGTTCATTAGTCCCATCTGTCCTTAAAGCTATCCACCGCCTCCTGTTTATCCGATTGCAGGAAGGGATTGTTCGACGCCCGCCTTCAAGTCTCATGAACCTGAGGCACAACGAATGGTGTAAAAGTGATCAAGCCTCTTCTGACCTCTTCCATTGCAATGCTTGTATCCTTGTGCTTCTTATCGTCCAGCTCGATCCGTGGCTTTGAGCCACGTTGAAGTTGCTTTGCTCTTAATGCGGCTACCACGACTGCTCGGAATCGTGAGATTTCTCCTGGTCCACTCTTCGGCCGACTCTCGCTCATTTGTTCGTCCCTCTTCGTCGCTCACAACCGCGCTTCAGATACCTTTTGCGTTAAGAGCACGCGCGAAGCCAAGCGTCCGCGGATCTTTGAAATGTGGTTTGTCGATGTGCGCATCAGGATGCCTGGCATAGTCAGGTTTGAAAAACAAACAGACGGCACAAGGAGGAGGACGTTAGGCGCAGATCCTGATGTCGAGAGTGATTTTAAAGAACTGATAATGCTGAAGGGACTATACCATACTTTGGAGAACGCACTTAGGGACCGTTAGTGCATTCGGTTAGTTTATCGCCGGCGCTATAACTTCCTCAGTTTGTCGATCGTGCGCCTCACGGTATTTAGCAATGCCGGTTCGTAACAACCTGAAGATCGATCGACGGTTTTGGAAGATCAAATTGAGCCAGGCTCTTTTCGTCATCTGTGGCACATAAATGCCGCGAAAACAAAGCCTCGCCAGCAAGTGCATGACGCCGATGTCGAGACTCTCTGGTATCAGGTGGTTAACTACGTTTTCATTGCGCTCGGGGCTGTACGACATTCGCCATGCTTTATTGATCTCCTTCTCTGCTTCAGACACAGTGATTCTCAATGGAGAATGCGACAGCTTGAACGGAGCAAAGTCTAACCAGTGCCTGGGACGCGTAAGACGCCCTTCAGTTTCAAGTCTCGCGTACAGCGGCGTACCGGGTAATGGAGTGAGGGCGCTGAAGACGGGGAGTCCGGGAGGCCACGTTTCTATCTGCTGGAGAGTGCGTTCTGCAACACCGGCCGTATCATTATCAAGTCCGAAGATAAATGAAGTGATCGCATAAATATCGCGTTTGGCTAGCCGGTTCAGGACAGCAGTGTATTCTCCCGGCTTATTAAAACTCTTATTTACGTCTGAAAGATTCGCTGCGTCGAGCGACTCCATCCCAATAAAAATCCATTTGCCGCCTGACGCCGCGATCAAATCAACGAGTTCTTCATCACGTAAAAGGTTCGCGCTGATCTGGGCCACCCAGGGTAGTTGAGCTTCGGCGGCGATAATATCCCGCAGTAACGACTTTGTTCTCTTGATGTTAATCGCAAAGTTGTCGTCGATGAAGAAAATGGAGACCTGCCCGCGTTCTGTTTGTGCGCGCCGTTTCAGCATTAGCAGTTCGTTGACGACGCTTTCATTAGTTCGAAAGCGGATCGAATCTCCAAAGAATCCGGTCACCGTGCAAAACTCACATCCGTAGGGACAACCGCGGCCGGATTCAACAGGCACGAGGTTGAAAGATTTCCATCCCGAACCATGCCGCGCAGTTAAGCGGCGGAACACGTTGGGAACGAGGTTAAACTGCTCGAGATCGATCGTATCCCAGGGAATTACGGGATACTCCTTTAAGCTCGGCTTTCGTTCCTTCCCCTGATCATCGACCGGTTCGTATATCTGCTTCAGCCGGCCTTGCGCCGCGTCCGCAACGATTTTGGGCCAAGTCTCATCGGCTTCGCCAAGCGCTACTGCATCAGCGTGTCGTGGTCCGCCGTCATGGCCCAGTGCCTCAGCAGGTAATTCGGTAACGTGTGGCCCACCCATAACTACCGGAATGCCAGCCGCTCGGAGTGCATCGGCGAAGGAGTAAGCACGAGCGATCATTCGCGTCATTGCTCCGATACCTACGAGACCGATCTGTTGCTGCCGCGCAAACCGCACCAGCTGTTGCTCGTTCATGGGCTTGGCATTGCCATCGATCAGCAACACTTCATGCTCCGGGGGAGTGAGTGACTTGAGCAGAAACATCCATAAGTGAGGCATGAAATTCCGCGTCACTCCGTTGTCTGGGTTGTAAAGTAAAATTCTCATGCTGTGTATTTCCCGACCTAATGTGTTGAAGTCTAAGCAAGGTCAGGTACGGACCTAACCGAGCCAGTCTCTGTTTCGATGCAAGTCAGGACTTCCGACCCTTTTTCGAAGCTTGACGCCGTGGGGGAGTTTTATCTTTTGTAAGGAACAAAACGTCGCCGGGCTGGCAACTCAAGGCGCAGCAGATTTTCTCCAGCGTTTCAAAATTAATTCCAACTGCCTTGCCCTTTTTTAACCGCCACAGAGTTGTATGACTGACACCGGTCTCCTTCGCCAGCCAGTAGAAGCTGCGCTTTTCCTTAGCCAATACTTTATCGAGCCTGGGTACAATCATAACCGGGGGCTCATACTTACCACATCTAAAATATATTGTCGACTTGAACTATATTCCGTAGTCGACATATATAGCACTTGCGAGCTTGCAACTGACCCTATCCATGAGGCATCATAGCTGTGTTAATCCTTCTCTCGCGCATCAACGGTGATGCGCCCCGCGCATAAATCGATCAGCGCTGGCGTTTGGAAGTTCGAGAGCAGGCTTGTTTCACACTTCGAAGCCGCTCTCTTCAAAGAGCATCCGAACCTGGTTCTTCGACCGCTACCGTTTCGCCGAAGCCCATCCGATTCGCAGCTTCTTTTCATCCCAAAGGGGAAAGGTATATCTCTATGTCAACAAAACTTTATGTTGGAAACCTCGCTTTCCAAACCACCAGTCAGGAACTGCAGCAATTGTTTGGTCAGGCCGGAACGGTTCAATCTGCCAGTGTTGTGGAAGACCGCGACACCGGACGCTCGAGAGGCTTTGCCTTCGTGGAAATGTCCAGCGACGAGGAAGCGAATTCAGCGATTGAGCAATTCAATGGCAAGGAAGTCGGTGGTCGCTCCTTGAAGGTCAATGAAGCTAAACCACGCGAGAATCGCGGCGGCGGCGGCGGACGTGGCTTTAGCGACAATCGCGGCGGCGGCTACAACGGTAATGGTGGGCGCCGATCCGAGCCGCGCTGGTAACAATCAACAGTTCACACAGTGTTTTGGTCTCCGGGATGATCCGATTCATCCCGGAGAGCTGCGCTGGCTGTTTATTTCCATCAGCACGCGGATAAGATCAAGGCTGACAGTCAGAGAAGGGACTGCTAATGAAATTAAAGGATGGTGGGGATGCCGCACTGGCGATGCAGAGACCGCACATCAATTGGACCAAGGGCAATTGGGGCACCGCGACCTTTCTGATTTGCGCGCATCTTGGCTCCATCGCCGCGCTCTTCTTTTGGAGCTGGCCGGCGGTAATCACCGGAGTGGTGCTTTACTGGGTTGGCGGAAGTCTTGGTATCGGCATGGGCTATCACAGGCTAATAACCCACCGCGGTTACAAAGTGCCGAAAGTGGTTGAATACTTTCTCATAACCTGCGGCACGCTCACTCTCGAAGGTGGTCCCATTCAATGGGTAGTGACGCACCGCATACACCACGCCAACACAGATCGCGCGAATGATCCACATACGCCACGTCATGGCGGCTGGTGGGCACATATTGGTTGGATACTGTGGGGCACGGCTCAGAATCACGACCAGGCTACCCTCGCACGCTATGCACCTGATTTAATAAACGACCGTTACTATCGTTGGCTGACTCGCCGCTACTGGGTCCCGCTCATCATAGTGGGGCTGATACTTTTTGCGTTTGGAGGTTGGGGTGTAATGCTTTGGGGAGTATTTCTCCGTGTTACGCTGTGCCTGCATGCGACCTGGTTCGTCAATTCGGCTGCACACCTGTGGGGAAAAACAAGATTCGAAACTGGTGACGACTCGCGGAATAGCTGGTGGGTGGCGTTGTTGACGTTCGGTGAAGGATGGCACAACAACCATCACGCTCATCCGACCTCAGCGCGTCATGGTCTGCGTTGGTATGAGCTCGATTTGAACTGGTTGGGTATCAGGACTTTGCAACTTCTCGGATTGGCCCATGGCATCAAACGAATACGTTTCAATCGCGTCTCCGCCGCCTGGCAACTGGTCTCCGGTCGAGTAAAGTCCAAGCGTGTTAAGCCACTGCGGATTATCGATGCCTAAGATCATCTGGAGTTGCTCCAACTGTGGCACTGTGTTGCCGCTGTGGAAGATCAAGTGCTCAAACTGTCGCCGCCGGGAGGTAAGCTGGTTCCACGTATTGGCTTTCGTTGGGACCGCGGTGCCGTTATTGATCTTGTTTCTTAAGTTTTTGTAGAGGTGCCGGCAAGCTTATTTACACCGCGCAGAATTGCCATGGTCTTCCCGTCTATGCCGGATTTCGGCGCCGGAAAAGGTTCATAGCAAGAACGATGACCGCTGCTACAAGCAACAAGTGAATCAGGCTGTTAGTAACAAAGCCTCCATAAAACCCAACCAACCACAGCAGCAACAACACTACAAGAATTGTCCACAACATGAATCGTATCTCCTCACTTCGAAGTGTTTAGAATCCTTTTGTTTGAGACTGGACTATGCGAACAGAACCGTCTGTGCGCTATACCACATACATGCTATTCTTTTATGCGAAGTAGTTAGCGTTGCTCCTGGTTTAGTCATGCCTGTTTCTGTACCTGCCACTCCCAGCGAGAATCGACTTCTTGCCGCGCTTCCCCTGGACGAATATCAACTCCTTCTGCCACAGCTTGCGAATGTATCCTTTGCTCTTGGTGAAGTCGTCTACGAATTCGGTGGACGACTGGATTACGTCTACTTCCCAACGACGGCAATAGTCTCGTTGCTTTACACCATGGAAAACGGCTCAAGTGCCGAGATGGGATTGACGGGTAATGATGGCGTGGTGGGAATCGCCCTTTTCATGGGGGGCGGCACCATGCCGAATCGCGCTGTCGTACAGAGCGCCGGCGGAGCTGTTAGGATGAAGGCGAAGGTGCTACAGGATGAATTCGCGAAGGGTGGTAAGTTTCAATACCTGCTACTCCGATATACGCAAGCATTGATCACTCAGATCTCACAGACTGCCGTTTGCAACCGTCTGCACTCGGTGGAACAGCAACTTTGCCGTTGGCTTTTGTTAAGCCACGACCGGCTGAATACGGATGATCTGATCATGACTCAGGAATTGATTGCCGGCATGTTGGGCGTGCGCCGCGAAGGCGTGACCGTGGCTGCGGGCCGGCTGCAGGATGCTGGAGCAATCAGCTACGTGCGCGGTCACATCAAGATCCTCGATCGTCAGAAAATGGAAGAGACCGTCTGCGAGTGCTACCGGGTAGTGAAAGACGAGTTCGACCGGTTACTGGGGTAAGCCTCCTTCTCAATTGCCGACGGGTATGCGTTGAAAACGCATCTTGCCCTCAGCATCCTCCCACGAAATCTCCAGTGCATAAGGGTTAGCATGGCCCGCTATGAGTTTGAGTCGTTCCATCTGATCGCGATCAGCGTCAGCCGGTTTTCCATTAATCCAGGTTCGGTGAGATAGAATAGTCTTCTCTCCTGGTTGCATAATTTTTACACTGTCGAATCGAATATGAGCTTGTGAAGGACCACCGCCGGGAGTGTCTTTATCTTTCAGAAAGATAGTCAGAACCTCGATGGATTTGAGCGTCTTCTCGCTTGCATTCGTTAACTCCACCACAACCTTCGATGGCTCATCGATGAATCTAAAGTTAAAAGTTTTCTTCATGTTGTTATCAGTAGTCATAATTTTTCTTTCTGTCGCGATGCCGGTTCGATTCGTCTCACTCAAATTGCCGTTGGAATCCTTCGCAGCAGACGAGAGAGAAAATCTCGCAACTGATTGAAGTTGTCAGGGTGGGTGATGTGTACATTTTTACCAATGGCGACTTCAGCACCCGCCGCGATCTCATCGAAGCCGAAGACAACAATTGGCACTTCCTCTCCTGCCGCCGCACTTTCGCGAATGCGCCGGCCGCAAATTAAAACCTCGCTCGGTGTCCCAGCCAGGCTCAGGAGAATCAAGTCGGGACGTTGTCGCTGAGCGCTTTCTATTCCGTCTAGTTCATCTCGAGCTAACACCACGCGATATCCATCGACCTTCAGCAGTTTTTCAATGCCGTCGCGCGTCTCGTGGACGTCCTCGACTACCAGAATGATCGGGTTTATACCAATCTCATTGTCCATTTAAAACTCTCCCGGGAACCTTTTCGCAGTGCTCGATCCATCATTCATGATGAAACGTGACGCTTGCAAACATAGATACAACTGGCAACTCTAACCGTCCGTGCGCCAGCACACATATATAAAGCTGCGAAGAGTTAAAGCGACTCACCTATAAGCGGTCTAGCGCACAGACGCTGCCGCCTGACACTGTAAAATCTTTTCATGAGCGATATCTATGCCATGCAACGGGCGAACGGGGATGTGTTTGCGCTCGACAATAAGGGACGCTTTTGCGTGCCCCTATTTCATAGCAGCCATGACGCGATGACCGCTCGGTTGCGTAATGGGGACATGCTGCTTTTCAAACCTGTGGCCATCGATGCTCGCTTGCTCCGCGAACTTAGACCTGAAGGCGGTCAAAATAATGTGGACCTCTTGCTGGTGAAAGATCCGTTACGGAGTCTGAAACGTGGTGATCGGGTAGACCACGCAGAACTCACCTTAATTGTGGGGAATCACATGTGATCGCCCCCCAGTTGATGTTCAAAAAATGGTCGTAGGCGAGGCGTGATTAACGATATGGATGAGTGTGATTCCGAGAGGTATTGTACATGCGGAATATATCTCACATTTGACATATACATGTAGCTGGCATTAAGGTTGGTAGGAACCGAGTGTGGCTTACTCTCTTCTCAGCCCGTCTGGAATCACCCAGATCACCTGACTCAACAGCTATCGATCGAGGGGCATGCAAAAATGCCTGAGGGCAATGTTCGAAGTCACGCAGGAGACTTAAGTGGTCAATCTTTATATTCATGAACGCCGCGAGGGAGATGTAGCTGTTCTTGACCTGAAGGGCCGCATCAGAATTAGCGGCGGCACTCTTGCCCTGCACAGATCGATTCGATGCCTGGTCGATGAAGGAAAGACGAAGATCCTTTTGAACCTCGCGGGCGTTACGCACATAGATTCGACCGGACTCGGTGAGCTTATTTCAAGCTACGTAACTCTGAGCAACAAGGGTGGACAGATTAAGTTGGTCCATCTTACGGAACGCCTTCAGGACATAATGACTATCACCAAACTTTTAACTGTGTTCGATGTTTATGAAAACGAAGCGGACGCGCTTGCCGGCTTTACAAGTCACGTTTTAAGCATTGTCGAGCCGCAGTCCGTGTGTATGTAAGAGAGATTCAGTTTACCCAGGATTGATTCACCAGGACTTTTTTAGCAGGAGACATCATGGAAGAGAAGCCACTTTTCAAAGTTGGAGATCGCGTCGACCAAATGTGCATCACTTGTAACGAGGAGCGCGGTCATATCGTAGTTTCGCTCAGCAAGACAGGGAGGATCACGCGCGTCGAGTGTCCAATGTGTGCGTCACGTGTCATGTATCGCGCCGGGACAACACGTCGTGCGTCCGATAAAGTCGGCGCACTATACGATCGCACGCGAGCGTATCGTAAGGGACAGACGTTGATGCACCCCACGTTTGGTGAAGGTGAGGTAACTGCGATCATAGAACCGCAGAAAATGGATGTGTTATTCGCGGATCGCATACGGCGAATGATGCATGCTCATTCTTAACGATGATCTGCAGCAGAGACATTTGACCTTAACCACTATTTCGGCCCGGGAGTGAAGTGTGGTCGCGCGAAGGATGCAGCGTTGTTAACGAACAACTCAACATCAGAAGGGAAGTGGAATGATTATTTGTGACTTCTGCCTGCTTCACTCCCCGGAAGGCGCATGCCGCCTTGGCTTGAACATCCCGAAAACAATGAAGTGCCGCGAGTTTGCTCCTGGTATAGAGAAATTCTGCGCGAAGCCCACAGACTTCGTAAGTCCGAATCAAATCACCGATATGGCAAGATTTTTTGGCATTGAGAAAACGGAACTTAAAAAGGTCAGGATAATCGCGGAAAGAAGAGTCACCGAAGCGTCTTGTAAAGTGTCCTGAGTGCCTGCGTCTCTGCTTCTCCGATTCTCAGGCGTGCCACAGTTGCCAAATTTTCATCTCAAACAATAGGCCTTTACGAACTCATCAGATTCTCAACCTGGAGAGTTTAGTGCAGTTCCCTCAATATAGATCGCCCAACCAGAAGCCTTCCCGCAAGATCGTTTCGCCAACAGTGATATCGCTATGTGTGAGCTGCTGGTCCTTATTGACGCCGGTGTAATACTGCTTTGACATGACCAGGCGGCAGGAGTAGATTCCCCCGTGAAATATACTCGTCACGTGTGACTCCCACCTCCCAAGCCTCGCGTCACGAATAACTATCGGTCCGCAGAGCATCACAGAAGGAAATTACTATGACATTACTTACTCAAAAATTCTCAAAGCTGGTTTTTGCCGAAGCGTTTCGCGTAGTAACGCTCGTGCTGTTTCTCATTGTATTCGTAGCCAGCGCCACGCTCGGATCTTTTGCTAACGTGGCGACTGACGAGCAGGTGTCGTTCACCGCCACCGCCTCGGCAGTGATCACGGGAGTGACGAAACTGCCTGGCGGGCTGACCCAGGTGAACTTCAACACTTCGGGCAAGGCGACACATCTGGGGGACTTCACCGGGCCGTTGACCCGCATCCAGGATAATCAGGGGAACTTTGGCAGCACTGCGGTCATCGTCGCGGCCAACGGGAAGGACAGAGTGTTCTTTAGCGTCAATGGGCGCTTTGAGAGTTCGAAGGACAAGTGTGTGGTCACTTCCACTGGTACTTACACCGTAACCGGCGGCGCCGGCGCGTT
>Ga0070689_100000275_pt1 | contig 29838 bp, 34 predicted proteins | sample KBSS23HmetaG_FD_64669 | JGI IMG/M metagenome (GOLD analysis project Ga0070689, IMG submission 64669) | Switchgrass rhizosphere microbial communities from Kellogg Biological Station, Michigan, USA - KBS S2-3H metaG | ecosystem: Host-associated > Plants > Roots > Rhizosphere ...
AAAGAAAGGCGGATGGCCGAAAGGCAAGCTCCGCAAGGTGCTGAAGGAACTGGACGCTTTCGAGGCAAAGTCAAAGCTCGCAAACCTCGTCGTCGGCCCGCGCAAACCCAAGGCGTCCGTCCGGCGGCAGAACGACAAGCTGAGAGATGCCGCCACATGAACGCTCCGAATAACACGCAAGACGCGATGGCGGCATTCTCTCCAGCGACTGGTTCGGGGACGGTCGGATTACGCGCAGATGATGTAAGAGATAACATGCCGCTATTCCGTAGCGGATATGGCGGTGCGACTCCGACCTCTGCGCTCCAACTGAAAATCCGCCGCGTGAACGTCCATCGCGCAATCGAACTCAATGCGACGTGGCACTCTCGCCTGCCCAATGTGGACTGGTCGAACATCGTGCGGGCAAGTCCGTCCGCGTGCTTCATGGCGGAATACAATGACATCGCCTACGCATCGGCAATCTGGTCTGCGCCGTGCGCTCGCCTGCTCAATGGTCGGCACTGGCTGGAACTCCGCCGCCTCGCGATTGCGCCGGACGCACCGAAGAACACGGCGACACGGATGCTGCGCGTGATGCGTCTGATGATAGCGAAAGACCTGCCGGAAATCGTGAACCTCATCAGCTACCAGGATACCGAAGTCCACACCGGAACAATCTACCGGGCCGCCGGCTGGAAACCCACCGTGCGAAACGAGTGCGGCGACTGGCAACGGCCAAACAGACAACGAAACGTCGCGCAATCGCTCTCGCCAAAGGTGCGGTGGGAATACGCCCTGCGCGAGTCCCCGAACTCTTATTAAGCATCACTCCCGTATGTTTAAGGACGATTTCATAACAGTGGCTAGGGCGCATCATTTAAGCCTTTCTACGGAACGCGCATATTGGGACTGCGCCCGGCGCCACATCAAATGGCTTGGGGCTAAGTCAGCGCAAGATTTGACCAAAGACCCGACGGCGCAATTCAGACAGCACCTAACCGAATTGGCGAACACCAATGGCAACAGGTCTGAAGGTGATGAAGGGGTGTCCGCTTCCACGCAAAATTTATTCTTTCACAGCCTTCGGTTCCTTTATGAGAAAGTTATCGGCGTGGAGCTTGGGGATTTGTCGAAAATACCAAAAGCAACGGGGCATGAGCGAATCGTTCAAGTGCCGGATGATGATATGGCCCGGAAATTGGTAGAATCTGTTCCCGGGCAGAACGGGGTAGCGTTGCGGTTGATCTACGGCACCGCTGGCCGGCTTAATGACATCCTGCGATTGCGCGTTAAGGATTTGATGTTTGAACGAAAGTTAATCGCCATCCAGCAAAGCAAGGGCGACAAGGCTCGGCTTGTCCCAATGCCAAAGAGTCTGATCCCGGAGCTTCTGGCTTTGGTGCGCGAGCGTGAACGCATCCACTCAACCGATCTTGCTGAAGGATTTGGTTGGGCACACATGCCGGGCGCACTGGCGAAGAAATATCCGGGTGAAGAAAACTCTCTTGGTTGGCAGTATGTATTCGCTTCGTCCACGCGGTCAAAAGACCCGAGGACTGGCAAGATTGGGCGGCATCATATCTTTGACGTGACACTTCAGCGCGCCTTCGCGTCCGCGCGGGTTAAACTAAGGATCAAGCGGCATTACACCATTCATAGCCTTCGTCATGCCTCTGCTCAATGGATGGAGCGTAATGGGGTGGAGCGATCCATGATTACGAAATTGCTGGGACACAAGAATTCTTCGACCACAGATCGCTATCTACAATCGGGTGTTAAAAGCGTGGCGAAGATTCCGACTCCGATTTAGCTCACGGTTCGGTTGGTTCGGTTGATTCTTTTTTGGCCTTCTGACTGATGTGATCCGCAAATGCGGTTGACCGGAATAGCTTCACCGCGAGCAACGCGGCCGCCGCGCAACCCACCGCTGTTTTTATCCAGAACAGCCATCTCAGGTCAATGTATTTCCCAGCCTCATCGGACGCGAACTGGATTTGCAGGAATTGGAACGCGGCCAGAGATGCGTAAATCGCACCGTCAATATTGACTGATGGCATTGGCTTTATTTGCATTTGGCGCACTTGCGAGTGATGGTCCGCGCCGCAGTAGTCAGTTGGACGCACTGCCATTCGCCTTTGGGATTATTTTGTTGGAGTATATCAATCTGGTCGAACACGGATTGCGGGTCGTCAAAGTATCCGCAGTCGCCCCACGATCCGTCTTTGCGGCGAACTTGCAGAACGTATGAGGTTTTGAGGACGGTGGTCACACTTTTCATTTTGCTCGCGGGTCTTTGAGAACCTCGTCAATCGCGGCATCCTTGACGCCAAGCTGACGAAGGATAAGCGCGTGGACTTGAGCGCGAGTGCGTTTCTCGCTATCTGTGTCGCTGGCCATGCGGTCAAGACGCTTGATGATTTCCACAAGCTCACGGCTTTGCTCTCCGAGTTCCCGATTCTGGCCATAGGTCAGCCGATACAAGCCGATCATACCAATCAACATCACTCCCAGGAGGAAATTGATGATGACATCGCGCGCCGGGCCGGAGCGCGGAATTTTGAGCGTCCCATCAATGTCGTCGTATCCGCCGGGCATGGCGGTCGGTCGGTTGACGACATCCAGCCTTGGTGTTGGTTGGGGCGGTTCAACGTCTGCTGGCCGCAAAGCGTTCGAGCAACTCATTAGCACGATGAGAGAGGCCAATACCACAAGACCACGCATCATAAGCGCCCCTTCGCGGTTTTTCCAACGACGGTGAGCGTTCCGGCTGCGGCGGCCGGCAGCATGGCGTTGAACCAGTTCGTCGCCATCTTTCGGTATCCGTTCGTTTCAAAGTGCGTTTCGTCAAACATCACGTCAGTATGGAGAATCGGAATTGCGGTTAGCGAGTTTGTCCGCATGTCGCAAAAGTAAACCAGCTTTCCCGCGGCAAACTTGGTTGCGATGATGGCCTGGACGTAAGGATGATAAAGCAGGTCGAGCGAATTGTTCGTCGGCGCTAATCCTTGCCAAGGGTTCATCGCGCTCACGATCAGCTTGGCCGTCGGATAATTGGTCGTCACCGAATCAATCAGCATCTTGAGCCGGTTGGTCATGTTCTGCAAATCGTTGTTGTGCCGTGCGTCGTTCACCTCGCCCTGCATTAGAACCCAGTCCGGCGCGTAGGCCAGACCGGACGCATAAGTTGAATAGTTCGTGGCCAATTCTCCGACTTCGATTCCGCCATAACCGTCGTGGAGCGGATAGGGGTTCACCGTTCCGGCGTTGCTGCTGGTGTTACCGACGAAAACACAATTCACGCCCCGGTTGGTCAGCAGCGTGTAAAGAATATCCCGGTAGCCGCCGAACACAAAGTTCGTGCCCGTGCTCGACCCGCCGCGCGTCAGCGAGTCTCCCAGAGGCTGAACGTATGTCTTTGGGTAGCCTCCGAGCAGTGGAACGCTCGCGCTCCCGCCGTTGTCCGTGAACGTTGCGAAGGAGGCCGCGTAAACGTTCGTTGCGTAAAACGTCACGGTCAAGTTGGTGCTCTGACCGTTGGTGAGCGAGTAGCTTGTCGTGCCGGTCAGCTGCCAGGCGTTCGTGATCGTGAGCGTCACAGCGCCGGTCAGCGTTCCTCCACCGATGTTCTGCACCGTGAGCGTCACGTTGCTGCTCCCGCCAATAATCGCGGTGATGTCCACGGACGCGGGCGAGACGGAAACGGCGGGGTTGTCGCTTCCATCCCAGAACGTCACGAGCGGATGCGGATAGGTCAACCGCGTGTAAGGATAGAAGTTGTTGCTGCTGACAATCGCGTGTGTGAAATAATGCGTGCCGAGAATCACGTAAGGAGTCGAGTCGTGGCCGGAGTAGTTTTCGATTTCAATGCCCGTCGTGGTCGTTCCGTTCAGCGTGTTCGCGTAGAAAAAGCTGTTGGTCATCCTGTCCGTCCCGTCGAAAACGCCCGCGGTCGAAACGCCTTCATTCTTCAACTGGAACATCGTTCCGATTGACCCGGTGAAATCGTTGCTGTAGCAGATCATGATTCCGCCGCGCAGATTGAATCCCCTGTCCGTGGTCACGCAGTCCCACTTGTTGCCGTAGATTTCGTAGAGCACCGTGCCGCGGCCAGCGCCTCCCGGCAGGTTGCCGTGCGCGTCCACCATGTATGCCGCGGTGTCGGTCGTGTCCTGCTGGAAATGGTTGAACCGAAACATGCACCTTGCGCCCTCCTGCCCGTAGAGCGTTTCATCGGTCAATTCTCCATTGACCGCGCTCGTCCGTTGAAACCAACAATCCTCCACGACGATTGCGTTTGTCGTTCCCGGTTTGATTTCGAGCAGCCAAGATTCCGCGCCGAGATTTGCAAGCCGAAGCCACGGGTAAATCTCGCCGTCGGAGTCGAGGAAGTGGCAATGGTCAACGACTCCGTAGTCGAGCGAGCCGCGCGTGAATATGACCTTGCTCCCGCCACGGAAACGGCAATGGTCTATTCGGAATTGTTTGTTCGTCGCCTCAAGGCTTATCGCCGTGTGGTCGCTCCGGCTGAACGCCCCCAGGTCGAAAAAGATATGCGAGATGCGAGCCTTGCCTGTTCCACCCGAGTAGTTCACCGCATTGACGCCGGTGGAAGTTGCGATTTTCGTGTTGTTCGTCCCGTTCCCTTTCAACCAAATCGCTTTGTTCATGTCCAGCGGGCTGCTCCACGTCACCGTCCCGGTTGGTATCTGCAACACGTCGCCGTCATTGCAAAGCCCCATCGCGGTCGTCACCGCTGACAGTGACGCGCTCGCCGCGGTGTTCGTCACCGCGCGCGTGGACGCGCACGCGAAGCAAATCAGGATGGCAATTAGAATCCTCATTTGAACACGACGATGGCACACGTCCAGAGTTCGGAGTTCGCGGGCGTGGCCGTGGCCTGCACAGCGCCGGTGATGCAGGTTGTTATCCGGTCGCTTGTCTTGAGCCGCTCGTCGGCGGCCGTCGTCCGCGTGGTCGAGCCATCCGACGGAGTAATTGCGAACCCGGACGAGTCACCGAAGGTCTCGTAGAGCACCGAGCGGCCCGATGTTTGATTCACGTAACCGCTGGCCATCGCTTGCGACGACTGCGTAAATATCTGGTAGGTGTCCAACGTCGTCACGCCGCTGTATTCATGGGTCGCAATTTTGACCAGCAGGTTCGTGTTCTGCCGGATGTAAACGCGGTTCGCTCCCGTCGTCACGTTCGCTTTGTAATACGTATAGAGCGAATGCGCGGACGAAAAACAGTCAATGTTCGTGATGAGCGTGTAAGAATCCCCGACGTTGTTCGTCACCGTGCTCACCGTTCCGTCCACGCCGTCCTGCCAGATGGACACGACACTGAGATTGCCCGCCGTCATGTTGGCCGCGAGATTCACGAACACGTTGGATGATCCTCCCACGACTGCGACGTTCGTTGTGTTGCCCTGGACGAATGCCGGCGCGGTCGTGAAATCGCAGATTTGGCAGTTCGTTCCGGCCCGAACCTCGATTGCAATAGTAGCCCAATCGCGCGACGTGGCCGTGTTCGTCACCGTGGTCATCAGTGCCGCGTTGTTTGTATAGCAAACCTCCAATCCAGTCGCGGGAGTGTTGTAAGCTGTCTCGGAAAGTTCCGTCCAGTTTTGATTCGGAGCGATGTCCGATGCGCTGTTCACGTCGTCGGCCACGGCGAACAGCATCGTATTCAACGCGTTGTTGCCTGGCGCTACGAACTGGTTTGTCGGGTTCGCCGATGCGTTCACGCCATACGCGACGGCCTGCACGATTGCATTCGTTCCGTTGGTGATGACCTGCGAAGCGCCGGTGATCTGAACAAGAGCCATGTTTACGCCGCTACCGGAAGCGATGGCGACCGACACCGAAGTCGAGAACGGAGCTTGTCCCTGCGGCATCTGCGCGACCCAAGCCGATAGCCGCGCCGTCGGCGTTCCGGTCACGTTGTAATTCGTCCCAGTCACCGGCTGCCACCAAGCCAGCGGCGTGGTGGAGTTGCTCACGCTCTCAGTGCCAAGCTGCGGCGTGCCGGCCACAAACAGGATGTAGGTCGCGTTGGTCGCAGTCGTGAAAGGGTCGAGCGTGTAGACGACGTTGTTCGACGTGTTCCCGAAGGCTTCGATGAGCGTAACGGCGAGTGTGTTCGTTCCGGCGGTGCAGGCTGCGGCGGCGGTGCTGGCGCGCTTAAAGTTTTTCACGCTGGCCAGATCGTCCCAAGTGTAGGCCTGACCGAAGGCCGCCGCTGGAAAAACCAGCAGGGCAATCAGCCGGATTAGTAAAGCGGTGTCCATGCGGCGTTCGTGGCTGAGATTCCCGTTGCTCCAGACCATTCCACCGTCAGCTTGGCCATTTTCCCGTTCGTCACATAATAAACCCGAGAGCCGTCGGGCGTGCCCCATTGAGCAGGAAGGAAAACCCCATACGTCGTGCCGCTGGAATTGGTCAACGTCATCACGCCCGTCAGGATTGATCCGCTGACAATGCCGGAAACATTCGTGAGGCTGCAATCGTTGGTCACCGTGTAAGCGGTCTGCGCGGCGGGCCAGCCAACGGCCAGAGCATTGGTGCGCGTGGCCTGCGTTGCAACCGTCGGCGCAATCAAAGCCAAGGCAGACGGCACGTTACCGATGATGTTCGTCCCGTTGTAATTCGTGATTGATGATCCGTTGTAAGGCCCGTTCGTGCTCAACGTGACTAGCGTGGGATTGTTATAGCCGTCCGATGGGTGAAACCAGCCCGTGCCGTTGTAGCGAAGCGCGTAGGACAGTTGGGACAGGCCGTCCACGGTGAGGGTCGAAACTACGGTGCGCGTCGCCTCGTCATAAACATTGTTCGGCAGCGTGTAAACCTTGCTGCTGGCCGACGAGTTGGTGATGACGAGCATGAACTCCTGATCCGTGCGCGCCGTTCCGCTGCTGGTCAATGTCGCGTTGGTGTCCGTCGTCAAATAGAGCCGAGGCTTACCCGTGAAATCCATGTTCAACCCGGTTGACTGCGACACGTAAATCGGCCCTTCGGAACGCAACCCAGCACTGAATGAATTCGACGCGGAAAACCGCTGCGCGGCGGCGAGTGTCGCAAGCGTGGAAAGCTCGGTCGATGAAGCGGTGATCGTTCCCGTCGTGTCGAACACAGCAACCCGGCTTACCGCGGCTGCCGCTTGGTTTGTGATCGTGAGCGAACCTCCAAAGATCGTAATGTTGCCAGCCGTGGCGAAGTTCCCGCTTTCGTCCAAGAATCCAATCCTGCCGCCAGATGCGTCATACCATTGCGCGAAGTTGTTGCCCGTTCCCATGACGATGCGCTGATCCGGGTCGGTGTTGCTGTAATAAGTGTTCGTGCCACTCCCGCCGCCGCTGTCCGCGTCTGCGCGCCATGCCGGAATTCCGCTCGCGTCTGTTTTCCACACGAGGTTGCTCTTGCCCTGCGAACTCTCCACGATTCCAGAGACGCCCCACGCATTGGTGTTCAGCTTGGATGTCGGGATAAACCCAGAGCCGAACAGGTTCGTCGGGTTCGCGTTCGTAACCGCTGACCCGTTGTTATTGAACGCGACCACGGCGAGATTCTGCGTCGCGTAGCCCATCGGCGCCGTGAGCTCCGTGTCCCGCGTGATCGTCGAGGCCAAGCGCGCGTCCGCAACCGTGCCGGTCGCTATCGCAGCGCCGTCCAGATTCGTGATGCCCGCGCCGTCGCCCGCCGCAACGCCCGACGACGAGAAGAAAAACTTCGCCGCGCCAGCCGTGTCATTGATTGAAAGCGATGAGTTCGTCGCTATGGTGATCCGCGCCGCTCCGGAAGCGTCCGCGACGTTGCCGTTGGCCGATGTGAACTGGAACGCTCCCGGAATTGAGATGCTAGTTCCGCCGCCAGATCCGAGGAATGTCCCGACGTATCGGTTGCTCGCCAGATTGTTGAGATTTGACGACGCTTGGAAAACGTTGCTCAACTGTAAAAAGTTGAACGTGCCGCTTCCGCCCGTGCCGAAGCTCGCAATCTCGGCTTCAGTGACCGTCCGGCTGGACGGAGAACCCTCGATGTAGAGGACCGCAGACCCGCTATTGGTCGAGCCGTAGAGCGAGATGTAGCCCGCACCGTTGGTGTTGAGCAATCGGAACAATCCGCCGCTGACTTTCCCGGCGCTCGAAAGAATATCGCCGTTGACATCCAGCGCAGCGTCAGCCGTGGACTTGTTGATGGACACATAATGCCCCGCGCTGATAGAGCCGCCGCCCCCGTCGTTGTCGTGGAACACGACGAGATTGGTTTTGTTCGGCGTATTGAAGCGATAGCCTCCGTAGTCGTTCTGGCGCGAGAAAAAATCCAGCTTTCCCGTGCCGGTGTTGCGTTTCAAAATAAACGTCTCCGTCGGGCTTACCGTTCCGATCTCAACAATCGGAAACGGATTTCCCATCATTGGAGTAAAGGTGTTGTCCTGGTTCTGAAACTCCCATCTGTTCAGGTTCGCGTCGGAGTTAGTGCCGTTCCAGCGGATGCTTTTAGGTGACCCGACCGTTCCCACGGTCAACCGCAAATCCGAACCCTGGGCGTTCGCGCCCTTAAAGAAATAGGCGTTGTCGTAAGTGCCGCCGCTCCCGAAAAGATAGTTGCTCCCGCGCTTGCCGATCACGCCAGAGCCTTCGCTTGTGATGATCCACTCGTTTGTTGCAACCGTTGCAATGTAGCCCTTGTTGATTCCAATGATCCCTTCGTTGTTCGTGTTGTTTGCGAACGTCATCCACGGAGTGCCGTCGCCGAACTGGGTTCGGAAATCGATTTGGTCGCCGGAGAACGCCCCTTTGGTGAATCCGTTGGACAATCCGAGCGTATATCCGAATCCAACATCAGTCCCGTTTAGCAATCCGTTGGTGAGAGTTACGCGGTCGTAAATCTCCATGACTGGGTGATTGAACGGATTGAACCACGTGCTTTCGTATCCTCGAATCCATAGCGGCAAGTTCGCCTTGTATCCGGCGCTCGTGGTCAGGTTATAGCCGTAGTGAAGCTGCACGTCGCTCAAGCCGCTGAACGCGCTCGCGCCGTTCACGGCTGGGTTGAACCCGTTCGTTACAGCAGTCATTCTCCACGTAAACGGTCCGGCGTTGGTGTCTCCTGTATAACCCTCCATCCACGGCTGTGAGCTGTTCGGCGGCACTGTGACCGTAGCCCGGACAATCGGAAAGGCGTTAGTAGACAAAAGGTTTCCGCGGTAAGCCAGGTTCAGCAGGTTGTTGTTCGTCCCCAGACCGCCGCTCTTCTCGATTCCGCTTCCGGTGATCCCCGTCAACTGGCTGCCGTCCACGGCGGGCAGAATCGCGGGGAAGCGCGCGTCGGGGATCGTGCCGGCAAGCAGATTGTTCGCATTAAGGTTGGTTGGATTCCCGTAGATAGTCACAACTGCCCCGTTGGTGCTCGCCAGCACGTTCGTTCCTGCGGCCACGCCCTTGACCGGAATCGTCGTGCTGACCGTCACCACGCCGCTATTTGTTGTCGCGGTCGAGTCACCGCCCGCCGTCACGCCCACACCACTGCCGCCTGTTGCCGTTCCGTGAATGGTCAAACTGCCATCCGTGTTTGTCACGTAAACAATGTTCGTCCCTTGCCGCAAATACTGGTTGATGTTCGTTCTCAGAAACCGCGCATCGGCCTGATTGCGACTCCATCCGAAAGCATTTCCATCAACGATTGTCGGCGGGGTCAGGTAGTCCACGGCGTTGACGTTGCCGACGACGTTCGTATCGAAATTGTTCGTGATCGTCGTTGTCGTTGTCGGCCCCAGGAATTCGACGCGATAGCTGCGACCGTTGACCATGTTGCTGACGGTCAGGCTTGAGTTGTTGGCCGTCGTATAACTGCGCCGGTCGCCCGTCAAGATGTTCGTTCCGCTGATGCCGTAGGGCGCGATTGTTGTGATGTAAACAGCGCGGACGTTCAATCCGCCTTGCGTAAAATCCGTGAAGTTCCAGCGGCAATTAAACGCGAGCGCATTGCTGGCCGCGAGCAACGCCAGCAGGCCAAAGAGTTTTTTCATGGTGCGAGAGAAACGAGAATCCAGCGTGAATCCGCCGCAGAGTAAATTAGGGTCGCGCACCCGTCCGCTGTCGTGGCCTGATCCGAACCTGTCAGCGTGTAAATCCGGTTTGCCGCTGTCGGGTCAACGCCGCTGTCATTGGCTACGGTCATATTCTGCCCGGTGCGGTTCAGCAAAATCACATAGCGACCATCTTCGCCGCCTGCAATTCCGTTGACTGTGAATGCACCACTCGGTCCGCTGAGTTGGACGAAGACGTTTGTGGAAATATCCACGGCAGCGTTGTTCCCATTTGCGAGACTGGAATTAGCTTTGCGCGTGTAGGCAATGCTGCCGCTGAATCTGTTGGTGCCATCGGCAACGAATCCGCGCAGGACTCCCGGGACTGAAACATGATGCGAGGATGTGCCGAGCAATACCTGATTCGTTTCGGTCGTTTCGACGCCGCTTCCCAAAGCCACCGAATTTCCGAAGGTAGCAAGTGCTGACTGTCCTATCGCCACTGAGTATTCACCGGCGGCTGAACTGCCACCGATTGCTGTGGAATAATCAGACGCAGCACTAGCCCCAGAGCCAGCGGCTAACGAAGACGATCCGCTTGCCGTTGCTGATTGACCCAAAGCCACGGCATTAAGGCCGCTTGATCCCGCCCCAAAGCCGAATTGTTCAGAACCTGCTCCGCTTCCTGGGCTACGAAACGCATTTCCTCGATTGATGCCGTTGGTAAGAACAGGATTGACGAGCGTGCCGGCATACCAAAGTCCGTTGGAAAGCAGGTTCACAATTCCGGTGAAATTCGTGGATGACATAACGCCGACGACGAGCACGCCGGCGCGGTTGGTGACGATAACCACGCCGGAAAATGTTTTGTCGCCGCTGATCGTCTGCGAGTTCGTGCGGCCAACGAGATTTGAAACGCTGCCGGAATTTTCAAATAGCGATTTGGCGGTTGGGAGATTCAGCCAGTCCACCAGTCCGGCGCTGATCGTTGGCCGCGTGGCCGACGCGATGACGGTGTAGGGAACGACAACATCATAGGCGCTGCTCACGGTCTGCGTGGAATAGGTCACGCTGAAATAATTCGTCACGCCGCTGATGATGAGCGGTGCGCCGGTTTGAGCGTCGAGCCGCAGCACAGCCGCGCCGGTCATAAATGGAGTGACCCGCGATGGAGGCGTCGAAAGCAGATGGTTGTAAAGGTTGGTCGCAATCCCGTTGACGGTCGAATTGGTCAGGAGTTGCGTGGCTGGATTCGTCACGCTGGCATACCAAGTGCGCGTATCACCGTTGATCGTAATTGTCTGACCGTTGGTTGTTGGTGCGTTGGTGATCGTCAGGGTTGCCGTGATCCGGTCGGTAGCCCGGATTGGAACGCAGAACGCCAGCATCAGGAACAGGGTCGGGTAAATCTTTTTCATGTCAGGTAATCAGTCGGGTTGCCGTCATTGTCCACGCCGGGGGCTTCTCGCGTATGCGACCCGTCAGGCGAAACGAAGATTGGAGTTTTGCCGTAGCTGGCCGCGATTCGATTGTCCCATCGAACAAACATCGCATCCAGTTGGGCGGCGGTGTAATAGCTGGCCGCGGGCGTCGGTATGCTCGCCGCTCCCGATGGGTCTTTGACCACGGAAAGAACCGTGATCGAGGTCTGGAATACCGGCGCAAACGCCCCGCCGCGGCTCATCTGGATTTCAAAAAACGTGGCGATGGAGTCGTTCGTGCCAACGGCGGTATTCATCTCCGTCGTGTTGAGGTCGAAATCCGCGTAGAAATAGCCGCTCTTCCCGTCGGAGTCCGGCGCACTTTGTTTCGCCCAGGTCGGTTGCGATGCAAGCAACGCCTGCGCGCCCGCGCGAGGGCCGGCTACGACGTAAAGTTCCAACCCGGAAAGCGGGACGAGCGAGAAGTAGGGCGCGTTGATCTGGTTGCCGGTGGGCACGACCGGATAAAATCGAAACTTGAGAAGCTGCCCCTGATAGAACGGCCCAAGCGTGATTTGTGTCGTGTCGCTCAACCCCTTCACGATTGCACCCTGCGGCGTCGAGATGTTCAGAAAGACTTCAATCGCGTCCGTCATAATTAGATACAGTTATCCGGCTTATTAGTCGTCAAAGTCAATGCGATTCACGGCCAGCCGATGAGGTCCAAGTTGAAGGTTTGCTCCCAGGCGGACGGGCTAAGATCAAATTCGGTTCGATTTGCCCCGCTGTCGCCAGGGCCATTATTGGGCGCGCCTGGAATTGGTATTTCAAAATGCGCCGGGTATGGCACATCAAAGAATCCGCCGAACGTCCAAATGGCCGGGCCTGGATTTTGGAAAAAAGAATTTACGATCCATCCATTATTGAAGCCGCGTATGATGGTACGTTGAGCTATCATCACTTGTTGGCCTGATTGAATTTGGCGACGGAGCGCGGATTCGCCGGGCGCTTCGCTCCCGCCATCGAGGATAACGAGAACATCATCTACGCCGTAGTTGAACGATCTGCTGCGACCCCAGGCGATTTGGTTGAAATCAAAGTCTAGGACCACCTGCCGGACAAAACTGTAGGTGGTGTCGAAGCGAGCGGCTGCGACGTGTTTGGTCTCAAGAAATCGGACTCCGTTTCCAACGCGACAATGCGTTCGCGCCTCCCTGAATTGATGCGCCCGGGATTCATGAAAGGCGAAAGCTCGTCCGCGCATGGCTCAACCCGTAAACGCCAGCGCCCAGGCGCGAGCATCAACGTTCAAATCAATCCACTCGATGGTATCACCAACAATATCGGGCGCGGCAGTCACAACGCCCGTGCCGCCTTCGGGCTTCGCTGCATAGATGTGATCTCCTGTCAGATGCCACGGCACGACGATTTGACTCTCGAAAAAAGTCGAGAACGTGGCCACGCGGCTAACCTCACTCACGTAGCTGTAAGTGATCGTATTCCCGCCGATGATTTCCGAGCCGATGCTTTTTCGCAATTTCGCAGGACGGGCCACATGAACGATGGTTGAACTGGTTGGCCTGTGACACAGGTAGTAATCCCCCCGAACGGTAGTGACGATGAATCGCTCGACTGGCGATGTTGCCTCTTCTTGGCGCCGGCCAGCGCCGGGCAGAATTTCAAGCACTGTCCCGCCCTCCGTATAGCGAACCTTGTAACCCAGGCCGGAAAGCATCGTCCGCTTACGCACAGCACGGCGCAAGCGGTTCAGCCAAACGCCGAGCGGATTCGGGTTGCCGAGGTCTCCCGGAACATCTGATGCGCCTGCGCTCATGTAACGAAATCGTGAAGCAGCGCCGGCCAAAGTCCGTATTCCCATTCTTGCGAGACGTTCCAGCGATTGTTTCCGGTCTGCTGAATGTTCGGATGCTTCTTATACCAGGCGTAGCCGAAGCCGCTTTTCGCCGTCGTGAAGTTTGGGAGATTGAACAGGATGCCTGCCGGGATGCTTTCCTGAATCGAAAGCGCCGTCGTCGTGATGACTTTTCCAACGTTGTCGAGCGTGGCCTTTACCCCATACGAACCGCTGACCAGCTTTGACACTTTGAGCGTAGGCACGTTGACGCGGTAGCTTCTCACACCGCCCAGCATCAACTCGTATAGGTCTTGGACGTTCAGGATGAGCGGGTCAGTTGGATCAAAGTCCGGCTCGCTGTCCGGGTTTGGTGCGGCGATGGCATCACGCAAGACGCGCTTGTTTTCTGAACTGATGGAATTGATCGTTGAGATGTCGGCTTCGAGAATGTCGATCTCGACGACGTTGGCGAGATACTCCCAAACCTGTTGCGGCTGCTCTGTTCCTGTTCCTCCTGGTTCGGGCGAGCCGATGGTCTCGAAAGTGATTGCGGCATTCGGAGATTTCGTGCACGAATATCGGAACGAATAGCCCAGCCCAGCCAGCTGGTTAATCATGGGCCGCACAGCTTCTTTCGGTCCTTCGGTTTCCCAACGACCAGACCAGCCTTGAGACGGTGAGAAAGTGATTTCCTCACTGTTCTGGGTTGCAGTTTTTTTGCCTCGAATCGTGCTCATGATAGCGGTGGGATGTTTTCAGCCGTGCCTTTCACGACGCCAATCTTTTGCAGAATCTCATTCGTCTTTTTTGCAACTTCGAGATGCTGCCTTGCGACCTGAAGCTGCTGGCCTGCGATGTTGTTCACGAGCGCCGGATTGCGCCCTAAGAAATTGCCGATGCCAACGAGCGCGTCGGTTGGCAGGTGAATGCGTGGTTGCCGGTCGCGCTCCAGTCCCGGCGGCTCGAATCCTGGCGGTCCTTGCTCCCGCCGCCTTCTCGCTTCGTGCATCCTGTCTCTGGCTGACTCCATCCTGTCCGTTTCGTCCTGCTGCGCTGCGGCCTCGGATACCGCGGCTTGCGAGCCAGCATCAACAGCGGAAATTATTTTCGATTCGCCCTTGAACGCTTTGAGCAAATCGCCCATCGGATCAACCGCGAATTTTACAACATCCGTCGGCGTAACTTTTCCGGTCGCCCCGCCGAGGAATGCGCCGGCCTGTTTTGCCGAATTGATGAAATCCCGCACGGCCCTGGCGACAAGCAGAATTGCCGGCGCTAGGTCGATCATCAGAGTGCGTCCAAGGATTGTGAACTCATCCCCAATGTCGTCGAGTTGATTGATTACGTCCTCGGTGAAAATCGGAGCGTCCGATTGAAACTGATCGTGAAAGGCAGCCAAAAGATTCCTTGCAGTCCGCCCACCGACGGCCTCGACATCAACAGCGGTCTGCGCGGTTGCCCCCTGTCCGAATGCGGCAACCAGCTTGTCGAAGAATGCTGCCGTGTTCATCGCCTGAACCTCTTCGCCGCTGAACCCGAGACGCTGGAATCGCCTTGCCTCTTCTCCTCCCGGCTGCTGGACCGCTGCCGCACGCGATTTATTGATCTGGTCAATGAACTTTGCGAGATCGTCCTCGCTCGCGCCGGCCAACGCCGCGGCATTGGCACGTTTCTGAAACCATTCGACGTTGACCCGCAATGCATCCGACACATCGCGCAGATGGCTCGCAAATTCAATCGTCCTGCGAGACAGCGCGGAGATTGCTCCGACGGTAAACGCCCCGGCGATGATGTTTTTCAGCGGCGCGATTGATGAGGTTGCGAACTGCCGCACGCGCGCATCGGCGCGATTCATCATCGCGTTAAAACCGCTTCCGTCCCCGCCAAGTTCCGCAACAAGTTTCAGGCCGGGCATTGTTCCCCCATCAGATTCTTGAGCGCGTCAAGTGCGGCGTTGTTCGTTTGGATTTCCTCGGCGTCCTCGGGTGTGAGCAGCCGAATCAATCCCTCACTCTCGGCCAGCTTGTAGTATTCCGCGAGAGCCTTCGACAGAGGCATGTTGAGCGCGGATTGCTCGTCGTAATGAAGCCGCGTCATCAGCGTCATCTTCACGTTCTGCGACCATTCGCCCGTTCCTTCGCCGCTGTTGATCTCGATGTATTCCGGCTCGTGCAGGCTTTCATCAAGGTAACGCTGGAACAATCCAGCTTTTGCGGTCAGGTCGAAGATGCCGACTCGCTTGCCCCATTTCCTGACTTCGCTCCAGAATCCTTTGCCGGAGATGAATTCGAGAAACTCATTGTTCCACATGGAACAAATCAGCACGCCTAATAGAACATCTTCGCGGGTAATCGGTTGCGGTTCGCTGGCAACGAACGCGCAGTTGAAACGCTGTAAGAGCAGATAGTGACCGAGGCAAAACGGCTTGAGACGAAGCCCGAGAATGCGGTAGGGATCGGGTAAAGCGGCAACGGCGTAACCTTGCGCCGGTTTCGGTTCAGTCGCCGCTTGTGCCGTCTCGTGCATTCATCAGGTCGCAGTCGAAGTGATTCCAACGCGACGACGCAACGGCATCGTGATTTCGGCAATGTCCGTGTTTCCGCCTGATACTTTTGGCCCGCCCTCAGTCACTATCCAGTTGGTTTGCACAAGGTCTGGGCGGGAAACACATGCGGCGATGGTGATGATCGTTCCGGGAATGATGTTTGTCAGGGATGTGTTCGCAAGTGCTCCGGCGAGGCTTGACCCGCTCACTTTCCAGACAAGTTGAGCGGTGAATCGCGGGTCGTAATAAACATCCGTGACGGTCACGCCGTCACCATCGCGCACCGAGGCAAGTTCGGATTCCGCTCCGTGCTCCATGCTTTGCACGAGCATCCCGGCCAGCGTTGCGCTTGGCGTCGAGACTGTGCCGATGCCTGCCCCGCTGCCGAATGCGAAGTTTACCGGAGTTCCTTTTTGCGCTGACATAGTGTTCCTCGGTTAGATGTCCAAATGTTCCCCCTGGACCGTGCATTGATGCAGCACGGAACGATTGCCTTCCACCTCTCCATTGACGGAAATTGCGACGGCGTTGATCTCGGGCGGCAGCGAGTCAATTTGCGAAATTAGGTAGGTCTTCGCCGCCTCGATCTGTCGTTGGTCGCCGTCCTCTGGCTTTGCGCGTTCCGCCGCGAGCGCAACCTTGACCGCCTCGCGTGCGCCTCGGCGGGTGATTGAGAATCGCGCATTGCTCATTTCAGACTGATACTGAGATTTAGCTTTCCTAATGTCAACCGGAAATCAGAACGGGGTTTTTGAAGTCGCAACTTGTTTCATTGCCCTGGCGGGTTATCTTTACAAGCCTAACCGGAGGTTCCATCACGATTAGATAAACCGCGTGGCCGTCCGTAACGCGAACAAGCCCGCGCTGCTTCTCCAGCACGTATTCAAAACCTGCCGGCAACTTCGGCCGCAGCTTGGATTCCGCTGCAAGCATTTTGATTCCGTATTGAGTCATACAAGCGCAAGTGAGCAGCAATACAGCCGCAGCAAGATTCCGCTCGAATAAACCTCATCGTTCTGCGCGCGGGTCGGCTGCCGGTCATGAACCGCGAATACATGGAAGTCCGTTCCCGCCGCAGTCAGAACTTCGGGCAGGTCGTCAATCAGGATTGCATCCTCGACCACGGCGGCCACGGCTTGATGCTTGTCAAGCTGGCTCGTGGAGTCGGTTGACAAAGATGATGCAAGATCGGCGTCGGTCTGAATGCGCGTCGGCGTGCGAACCTCAACCTCGGCTTGATACCAGAAGTTTCCGGTGCTCTGCGGGGTTTCGGCTTCCGCATTTTCAGCGGCCCAGCATCGAACGTATTGCGCGGCCAAATCCTCATCCGATTCGCCCGGCTTCACCTGATCGGAAGCGACGAAATAATCCGGGTAGGTCTTGGTCTGCAAATAAGCGACCAACGCGAATTCGATTTTCTCGGCGAGTTCCATATTCAGTTGGTTCGGATTCCCAGACTTTTTGCCGTGTCTCTCATCTTGCGCTCGATGTATTGGCGCATCGAGGCAATCTCGAAATCGAAAGCGCGTTGAAGCGCCGGCCCGCCGTAAAGCGCGAGCGCCTCTTTCTTGTCACGCCGAGCCAGGGCGTGATTCTCGATCTTGCCGCCAACGCGCCAGCCTGGGGATGCGACGATAGCGAATCCCTTCGGCGCTCCGCGTTGTTTAGCAGACCTATCATTCCGAGCCGCACCACGGCGAAACTTCGGGTCAATGTGGCCTTCCAGCTTTTTGATGGATGGTAGCCAGCCGGATTTCAGGAACGCGACGGAACTTCGCCTTGCGCTCCAAACTTTTTTGACTTCATCGGCCATGTCCTGCCCGCGAATCCCCCGCTCGCCGCCAGCCTTCCGGCGCTTATTGATTATTTTGGCGAGCATAACAGCAATGGCTTTCGTCAGAGGTCCAAGCTTGGCTTTTGGAGTCTCGATGACGGCGCGCCGGGCGATGAAAAAAAGCTTGGTGTTGATGTTGAGCGCGAGGTCGCGCTTGTTCAGTTCCATGTAACGCGGAAAGACGCGATTCCATTCCGTTTTGTTGAGTCGGAAAGCTTCGGCCATATCACTTCGCCAGATTTGCGTTTGGATCAGCGCAGACCAATCGGAGGAATGGCTCGCCCGCGGGCGCGACTACGTTCTCGATGCGCCAGGATTTTTCCGCGTAAGTAAGCGTCTGTTTGCTGGCCGGCCTCCCGCCAGAGCCGAACAATTCAACACGGACGAATAAGACAAGCTCTGCCTCTGGCTCAAATCCACCGCTGTCCAAACGCTTTGAGCGCCGGTCACTCGATACCGCGCACGGAAAAGACGACCCGTTCCAAGTGAAAGTTTTCGGAATCTCGCTTTCGAGTTCGAGCAGGTCCGCAGCGATTTCTTCGGCAATGGTCATCCGATATTGAAATGAGATTTTATAACCGTTACCATAATCCGCATGATAGATGCCCGCCAAGCTGAGTTCAACAATCTTTATCGTTCCGCCGTTGCGCTCGCCCAGGAAGAAAAGCCGGTTGAAGCAGAGTTAGCGTTTGTGCGGGCAGCCGCATTCGCGCCCGAGAAATGGTGCGACGTCGCCACGAAACTCGCTAAAGACGGCGAGGAAGCGATGGCGATTGAGCATTTCAGGACGGCGTTGCAAATCACGGAACATCCCGGAATCCGGTCGGGCATATTTTCCAACCTCGCAATCATCTATCTCAAGCGCGGACAACTAAACGACGGCGAGGCGATGCTGTGCGAGTCGCTGCGGATCAATCCCAACTCCGCCGATGCGCTGGTGAATATGGGCCAGCTTTATAAGTGGCGCGGCAATCTCGCGATGTCGGAACGCTATTGCAATGCCGCGCTCAAGCTGAACCCGTGGCATTCCGAGGGCCAATTTCTCCGGGCGTTGAACGCTCTCGACCAGTGCGACTACGCGCACGGATGGCCGCTGTATGAGTGCCGCTGGAGGTCCAAGACAAATGGGTATCGCAAAATGGAATGCTTTCAACCTGAGTGGGCAGGACCGGGAAGCGAATTCAACGGCGAGATGTTGAAGCGCCTTTTCGTCTATTGCGAGCAGGGCGCGGGAGATATTTTTTTGATGCTGCGATACGCTCCGCTGATTCGCGCTGCTGGAATGCAACAAGCGTGGGCGCTGAAACCCGGTATGGCCGCGCTCGTTGGTGATCTCGTGGACGCCTGCAACGACGAAGGCACGGCGCCAGATGGCTTCGATTGCCACGTCGCTTCCGCCTCGCTGCCTTACATTTTCAAGACGCGGTTGGAAACAATTCCGCCATGCCCATATCTCAGAGCGCCATCGCCCGTGGATTTTGGCCCGGGCTTTCACGTCGGCATTTGCTGGCGCGGAAATACCGGCCAATACAACGACGCTATCCGGTCCACCGCGCTCGCAGATTGGCTGCCGGTGCTCGACGTGCCAGGCGTGAAGTTCCACAGCTTTCAGGTTGACGGCGCGGACGAGGCTTTGCTCTATCCGCAAATCCAGATTCACGACCGCCCGAAAGACTGGCGCGAAACTGCGAACCGCATCGCTGGCATGAATTTGATAATCACAGTGGACACCGGCTTGCTCCACCTCGCCGGCGCGATGGGTCTGCCGGTCTGGTGCGCGCTGCATTGCCGGCCGTATTTCGTTTTCCCGATCAAGCGACCGGATACGCCCTGGTATCCATCAGTGAAACTGTTCAAGCAGATTAGGGCTTATTATTGGAAAGATGTGTTTTGCGCCATTTCCAAGGAATTGAGCCGAGCAATTCGAGCATAACTAAAGAGTATGCTCGGGATTCCGATTTCCTTTGACGCTCTCACCATAAGCGGTTATGGTGCGCGTATGAACAAGGCCGCCCAATCTCTCGGACGCCTCTCCAAAGGCAGGCCGAAACACTACAGCGCCGAGGAAATCAAACGGCGCTCGAAAATCCTGGCGAAGGTGAATGCCGGGAAACAGGCCAACGCCCGACTCGTCGAGGCCGCACGAACGATGCTCGAAACATTGCAAGCTTTCGATGCCTGGCTGCTCTCGCCATCACTCACCCCAAAAGCGATTGAAACAATGCGCGCGAAAGCCCGCGCAGCCATCGCGAAAGCAACCGAGGTTTGAAAATTGTGGGTTGCACCCGTCCTCCCCTTCCTTACAAGTTGAAAAAATGGAAACCGAACATTCAGAACGAATTGAGCTTCGCGCGCACCGCGAACCGTGGCTATCCGATTCAATCGCAATCCGAATCGCACAAATACTGGAACGCGACGGCAAGACGCGTATTGCCCTAGCTCAACCAATAGTATTGAAAACGCTTTCGCAGGCTGAGCTTAATTGCGAAATGCCGCCGACTTTCAGACTTAGGCTGGAAGATTGCCAGCAATTCATGGACGAACTTTGGCGCGTTGGAATTCGGCCCACTGAAGGCGCTGGCAGCGTTGGGCAGTTGGGCGCAATCAAGGCGCACTTGGAAGACATGAGGACGCTTGTTTTCAAATCCAAAACATGAGCACCGCATCACCAAAGTGGAAAAAACCCATAAGCGCGCGCGATAAATTGCGACGCGAGAAAAAACTCGAACGAATGCGAGTTTTGAAACCCGTCACTGTCATGTTGAGCAAGGGTCAGATAGCCCTTTGCCGCCATCTATGCCGAGCGACCAAAAAGCCACACCCGACAATGGCGGAAATGTTGGCCGTCGCATTGATAAAGGGATTGCTGCAACTGGATAATGAGCGATACACAAACGGATGAACCCTTCACCCAAATACACCGTCCTATTACCATCGCGCTGGGGATGGTTTGTCGGCCTGAGGGCTGACCCATTCCAGACCGGCGCAATAGCCACGATGGGCGAATGGTCGCCGGACGAGAGCCAGATTCTCCGCGGCTTCCTGCGCCCCGGCGATACGGTAGTTGACGTGGGCGCGAACGTTGGCAACCACACGATGGCTTTCGCTGCCGCGGTTGGCGACTCCGGCCACGTCCTCGCGTTCGAGCCGCAGCGTTATTGCTACTTGTGCTTGTGCGCGAACATCGCATTGAATTCGCTCGTGCATTTCGTCGAGCCGTTCCAACTGGCCGTCGGTGCGGAGGTCGGCGTGATTGATGTTCCGATCCTGAACCCGCTTGGCCAGATGACCAATTTCGGCGGTGTCTCACTCACCGACAAGCACACGTCGCCAACCGAAAAAGCCAACTGCGTCACGATTGATTCCCTGAACCTTTCGGCGCTCACTCTGCTAAAGATTGACGTCGAGGGAATGGAGCCGGCCGTCCTGCGCGGCGCGGCGCAAACCATCAACCGATTCCGTCCGGTCATCTGGAGCGAATGCCTCAAGGATCGGGGAACGAAAGATGAGTTGCTGGCCATCTTCGCAGAGTTGAATTATCGCGCTTGGTGGTGCGCGACTGAATTGTTCTGCCAGCAGAATATCCGCCAATGCCGCCACAATCTTTTCACCTTCCCGGACGGCCAGAAAATGCAGGATCATAACGTGCTCGCGTTGCCAGCGGAAAAGAATCCGCCGCCGTGGACTGAGAATGCACAACCCTTCGCATGACCACCAAACTAGCTTCTAGCAAAATCGTTGTTCAATTCCGATTTCCTGTCGGGAATCGCATCCGACTTTGAAATTCCGACTTGCGTTTATCCATGCAAGGGTGGTTTACGAATGAATCGCCTCTATTATCTCGGCTCGCCTGACCCGCGCTTCGGCTGGGGCGTGGCCAACGAAAACCTCATTCGTGAATTATCCAAGCTGTGCGATGTCGCGGTTGACACATCAAGCCAGTGTGTTGACGGCCCGGCATTCATTCCAATTCTCGATTCCAACCTGACGCCATGCCGGAATGTCGTCGCTCCGCGCAAGATCGGCTATTGCTTCACGGAATGGCCGCTGGGTGATGAGGCAAAACGGAATGCGCGGCAATACGATTTGATCTTCACCGGATCAACTTGGAACGCGCAAAGGCTAGCCGAGAAGGGAATAAAATCTGAAGTCCTGCACCAAGGCATTGACTTCGAGCGGTTCAAGGTTCAGCCGTGGATGCCGTTTCCTTTTGAGACCGCCGACGGCAAACCCAAGTTCGTCGTTTTCTCTGGCGGCAAATTCGAGTTCCGTAAGGGGCAGGATTATGTCATCGCGGCCATGCGCCACTTCATGAAGGTCCATCCTGTTGTCCTGCTTACCGCCTGGCACAACATCTGGCCAGCCAGCCGAGCAACCATGAGCAATTCATGGCTGATTGATGACATCAATAATCCCGTCGCAGAACTTCCGAAAGAGCGCGTTATCGCGTTGCCGCAACTTCGCAACGAGCAGATGCCGGAGATTTACGCGCAGGCGCATCTCGGTGTCTTCCCGAACAGGTGCGAGGCCGGAACGAACCTCGTGATGTGTGAATTCATGGCTTGCGGTCGGCCCGTGATTGCCACAAGCGCAACCGGCCATGCAGACGTATTCTTCGACCTGCGCTGGAATCCTGCTGGCCATATCGAGTTTCCAATAGGTTACAACGGCAACGCCCGCCGAGGCTATTATCCTCTTGAGAATTGCACCTTTGACGCGGCGGGCTGGTGCAATCCAAATGTTTCAGACATCATCGCGCACCTGGAACACGCCTACCAGCACAAGGACGAGTTGCTGAACCGCGGCCTCGAATGCCGTAAGCTCGTCGAGCGGTTCACTTGGTCCGAGTGCGCTTTGAAGGTTTTCCGGGCGGCGTTTCCGCAGGCTGCGGGTCGCGGCTCTCAATCTCCGGCTCTCGCGTCTCGATAACCTCCGGCGCGCCGGTCACGCCGTCGGACGCATCTGCCAAGCGCGCACCGCCCAATCCTTCGAGCGTCTGGAACGTGTTTGCTGGGACTTCGAGCACGTCACCAACATGCGCGTTTGGATGACCGGCAACGGCCATCGGTTTCAGGAGAATTATTTTCATAATCGCAAGGAAGGTTGCCGCCGTAAACCTAAAAACGACGGCAATCCGAGACCCACCAATACGTGCATTCGATTGCATATTGCACCTTGCGCGGTGGATTGCAATAGCGATTTCTGAGGAAAAGTCTTGACCTCGTTTCATGGATGCGTTGCACGAGATGAACATTTTCCAGCAGAAATACGCCAAGCTTAAACAGTTGGCCGGCGTTTTCTCGGAAATCAAAAAAGTCCGCAGCAAGGCGGCTTAATCATGGCAGGCGTTGTGAGTCGTTTTACGGTCCTGACCGGCAAATCACGGCGTGGCAGGCAATGCGCGGCGCTGATTCGCGCTGCCGTATCTTGCCCTCACAGGAGTGGACAGCCCTGCATATCATGGCAAGGCAGGCAAGGCTAGTCTTTGATCTGAGGGTCGTTTCGACGAAATGCGATTCGCGGCTTTGCGATTCGCTGCGGAGTGCGCGACGGCATGGCAGGCGAATCTCGTAAGTTCACTGACCGACAGTTCAAGGCACTGCGCGGAAATGAGTAGCGCGGCGGGAACTGGGCAATGCAAAAAGCGCGGCTGGGAGAAATTCCAGCCGCGCTTTGTTTCCCAAAAAAGAATGCGCTTAAGAGTCCAAAATTCCCAAAAGCACACCAAACGAAGCCGGATGGCGAACTGCAACGTCCGTCCAATGACGGGCAATTACGCGCACAACTGCGTTAGCTGCAAGGACATACGGATCAACCACCAAGTCGGTTGCGCCGTTGTTGAACGAAGCGATGAGAACGTCTTGCCAGTTGCCGAAGAAGACACTTGAGCAAATTGTGGTTGCTGTGCCTTGTGTTTGGATTGAAGAAACCTGGTTGCTCACCTCGGCGCGGTAGCCGTTCACCTCGCCGTTGACCCCACCAGTCCAGACCCATCGTGCCGTGTTGGTCGCGGCAGACTCGTCGATCATTTTGAGCCGTCCGCGCATTTTGGCGTTGGTCAGGTAGGCGAGCGTTCCGACGTCCGCGTTTGCGGTCGCCACAGCGGTTTCGAGCGAGACGACGCTGGATCGGCCGTTGGCAACCGAGAAGGCAGCGCCGTTCGCACCAATCGCAATAGTGGTAACGCCGGTCGTGCCGGTGATGCCCGTAGGCTGCGGCGCGCCCGAGCCGTGGAGCACAGCGCGGTCAATTTCGAGCGCGATGATCTGCATGATGTCATCGCGGATCAAAGTGTCAATTGAGGGATCGCTCTCTGAGAGCAATTGTTTTCCGTATTGCTGGAAGGCAGACAAGCCGAGTGGCGAGAGCGTGATCTGCGTGAAGTTGCCCGTGCTGAGAGTGGCAGCAACGGTTTCACCCACCCAGTTCACAGCGCCAGCCGCGTTCTGGCGGGGAATCGTTACCGGATTACTCAGATTTATCATCCTCGCGCCCAGCATTGCGACCTTGGCCCGATTGCGGAGAAGTTCGATGAACTGGCTGCCGAGATTGTCAGTCTGGACGAGCATCCCACCTAGTGTTCCCGTGCCGGCGATGAAATTACGGCCGGCCATGACCATCGCTTCGCGGGGAACCCAGACGCCTTCACATCGCGCACCGCCTTTGAGTGAAATCTCCTGCGAGATTTCGTTTTCGAGGCCATCGCGTTTCTGTCCGGGCAACTGCATTTGGATTGCGCGGCGGATGGAGTATTGCGCCCAATCGCGCGGGCGGACGGCCAGCGGTTCGGCGGCGCGGATCGGCGTTACGGTGGGCAGGCGATTGAACGCTTCCTTGCGGAATTGTTCGACCGTCCATCCTTCGTTACGGGCTTGCGCGGCGAGCGCCTCGACGTTTTCGACCTTTCCTTTCAGTCGGTCCGCGATGCCGTCAATTTCGGCAATGGTTGCGCGATACTCGTTCAGGATTTGCAGCCGGTCGGCAGCCGTGGGCGGTGCGGGCGGCGGGGTCGTCGCGGGTGGATTCCCGCCGCTCGCCGCGGTAGGAGGACTTGCTTCACGTAAAATTCTCATGTCTTCGATTGTTGTTTCAAACTGCGTTTCCTCGGAGCGGCCAACGCCAACACTGGCATCGGCTGGAACGCTGACGAGGGAGATTTCCAGAGGAGTCCACGACATGGCCCGGAGGGTTTCCACACCCTTCTCGACCTTCTCAGTGACCATTTTTTCTATCCGATAGCCGACGCTCACCAAGCGCCGGATGCCGTCTTTTACGTCCTGGAAAATTTCCTCCGCGCGCGCGGATTTGCCGAAGCGAACCACGGCGCGGGCTTTCCTGTCGGAATCAACGCGAGCATGTTCGACCACGCCGATTTGGTCGCCGGTGCGGTGCTCCATCAGGAGAGCGCCACCGGAGTTCAGCCGTAAAAGATTCACACTCGACGGAGAGTGGTCGAGGATTTCGGTTCCAAACCAACGCTCAACCGGCTCTTCGGAGGAAAAGGAAAGTTCAACGGTCCTCTTTTCGGTATTCACCGCATCGCGGGCAACCTCGAAAGTGCGATGCAGGACGGGCGTTTGAATCGTCTTAATCTTCACTATTAGCTGATTGAATACCTGCTGGCACTGGTTTGTCAACGGGGAATTCGAGATCGTAGCTCTCGGCCAAGTCGTTGTCCTCGGATTGCTCTTGGAAAATGTCCTCCACGTCCGCGCCTTGCTCCGCGATGATGCGCCGGCGCGAACTGAATCCGTTATTCACGGCGTCAATGTTCGCCTGCATGTCTTTCGCCGGGTCAACCCACGGCCAGCGGCGCGGCTTCCACTCGGCGGCGCGGAATTTCTCGAACTTGCCAGACGGAAGCGCCGAACCATTCGCGAGTTTAATCGCGCCGGCGGCCAGAGACATCTCAAGCCACGGGTCGAACACTCGCTGATGCAGAGATTCAACGAGCCAGCATTGCAGAGTCTTCCATTCCTCACGCTCTTCGAGCAGGCCGGCGCGGATTGAGGAATAGTTGACTCCTTCGAGGTCGTTTGAAAGCGACGTGTAAGAAACACCCAGGCCGGATGCGAGTCCGCGCAACACTCCTTTGATGAAAGTCGAGTAAGCTGTGTTCGGATGCTTCGGGTCATGCTCGACGAAAGACTGGCCGGGTTCGAGTTCGCGGATCAAGCCCGGCTCCATTTCCATTTCCTGATTGCCCTGCTCGTCCACGGCGTCGCCGACGAAATCTTCCGGCGCGGTCTTGGTGATGAATCCGCCCTTGCAAGCGTTCTCGCGCGCGGCAATTAATTCGGCCTCCTCATAGCCGTTCAGCATGTTCAGCCGGAGCATTGCGGAAACCAGTCGCGGATATCCCATCGTTTGCGCGATTCGTTCGGGCAACATGATGTGAAGCATTTCCGACGCGGACACGGCAACCCGCTGGCGTGCGTTTTGGTATTGGTCTCCCGGATGCTTCGTCCAGATGTGGTAAGCGACAATGCGCCCGTCCGGGTCAATCTCTACGCCCATGCGGATTTCGTTTCCGCCCGGCATGGCTCGGTTCAAGTCTTGGTCGAGGTGGTCGATCTCCAAAGGCTGCAATGTGAACCCGTATGGATTCGCTTTCGTGATGATCTTGCGAACCAAAGCACCGCCGTCGCGGATGGCGCTTCGCAGCACGAGGCTTTCGATTCGTCGCCAACTCATGCGCTGATTCATGCTCGCGGTTTCGCGCCTGCCCCAATTCTGCCATCCGAGTTCGATCGAGTTGTTCGCCCCTTTGTCGTAATCACCAGCCGGGTCTTTTATCTTCATCTGAAGCCCGATTCCCTCCGCGCCGAGGATGTTGTTCTCCGCGAGCGAAAGGTAGCGCCTTACGTAATCGTTCCCGCGCTCAAGTTGGCGGCATCGTCCGATGAGCGTGGGCAGGCTGGCTTTGATTTCAACATCGGCGCTCGTGCTGGGCGATTGCCAGTCGTTCGTCAAGCGATTGATCTGCGCGCCAGGAAATGAGCGCAGCTTTTTCGGAGTAATATCCCGATGCTTGCCGCCAAATGAGAAATTGAAACTGCCGAGTTGGATGGAGAATTTCACGGCGATACGAAGCGGGTTAGGATTCTTCTCCCAGTGCGCTTGCCCGCCGCGCGCAAGACTTTCATTTCCTCATTCTTCACAATGGCCGCGTATCGGTCGCGCTGCCGTTGCAGTTCCGCCATGAGCAACTCGGGCGATGTCCGTTTGATGTGCAGCCCTTCCACGGTCCACTCGCTGATTGAGCCGGAGCGCCCAGACGATTGAGCTTTGGCAACGGCCAGAATCGCAGCGTCAAAAGCGTCCAGTGTTCTGCGCGCTATCGTGCGCGTGTCCTGCCCGCCACTGAGAACATAATCCGGGTTGACCGTCAGCTTGCCTTCCCAAACTTTGAAACGTTCCGTCGCTGAATCAATGAACGCCTGACCGTTGTAATCGCCGGGCAGCCAGGTTTGCGTTATCGCTTTCTCGACGCTGACGAGGTGATCCGCACCGGAAGCGCCAGCGGAAAACGTAATCGGCATTCCTGAATCGAATCGTAGGAACGCATAGGAAAGCGTCCAGCCTTCGTCCGCTGGATAATTGGCCAGCGTGATTTTCCACTCCGCCGTCTCACCTGCGACAACGGACACCGGAACTTCAGTTGGAATTTCGCGGCCCATTCAGCGTTTCCATCGGTTGATGAATCCGCCCGGACGCTGCGGGCGAAACGGTTTCTTGGGAGCGGAAGGTTGCGTCGGTGTCATGTCAGTTTTGGCGTCGGCATTTTCTTTCTCGCTCTCGTCGGATTTGGCAACACTTTCGCTTGAAATGCAAGAGGATTTAAGTTTGCGTGATAGTGCGGATAAGTTTGGCTTCAAGATGTCGAGGCACGCCAGCCAATAGACGCGGAGGTCCAGCGCCTCGTTTCGGTCGCGGGTCTTCTCGTAAAATTGCGTCGGGAATCCGTGCGCGTATTTCGTTTTCAAAACCTCGGCGGTGAGTTGCAGAAAGAATTCCTCGTCGTATCCGAACCCTTTTGGAAAGTGCATGTAGCGCGGGCCCATCACATCAACGCGCAGCCGTGAAAATATCGTATCCTTGCCGAGCTTGGTTTGCACCGCGTAGGTGCGAAGGTGGTAGTGCTTGTTGAATCGCGTTGTGACCAGAATCGGTTGCGTTCCGGCGATGCCATAAACTGGATACACGCGAGGCAGACCGCATTCGCCAGCGAACTTGCGAACCTTCTGCGGTTTGTGCCGCATGTCTATTGCGGTCGCACTGATGCTGATTTCTGCTCCATCGGCGCGCTGATACTTTTTGGCCAACGCGTTTGCGAGATCGTCCCATACATCGCCCTGCTCGGTGTCCCCAAAAAACGCCAGCCGCTCGATGCCCCAGGACTCATCATTCAACCCGACGCCAACGGTTTCAAGTTCGAGCCGGTCGCGTTGCACGTCCACTTGCGCGGTTGCTAAGACGATTTGCTCCGGCAGCGTCGTCGGAGAATATGTCTCGCCGCGAAGCAGCAATGGCCCGTGCTCGATCTTCTCGGACTCCTCCTCGAATGTCTCGGCGAGGAACGTGTTCACCCAGGTTTTGAACGTCTCGCGTCCGCCGTGCTTGGCTTCGAGAAACCCAGACACCATCTGATGCAGCCGGGACTCGAATCCTTTCTTGGCTTTGAATGGTGAAGCAATCCCGTTCAGATGGTAGCCGCGTTTCCCGTTGAACGGTGCGGTAGCCCGCCACTCGCCGGTCAGCACCATTTTGAGACGCTCGCTGTCCGACAAGTGGGCGTGGCATCCTTCGCATTCGTAAATCGCATCCGCCCCGGTTTCGGATGCTGCCTGTTCCACGACATAACCCCATCGCTTTGCAGCCTCGACGCGGCTCTTTCCCCACAACACATGCGACCATTTAAAATGCTGATGATGTCCGCACTTTGGACACGGACAAAACCAGCGGCGTTTGTCGGTCTGGTCGAATGCGGATTCGATGCGCGAGAATCCTTTTACCGTCGGCGTGCTCGTCCGGTAGACAACCGCGTTCCAAAATGTTTCCGTGCGGCGTTCTGCCAGTGAGCACGGGTCACCTTCCGTTCCCGCGCTGGCCGGGAATCGGTCAACCTCGTCCATCAGCACGACCCGCCGCGGCCGGCCGGCGAGACCGCCAGGAGCATTCGCGCCGACGAAAGCGAGGCTGCCGCCAGGAAAAGATTTCAGGCTGATCGTGTTGCCGCTGTCGCGAGACCGCGCTTCTTTCACCTTGCCTTTGAGCGCCGGCGTGTCGCGCACCATCGGCGTTATTCGCTCCTTGGAAAAACTCTCAGCCATTTCAACCGTTGGCTGCACCATCAGGATCGGCGCCGGGTCAATGTCAATGAAGTAGCCGATTACGTTCGTGAGAATTTCAGACTTTCCGATTTGCGAGCACCACATCAGCGTAACACTCTCAATGGTCTGGTCGGTCGCGTCCTCCATCGGCGCACGCTGAAACGGCGCGTAGCTGCTCCGGTATTTACCGGGTCGCGCCGAAGATTCAGGGGAAAGAAATCGCCGCTCGTCGGCCCACTCAAGAACGTTGTAGCGTGGCGGCGGGGTCAGGATTTCCAGCAGCCGGCGCGTTATCAGGTCCAAGCCCGCCCGGTTCTGAAAGATCGTGACTCTTGATCCCGCGCAAATCATTCAGCAGTTCGTCCTTCTCATGGTCCTCAAGTGCACTGGCCAGAATGCGGGCGCGCAGAGCAATAAACAAGGATTCAAAATGCTTATACACAGCTTCAATCTCAACTAATTTGCCGCGGGTCTTCTCATTTTCGAGCGCGAGCTTGTCGGCTTCCTCGGTTGTTTTACGCAAACGCTCCGCGCCAAGTTCATCGCTGTCCCTGCGCTGGTATTCGATGAAGGCGAGCAGCGCCTCGAAGAGCGAAACCTTCCCGCCGACCGGCTTTGGGATGTGGCCTTGCGTGGAAAGATTGAAAATATGCCTCTCGGATAGCTGCAAAAGCACCGCCAGCTTGGTCAGTGTAATCTTAACGCCATCAGCGGCTTTCAATTCAGCCGGATCAATTTGTCTTGACATGAAATCCTTAAAAACGGCCTAATGGCCGGTATTCCCGATTGTAATGGTCAAATTTCCCTATAGCTAGCCTAACGCGTCAAGTCGGGTAACC
>Ga0070689_100000280_pt1 | contig 29545 bp, 44 predicted proteins | sample KBSS23HmetaG_FD_64669 | JGI IMG/M metagenome (GOLD analysis project Ga0070689, IMG submission 64669) | Switchgrass rhizosphere microbial communities from Kellogg Biological Station, Michigan, USA - KBS S2-3H metaG | ecosystem: Host-associated > Plants > Roots > Rhizosphere ...
AAGAAGATTAAAAAGAAAAAAAGAAAATGTCACTCGAAGACTTATCCCATAGAATTTCGGCCGACATGGGGGGGGACACCTCCCTGAAAGTCACCCCTCCCAAGGGACCAAACTCGCCCATAAAGCTAAGGAACCCGAACATGCCAGAGAATTCCCCTCCTCCCCCTCCCGCCCCAGCCGCCCCGAAAATAGACAGGGAACTCGTGAAGAAACTCGAGAAAGAGAAGGAGTCGAAGGAGAAATCGGACATCTTCAAGAAGCTGAACCTCTACTTCGAGAACCCCAAGCTCGCCCAGTATATCCCGGAGCACATGGAGAAGCCCTCCCCCAAAGACTCCCTGGAGACCTTAAAAGCAATGCACGAGTCGATACAGAGCACCATGCGGCACGCCTATAAGTCTTCCATGATCCACACCTTCATCGACCAGGGCTTCCACCTCACTGAAGCCGCACTGGTGAACTTCGCCCAGATGAACGAGAAGAGGGGGCTGGGCATTTTCATGTCTCAGAACAAGGAAGCCATCTTCGGACCCGACTTGGACCTGTTGATCATCGAGACCTCGGACGACTGGGTGCCGGACGCCAAAGTCCGGGTCCTATTGAAATTTCTGCAGGTCGCCATGGCCTTCAACTCCTCCGTCCATTTTTCTAATATCCCCAAGGAGGAAAAGGAAGAGGAAGAAGAAAACTCCAAAGAAGAAAAAGAAGAGAAGGAAAATGGAAGTTCGAATTCGGGAGGAGGAGGAGGAAGTGCCAGAGGTAACTCCTCTCCAAGCGCCGCTACCCCCAAGGGACAAAATGCCAGAGGACCAAAGAAATTTCCTAAGAAGGCACATCATTGAGCTCGTCGTTCCGATGCTGGAGCTCTTCTGGAGGACCGTATTCATCTGGCGCGCGGGGATGGGAGGGGACGAGGAAACCCGAAGAAAATACGAAGTGGGGATCCCACCCGAGGAATTCAAGCCCATCTCCGAAACGGTGCCAATGATGGACATATTCAAGCTCATGAGGACCCCAGCGGACAAGAACTCCAAAGAGAACAACTCTAGGCTCGTCGTGTCATGCGTCATACCGGAGCAGAGGGGATACTGGGAGGTCATCTTATCCTACTATCTCATCTTCTTCCCCGAGATCTTCCCGGACGAAATGACTTTGGCGAAGAGCATCCTGGGGATCTTCCCCCGATTCAAGTTGGACCCAAAGGAGGACATAATGAACTTCAAGCCCCAGCACCTTCAATTCTTGCTCCAGTTGGCCCAAAACAAGAGGAGACTGGTCTACCCGGACAACCCCATCGAGATAGGGATCGCCATTCATTCGGTCATGTGGTTCAGCGCCCTGGAGCTCAAGAAGTCCATGAAGGAGGAGGAAAAAATGAAGTACTTGGACTTCCTATCGGACCAGAAGATCAAGGAGTACGAGGAAGGTGGACCCCTCAACCACTGGGAAGAGGAGTGGCTGAAGATCAAGTTCAAGACCCAAGAGGAGATCGAAAACTGGAAGAAGAAAAACAGGCCCCAAAAAAAAGAAGAAAAAAAAGAAGAAGAAAAACCAAAGGAGGAAGAAAAGAAGAGCAAGAACGGAAAACCGATTCCGATGTTTGAATAAAATTTTATTCCCTTTTAACTCTCTTTCTCTCTCTCTCGTCTTCCGGGGAGGGTGCCAAATCTCCAACTTTGACTATTTTGAATTCCCTCCTGAGTAATTCTTGAGCGAGAGGTTTCAACCAGTTGAAGATTTGTTGAGTTTCGAGAACGGATTCAATGCATTCATCGAAAATTTCAGAAAATCCTTCGACCCAAGGCTCGTGAGTTTCCAGAGTTCCGAGAATTAAATCGATCACGTATTCAACCGCTTCTAATTTGGAGTTGTAAAAAGTCGTTCCGAGAACCAAAAGTTCCCTTTCCCTCCATTTCCTCTTCGCGCAGTGATGGACTTTGTATTCGTCGACTCTGAACATTTTCTTTTATTTTATTTTTTTCAAACGAAGAAACCAAAGAAGAGTCCGGTCAAGAGAGCCGTTGATCCGGCGGGAAGATAGGTAGAGTCCGCGGATTGGTCCAACAGTATCCAGGGGCGGGGTGAGCCGTCGCCCCTGTAGGAATAGGACGGCCTTATAGAGTACTCGATGGCCCCTCCCACTGCAGCCATGGCAGCGAATCGGGAGAGGGGGCTACTTAAGCCGACAGCGGCGAAGGAATTCTCAATAGGTTCCCAGACAGGCGCCAAGATCGACATCGAAAATGAATCAAGAAGAGATGCTTTTCGTTCCTGGGAAGAACATTTTAGAAAACTGCCTCTCCTTCATGGACCAAGAACCCAATTACTACCCTTCCAGCAGCCCCAACACCAACTCGACGGACTCGGACGAAGAAGACGATGAAGAATTGGACCAGGCGGAGACCAAGTGGATCCACGACCTCTATAGGGCCATGGAGAAGAACGAGAAGAGGATCCTGAAGCGAAAGAGGAAGGGGAGGCAGGGGAGGAGCAGGGAGAACCGACTCAGGGCGCAGAACTCGAAAAAAGAGAACAGGCAGCTCCAGGTGGAGTGGGTCACCAAGTGCCCCCAGTGCGACGGGATGGAATACATCGAGGACCACAGGACTGGGGACGTCATATGCGCGGAGTGCGGCAGGGTGGAATCCGAGAAAGGCTTGGGGCTCTCTACGACATTGAACCCCAGGGTCATGGTGAAGAGCAAGCCCTACCAGAAGCTGGTTCACTTCAGGCAGAGGATGGCCCAATTACTGGGAAAAGACCCGAAGATCCGCTCGGTCCTCTGGAACCAAATAGAGAAAGAAATCTTGGACTCCATGACCCTCGAGGAGATCGAATACATGGGCAAAAAGAAGTTCTCCGAGGTCCTCAAGAGGCTCAACTTGCCCCAGACCAAGAGGCTATCTGCGAACTGGATCCAAGCCAGGAGGAGGCTGGGGTGCACGGAAGTCCCCTCCGAGGTCTCCGATCTTCCCTTGCTCTACAAGCGACTCTGCGCCCGTTATCAGTGCGTCGCCTCGGTCTTTCAAGAGACGCTCTTCTCCCCCCAAGGAGAGAAACCGAAAGAAAATTTACTGGAGCGGAGGAACATCATGAACGTCAACTATGTCACCCTCCAGATACTCAGGCTGGAGTCCGAAGAAATATGGAGGGAGTGGGCGAAATACTTTCCGCAGCTGGTCTCCAAGAAGCAACCGAACAAGAACAACTTAAGGTGGAAGATAATAATCGACATATGCAAGAAGCGCTACAAGACTTTTTCTTTCTCGAGGACCGAGGAAGAGATAAAACTGGACTGGAGGTACATAGAATTCACCAAAGAGGAGATATCGAAATACACGAATCATTTCAATTGAAAAAAATTTATTGTTTCTTTTGTTGGTCTTGTTTCTTCACCATGTTCGTGATGTTGAGGACGTAGAAGGTCGAGTCGGGGTTTTTCATCTCGTGCGCTTTGGCGGCTTGGGAGAGTCGATGGAAAAGGCCTTCGTCGTCTTTCGTCCAGCCCTTGGTCTCTTCCTTGAGTTCGTCGACGCGGTCGAAGACGTCTTTGAAGGCATTGTGTCCGCAAAATGGACACTCGTTCTCCTCTTCGTCTTCTGGGCGGATGATGTTATAGGGTTCCAATTTCTTGTGTTGCCTGCAGAAGACGTCCCTCCTGAACCCGGAGCGGGGGTCCTTGGGGGCTTCGGAAAGGAGCTCGGTCAAGATGTAGGTCCAGCCCTTCCCGGAGTTCTTCGCGAGCATCTCGTCGGCGGATTCGCAGTTCTCCAGGACGCAGACCAAGTTGTCGAACCCGTCGATGATAGCGTAGACCGCTTGGCGGGCGGAGTTGGGGATGATCTCGATGAAGGGGCGTTCTTCTTGGAAATTGGGCATCGAGGTCTTGGAGAGGTCTTCTTCTTTTTCTTCTCCCCTGTTCCAGGTTAGTTCGACGCTGATAGGAAAGAATCGGTCTTCTTCCAAGGGGACGGGAGGAGAACAAGTTTCGCAGGGCAAATTATCCCCTTCGACGAGGTTCTTGTTGCAGCGGACGCAGAGATAGCGAGGCTGAGGTACCGTAGGGTAGAGGAGTTCTTCCATTCGAGTTTTTTTTTTGGGTGTGGTTGGGTGGAAAAAAAAAAAGAAAAAGAAAAAAGGGGAAAAATTCTTTTATTTTGTACCCTTTTCTTTCCGACCGTTTTTTTTTTATTCGTTGTTCTCGTATTCTACCAGGTTGGCCTGTTTCGGCAGGGGTCTAGTGCCAGGCTTAGATCCCATTCCCAGGGTGAAGATCGAGTTCGTGTAGGGCTTGGGCTCCTGGGTCCTCTCCTCCCCTCGGAAGATAATGTTCTTCTCCTGCTTGAAGATCTCTGGCACTATTGTCCCAGCCCCCTCGAGCACATAGTCGACTTTTCGCCAGAGGGAGGGCTGGGGCTGGAAGAGGGAGTGCATGAATATGAGGCCGCCCGTGGGGTCATCGAATCCCGGGGGATAAATGAGGTTCCTGAGCTGGTCTCCCGCCACTACCGTAGTGACGGCCTGGAGGGAGGCCCAGAGGAAGTTCTGGGTCCACCGTTCCATGGGGTCATTTGAGTCCATACCCTTGTCCTTGAAGAACCTCTCGATGAGGGAGGCGACTATAGAGCCGGTCCACAAGTCCACGGTCCCCACGAGGGCCATCTTTAAATAAAAGGGGAAAGAGCCCGACATCTTTTCTTTGGTTTTTTTCTCTTTGGTCCGAATATTAATTTCTTTTAGAGAAAATGGTCCGAGGGACTGGTCCGCGGTCCGTAAAGTAATTAACGGACCAGGTCCTAGGACACTTCTCTAATTTCCCATTGGCTCTAGGACCGGTCCCTAATTTTCCATTGGAGCCCTTGGTCCGAGCTAATTATTTTTCTCGGAGGTCGACTTTTTTTTTTTCCCGTGTTAAATGGCGTTTTCTTCCCTTTTGCCCTTTTCGGGCCCTTCCGCTTATGGGCAAAGGATCTGTTACAGATATGGTACTGTATCTATTAGATCATTATATATATAGTATAAGATATAAGATATATCTTAAGTTGAATCTTAAATAAAAATATATACCATAATAAGGGGTACTACTTCCATATATAGGGGGAGATCCTTTCTCCATATATGGAAGGGAGATCCGTTCCCTTAAAAGGGCAAACTGCACAGAATGCCATTTAACACAGGAAGTTTTTTTTTAATTAGACTCCGAAGTCGGACCGGAAATTAAATGGGGCCCCAATGAGAACTCGGGGACCGGTCCAACTACCAACCGGAAATTAGAGAACGGTCAGTCGGACCGGCCCGATAAATCACTTTGCGGACTTTTTCGGTCCGTAAACTCTAAAAACGGTCCGTAAATTCGGGACTAAAAAGAAGAAATGCCCTCGGACCAAGAAAACGTCTGGCCCCTCCTGGTCTTGGCGGTCATCTTATTGGGACTACTGATAAAGAAAATAGAAAAGCTACCGGACGAGAACCAACTAGACAAGGAACTCATTGACAACCCCCTCCTCCCCACTTTCTCTTTGGCGGGCTACGGCATAAAGAAGAAAGGTTTCGAGGTGGGCTACTTCGACTCTGGAAGCTTCGAGCCCCCCCTCGGAATGCCCCTTAAGATGGAGTTGTCGGGCTTCGAGTTCAAGATGAACACCTCCCTGGACCAGATAGGGGTCCCCAACTTCCTCGTTTACGGTTGGACCATCCGCTCGAAGGAATTTCAAAAAGAAAACTACTACGGAGACCCCCTTCTGCACGACAAAAAAGGGACACAGCATGTCTTGGTCGGCTGAATTCAAATTTCAAATCATTCGTCTCGAGGAACTCATAAGGGACAGGAAAATCGAGCTACAGGCCTTCGAACATCGCAAAAACTACCTGGAAAAAGAAGTCGAGAGGCTGGAAGCGGAAGAGAAACAGAGAAAACGACAGAAAAGACTAGAAGAGATCTTCGAAGAAGAAAACAGAGAAAAGGACATCTCGTACGCCATTCAACAACTCTTCGAGAACCATCTGCCCTGAAATGAAGAACTGGGAAGTCACATATGTCATCTATAACTACCACATGACCCAGGAGTGCGCGGGAAATGTCGACCTCGGTCAGGTCCTCCGGCAGATCGGGAAAAAACAGTTCGACACGAGGGAGAACGCCATCCAGTGGGTGAAGTGGGCCCGAAACAAGAGAGAAGTCATCTCCCTTTATTACGAACTCAGGAACTGGGAGACGGGACAACTGGGTTATGAAGAGAGGATGGACTTTGGGAAATAAAAAAAAATATTTTGTTTTCAAAAATTAGTCCCATGACAGGAGTCGAACCTGCACATAAAGATTTGGAATCTCACGCTCTGCCATTGAGCTACACGGGCTTCAATAAAAATAACCCTGGAGGGAGTCGAACCCTCTCTTTCTGGCCAAACTAGGTGCTGCCCGGGTTAAACCCTAGCCCCCAGAAGGTGCGCCAACTACACCACAGAGTCTTAAATTTTTTTTTTATTTTTTTTAAGAAATGACGTTCGGCACGGCGATGTGCCTTATTCCCATGGAGTCCACCAAGAGGGGGTCGGCGAACCTCCTCTCTCCGCACGTGTCCGATAGGTCTGGCTTGGATAACTTCCAGGCGTTGATCTGGATCCCGTTGAGTTGTCTCCCCTCTATTATCACTCCTTCGTCCCAGTGAACGTATTCGGCGGTGAACTTATGCTGTCCCACTTGGAACTCGGTCTGTATGTCGACGTGATAGAGGGATGACCCGTAATACTGGTTCATGAGGGCGTAATTCCCCCCGGAGTTCTTCTTCCACTTCCAACCGAGGCCGGAGAGGTCCAAGACGGGCCAGTTCAAGAGGGAGCAGGGGTCGTTCTTCTCCTTCTCGTACTTCTCTTCCTCTTTTATGAATTTTCCCACTGAGTTAAGGAGGAGGACGACGCTTCTTACCTCGAAGCTCAACGTTATAATCTCCAGTGTCCCAAGTAGGAGATTCCCTATCGGCCATGTCGAGGACGCCATTCTTCTGGTTCTTCTTGATCCTCTGGTCGATGTCCGCTTCTTTCTTTGAGACTTTAGAAATCCTCTCGATGATCTTCTCCATTTTGCCGGAGCCTATGTCGTAAAGCTGTTCCTTCGAGTCCCTCCAGAAGCTCTCGCACCCCAAGATGTGGTCCAAGTCGAAGGGAAGCTTGTCGGCCATCCCCCAATAGAACTTCTGGTCGTATGAGACGTTTGGGTCGTTGTCTATCACTAAAAAAGAAAAGGGGTTCTTCTCTATGTTCTCCCTGAACATCCGGACGAAGGCGTAAAAGTCCATCTTACCCGCGAAGTCCTCGTGAAACTGTTTCAAGTTGTCATAGGAGTCCGTATTGAAGAGCACTACGTAATCCGTGTTGGTCCTGACTCCGGGAGGGGTGAGTTTGACGTACTGGGCGCAGAAGATGTTCATGACCTGGAAGTGTCTCCCCGTCCAGTAGAAATCCTTCAGCCTCTCGGAATAGGTGATCGATTTCCCGTTATAGTCGTCCCAAATGAGACACAGACGGGGATTCAAGACGTCGTCCCCTTCGTCCGGGTCCTGAGAGTTATAAATCTTCATAGCCTTTTTTTGGCGCTCCATGATCATCTCCAGGATCTCGTCGTTGAATATGGGCAAAATAAACTTCTCTGGCATGAACCCCTCGAAGAACCTGTTGTGCTTGGTCTTCGTAAAGACATAGAACCAGGGGACGTATTCCCTGAGGGCCTCGTGCATGAACCATCGGATAAAAACAGACTTCCCCGACCTCCTCTTGCCGTAACACGTCACGGTAGAATTAAATGGGATGAAGGGGGCGACCCCGGGAATGAAATCGTTTATCTTGACTTGGGTGACTTTCCCCTTCTCGTCCACTCCCACCCCGTCCGCCTCTCCATTTTCGTTTCCATTTATTTCTTTTTTTTCTTCAAAGACATCTTCTTCTTTTTCTTCCTCTCCTTCGCTCTCCGAATCCTCCTTCGTCTTCGTCGGAGCTGAGGGCATCCTCCTCCGATTCTGATTTCTTCTTCTTTTCTTCTTTGAATTTTTTGAATAAGAAAACCAGGGAGTCCCTCTCGACCCTGTCCAACCCCGTGACTTCCTCGGCCTTGTGGTTCCTTCCCTTTTTGGGGGTGTCCATGTCCTCCAGTAAGATGCCCCCGGGGAAGGGGCAGATGAGGCACTTCATGTCGAAGGGGAACTGGTCCAAGTCCAACTCGTACATCTTGTCGCCCCTGAACTGATACGGGTGTGGTCCTTTATATATAGTTTTTCCTTCCCTCCTCTCCTTGTCCTCCTTCCTCCATTCCAATACTTCAGGCACGGTGAGGAAGAAGTCTTCTCCCGTCATGTAGGGGTATGTCACTCGGTATTCGAAGAAGGGTTCCTCTGGGGTCATCTCGGGGGCAGAAATGAGCTCCAAGTCTGGCCTGTTGGGGACCAGCTCCTGTCTGATCGACATGAGTAATTGGGCGTACTTCTTGTCCGACATCTTCTTCTTCTGGTTGAGGTTCTCGATGTATGCCACTGCGCAGGCCGCGTCGGCGAAAGATCCACCGTTCCTCCTCCTTCGGTACCTGTCGAAGTCCGGGAGGGCGTAACACTTCTTCACGAAGACCCCGGAGTGGAGGCACTGGAAGTAGAAGTCGTCCTTGAACTTAACAACCTTCTGCTGAGGCATTTTTTCTATTGATTTCTTTTTGAACTTTTCTCTTTAGGGCTTCGATCTCCAGGATCATGTTCTTTATCCTCCGCTGAAGGAACACCATCTGGAGGTGCATGAGGTTCCCCATCCCCCTGCACACCTTGCACTTGCAAGTCTCATAAATGACGGGCATTCTTTTTTTTCTTCAAATCATCTTTTTTTTAGAGAATGAAAATCCTCTCATTGGATCCCGGAGTAGTGTCCATAGGGATTTCTCTTTACGAAGAGGGGAAGATAAGTAAAACCGCGAACTTGCAACTCGTCGAAAAAGGGGGGACCAAAGCTTTCAAAAAGAAAAAAGGGGGAATCGCACACTCCCTGTTCTTGAAATCCCTTTTGGACTGGGCACAGAAGTCTCCCGAATGGAAAGGAGAGTTTCTCTCCTGCGACGTCTTCTTGACAGAGACCCAGTCGAAGAAAATGTTCTACTCGCTTGGCTGGGGGATCACTTCCTTTGTCGTCCTGAGGAACCCCAGGAGCAAGATTTTTATGTTTCATCCCTTCACCCTCTCAAAAGCGTTCAAGATAGGAGGACTCACGAGAAGCCAAAGGAAGAAAAAGATAAGGGAAAGGGTATTGAAAAGGTTCCCGGAGCTGAAAGAAATTGAAAAAGACATATCCCAAGACGAGCTGGACTCAATCCTCAACATCGATTATTACCTCCAGAAGAAGGAAAAAGACAAGAACCAGTTCGAATGCCCCTCCTGGAAGTGCGCCTCACTGACCCTTTCGAAACCATCGAGCTGAACTGGGGTCCCGAAGGTTTTTCGAGGGTCCGATTAATAAGATACTATGGAGCAGGAATGCTCCCGGGCAACCCACCCCTCTTCATGAGGATCGAGAACCAGCACGAGACCACCGTGTACGGGAACTGCGGGAACCGAATAATGCTCATCTTTCAGTCGGACGGGACCAACCCCTGCATGCCCAACAACATCCCCTCTTCTGGGCACCGCTCTTGGTCCGACTCGAGGCAACTTAAGTTCCGAATAGAGAACTTCGATTACTCCCCGGCCACCTTCACGGAGCTGTTCCTCTCTTTCGAGGGGGTTGAAAAGATGCCCCAACAGCCCGAATGGACCCCAATAGACGCTTATCTCTTTCAGGCGTAAAAAAAAAGAAAACAAAATTTATTCGTCTTCAATTAATCTTTCGTATCTGTCTTGAGGTTTGAGGGGGAATATTTCAGCCTCGCGGAGATGGAATTCTTTTGCCAAGATTTCGATTACGCCATTGAATAAAGTTTCCTCGAGCCATCCAGCCCACGGATTTGTTTGGAGAAGGTGTTCGAAGAACGCGATCTTGTCCCATAATTCATCGTAGGAGGCGTTCTTGGCAAATTCTGCCCAGTATTCGAATTTAGATTGAAAAAAGTATTCTAGGGTGTGTTGGTCAACTTCCAGAATGTTCATTTTTTTTATTTTATTCTTCGAAGACTTTCAGGAGCCTGAGGTGACTCTCCGCTTTTATCCGGATCCACTCGTTGATTGGGATCGCCCGATTCTGCGGCGTCAAACCGCAAATCAGACAAAGCTCGGAGGCGAAAACGCTCGCCCGATGCACCCCGTTCGACCAATCCGTGTAGTGCAGTATATATAGCCTCCTCTTCGTTCCCTGAATCTCCCAGGGGTTGGCCGAGTGGTGTGGGAAACAGAACAGCTTCTTGCAGATTAGGCACTCCTTATGGAGGTCGGGAAGCAAATCTTCGCTCCTCCCCTGATAATCGCAGATGTAACAACGCTCCATTTTATTTTTTTCTTTTTTTCTTTTAATCCGAAGTGATCTTTCTCTTCTTCGTCCCGATTTTATTTTTGAATTTTCCGGGGTGGGGAAAGACCCTGTAGAAGTTGTCGTAGACGTAGTTCTTCGACTCGATGGACCAGCCGTTCCTGAACTCGAAGTCCCTGTCCTGCTCCATCTCGGTCTGCTCCTGCGAATAAGTTTCCGATGGCCCCTTCGAGAAGTAATGGTCGAACTCCTTGAGGGAATTCTGGATGTCCTCCCAGATCTTCTGCTTCTGTTCCTCGGTGATCTGGTTGAGCTTGTGTTCGGGGGGGAGGATTTCGATCGTCGAGAAGTCAAGTCGCCTGTTGGTCCCCTTCTTCCTCTTCTTTCCGTTCTGTGAGATTGACATCATGTTCGGGGGCATGTGGTACTTCTCGAAGTAGTTCTGGTGAAAGTCTTTCGGGAGGTCGTCGAGGGAGAGGATGGTCTTCGGCCCCTCTTTCGCCCCCAGTAAGAACTCTTGCTCGAATATCTCTTTCTCTTTCTCTTCGATCTCGTGCAGAATCTCTTCCAGGTGCTTCTGGGAATTCTCTTCGTCCCTGATGTTCTTGAACCACTCTAATTCCTCCCTGAGTTCGTAGAGCTTGTCGAAGGAGCCGTGATAGTAGTCTTCGAGGTCCGTGGGGTACTTCTCCCTGAGGCCCAGTATCTTGGTCCTTATGAAGAGGGCCCTGAAGTCGTACTGGTAGTCGGGGAAGAAGTGAAGGAGTTGTTTCTTCAGGAACTGGACTTCGTCGTAGGCCTTGAGTCGGTCTCCGGTGAGTTCTCGGCACCATCTTTGTACCCAGTAATCGTTCTCCTCCCTCCTCTTGGACTCCATCTTCTGCTTCTTGGCGGACTCTGGAGTGTGAAGACTTTCGTTGGGTAGAGAAGCAGGAGCTGGAGCCTTCTCAGGAGACTTGGGGGGGAGGGGGAGCTCGGGAATGGGGATTTGGGTCTCGAGTTCTGGGTCGTCGTGAGGGTAGGAGAAGTCGGTGCCCATAGGAGTAAATCGTGCGTCGTCCTGGAGTGTAATAGTGGAAGGGAAAATATCGAGAGAGAAAGAAAAGAGAGGGAGAGGGAAGTGAAGAAAAAAAGCCGTTTTAAAGCGCGGGACATTTTGACTGGTTCTCATATTTTTATTTTTTTAGAGATTTCATTTTTTTATTTTTTTCCGAATGCAAAAGAACACACATTCTGCTTGCTCCTTTTGGGACTGCCACCGGAAGATCTTCCACAAGTGCCTCTCTTGCGATCGAAACTTCTGCATCTATCACGAAGCCAAGGACACCAGTTGGGGGAACTTCTGGATCGGGGACTCCCTCTTGCAGATCCCCTTCAAGGAGTGGGTGTGTCTGATCTGCCAGGACTGCGCGAGGAAAGATCACACACTCTCGTGGCTCGAATTCGTGTGTGATTTTCCCTTTTTCATCAAGTTCCTCAGGGAGCGATCGGATCTAGTGAAGTGCTGGTCGATCTTCAAGCAGACACACGATCTGGGCCCCGAATCTGGACACTTTGAAAAGAACCGTTGGGCGAAACTCTATTTTCCAATCAAAGACGGCTTCGAAGAGCTGGAACAAAACCTGGAAGACACTTTCTCTTTCTCCACACTCCCCTTCACTTCCGTCTTCTTCTCCCAAAGACACTATCTTTAAAACTGGAAAATAAAAACCCTTTTTCCGTGTTCAATATCCTTCAAATCCTCTATATCGAAAAAGTGTTCAGGGAATACGTCGAGAGTAACACGAACGCCGAAAACGGAATTTGGAACCTATACATTCAACTCTCCGAAGAATTCAAGAGACAAGCCAATGCCCTTGAATCTAAGTTCAAACAAGTCGGCCCATCTGAAGCACTACTCGAAGATAGTGGCGAAAATGATCACCCGAGCCTCGGAGGAGCTGGATCACCCGAATAGCTGCTTCATGCTCTTGAAAAAGAACCTCGACAAGATGCTCATCTTCCTCTCGAAGTATTTGACCGGAGACAGGATCAAGGAGAAGGAGAGGAAGGAGCTCGTTTCCCTCGAGTTCAGGGGGACCCAAGTCAAGGCCTACCTCATGCACTACGAACTGAAGTACAAGAGGCTCAACGAGATTTTGTCCATGCCCATCTTTGACGACGCCCCTCTACCGGACGACAAGGAAGTATCTATTAAGATGTTGTTCGTGGATTTATTGCTCCAGATCGAGGAGAAGATCTTAGACTTGAAATAAAAATCTATTTTCAGCCCCTGAAGGGTCCATCTCTCTCCTGAGCCTCTCCCTCCTCTCCTGGATCCTCTTCATCGGGGGCATAAACGGTGTCCTCAATCGAGAGAGCTCCTCCATGATCTCGGCCCGCTTCTTTCGATCGTACGTGGGGAGGAACATCCTTAGCATCCCACGAGAGAGAATAAGGATCTTCTGAAGCAGAGATGTCGATGACATACTTCGGGTCCAATAGGGGGATAGATCGATCCATAAAACGTTGAAAACTTCCTGCGGAATGGAAGGGGTCCCTTCTTCTTTTTGTTCTTTCTTTTTTTTCATTCTGTTCTTTCTTGAGTTCTTGCACTTGTTCAGCCAAGCTCTCGATCCTCTTCCCCTGCTCGAACGCTATGTCTGCCAAGTTCCTCACGACGTCTGTGATCTCTAGAATGTCGTTCTCCATCCAACTGATATTTTTATTCTTTTTGAAATTTTGGGGGAGCGAGCCAAGTCTTTCTGTCTGGTCCCATGTCCATTGGGTTGGAAGAAGTCGAGCTTCCGTAGGGGTTTCTCTCCGCTTCTTCTTTTTCTTTTCTCTTCCTGCTCTCCTCGACGTGCTTCAGGAGCTGGTCCACTTTCCCCTCGATGGCTTGCAGCTTGTCCAGGAACCCTTCGGTCTTCAGAGGTTCTTTCTCTTCTTCTTGGCTCTCCTCGAGCTTCCTCTTCTTGAAGGAGTTGTCGCCGTCGACCCACGCGAGGAACTTGTTCCCCTTCCCGTCCCTTCCTGGGCACTGGGAGCAGGCGTAATAGGCCCTGTTCGGGTTGCTCAAAGAGTTTGAGATCCTGGTGATGGTCGGTTGCTTGCAATCGGGGCACTTTGACATTTTTTTTCTGTTTCTTTTGGCGGGAAATAAAAAAGGTGTATAAAAGTTTCTAGCTGGCCCTTAGTATACAGTTTTTAGAAAAATGCCGAAGAGCAAGAAGGAGGAAAGGTGGGTCATCGTGAACAAGAAGAGAAAAACAATCGCTCGAAATTTCCCATCGCGAGAAGAGGCGCTCGAATTCGCTTTTCAACAATGGATCCCTTTCACCGACAAGAGAATCGAACACATCAGGAAAGAACTCAAGAAAAGACACCACCCGGACAAAGCAAATGTTTGGTTCAAATTCAAGCACCTTGACGACCCGACTTCTCACTTCATAATCGAAAAAGTGAAAAAAGACACCACTATCAAATTCAGTTTCGAAGACAAAGAAACTAGCGATTCTGATTAAATAAAATTTCAAAAAACATCTTTTCATTCGGGAAAAAGGAAAAAAGAAAGAAAGTTTTATGCCATTTCTGATGTCAGGACTACTCACCGGTCTACCTTCCGTCATCGCGGCAGCCGCAGGAGCGGTCGCCGGAGTCTACTTGGACCCAATCCCCAACGACTGGATCCCCGGGGCCATCCCCAGGAGCTTCATTCAAGGAATCGAAGCCTCGGCGGGGGTGTTCATCGTCGGTTTCGCCTTGGACATGCTCCCCCAACTGGGTTCTTTGACCACTCTCCAGAAGGAGCAGTACATGCTCTCCACCTTCATCTCCACGACCCTCTCTGGGTTCATCGGGAACTCCTTCAACACGGGTGGGCTCTCTTCGGACCAGATGATGCTCTTGGCGGCCGGGGGAGGCGTCATCGTCTCTGCCTTCTTGCCCGACAAGTTCCACATTATCAAAAACGCCTAAGGTAGAAAAAAATGCCGATGGAACTAGTTCCTTTGAAGGACGCTTTCCTAGAGTCGTTCCTCAAGAACCTGTCTTACGAAGAATTGCGCGGGGCCTTCGCTTCTTTCAGGCACATTTTCAGAAACAACCCGGAGCTGAAGAATGACCCTATTTGCCAGAGAAATTTTATTTTCTTGGAGAGGGAATTCTGGAAGAGGGAAGAAGAAGAAGAGAGTTTCAAATAAAATAGTTTATTAAAAGAAAAAAAACTTTCATGCTTATTTTGCTTCGTTCCGAGCAAGGGAGTTACTACTGGCACAAGTCCAGGAACTGCGGTAACAGGATCGCAGCCTCCGATCTGGCGGCCGTGTTCTGCATGCACAAGCACAAGTCGAGGAACAAGCTCTACCAGGAGAAGAAGAAGTTCAGGAGGAGGGAACAGAACGAGGACAACCCGGCGACATTCCACGGAAAATTCTGGGAGCAGTTCGCCGTCGCCAAGGTCATCGACACCTTTTTCCCAGAGAAAGAAGGATGGGAGTACTTGACCCCAGGCTCCATCTTGGACCCATATTACCCCATCTCCTGCTCGCCCGACCTCATTTGCCAGAGGGGAGAAGAATTCATCGGAATAGAAACGAAGTGCCCCTATTCGGCCGAGATCCCGAAGAAGAAGGAAGACATCAACTCCGAGTATCTGCTCCAGTGCTTCTGCTGCCTCATGGTCACGGGCGCCGACCGATGGGTCCTGTCTTATTATAAGTCTGCCACTGACGAGTTAACTTCATACGAAATCGCACCTGACTCGGATCTCTGGTCTCGGGTTCTGATGCCGCCGGTGTCGCGGTTTCTTTCCGAGGTTCGGGATAGTTCTGCGGCCACTTTCTCTGGTCCTAGGAAGGGGAGGAAGGAAAAGAAGTTAGAATCCACCATCCGAGAGAGGCTTATGAGATTGACCTCTCCCTTATCTCATACTCCTCATGAGGAGAATGATCCCTACCAAAAGGCATCCGAAGCCGAGGGTAGTCCAGAGCTCGTTGGTCTTCTCCCATCCCTTCATGTCGAACGGCAGCTCGGGCACCATGCCGCCGGAGTAGCTCCCCGTGATGTCTGACTCCTGGACCTTCTGCTTTATCTCCATCGCCGGCTCCGGACCGAAGTCTATGTTCTCCTTCCTCGAGTTCAGCGCCCCCTCCTGACCGGGGAGGTAGGCGAACTGGTGCGGCAACCCCGGGGCGTTCCCCTTGTGCGCCTCCACCCTCTTCGCGTTCCGATAGAAGCTCCTGAGGTCCGACGCCCTCTCGTTCCAATGGAAATTCCTCGACATTTTTCAAAAAAAAAGGAATAAAAAAAGGAAACTTTAAAACTTTTTTTTTTCAAAGTAGTTTTTAGAGAAAAGAAAAAAAAAGATGGCACAAAACGGGAGAGGGGCCATAAACCCCAGGACTCAGGCTCAGGCCGCGAGTTTCTTCAACAAGGTGCAGTCCCTGGCCGACCCCCAGAACATCGCCCAGGTCCAGACGAGGGACGGCGGGATAGCGGGCCAGTTCCCAATTCAGCTCGGAACGGCCGACCAGGATGACGTCCGAATGTCGATCAAAGCCCAGGCCATTAGGCCCGACGGCACCGTGCCGAACATGGGAATGGCCATCGCCACGGACTCCGACTTCGCCTACCTCGAGAGGAAGAAGGAGGACGTCATGCAGGCCCAGTTCAAAGCATGGGTGAACGCCAACGCGGACCTGGGAGACCCCGCCAACGCCGCATGGTACATCGAGAGGTTCCCCTGGCTCATCGAGAGCAGGATGGAGGAGATAGAGAGGGTCTCGGAGCTCCAGAAGAGGTTGGCGAAAATAAACCTCACGGGACCCCAGACCGAAGACGACTTCATACTCATGTGGAGCATCATTCAGGGCACGGTTTCCGTTCCAGAGAAGCCCCTCCAGAACCTTTGGGAAGACGACGCCAGGTATAAGAAAGATTTCACCAAAGGTTTCTTTTCTCCACTCTCTCAGGGACCAAACAAAACCGCGGGGGCCGTCGGAATGCCATTGGCCATCAACGACAGGAAGATCCCCTCTTGGAAGAACGCCCTCAAGGACATCAAATCGAACACTGGAGCGACCGTGGCCCAGCCCACCATGCCCGCTTCCTACGCCTCCCTCTTCCCCGGCCCAGGGAGACTTCAATAGGAATAAAATTTCAAATAAACACATTATTAAACCGAAAGGGAAAAAAAGAAAGAGAAAAAAAGAAAAATGTCCTTCGAGTGGAAAGACCTCCAGAAATACTATGACGAAAACGAAAAGTGGGTCGAACAGCACGAGAAATTCTACATCAAGCAAGAAGTCATCAGGCAGGCGAAGATGGGAAATTGGCGCGACCTCCCAGGCATCACGGACGAAAAAATACTGGGGGCACTCAGGAGGGATCTGATGCCCTCGAAACAGATCGAATACCACCAGAGGAAATACGCCTTCTTGACCCTCTACGAGCGTTACATAGGCAACACCTTTGTATTGGGCAATCCCGACCGAGACCTCCTCCTCTCCTGGTTCCCCTACGTCCTCAAAGAAGACGAAGAACACCCATATTAAAATTAAAATGAAAAAACTTTTTATTCTTCAACTCTGCGAGAAATTTTCTTCTTCCCCCCTCCTCCTGAAGAACCTAGTGATCTTCCTGTCGTCTTTCTCCTTGTCGTAGACCAATTTCCTCTTTCTGTTCAATATGGTTTCTTTGAGGGGGTTCACTAATCCCTTCGATGAGTGAAAATATTCCCAGCAGCTCCTCCATAGGGGCATCGTAAAAAGTTTCTCGGTCTCCGCGAATGGGAACTGTGGAAGCTCCGGGTCCAGTGGCGGAAGAATTCGCTTCATCTCGCTCTCGAACCTAGTCTGGTTCCCCCAGTTCTCCTTGTTCCTCGTCGATAAAGTAAATTGGAAGTTGTTCCAGAGCTGCTCCTTGTCCGCCCCCTTGGTGATCCAGTGCTTCTCTTCGGGGTCCATAGTGAAGTCCCCTCCCATGGGCCTGTGGTGAGCCTTGGCCCTGAGACAGTTGAGCCACCATGTCTCGAAGTCGTCGAACTGGGCCGATATGGCGTCCGATTTCTCTTCGGTGTGGGGGGGCAAGTTGAGGTCGACTGAGCCCAGTTCCCGAGAATTGAGATAGTGAAAGAGGGCCCTGAGCCCTATCCAGTTGTCCCCCTGAAACGCCTCCGCGAGCTCGTCGAAATAGTCCTTCCTGTTTGACCGAGAGCCGTCCGCCTCGACGGAGAAATACCTCCTGTTCGTCCCCCTCTCGACTGGGAAAGAGTTCAAAGGGTCGTTCGATGTCCACACCATGTTGACGAAGTCCTTCTTCAATCCTATGTCCTGCCCCTTCTTCTCGGCCTTCCTGAATTCCGACGTTATCTGGTTCTTTAAGGCGTTCGCTTCCTTGGAGTGCTTGAAGTTCGTCTCGTTCGTCACGACGAAGACTTTGGTGGAGAGCTCGGCGCCATAGAACTTGTGAGTTATTAGGTCGGAGTCTGGGGTTACTAAGCCGTGAATGCCGAATATCTTGGAGAAGAATTCCCAAAAAATAGATTTCCCCGCCCCCTGTAGCCCGGAGACCACCAAGACGATGTGTATCTTCTTCCACGGCCTCTGAATGACGGAGGCCATCCACTCCGTGATGAAATCGTATATCTTCTCGTTCCCCCTCGAGATGACCTCTTTTATGTGGAAGAGTATCCTCGCCAGCCTCTCTTCGGCGAGTTCCTGCTCCCATTCCTCGAGTTCCCTGGTGAACTTCTTCTCGTAGCCGACCCACTTGTTGAAGATGATGTACTCGTTCACTAGGTCCTCCCCCATTTCCTCCTCTCTTTTTAAAAAACCGCAGGGTAATTGGGGGTGAAAAGTGAGGGAGGTGACGTTCCTCTGGCTCTCGTGAGATGACCAGTATCGAAAGACGGTGGTGACCCTCGCTTTCTTTTCGCCCTGGTGCAAGAAGAGGAAGGAGTACTTCTTGAATAAACCTTCCGCCTTCGAGATGGAGATGGGGCTCCAGTCGAGTATCTCCGATTCTTCGATGGTCCTCTTCTCGAATATCCAGTAGAGGTGCTGGGATCCTTCGGTGCAGGCTATGAGGAACCTGTTCATGATCTGGACCAGCTGCTCGCCCATCCTCTCGTCTTCTTCGATGGCCCCCCTGTTCTGCTTGAACCACTGGAAGAAGCTCTTGTCGTTGAAAGGCAGGGCATTTTCTAATTTCCTGTATATGGTTTTGTCGTTCAAGCGGAAGGATTCCATGGAACAAGAGGAGAAGAAGTTCGTGAAGGGTATGCTTTCCCTGGACGAAGCGATAAACTGTTTTTTGAAAGAACTCGGGCCCGGTTTAGAAAATGACCCGCGAATCGTGACCAGGAAATTCGTTGGAAGGTTTTCCAGGAGAATTCAACGGTCGGAACTGCCTGGCAAAAGGATCTTCAAAAAAAGGGAACCAGAAACGGGATCGGAATCCGAATCCGAATGGGAATCGAGCTAGAAAATCAAGAGAAAATCAGGCTGTGGCAGATCTGGGAGAGGGTTCCCGATTCGAACTACGTTCTCTTCCACGGGAATTTCCAGAACTACCAGGACGCCAAGAGGAAATACCAAGAGAAGGGGGGGGGAGAGCACCTCGAACTCTCCGTCCTGGAACTCAAGAGATCGGACTGGGAGAAAATAAAAGACTGTTTTATTTCTTCTTAAAAATATTTTCTTTTTTTCTTTTCTTAATTGAAACACCTGGTGAGGTTACCTCCCTTGATGAACCAGAAGTTGTAGTCCTTGGCGGTGACGACGACGGTGACCCTCTGGGCCATCTGCGGGTTCGAGGGAGAAATACCAGTTCCGCCGGCGCCAAGCTCGATCTCCAGGCGGGCGTTGGTCAAGTTGGCGTAGTCGAGGAAACCAGATGCGGCGTTGTCCGCGTGGGGGTACTGGGCGTAGTCCTGGTCGAACTGGTCTTCCCCGGAAAAACCCTTGTTGTACCTGTCGTAGTTGTAGAGGGTGGTGTAGTTTCTCCCCACGGTCCTCTGGACGATCTGTCCGGAGCTCTCGATTCGCCATCGGACGATCTCGGTGTAAGGGTTCATGCCTGGGGGGATGGGGAGAGGGGGGTTAGGGTTGAACATGAAGAAATTGTTGAACCCGGAGTCGTTGATGAGGGCGGTGGGGATCATGGCCCAGTTGATGTACATGAGGGCCCTCGAGATGTTGTTCAATTGGGTGTGAATGTGAAGCTGGCCGGCTCCCGGGAGGACCGCGTGCTCGGAGTGTTGCCTCTGGAACTGGTGGATCATGTAGGAGATACCAGTGGGCTCTTCTGCGAGGGCGATGAACATGGCGGTCTCCTCTCCAGTGGTGTGGATCAAGTTGAAGACCAAGTGGAACTCGTAGGGTCCCAAAGGAGTGATGACGGCGTTCGTCGGGTTGTAGAGCATGTCTTTCAGGGAGCGGAGGTGGAGGGTGTACCTGGTCTTCTGGGAGAGGTCGACGATGGGGAGGCACTGGCAGAAGTCGTCTCCGAAGGGCAAGTAGAGGGGGATGCACATGGGGTTGATCCCAGTTCCGTTCTGGAGGAGGGTGGCCAACTGGGCGTTGGTCTGGTCACCGTAACACCTCTGTCGCATGGAGTCCAGTCTCTCTACGCCCAAGGTCTTCCTGATCCTGAGGTACTCGTCGATGGGCTCGATGACGAAGGAAGTGTTGGCTCCGTACTTCATCTCGAACCTTCTCCAGAGAGACAATCCAAGCCAATCGGTGTAGCGAACCGTGGCTCCGATGGGTGCGATCGAATGACCTGGGAGCTGGACCCTCAAGAAGACGTCGTCCACGGCCGTAGCGGACTTGGGGAGCTCGAAGTTGATCTCCTGCCCTATTAGGGCCGTCAGGGGGTGTTGGCCGTTGGGGTCGAGGTAGAAGACGTCGGTCACGTAGGGGGCCGTCTTCTTCCACGGTCTGGGGAGGAAGATGGAACTGAAGTCCAGCTCCTCCGCGATCGACACGTCAACGACGAGCAGTGGCGCGCTGGTGCCCGTTAGGGCCGTAATCAACTGTCTCTCTGGCATTTTAAAAGAAAAATAATTGGTCCCTTTTCTCCTGATAGACTTCCGTTTTTAGAAAACCCAATTTTTTTATTTATTTCCCAGAGAGCTTATAGAATCGGGATCCCAGCACGGGGGCCATGAGGTTGGACTGGTTGGCACCCTTCTTCACGGATTTCTTCTCGTGGTTCCTGTTGAAGAGGGTCTGCAGGTGACCTCCGGGGCCCCAAGGGTTCCACTCCCTGTTCAATAGGCCTTCCATGGGGACCAGCTTGGTCTCGGATTCTGTTGGCATTCCAGCGTTCAGCATTCGGTCGTAGGGCTCGGAAGTCTTCTTCTTTATCTCTTCTCCGGCGTCTATGTAAACCCTCGGGTAATGGGCGAGGGAATTCTCCCTGTCACCCTTGATGCTCATCTTTCCGGGGATTTCAATTAAGGGGTTGGACTGCTGAGTGGTCCCCAGGACCATCTCCCCTTGGTTCTTGTTGAAGTAGAAAGGGGTTCCCGTGGCCTCCAAATAGGCTTGGGTCTCTGCCCTGTCCTTGAATATGTCCACCATGGAGTAAGTGGGCTTCTGGCGGGGGGCCGACCATGGCTTATAGGCGTCGTTCAGGTTGGTCAAGTTCTTCGTGCTCGACTTCTCTATGCCATAGAGAATTCCCGTCTCGGAGATGTCCATCATGTTCCTCTTGAACTTCGGGGCGAGGGGCTTGTACTCCGTTACGTCGGTCTTCATGTTCCTCCCGTTCGTGTTGTTCTCCCTGTTAGAGTCCATTACGAGCCCGTTGTTGTCGTAGTCCCTCGTGAGATAGGTGGCCCCCAGGACCCCCATGACTCCCAAGACCAAGAGCTCCATTTTTTCCTTTTTTTTTCTTTTTTTCACTCTTGAAACTTTATTTTTCTTTTTTGATTTTCTTTAGTCCCTGATGTATTTCAAAGGGTAGTTTATGGGCGAATCGACGGTGAGCATGGTCGTCTTGCCTCCGGGGTTTATGAATCGACCCAAGTTCCCCAAAGCTTGAACATAGAGGGACGTCTTGATCTTCTCCTGTCTCTCCCTGTATCGGAGGTAGTTCTCCCTGAAGACTATTTTTCCCTTTTCGCACTCTGAATATTCCTTCTCGAAGCTCATTCTTTTTTTTTTTCCCTTCTTCTCTCCCTTTTTTCTTTTGAATAATCTTATTGGGCGATTTCGGGTTGAGGCTTCCAGGAGTCTGGGACCGATTTGACCATTTCGTGAGCTGGGCCTTGGTCCCATTGGATCTCGTTGTTCAGAGTCAACCTACCGTCCTTTATGGCCCCGTCCCATATGTAATCGAACTCCCTGTTGTTGACATAGAAGTTGATGGTGTCGAGGTCGGCGGTCTCGAAGAGGTTCATGAAGTCGAGATAGAGGAACTTAAAATCGTTTGCGGTTTGGGGCCCGTTTGACCTGATCTCGTTTCTGAGGGCGTCTATCTGGGCCCTTCCCCTGTGGTAGTCCATCTTTTTTTGGGCGAGCTCCGGGAACTTTCTTTGCCAATACTGCCTTTCCGCGGGGCTTTCGAAGTTTACCAGGGAGAGCTTCCACGTCTCGTACTCCCTTAGCATCTCTGCGCATTTTTTGTCCTGCAGGTATTGGAAGAACTCGTTGTTGAGAATTGCTTTACCGAAGTTCATTCCGTGAGAGCTGTTGTACGTGCCTGAGTACCAGTTCTGCGCCTCCCACTTCCTGTCTTGGGGGTGTGCCGCTGTGCCCATGTTTGCCAGCCCGGCGCCCATTTCGTCCTTCGTGGGTTCCCTGAGGGTTACTTTTCCCCCTTGGCCCACTTTATGCAGACCCACTACCTGATCCCTCGGCTTTTGGAATCCATAGAGTTGTTCCCTAGTGGTTTTGGCCTTGACGCCCTGGAGGTTCAGTTGGTTCTGGTTCACTTGCTTCGTTCCCCTCACTCCCATGGCGAAGTTGTGGTCTTGGGCCATCTGGGCCGCTGAGAACTGTCCGTGGTTGTTGTTCGGGTTCCTGCTCGTCATGACTGGTTCCAATTGTCGTTCTGTCTCGTCCTTTCTCTTGATTTCCAATATTCATTGATTTTTTGAAAACCCACTTCCGGCATGTGGTAGTTGAGGTAGAGGTTCCGCTCCGTGAACAGCTCCGCGCTCTTCCCCAGTCTCGCCTCCTCGGTCAGGATCTTCAAGTTCCTTATGTTCTTCTGGTAGGACTGTTGATATGGGGTGTTATAGATCATCCTCCCGTCTGCGACGTCCTTTATGGCCTGCTCGTTGCCTCCAAAGGGAGCCCTGATGTTGGTGTAATCTTGGGCGTGCTGGGTCCTGAGCTTCTGGTCCCAGTCAAGTAACCCCGGTTGCCTTATGGCCCTCCCGAACTTGATGACTGCGTCTGGCTTGGCGAAGGTAGTGGTCTTGTTCCACACTAAGCCCAAGAGGGTGAGGAGAAAAAGCACCATTTTTTTTTAAAAGAAAAATGAAAAATTGGTTTCTCTAATCAATGAGGGGATTAGAGAAAAGAAAAAGAAAAAGAAAAATGGCCATCGACGGAAATACATTGGTCTCCCTCCTATTCATAGGGGGCGGACTCCTGTTCATCGGTTACTACATGAACCGGCAGCCTGGTCTCCGGGGAAACTTTTTGACTCAGCCCCAGGCGGTCGTTTACTCGACAAATTCTTCTAAAGGGCCAAAGAATTATCTGAAACGGAGCTCATGGAACAGAGTTTAGAAGACGGGACTTACAAGAGGGGCCAGAACCCCAACGTCGACCACGAGGCCCTGGAGGCCATCACCCTGAAGAGCTCGAACTCGAAGTTGAAGGCATTCCCCCCCAAGCCAACCCCAAAAAAATCTCAAGAAGAAAAGAAAGAAGAGAAGAAAGAAAAGAATTCTTCATTCCCCTTCACCTTCACCGAAATCGCCCTCTTCCTCTTCGGCCTATATGGCGCCGTCGCATTGGGGAGGGACCTCAAGGGTTTGATTTCGGGGCTGTTTGCTCAATTTCAAAAAACACCGGACATTCTCACTCCCTCCATTTGAAAATGAGCCTCTTCCTATTGGCCGCTGGAGCGCTAGCGGCTTTCGTCTACCTCTGTTACTCGAAGACCCCCTACTTGGAAGTGGGGAAGCAGACCGACAACCCCGCGGTGGACCAGACCATGTTCGTTTCGCATTACGCCGACCCATCGGACACCTGGATGAACCCGAACAACCTCACGACGAACAACGACATGAGGAAGGGGGGGTTCAGGAAACTAAAGAGCGAGACTGGGCCAATGGGGATCCCAAGGAACTATTACACTGGGCCGGGCAACTCTAAGTTAATCCTCTATGGCGACAACTATGAGGCCCTCTAGCCTTCATACCCCCCTTTATTTTCTAATAAAACATTTCAAGAAGGAAAAGGGTAAAAAAAAAATCTGTATTCTCTCTCCGAATTGAAAAGGAAATGTCTGGCGAACAAGCGAACTGTTTCAGCTGCAAGGCCGTAGTCGACGTAACCGACGCCATGAGGGTCACCACCTCCAACGGGCGCCTCAGGCTCGTGGGCCAGTGCGCCAAGTGCTCCAAGAACGTGTCCCGTTTCGTCTCCGACCCGTCGAAGCCCGCCCTGACCCAAGAGGAAAAGAAGATCCGAGAACAGAAGCGACGAGAGCAAAAGAAGAAGGAGAAGGAACTCCACCCCGAGCTCGAGAGCAAGGCTGGCAAAAGCAAGTCCCGAAAGCGCCGAATCGTCATCGGCAACATCGCGGTCTCCGTCACCGCAGAAGAGATCACCGAGGAGAACCTCCCCAAGCGACGAAAGCTCACCCTGAAGGAGAAGAGGGAGAAGCAGATCAAGGAACTCAAGGAGCAGAACGAACTCCTCCAGGCCCAGCTCAAGGAGGCGCAAGAGGAGAAGGAGGACCCAAATTACGAAGAGGACGAAGAGAGCTCGTCTTCCGATGACGACAAGTCCCCTCGAACCCCCGACATGCCGGAAGCTCATTAAAAATCGAATAAAACGAAGTTTATTTTTCAATTCAATTTAAAAAGGGAAGGGGTTGTTGCAAATGGTGGAAAATCTCTGGCATTCGGGGCACATGGCCGATATCTTCCTCTTCTTCTGTCTCTTGGCCGAGAACTTATAGAGGTCCCCGCAGAGGTCGCAGAGGTGGAAGCAGAGCTTATAGTAGGCGTAGATTCGAAGCGTGTTGAGGATGGAGGCCAGCATCTTTTCGGTCTCGAGGTTGACTTTCCCCCTGAAGATGTTCCAGAGCTCTTCCATGTAACGCAGGGCCGAGGCGTTAGAATCCTTTTCTTTGTAGCTGATATGCACTCCTTCCCCGGGCTCTACGGGCTTCCCGAGGAGCAGGAATTCGGCCTCCTTCCCGAAGTATTCGAAGTCGAGCTGTTGAAGTTCGAATAGGTGCGTCTTCTCGTCTTCGCGGTGCCTGAAGATGACCTGGAGAATGTGCTTGTCGGTCCTCCAGTAGCAGCGGACGGGGGGCCACTCCATCTTGAGCTCGAAAGAGGGGAGAGAAACGACGGGGCTCGAAGGGTAAGGGACGTAGAAGGCGTTCCTGAAGTCGCTGGTTTGCCTTATTATCTTCTCCAGTTCTTCGTCCATTTTGTCGGAGGAGAGCCTCTCCGCTTTTTCGTCCCCGAGGACTTCTTCGGCGCTTTTCACGTTGCAGTAGACTCTATTGGTCATTTTTTCTTTTTTTTTCAAGGGTGAGTTTTTTTTTCTCTCTTTTTTCTCGCTTTTTAAGGATTCAGTCAAAAAAGAAAAACTTTCTTCAAAAGATCTCGACCAATCAGAAATGACCCAGGAAAAAGTAGTCCTCGACCGCCAGCGCTATGACGGGATGCAGCCCTCGTTCAGATCCTACCTACAGATCGAGGCCCCCTTCAGATTATTCTTCTTCTTCCTACTGGTCGTGTTGTTCTCCACGCTCCTCATATTCAACCACTCGGGGGCCCAGATCTTGATCTTCCCCTTCCTCACCCTTCTGCTCTACTTCGTCCTCTGGCGCCAAAAATAGAACAATAAAGACGTTTATTTTTTTTTTCTTATTATTTGCGGAGAGAAAAGCCTTCTCCTTTCTTCGCCATTTCTTCTTCCAAAACCCCTCCCAATATTTCCCTCTTTTCTTTTGTTTTCTCCCTGCTCGCTGCCTCCTTTTCCTGAGACAAGTTTACCTTCTCCCTCTGAGCCTTTTCTTTCTCCGTTTCTTCTGGTTGAGCGACATAGACTGCCTTCTGCCTCTGGCTAGGTTTCCTCGGGGGGCCCCTCCTGGCGTATTTTTCCGATACGTCGACCCTGTATTCGAGGGAGGGGAAGAGCTGGGAGGGCTTTCCAGTGAGAGAAAGAATGTCCGCCTTGTCCAACCTCCCAGCCAGGAAATTGAAGAAGGTCGAGAAAGAAACCTGACCCCCTTCTAAGAGGCCTCCGATGAAGGGGATTTCCTTCGCCTTTTGTGCCGTGATGGGCCCCGCGATCTTGACCGCTGCTTGCATGAAGGGGTTGTGAGGGTAGTAGACGGAAGCTTCTGCGGATGTGAGGCCTTCCAATTCCATTCGATATACGAAGCGCAGGGAATTAAAGTGACCCGCGTATACTTTGTCGAAGAAATTTTCTGCTTCTGGTTCCTCCCGAACTGTTCCGGAGATGACGGTTTTCCATATGGCTTCGTATTTGTCCAGGTCTCCGAGGGGATCGGACTCCAAGAATATCTTGGGGTTGCCCATTTTCTTCTCGACCTGAAGACCCATCCCGATGTCGTAATAGGACACCTCGTCCAGTGCGAATTCTCCTTGTTCTCCGTTGAGGTACTTGAACATTTCGTAGTCCTCCCTCTCCATTCCCCTGACGAACCTCATCCATTCTTGTTCCAATAGAAGTTTTTGTGCTTCGATGGGTTCGTCTTCCCCGATCTCGAATTTGCCCATCTTTTCTTTGCTGAAATTGAAAGCCATTCTCGCGCTGAGGTTGGGATCGATGCCCGACTTTTCCAATGGAGAGTTGGGGTCTATGTCTTCTGGGAGCCGAAGTCCAGTCAAAGGGTCTACCCCCACGTATCTCCCAGTGAACAATTTCTTTCCGGTTATCTTCAGTTCTGTCCTCGCGTTCTTCCTCATCTCTTCCTCGGCGGCCTCTTTCACGGTCCTCGAAAGTTGCTCCACTTTTCCCGCGTCTACGGCGAGTCCCGTGGTAGCTGCAGTGGGGGCGAAAGGCAAGTTCTGAACTGCCTCTTGGATCTGTCTCGCCTCTTGGATCTGTTGTTCGGCCTTCGCGTGAACCAGTGCAGGGCCGACGTCCGCGGTGGCGTTAGAAGGGGTCTGTTTCGTTGCGGCTCCAGAGGAAGGGGGGTTTCTCGGAGCCATTTCGTTTACCCTTCTCTCGATGTCGTTGAGAGTTTTCATGGGCCCGGTGTGCAAGTTCTCCAATTGCATCTGAACGTCTTTGAAGGCAGAGATCTGCTCCGCCCCCGGTTTTCCAGACTGCAGCTTCGCCTTGTTGCTCTCGTGAAATTTCCCGATGGTTTTCTTCTGTTCCCTTTGCCTCTTTTCCCTCGCTTTTTTTGCCGCCATTAGTCTCGCCGCCATGGCCTCTCTTTTTTCTTCTTGCCTCTTCCTCTTGGGTTCGTTTTCTTTAAGTTCTTGCTCTATTTCGATGTCGACCATAGCCACCGATTTCTCGATCCTAGCGACCTCTTTGTTCAACTGGGCAACCGCCGCTTGAGCCTCCGCCATCTCTCCCCTCCTCTGGAGTCCCTTCATGAGCATTTCCACCTCGGCCTTCGTCCTCTGGAAAGCCGCTCTGTCGTAGTTCGCCATCCGGAGGTCATAAGCGGCGTTTATTTTTTCGATCTGCTCGAACTCTTCCACTTCCATCAGGATTTCTTTCACCTCTTCTTCTTCTTGGAAGGAAGCCAACGAGATGGCTTTCACCGCCTCCATTTCTTCTTCGTTTTCGTAGGAAGCCTTTTCTTCTGTCAAGGCTTTGAATTTGTTGAAAGCCTCCGTCAGGTTCTGAATCTCGTTGGTGAACTTTATCTCGCTCGCCTCCATCTTCTTCCTCAGCTCCGAGTTGAGGCTCCTCTCCGTTTCGTATAGTTGCTGTTGTCTCTTGTGTTTCTCGTCCAGTCCCCTGAAGGCGGCCTGTTGAAGTCCGAGTTGTTCTTTGAGGGCATTGAAATGGCCCGTCAGTTTTTTCTTTTCTTTCTCGCTCGCCTTTTGTAGTTCCGAGTGTTTGTTCCTTGCTTCCTCGGCCGTCTTTTTTATTTGCGCCCTCAGCTCCGTCCTCTCTATGTTTTGTCTCTCGACCAGGTCCAAGTTCTTTCTCGTGAGTTCCTCGATTTCGGCTTCGAGGTGTTCCAGCGCAAACCCCGTCTGGTCAATGTCCGTTTGGTCTTCCTCCTCCGTTATCTCAGGGTCAGGCAAGTCGTTCTTCACTTGGTCGTCTTCCACTTCGTCTTTCAGGGGGTTCCTCTCCTCTTTTTCCCTCCTTCGTTCGATCAGAGAGTTGCATCCCTTGTCTATGACCTGCTGCTGAACCGAATTCTCTGGCCCTTCGGTGTAAAAGGTTTCGTAATTTCCTTTCCTGAAACCCACGCTTGGAATTCCTGCTCCAACGACGAAAGGGCTTCCGGGAGGGGGATTTTTAGTTGGGTCTGGTGTGGGGGTGAAGTCGTCCGGTAAGACGGCGAGGTAATCGGACTCCAAGACTGGGGTCTCGTTGATTATGTATTTCCAGTAGAGCCAAGATCTATGAAGGTCTCCGGGAATGAAGGACTTCAGCATGGTCATCTTCTTCCAGAAATCGTGCTTCTTGTCGACGAAGGAACGGAGGTAGACCACGAACTCTTCTCCGTGCAGTTTCACCGGTGCCAGTTTGAACTGATTGGCAGATGGCATCTGGGAGGTGTCGGATATGCCCCTGGTGTTGTCCCTCTTGTCCACCCACCACCACCACGTTTTCATCAGCATTTTGTTCCTCCTCTCTTCCGACATGTGCTTGGGGATGACCCCTTGGATCCAGCAGAGGTACTCTTCGAAGAAGACCTCGTCGATGGTCTCGTCCTCCTCCATGTTCTGCAGTTGGTTCAGCTCGAAGAAGAGGGATTGAAGAAGGAGCTTGGCGTTCTCGGAAGCGTTTCCAGCCGGGTTCCTCAGACCAGCCGCCACGTTATCTTGAGCCGTGAGGGAGGGCAAGCCAGACCCTCTAGATAGGTCCCTGATCTCGGCGATGATCCTGTCCTTCTTATGTTGCCTCTTCAGTTTGGGGTTGGTTTCGAGCTTCTCCGTCTTGGTCTCCTTCTGAAGCGCGTCATCGGGGATGGCCTTCTTGAACTTTTCCCCCACGTTCTTCATATCTTTTTTTTTCTCTAAAAGTTTTTCTCTTAAGAAACTTTCCCTTCCCTTTCTCCCTTTATTTCTTTCTTATTAGAAAAAGAAATGGGTTCGTTGGTCTCTGTGATCTGGGACGCCGCGACGAAAGTCATCCCCGCTCCCATCCGTCTCTTGCTCGAGAAGTACGGATCCAAGTGGCTCTGCGAGTCCATCCAGAGCATACCCTATATAGGGCCCCAGATCTGCGAGATCATAGACGACAAGCCTGTGTGGGGAAAGAACGAGAAGTGGCTACAAGTGGCCATTACCATCATAGCCGCCTTGGTCTTGCTCGTGGTCTTTGGCGGCCCACTCCTCATCGGGCTTAACCTCTTCGAGAAGATTCCGCAGCTCATAGAACAACTGGGCTCCCTTCTCTTCATCCCCTTCACTTGGGCCTATAACCTTTTCGTGTTCCTCAAAGGCTATTTAATCATGTTCAACGAATGGGCCGCGAAGGAAACTTCTACGTTCCCTGAGCTCTATTACGCCTTGGAAGTCACGCTCTTCACCCTGGGCATTACGGACCTCATAAAGGAGCTATCCGACTGGGCTTTTTCGCAACCGCTCACTTCTTACTTCTGGAGGACATACTTCTTCCTCGAGACCCCAATAAACTGGCTGCAAAAAGCTTGGGACGACCTCTTCCCCTCTTACTGGAACCCCCTCAAATGGATCTCCTGGATCCCGGCTTCCATGGCAAAGATAACTCTGTTCTTTATTACGATGATCATCAATGTCCTGAAC